>LNFM01006170.1_pt1 | contig 19938 bp, 16 predicted proteins | sample 596031 | NCBI WGS metagenome assembly LNFM01 (sample SAMN04254537, study PRJNA301005) | activated carbon metagenome | isolation source: dual media filters at the Ann Arbor, Michigan drinking water treatment plant | place: USA: Ann Arbor | reverse complement strand
CGCACAGCCATCGATATTCTCAAGGAGCGCTTTGCGCGGGGCGAGATCGACAAGGACGAGTTCGAGCAGCGGCGCCGTGTGCTCGGCGATTGAGGTGTCTTCATTGGATGGTTGGTTGATGCAGAAATCCCATGCCAACCGAGCGCCCTCGACAGCGAGAAGGAAGGGCTCCCGTGCAGATTCTGTTCATCCTGAATGACCCGCCTTACGGTACTGAACGTGTCTACAACGGCTTGAGGCTGGCGCAAGCGCTGCTCAAGACGGATCCTCAGGCGGGCGTGACAGTGTTTCTCATGGCCGACGCGGTCGTTGCCGGCAAAGCGGGCCAGAAAACGCCGGATGGGTTCTACAATCTGGAACGGATGCTGAAACGCGTGGTCGCCGCCCATGGCAAGGTGTTGTTGTGCGGTACCTGCATGGACGCGCGCGGTCTCGATGACGCCGCCCTGATGCCGGGCGCGCGCCGCAGCACCATGGACGAGCTCGCGGCGGCGACCCTGGAGGCCGATAAGGTGTTCGTCTTCTGACGCCACGTTGTCTCTTCCCCGGAAGGGCGTTTATGCGCTCATGGACATTCAAGGAGCAGGGCATGGGTCAGTGGGAACCAACGCAGCTTGCCACGCTGGGCGGTCTGGCGATCGGGCTACTGTTCGGAGCTGTTGTCCAAGCGACAGCGTTTTGCAGCAGCGGGGCGATCCTTGATTTCGTGCGGTCAGGAGACGGCAACCGCCTGCGTGCCTGGCTGTTGGCGATGGCCGCGGCGATCTTTTCCGCTCAGTTGTTGCTGGGCTTCGAGGTGGTGGACCTGCGCAAGGCGGTTTACCTGACCGCCCCCTTGAACCTCGCCGGCCCCGTGCTGGGCGGTCTCATGTTCGGAATCGGCATGATGCTGGCGCAAGGTTGCGCCGCGCGGAATCTCGTTCGCCTCGGCGGCGGCAACCTGCGGGCTCTGGTGGTCGTTCTTGTCTTCTCCGTTTCCGCCTATGCTGCCATGCGTGGGATTCTTGGACCAGGCCGTATCGAACTGGAACGCCTGACACGCGTCAATCTCGGCGCTGCCGGCGTGGCGGAACTCCTTGCCGGAGTTTTAGGGGTGGCGGCTGATCAGGCGCGCTGGATCGTCGCCCTTGTCGCTGCGGGTGCCCTTGCGGTGGTCTGCTTCGCAAACTCGGCCTTTCGTTCTTCGCCGCGCAATATTATCGCTGGTCTGGCGATCGGTTTGCTTGTGACGGCGGGCTGGTACCTCACCGGCGTCCTGGCGCAGGACGAGTTCAACCCGACGTCGCCTTCGAGCCTGACATTCGTCGCTCCGCTTGGCGACAGCTTGCAATACGTCATGCTCTTCACTGGGATGAGCGCCAATTTCGGGATTGCACTGGTGGGCGGCGTCATCCTCGGGGCCTTCCTGATGGCGCTGGCTCGCCGCCGCTTTCGGATCGAGGGATTTGGCGACCAGCGGGACTTCATTCGTCAGTTGGGCGGAGCCGTCTTGATGGGTATGGGCGGCGTGTTCGCCATGGGCTGCACGGTCGGCCAGGGATTGACGGGGCTCTCGACGTTGTCGCTCGGCTCAGTTCTCGCGGCACTTTCGATCGGCGCAGGCGGTTTTCTGGGAGCTCGGTTGTTCGAGGCGCCTGCCGAAGCAGCCAATGAACATCGTACAGCTTCCGCGGCAACGAGCGGGGTCACGGCGACATGACCACGCAGCGCATCTATCTCGACTACAACGCCAGCACCCCGATCGATCCGGCGGTCGCCGCCGCGATGACGCCGTTTCTTGCGGATCACTTCGGCAACCCGTCGAGCGGGCATTGGGCCACAGCGCCTGCTAAAGCCGCCCTTGAAAAAGCGCGTGGGCAGATTGCGGCTCTGCTCGGCTGTGCGAATGATGAAGTCGTCTTCACCAGCGGCGGCAGCGAAGCCAACAATCTTGCGCTCAAGGGCGTGTATTTTGCGCGGCGCGACAGTGGCGATCATATTATTACTACGCGGATCGAACACCCGGCGATCATTGAACCGTGCCGGTTTCTTGAACGCCTGGGCGGGCGGATAACTTATCTGCCCGTGGACAGATTTGGGCGCGTCGATCCCGATGATCTCAGCCGGGCCATCACGCCGCGCACCATCCTCATCAGCATCATGCACGCCAACAACGAGGTGGGCACCATCCAGCCGATCGAAGAGTGTGCGCGCATCGCCCGCGAACATGGCGTCCTCTTTCATACCGACGCCGCCCAATCGGTCGGCAAGATTGCAACAGACGTGAACGGGCTCGGCGTCGATCTGCTCTCGATCGCCGGACATAAGCTCTACGCGCCCAAGGGTGTCGGCGCCCTGTTCGTACGCCGTGGCGTCACGCTAGAACCGCTCATTCACGGGGCCGGACACGAGAGCGGGCGGCGCGCCGGAACCGAGAGCGCGTTGTTGGCGGTGGGTCTCGGCAAGGCTTGCGAGCTGGCGCGTGATCGCTCGTCGATGGAACGAGTGCGCGCCTTGCGCTGTCATTTCTGGCTCGGACTGAAGTCGCGGTTTGGTAACCGAATCGCCCTCAATGGACATCCGACGCATCGTCTGCCGAACACGCTCAACGTTTCCTTCATTGGCCGCGTCGGTTCCGAAATACTGCAGCAGTTGGACGGCGTCGCCGGCTCGACGGGCTCGGCGTGCCATTCGGGGCGCATCGAGCTATCGCCGGTCCTTGAGGCGATGAGCGTCGCGCCCGAAGTGGGCATAGGCGCCATCCGCTTCAGCCTCGGGCGCGGAACGACTCGCGAGGAAATGGACGCGGTCGCCGAACGCCTGAGTAGCGCCCTCGCGGCCGCATCATGACCCGTGGCGCGACACGCGGCATGGGCGGGGCGCAACCGGCGGAAGAGCTGACCGAGTCTTACGTCCGGTGGCGATCGAGCCGTCTCGGCCGGATCACTGACGCCCTTGAGCGACAACTGCTCGCGAGACTGCTTGGCAAGGTTGACGGCCAGAAGTTGCTCGATGTCGGTTGCGGCGATGGCGCAATTGCCTTCGGGCTGGCGCAGCAAGGCGCAACCGTAACGGCGCTCGATGCCGATCCGTCCATGATTGCAGCCGCCCGTGTTCGCGAAAAAAATGAAGCGACCCGGGTTCAGTTCGTGGAGGGCGACGCCGAGAGCCTGCCGTTTGGGGACGCAACTTTCGATGTCGTGGTGGCGGTGACCGTGCTCTGCTTTGTTCAGGACGCCGAGCGCGCGGTGAAGGAAATCGCCCGCGTTCTCAAGCCCGGAGGACGGCTTGTCATCGGCGAACTCGGACGCTGGAGCCTTTGGGCCGCGCAACGGCGCATACGCGGCTGGCTGGGGCATCCGGTCTGGCGCGCAGTGAAATTCCGGACGGCGGCGGACCTGCGGAGCCTCGCCGAGGCGGCAGGGCTACGTGTCGTCGCGATACATGGAGCCGTGTACTATCCGCCGTTCGGCATCGCGGCACGGCTCCTTGCCCCGGTTGATTTATGGCTTGGGCAGGAGACGACGTTCGGAGCTGCATTTCTGGCCATGTCTGCGGCGAAGGTGGAACGAGTCGGTGGCGGATACGGAGAAGCAAGACAGTGAGAAAATTAAAAATGCCACCGATCCTGTCACACAAGGAATATGGCGCCGTGTCCGCCTTCAAACCCGAGAACCTGTTGCGCGAAGCCCGCCGCCAGAAGGGCTTATCCGCAGCCGCCGTTCCGGAAATCTGTATCCTCGATCCCGACGGCGACATGGTGCGATATCTGCGCGCTGCAGGAGTGGCTGACCGCCACCCCGGTTGGGCCTGCTACCACACCGATCTCTATGTGTTTCATGGAGGCGGAAATGAATATGGCATTGTGGGCTGCGTTGTCGGAGCCGCGTTTGCCGTCCTGGTCGCAGAAGAGTTGTTTGCATCGGGCTGCCGGTTTCTTGTAAGCATGACTTCTTCAGGCCAAATTCTGCCCGTGCAAGCGCCGCCATATTTTATTGTCATCGAGCGTGCGCTTCGCGACGAAGGCACCAGTTACCATTACCTGCCGCCGTCCGACTACAGCGAAGCGGCTCCTGAGCTGACGCAAATGGCAAGGCAAGTGCTGATTGCGGCGGGCATTCCAATTCAGTCCGGCGCGACATGGACCACCGATGCTCCATTCAGGGAAACGGAGCAGGCGATCGACGCGGCAAAGAACGCCGGCATTCTTGCCGTGGAGATGGAGGCGGCGGCGCTCTACGCGTTTGCGAAAGCCCGCGATTGCGCGGTGCTTTGCCTGGCGCACGTAACCAACCAGATGGGTCGGGTCGAGGGAGACTTTGAAAAAGGCGTCGCGGATGGAGCCGAGGAATCGCTTAAGGTAATCGCCTTGGCCGCGGCGGGCTGGCTGACGGAGGTGCGATCATGAATCTCCAGGAACGCTGGATCCTGCCACGTATTCGTGTCGGCGAGAATGTCAGGCCTTCTTGAGTCGACGCGAGCGGCGGCGGTTGTTAGAAGGTGGTCCATATCTGTCGCAGCGAACGCTGGCTTTTGTTGGGATGAGTTGATGATGTGTTCGAACCTGATCAATGCCTGAGATCGACGCCTTCTTCCGACCAGCCGCCGCCGCATTGGCGCTGCTAACCGCGTTCCTGCTGCTGCGCGACGCAAGGTTTGATTTCCGGGCGCGATTGGGTGTGCTGTTTGGAATCGGTACCGCCGCCTATATGTTTTGCTCGGGCGCTCCGGGGGTCTGGGGTGCCACCTCGTTGCTGGTGCCGCTATGCATTGGAAACAGCGTTTTTTTCTGGTGGTTTGCGCTGGCGCTGCTGGAGGACGACTTTCGCCTCGAAACCTTACATGTTGGCGTCCTGTTGGTTGTGCTGACTTTGGGTTTTGCTCGTATTGGAGCCCACATCAACGAACTCGCTGCTCCTGGGCAGGCGCTCGCCGTCATCCACAATCTGATTATTCTGACCCTTGTCGCTCACGTATTGTTGCTGGCCTGGCGCGGCTACGACAACGACCTTTTGGAGAATCGCAGGCGGTTCAGGCTGCTGTTTCTGATCGGCGGAAGTCTGGTGACCGTGGAATTGCGATCGCTGAGGTCACCCTTGCCGGGCGACCCGCAAGTGCCTGGATGCTGGCGCTACAATCCGGGCTTGTCTCGATCCTTGCGGCATCGGCGGCAGCATGGCTGCTCCGCGCATCGGCAACGCGCCTGGCATTCCAAAACACGACGCCTGCCAAACAGGCCGAACCTGCTCCGGTCCAGGATCGCCAGAGGCTGGTCGATGAGGCCCTGGGCGCGGCCCTGGAGCATGCCATTACAATCGACAGCGTGTACCTCGAGCAAGGCTTGACGATTGCCACGCTCGCCAAACGATTGGGGGTGCCGGAACATCGTTTGCGCAAACACATCAACGAGGCGCTCGGCTATAGCAATTTCAACGCCTACGTGAACCGGCATCGCATTATTGCTGCGAAGGCCGCCTTGCGTGACCCTAGACTGGCGCATTTGCCGGTGCTCACCATCGCGCTCGATTCCGGCTTTGCCTCGCTTCCTCCATTCAATCGCGCCTTCCGCGCCGAGACCGGCCAATCCGCAACGGCTTACCGGAGCGTCGCGCTGGCGGAGGGACGTAGCGTCAATGGGCAGATCGAATCCGAAAATAGCTAGACGATTTCGAAATCGACTGCATTTGGCCAGAAATCGAGCAGACAGGTTGGGGGGTAGCGGCTAGTTCCGGCGATGGTTCTCGTGGAGGACCAACGCAAGGAGAGTTCCGCCCCATGATGCAGTTCACATCGATCCTCGATGAATTTCGCCAAATCTGGCCATATGTTCTTGCCGGCGACCTTGCCCGCTATCTGATCGGCGCCGGCTCTGTCTTCCTTCTCATCTGGGTGCTCTTCCGGTCGCGATTGGCAGCCAGGAAGATCCGGGGAAGTACCCCACCGGTCGGTCAAATCTGGCGGGAGATCGGTCATTCGCTCGTGACGGTTTGCATCTTCGCGACTGTGGGGACAACGATCGGGATCGGGTCGATGCATGGCGTATTACAGGTCTACACCGACGTTTCCTTCTATGGCTGGCCCTATCTCGTTGGAAGCGTCGTTGCCATGATCGTGGTGCAGGATGCCTATTTCTACTGGGTGCATCGGCTCATGCACCGCGTGCCGGTGCTGTGGAGGGTGCATGCCACTCACCATCGCTCACACAATCCAACTCCGTGGACGGCTTACGCGTTCGATCCGGGCGAAGCCCTGATCCACGCGCTATTCATGCCGATGTTCGTCGCAGTCGTCCCGATGCATGTCGGCGGTCTCTTCGCATTTACTGCACATATGATGCTGCGCAACGCCATCGGTCATTGCGGTTACGAGCTGTTTCCGAAGGGCTGGGCAGATCGTCCGATACTGGGTCTCGTGACCATGGTCACCCACCATGACATGCACCACGAACATGCGCCCCGGAATTTCGGGCTGTACTTTATGTGGTGGGATCGATTGATGGGGACCGAGCATCCGGAATACCGGGCGCGTACCAAATTGATGACACCGGGTAATGGGATGCCTGATAGCCTCAAAGGCACCTACGCGTCACAAGTCGGAGCAGAAAGCCGAGCCGGGGAATCGCTGGCGGGCTGGAGAGCGAATGAGGGACGACGATGAATTTCTATGAGCGCTGGATATTGCCGCCCATTCTCGACTTGGTCATGCGACAGAAGCATCTCACGAAATATCGCCGCGCGGTGATCGCCGCCGCCCGCGGGCGCGTACTCGAAATCGGCGTCGGCTCGGGATTGAATTTGCCGCTGTATGGCAAAGAGGTGGAGTTGGTCTACGGGATCGATCCTTCGCCCAGACTGCTGGCAATCGCGCGTCGGCGTGCCGCAGCATCGGCGGCGCCCGTTGACCTCCTTCTGGGCTCTGCGACCGCGATCCCGCTTGCGGACGACACCATCGATACCGTGGTGATGACGTGGACGCTGTGTTCGATCCCGGATCCGTTGGCTGCGTTGCGCGAGATGCGGAGGGTACTCAAGCCCGATGGCACTCTCTGCTTTGTCGAGCACGGACTTTCGCCCGAGCCGGGCATCGAACGCTGGCAGCATCGGATCACCCCGGCTTGGCGCCGCATGGCGGGGGGCTGCCATCTGGATCGGAAGATAGATGAACTTATCCGTCTAGCCGGCTTCGAACTTACGAGCCTGCATGTGGAGTACGCGCCAGGACCTCGCGCGATGTCCTACATGTATGAAGGATGCGCGTGCCGCAGTCATTCGAAATACATCGCGTCGCCGGCGTAGCAGCCTTCGCCGCCAGCCATCAGGAATCGGACGATATTGGCGTCGGTGCAGCATGCAAAAGGCGTCGCTGCAACGACAAAGGCACTCCCGTGAGGGAGCGCCTTTGCATCGTCCCAGCGGTGCTGTTCGCCGTTACAGCGAATAGTACATGTCGAATTCGACTGGGTGCGGGGTCATCTCGAAGCGCTCGACCTCGGTCATCTTCAGCTCGATATAGCTGTCGATGAAATCGTCGTCGAACACGCCGCCGTTCTTGAGGAAGCCGCGGTCCTTGTCGAGGTTTTCCAGCGCCTCGCGCAGGCTGCCGCAAACCGTCGGGATCTGCTTCAGCTCTTCCTTCGGCAGATCGTAGAGGTCCTTGTCCATCGCCGGACCGGGATCGGTCTTGTTCTTGATGCCGTCGAGGCCGGCCATCAGCATCGCGGCGAAGGCGAGATAGGGATTGGCCATCGGGTCGGGGAAGCGGACTTCGACGCGCTTGGCCTTCGGGTTGGCGGTGTAGGGAATGCGGCACGAGGCCGAGCGGTTGCGCGCGGAGTAGGCCAGCAGCACGGGGGCTTCATAACCGGGGACCAGGCGCTTGTAGGAGTTGGTCGACGGGTTGGTGAAGGCGTTGATCGCCTTGGCGTGCTTGATGATGCCGCCGATGTAATGCAGGCAGGTTTCCGAGAGGTCGGCGTACTTGTTGCCGGCGAACACCGGCTTGCCGCCCTTCCAGATCGACTGGTGGCAGTGCATGCCCGAACCATTGTCGCCGTAGATCGGCTTCGGCATGAAGGTGGCGGTCTTGCCGTAGATGTGCGCGACCTGGTGGATGCAGTACTTGTAGATCTGCATCTGGTCGGCCATCAGCGTCAGCGTGTCGAACTTCATGCCGAGTTCGTGCTGGGCGGAAGCGACTTCGTGGTGGTGCTTCTCGACCTTGACGCCCATCTTGGCCATCGCGCCCAGCATTTCCGAGCGCATGTCCTGCACCGAGTCCTGCGGGGGGACCGGGAAGTAGCCGCCCTTGGTGCGGATGCGGTGACCGAGATTGCCGCCCTCATATTCGGTGTCGGAATTGGTCGGCAATTCCGAGGAGTCGAGCTTGAAGCCCGTGTTGTAGGGAGTGGAGGAGAAGCGGACGTCGTCGAAGACGAAGAACTCGGCTTCGGGCCCGAAATAAATGGTATCGCCGACGCCCATCGACTTGACCATCGCCTCGGCCTTCTTGGCCATGCCGCGCGGGTCGCGGTTGTAGGGCTCGCCGGTGGTCGGCTCGAGCACGTCGCAGGTGATGACCATGGTGGTCTCGGCAAAGAACGGATCAATCGTTGCGGTGACCGGGTCGGGCATCAGGCACATGTCGGATTCGTTGATCGCCTTCCAGCCGGCGATCGAGGAGCCGTCGAACATCGTGCCCTCGGCAAAGATTTCCTCGTCGATCATGCCGATGTCGAAAGTCACGTGCTGCCACTTGCCGCGCGGATCGGTAAAGCGGAGATCGACGTATTTGACGTCGTTGTCCTTGATCGATTTCAGGACGTCTTTGGCGGTCTTCATGAATACCCCTTTTTGGTACGCTCGTTTTTCAGGACGCAAAGCGACAACATTCAAAGCGACGACGAAATTTCGCAAACGATCCGGTGAGCCATCGCGAACGAAATTAAGACCGCCGAAACAGCCCCTTTTCCTGCTTCTAGGTCGCAAAATTCGGATAGCACCCGGCTTAGATAGCGTCCAGCCCGGATTCTCCGGTCCTGATCCGGATCGCTTCCTCGATGTTGGAGACGAAGATCTTGCCGTCGCCGATGCGTCCGGTCTGGGCGGCGCGCCGGATCGCGTCGACCGCCTTCTCGACCAGGTCGTCCCCGATCACGATCTCGATTTTGACCTTGGGCAGAAAGTCGACGATGTATTCCGCACCGCGATAGAGTTCGGCGTGGCCCTTCTGGCGGCCGAAGCCTTTGGCTTCGGTAACGGTGATGCCTTGCAACCCCACTTCCTGAAGCGCCTCCTTCACCTCGTCGAGCTTGAACGGCTTGATGATGGCTTCGATTTTCTTCACTGAGCGCCTCCCGGGCATTTACAAATTGCAACGTGCAGACAGGTGTCGATCTCGCGCGAGGCGTCGTCTGGTTCGATCTTGCCACCGGCAACCGGCTGGCGCCGGTCAGGCTCACAATCGCGAGCTGCGACCTTGAGTCCGTTTACCTAACGGCTTCCTCAAAAGCAGGGTCTATGCCAAGTTATTAAAGCGTCTGATTTCAGAATGTTATCAGGGTTTTATCAGGCAGATAGAGCAAGCCGATGGTGAAGCGCCATGATAACCAAGCCTGCAAAATAGGCAATCGGATCAATTGGTGAGCACACCAGGCGCGGCTAAACCGTCCGTGCGCAGGATTCTGCCTTCCGAAGAGGCGATGGGATTGAGGGTTGGGCATGGAAGTTTTGACGACCACCGAGATGGAGCGTGCGGACCGGTTGACGATTGCCGCCGGCACGCCCGGCTTCGCCCTGATGATGAGCGCGGGACAGGCCGTGGCCGAGGCCGCGATGGACCTCGTCGGGGAGGGGCCGATCGTGGTGGTCGCGGGCGGCGGCAACAATGGCGGTGACGGCTTCGTGGCGGCCGCCGAACTTGCCGCGCGCGACCGCGACGTCTCGGTCATTCTGCTCTGCGACCGCGACAGCCTGCAGGGCGACGCGGCGCTGGCCGCGCGCGGCTGGAAATATCCGGTGCTGCCGTTCAATCCGCAGGCGATCGGCAAGCCGGCGCTGATCATCGACGCCCTGTTCGGCGCCGGACTCGATCGGTCGGTGACGGGCGAGCCGCTCGCGATGATCGAGGCGATCAACGCCAACGGCGCCCCCGTGCTCTCGGTCGATCTGCCGAGCGGAATCAACGGCACATCCGGCGCGGTGATGGGCGCGGCGATCAACGCCGTGGAGACCGTCACCTTCTTCCGTCGCAAACCGGCGCATCTGCTGATGCCGGGGCGCAAGCATTGCGGCCGCGTCCGCGTCGCCGACATCGGCATCGATCCGCGCGTGCTCGACGAAATCCGCCCGCAGACATCGGAGAACATTCCGCAAAGCTGGCGGACCTCGTTCCCGGTGCCCGAAATCGACGGTCACAAATACGCCCGCGGCCATGCCGTCGTGCTTTCAGGAGAACTGGCGTCGACGGGCGCGGCGCGGCTGGCGGCGCGGGCTGCGCTGCGGGCAGGGGCCGGGTTGGTGACGCTCGCCTCGCCCCGCGATGCGCTGGCCGTCAATGCGACGGCGCTGACCGCGGTCATGGTCCGCGCCGTCGACACCCCGGTCGAATTCGCCGGGATGCTGGACGACCGGCGGCTCAACGCTGTGGTGATCGGGCCGGGCGCCGGCGTCGGCGCGCGGACGCGCGACCTCGTTCATGCCGCCTTGTCGGCGCGACGCGGCCTTGTGCTGGACGCCGACGCGCTGACGAGTTTCGCCGAAGCGCCCGAACGGTTGTTTGAATCGATCAAGACCAGCGCCGACCCGCAGGTGGTGCTGACCCCGCATGAGGGCGAGTTTCCGCGCCTGTTCAGCGATATCAGCAACAAGCACCCCGGCCGCTCGAAACTCGAGCGGGTGCGCGCCGCCGCCGAACGCTGCGGCGCGATCGTGCTGTTGAAGGGGCCGGATACGGTGGTTGCCGCGCCGGACGGACGCGCGATGATCGCGGCCAACGCACCGCCCTGGCTTGCGACCGCCGGCGCCGGCGACGTACTGGCGGGAATGATCGCGGCGATGCTGGCGCAAGCCGTGCCGGCGTTCGAGGCGGCCTGCATCGGCGTCTGGATGCACGGCGAAGCCGCCCGCGAGGCCGGCCCCGGCCTGATCGCGGAGGATTTGACCGAAGTGCTGCCGGCGGTGTTCCGCCGCCTCTATGACGCGTTCGGGATCGAGTATTGAGAGCGCAGCTTATGACACCAGATATTTCGCCACCGCCGCCTCGTTCCATTCCAGCCCAAGGCCCGGACCTCGCGCGGTGAGCGCGCCATCGACGATCTCGGCGGGATGCGCGAGGATGGCGCGGGCGAGGTCGAGGAATTCGAGCCAGTGCGCGGTCGGCGTCACCGCCAGCGTGTGGGCGCTGGCCTCGGCGAACAGGTGGCTCGACATCGGGATGCTGGCGGCTTCGGCTTGGGCTGCGACCTGAAGCCAGCCGGTGACGCCGCCGCATTTCATCAGATCGGGCATGATGAAATCGCAGGCTCCGGCCGCGATCGCTTCGGCGAAGCCGCGCGGGAACCACCAGTTCTCGCCGGCCTGAATCGGCGTCGGCGAGGTCTCGCGCACCTTGGCGTGTCCCGACAGGTTTTCCTGCGCCACCGGTTCTTCGATCCAGTGCAGGTCATAGGGCGCGAGGCGTTCGATGCGGCGCACCGCCTCGGCCGGATCCAGCGACTGGTTGAAGTCGATCATCAGCGCGATGTCGGGGCCGAGCAAGGCGCGCACGCCGCTGACCATGCGCTCGTCATCGGCGGCATCGCCGAGGCCGCCCTTGATCTTGATGCCGCGAAAGCCCTGCTCCAGCGAGCGGCGCAGCGACTTGTCGTCCTTTGCCGGATCGACCGCGCCGTAGCTGTCATAGGCCTTGATCGGGCGCGCCGATCCCCCGAGCAGTTCGGCCACCGGGCGACCGGCGATCAGGCCAAGCGCGTCCCAATAGGCCATGTCGAGGCCGGAGACCGCCATGCCGACCAGGCCTTGCCAGCCGAGCAGGCGGAATTTCGCGTCCATCGCCGCCATCAGATCGTAGGGCGCGACCGGCCGGCCGACCAGTTCACGCCCGATCTCCTCGATCAGGTGCACCAGCGGTTTCAAGGTCAGCGGCGCGTAGGCAAAGAGGTAGGCGCGGCCGGTAACGCCCTGGTCGGTCTCGACATCGACCAGCACCAGCGGCGCGGCGTCGATGGTCGAAAAGGCGGTCCTGACCGGCCGCGCGATCGGCGCCACCACGCCCCTGGCCTTGACGCTGCGGATGGCGGCTACGGACTTGGTCATGGTGGTCTCCTCACTCGACACTGTACCACCGGACCAGCCGCGGCGCGGCCCAGTCGGTTGCAACGGATTCGATCAGCCAGCGTCCGGCATGTTCGGCCTGGAACGCGACGCGCTGGGTCTGGCCGGGTTCGATCGCCAGCGTATCCAGCCAGAACGGCTTCCAGCCGTCGTCGAGCCGGTCCAGCAGCCGGAAATGATGGCCGTGGAGATGGAACACGGTGGCGACGGCGGCGCGGTTGGTCAGCGCCAGCAGCACCACCCGGCCCGCCCTAGCGCGGAATGCCGGCGCCGCCGTCGTGGCGAAGGCCGCCGGCGGGATCCAGCCGGCCTGGGGGGCGCCAAGGGCCAGGTCGACCCGCAAGGCGCTCTTGAGGTCGAGCCGGTCGGGAAGGCCGTTGGCGGGCAGCGGGGCGGCCGCGGGCAGCGGGGCGGCGCGGGCCGGCGGTTCGTTGGCCACGACAAGCTTGCCGACCGGACGGGCCTCCCTGCCGTCATGGAGCAGGATGGCGGCGGAACTGCCCGCCGCCGCGGTCACGTCGATGAAGGCATCGACCCGGCCACCCGGCGCCAGCACCAGCGCGCCGTTGCGGGCCGGGAAGGGCTCGGCCGGCTGGCCGTCCATGGCCATCACCCGAACGTCGAAGTCGGCCACTTTTATCGCGATGACAGTCCGTTGGCCGCCATTGATGAAGCGAAGCCTGACCCGTTCATTGGTGCGCGCTGAAATCTCGAACGTCGTCCGGCCGTTGACCGTCATGGTCGGGGTCGCGCTTCCGGGATCGCCGCCCGGCGCGAGCGCAGTGCCGTCGGCGCGGACCCGCCAGTCCTCGACCAGCAGCACCTCGTCGCGGTCCACCGCCGCCGGCCCGGTTTCCGCAACCACCAGCGCCCGCGCCCGGCACGGCCGGGCCTGGCCATCCCCGACCAGGCCGAGCTCGCCCAGGAAGGTTCCGGCATGACGCAGCGGCAGCTCCACGGCCTGCCTGCCGCCGGGGGCCAGCGGCGCGCGGGCGGCCAGCGGTTCGGCGGTGGGGATGCCGTCAATGCCCCGCCAGTTGAGGACCGCGGGCACCAGCAGTGCGTTCTCGAACGCGATCTCGACGGTGTCGCCGCGCTTGAAGCGCAGCTCCGGCCCCTGCAGCGACCAGATCGGCGACAGCGGGGCGCCCGCCAGAAGCGCGAGGCTGTCGGTTCCGGCCTGCAGGGCGAGTCGCGGCCGGCCCTGGGCCGCGGCTCGCACGGCCCGGCTCGGGGCGATGGCGGTCGCGCCCAAACCTGCGAGCAGCACGCGTCGATCCAGCAGGGCGTTGGGGCTTGCCATCGAGCCGATGCGGACCATTTTCTGATCGGTCTGTCCAGCGCGAACCGCTCTTGCTTTTCCGGAGAACGCGCCAGCGCCGACACCTTTCCCTCGCGCCGTCGCAACGGGCCATTTTTTTGCTGCGAACGGGCGGGCGCGTGTTATAAGCCCGCCGCCCGCGGCATCGCGGCCGGGTATGGATGCTTTCGCGCGGGCGTGGCGGAACTGGTAGACGCGCTGGATTTAGGTTCCAGTGACGAAAGTTGTGGGGGTTCGAGTCCCTCCGCCCGCACCAAGCGCTTATCCGGCGTTTGCATGACGAATTTCGATGGGTCCGCCGAGGGGGGCGAGGCTCAGCTGACGACCGGCGCAGGCTGCAAGGCCACGCCGTTGACCCAATTGACACTGTCGGGGCGATTTGGCCCGACGCAGCAGAAGAAGATTGACACCATGCAGGTCACCGAAACCCTCGCAGAGGGATTGAAGCACGAGTTCAAGATCAGCGTTCCCGCGTCCGATCTCGATGCCAAGGCCGACGCCAAGCTGATCGACCTCAAGGACAAGGTGAAGCTGAACGGCTTCCGCCCCGGCAAGGTGCCGGTGAGCCACCTGAAAAAGGTGTACGGCCGCTCGGTGATGGCCGAGACGATCGACCAGACCATTCGCGACACCAACTCGCAGATTTTCACCGACCGGGGTTTTCGCCTCGCGACCGAGCCGAAGATCACCATGCCGACCGAGGCCAAGGAGGTCGAGGAGCTTCTGGCCGGCAAGAGCGACCTGACCTACACGGTTGCGATCGAGGTCGTTCCGACGATCCAGCTCGCCGATTTCAAGACCTTCACGGTCGAGAAGCCGGTGGTCGAGGTCAGCGATGCCGACGTCGATGAAGCGATCAAGCGGATCGCCGACCAGAGCCGCCCCTACACGGCCAAGGCCGACGGCGCCAAGGCCGAAAGCGGCGACCGCGTCACCATCAGCTTCAAGGGCAGCATCGACGGCGTGCCGTTCGATGGCGGTGCCGGCGAGGGCATCCAGGTGGTGATCGGCGCGGCGCAGTTCATCCCCGGATTCGAGGAACAGCTGATCGGCATGGGCGCCGGCGAAACCCGCACGCTGAAGGTGTCGTTCCCGAAGAACTACGCCAATGACAAGCTGGCCGGCCAGCCGGCCGAGTTCGAAACCACGGCGACCCTGATCGAGGCCCCCGGCGAAACCACCATCGACGACGCGTTCGCCAAGACGCTGGGCCTGGAATCGCTGGACAAGCTGAAGGAAGCCGCGCGCGAGCGTCTGGTCGCCGAATTCGCCGGCGCCACGCGCCAGCGCGTCAAGCGGGCGCTGCTCGATCGTCTCGACGAAAGCCACAAATTCGAGGCGCCGCCCTCGCTGATCGAGGAAGAGTTCAACCTGATGTGGAACTCGATCAAGGCCGAGATGGAATCCTCTGGGAAAACCTTCGCCGACGAGGACACCACCGAGGAGGCCGCGAAGGAAGAGTACCGCAAGATCGCCGATCGCCGCGTCCGGCTGGGCCTGGTGCTGTCGGAGATCGGCGAAAAGAACAAGATCACCGTGACCGACGACGAGGTCGGCCGCGCGGTGATCGAGCGCGCGCGCCAGATGCCGGGCCGCGAAAAGGAAGTCTGGGACTTCTATCGCAGCAACGCCAACGCGCTGGCCCAGCTTCGGGCGCCGATCTATGAGGACAAGGTGGTCGATTTCATCCTTGAGCTCGCCAATGTGACCGAGAAGAAGGTCTCTCGCGAAGACCTGCTCAAGGAGGACGAGGAGAAGAGCGCGGCCTGACGGATTTGGCGCGCTGACACTAATCGTGAACGGCGCAGGCGCCTTGGCGACCGAATCTGTCGCTATGAGATTGCCCGCGAATCAGCTTGAACTCCGCGCCTTCGGCGCGCAATGCTCCGGTCTTGTGGCCGGGAAATTGGCCCATATCTGTGGGCGGCTCGTTAACATGAGCCCTGTGCTGAAGTCCTGCATCACGGGGCGTCCGTCCGACGCGCGGCAAATCGCGACCAGCCACGGATTGGCGGTCTTGCCGACGGAGGGTCGCCCACCCGCCTGATTCTGTGCTTGAACCCTTGTCCGTCTTGAACCCGCTTCTGCCGTGAACCTTGTCCGTCTTGAACCCCTGGGGTGACTAATGCGCGATCCCGTCGAAACCTACATGAACCTCGTTCCGATGGTGGTCGAGCAGACCAACCGCGGTGAACGCGCCTACGACATTTTCTCGCGCCTGCTGAAGGAGCGCATCATCTTCATGACCGGTCCGGTCGAGGACGGCATGTCGACGCTGGTTGTCGCGCAGCTTCTGTTCCTCGAAGCCGAGAACCCGAAAAAGGAAATCTCGATGTACATCAACTCGCCCGGCGGCGTGGTGACATCGGGGCTTGCGATCTACGACACCATGCAGTTCATCCGCCCGCCGGTATCGACGCTTTGTACCGGCCAGGCGGCCTCGATGGGTTCGCTGCTGCTGGCCGCCGGCCAGAAGGACATGCGCTTCTCGCTGCCGAATTCGCGCATCATGGTGCACCAGCCCTCCGGCGGGTTCCAGGGCCAGGCCACCGACATCATGTTGCATGCCCAGGAGATCCTCAATCTTAAGAAGCGCCTGAACGAGATTTACGTGAAGCACACCGGGCAGACCTACAAGGCGATCGAGGACGCGCTGGAGCGCGACAAGTTCCTGACCGCCGACATGGCCCGCGACTTCGGGATCGTCGACAAGGTGATCGACAAGCGCCCCGAGGAAGCCGCGATGACCAAAATCCCGTAATGGGCATTGCGTTCACCTTAACGGTTGGTTGAAAACAGCCGATCTGTTGGCGCAGGGGCGCCAAGCGCCGACGGGGAGCAAGTTCCGCTTTCGTGCCGGTTGGCGGCGTGGCAATCGCGCAACGCTCGGGCGATTTCGTCCATTTCGCCCGGTGCGAGGGCCCTAAATCACGCTATTGTCACGGTGCCCCGACCGCGACCGATTAGCGAATTCTTGATAGTAGGGTGTCAGCATGGTTGGCTGTGAAGGATCGGAAACGGTCGCGGGGGATTCGAGAAAGCCGTGATTCTCACGGTGCGTGACGTGTTTAGGGTCTGTTCTGGTACGGAATTTGCTCTATTTACTTTTCAGGTCCGGCGCTTGCGCCGGAATGGGTCGATCGGGTAACGGGTCGAACGGCGGACGGAGACAGGAATGAGTAAGGTTGGCACGAGCGATTCCAAGAACACGCTGTACTGCTCGTTCTGCGGCAAGAGCCAGCATGAAGTCCGCAAGCTGATCGCGGGTCCGACCGTATTCATCTGCGACGAGTGCGTCGAACTGTGCATGGACATCATCCGCGAGGAGAACAAGTCTTCGCTGGTGAAGTCGCGCGACGGCATCCCGACGCCGAAGGAAATCTGCAAGGTGCTGGACGATTACGTGATCGGCCAGAACCACGCCAAGAAGGTGCTCTCGGTCGCCGTCCACAATCACTACAAGCGGCTCAATCACCAGACCAAGCACAATGACGTCGAACTGGCGAAGTCGAACATCCTGCTGATCGGTCCCACCGGTTCGGGCAAGACGCTGCTGGCGCAGACGCTGGCGCGCATTCTCGACGTGCCGTTCACGATGGCGGATGCGACGACGCTGACCGAGGCCGGCTATGTCGGCGAGGACGTCGAGAACATCATCCTGAAGCTGCTGCAGTCGGCCGACTACAACGTCGAGCGCGCGCAGCGCGGCATCGTCTATATCGACGAGATCGACAAGATCAGCCGCAAGTCCGACAATCCCTCGATCACCCGCGACGTGTCGGGCGAGGGCGTGCAGCAGGCGCTGCTGAAGATCATGGAAGGCACGGTCGCCTCGGTGCCGCCGCAGGGCGGCCGCAAGCATCCCCAGCAGGAGTTCCTGCAGGTCGACACCACCAACATCCTGTTCATCTGCGGCGGCGCGTTCTCGGGCCTTGAGAAGATCATCTCGGCGCGCGGTCGCTCGACCTCGATCGGCTTTGCCGCCCAGGTGCTGGCGCCGGAAGACCGCCGCACCGGCGAGATCTTCCGCCACGTCGAGCCGGAAGACCTGCTGAAATACGGCCTGATCCCGGAATTCGTCGGCCGACTGCCGGTGGTTGCCACGCTCGAGGATCTCGACGAGGCGTCGCTGAAGAAGATCCTGACCGATCCGAAGAACGCGCTGGTCAAGCAGTACCAGCGGCTGTTCGAAATGGAGAACATCGAGCTCACCTTCGCCGACGAGGCGCTGGGCGCGGTTGCCCGCAGGGCGATCGAGCGCAAGACCGGCGCGCGCGGACTGCGTTCGATCCTGGAGAGCATCCTGCTCGAAACCATGTTCGACCTGCCGGGCCTGGAAGGCGTCGAAGAGGTCGTGATCTCGCGCGAAGTGGTCGAGGGCACCGCCCGTCCGCTCTACATCTACGCGGACCGTTCGGACCGCGCCGTCGAGAGCAGCGCCAGCGCCTGACCGCGCCCGCGCGGTTAGATCCTGCCACTGGTTCACGCGGCTGCCGGATGCTCCGGCGGCCGGTGTAGCGTAGCTGTTTTTTGCGCAGGTTGCCTCGAAAACAGGGCGCTTTTCCGCGACTTGACACCCCCATGGTCGATAGCCACCTAATGCTCTCGGCGACGAATTCATGCTAGAGATTCGTCGCAAGAAGATCCGGTAGACGCGGGCTGCGAAGGCGGCCAAACGACCCGGAACCTCCCGGCACCTTGTGGCGGTTGCGCTTAAGTGCAGCGGACTGCGTGCAAGGGGGCACAACAGAAGGAATGGGCCATGACCACCCCGAAAACCCGGCCAACCATCGTTCTCGGCGAAAGCCACGCCTACCCGGTGCTGCCGCTGCGCGACATCGTCGTTTTTCCGCACATGATCGTGCCACTGTTCGTCGGTCGCGAGAAATCGATCCGCGCGCTCGAAGAGGTGATGAAGAACGACGCGCTGATCCTGCTGGCGACCCAGAAGAATGCCTCCGACGATGATCCAAGCCCGGAATCGATCTATGAGGTCGGTACGCTTGCCAGCGTCCTGCAGCTCCTGAAGCTCCCCGACGGCACCGTGAAGGTGCTGGTCGAAGGGCTGGAGCGCGCGCGCGTGCAGAAATATTCCGACCGCAGCGAATATTACGAGGCCACCGCGGTGGCGCTCGCCGACACCGACGCCACTTCGGTTGAAGCCGAAGCCCTGGCGCGCTCGGTTGTGTCCGATTTCGAAAGCTATGTGAAGCTGAACAAGAAGATCTCAGCCGAAGTGGTCGGCGTGGTCCAGTCGATCACCGATTTCGCCAAGCTCAGCGACCAGGTTGCCCAGCATCTCGCCGTCAAGATCGCCGATCGCCAGGGCATCCTGGAGACGTTGTCGGTCACGCAGCGCCTGGAAAAGGTGCTGGGCCTGATGGAGAGCGAGATCTCGGTGCTGCAGGTCGAGAAGCGCATCCGCTCGCGCGTCAAGCGGCAGATGGAGAAGACCCAGCGCGAGTATTATCTGAACGAGCAGATGAAGGCGATCCAGAAGGAGCTCGGCGACGACGAGGGTCGCGACGAGCTGGCGGACCTGGAAGAAAAGATCGCCAAGACCAAGCTTTCCAAGGAAGCGCGCGAGAAGGCGCAGCATGAATTGAAGAAACTGCGGCAGATGTCGCCGATGTCGGCGGAGGCCACCGTCGTGCGCAACTATCTCGACTGGCTGCTGTCGATTCCGTGGAACAAGAAGTCCAAGGTCAAGAAGGACCTCGTGGCCGCGCAGGCAGTGCTGGACAACGACCATTATGGGCTGGAGAAGGTCAAGGACCGCATCGTCGAGTACCTTGCGGTTCAGTCGCGCGCCAACAAGCTGACCGGACCGATCCTGTGCCTGGTCGGGCCTCCCGGCGTTGGCAAGACCTCGCTCGGCAAGTCGATCGCGAAAGCCACGGGGCGCGAATTCGTCCGCGTGTCGCTCGGCGGCGTCAGGGACGAGGCCGAGATCCGCGGTCACCGCCGCACCTATATCGGCTCGATGCCCGGCAAGATCATCCAGTCGATGCGCAAGGCCAAGAGCTCGAATCCGCTGTTCCTGCTCGACGAGATCGACAAGATGGGCGCCGATTTCCGCGGCGATCCGTCCTCGGCGCTGCTTGAGGTCCTGGACCCCGAGCAGAACGGCACCTTTGCCGACCATTATCTGGAGGTCGACTACGACCTTTCCAGCGTCATGTTCATCACGACCGCGAATACGCTCAACATTCCCGGCCCGCTGATGGACCGCATGGAGATCATCCGGATCGCCGGCTACACCGAGAACGAGAAGGTCGAGATCGCGCGCAAGCACCTGATCCCGAACGC
>LNFM01006169.1_pt1 | contig 19938 bp, 16 predicted proteins | sample 596031 | NCBI WGS metagenome assembly LNFM01 (sample SAMN04254537, study PRJNA301005) | activated carbon metagenome | isolation source: dual media filters at the Ann Arbor, Michigan drinking water treatment plant | place: USA: Ann Arbor | reverse complement strand
AACAGCGGAGGGGAGAAATTGCTGCCTCTGAAGAAATCACTTTTGTGATGATCACCGGCGATGGCGGCATGGATATCGGCATGGGGCCGACAATTGGAACTGCTCTTCGTGGCCACCACATGATCATTCTTGAATATGACAATCAAGGATACATGAACACGGGCGGACAGCTCAGCTACACGACGCCGTTTGCGAAAGCGACTTCGACAAGTAAAATTGGACGCCATTCTTTGGGGAAGACATTTCACCATAAAGATACAGTGTCGATCATGGCCGCAACGGGAATTCCTTACGCGTTTACTGCTATCGAAGGGTTTGGGACGGATCTTGTTGAAAAGGCAGCGAAGGCCCAATGGTATTCCAAAAATAAGGGACTCGCGTTCGGAAAAATCTTAGTGAGCTGTCCGCTGAATTGGGGTGCTGAGGAACGACATGGGCTTGAGATTTTGCAGCGAGCGGTCGACTGTTGTTTCTTTCCGATCTATGAAATTGAAAATGGACTCACGACACTTTCCTATGACCCGGACACGAGCGGACGCCGAATAAAAGCGAACAAATGGCTGGAGCTCATGTCGAAAAGCTCACATCTTTTGAAATCGGAAAATGCGGAGACTCTTCAAAAGTTTCAGAATGAAATTGATCGACGTTGGGAGCGACTCAAAGCCTGTGCTCAGCATCCGCTGCTTTAATTGATCTTAGGATAGAGGGCCTGCACGGCTTGAATGTCGTAGTCAGTGACGCTGTTGATCTTGCCATCATATCCCATGATACTATCGGACTTGCTTTCAAAAGGATGTCCGAGACCCAAAACATGTCCAAATTCATGCATGATCGTGGATTGAATTCTGGTTCGTAAATTCATTGGTTGGCCGGTGCTGTCGACCTCTCCGTTGGAGACTCTTTTGAATTCGCCTTTCCAAATCAGAATGTCTGATCCGACTAAAATCCCATTCGTCATCGATGTCCGTGGCAGCATCACTCCAGAATTGATAGCCCGAGCGGATACTCGCATGATTCGGTTTTCGATAAAGTGAAGACTTTGGTGGTTGACATCGAGAATGGGTGCACAAGAGTCCTGAAATTTATATTCAATTTCCAGACGGTCTTGAAGCGCCGTTTTCCAAGGGTTGATGCCATTTCGAATTTCATCGCTAAAAATCTCAGAATCACGGCCGCATAAGGAATAGGAAAGTGTCTTTTTCGGTTCTTGCGGAATGAGAATTCCCTTGCCGAAAAGATAGAAAAAATCCTTTGCGGATTCAACGACTTTTAAAACGACAGACTTTTCAGCTTTTTTATGAAACGAGAAACCAATGAGCGCGTATTCATCTTCAGAACGGATCGTAAAAAGCATGCTGAACGCTGTCCGATCCGGGGTGACCGAGTAGTGGACGGGTGTGACGGGAAGTCTTTGTTTCTTGATCTCCACAGAAACCAGATCCAGCATGCCGCCTTCATTTTTCTGTTCGAATTCAAGGAAAAAGTCAGAGATTTGCTTCACATGCAAACGGACCTTTTTTTCATTCTCAAGAATTTCGAAAGTGGCCGAGCTGTCTGTTGATTCAGGCGCTTCGGTTGGGGTTTTATTCGCTTTCTTGATTTCTTCCATGTTGTTTTCATTACTGTCTTTACGCTCAGATCGCTCCGTAAAGGAGGTCATGCCAGAAAGCTCGATCCCCTCAAACTGCTGGATATTCTCCAAGCTCAAGAAAGATTTTGTTTCTAATTTTGTGCCTTTTACGATTTCTAGAGGATCGCCATTGATGAAGTACTTTTCTTCGATGATGGGTAGGGTTCCTGCGGACTGCCATTTTTCGCAAGATGTGGCTAAAACTAATGCGCTCAGAACAAATATAAGTGATGTAGACTTCATAAAGTAAAGAGAATGAAAGAATCAAGCCAGTTTTCATTGGCCGCTAGATATTTGCTTAATGCGATCATCTAGTTAAAATTACTGCTGAATAGCGAAATGATACTGCATTAATGTTGGAAACCCAATGACACTGCTATTGCGATATCCTTCGTTAACAAAATTAACTTTTTTACCAGTAGCTTTCGCCAAATCGAGTTCCTTTTGCATTTGGCTCATCACCCAACTTAAAGCATCAAGCTTCCGAAAAGCATTCATCGAGAAGAAAAGCTCACCACGGTATATTATTTGAATTGTGTTTCGTGGACCCATTTCATCAACTAGGTTGAAAGTTACTTCTTGAGGATCCATTCCTTCAAATACAATTTCTGGGTTTTCAAAGGCAGCAATCGCCGGAATCGCAAGATTTGTAATTACAAATATCGCAAAAACAGCCACAAACAAATTTTTTACTGTAGTCATAGGGCCTCCAACAACCAAAAGATGCAAACCATGCCAAATGAATAACATTGTCTCAGAACGGGATTTTTTATCGCAGATCTTGCACAGATCAATTTAGTGAAATACCAATGGTGTGTAACTCAATGAAGTTGGGTACCGTTTTTCGTTACTATTTCGCCTTCCCAAATGAACTGAAAAAAAGCCTTTCCATGAGGTCTGACGCACAAAAAAGACACTGATAAACTGACCTAAAATCGAATAGGTATAATCACGCCATGCGAGACCTAGCTCTCCTTTGGATTAAGTGATGCCAATACATCAATTGTCGCGAGAAAATGAAATTCGCTTGCCGACAGTCGTGCGAGGTCTCGATCTCTTTGATTTCAGTCTTTTGTATTCGGTTTCAAATTGCTCAAACTTTTCCGCTTCACCCTCGTTCTGAGCCCATTTTTTGATTTTACTGAGATTGATTGGGTGTTTTTCGCAGACCCAAAGCGCGTGAATCAAACTCCGTCGATCATTCCAATGAAACCACGCTGCCAAGCGATCCATTACACATTGGGTTGGGGAAAACATTTTTATCAAAGTGTTTCCAATTTTAAGTTGGCCTTCAGGTTTAACCGGGATTTCATTCCCAATGGCAATCGGACCTGTCGGAAATTCAACATAAAGGTCTGTTTTTTGATGGATAAAATAGCGCCCTTTTTTCTCAAAGCCAATTTCTGCTAGCGCACCGCTAATTGCTTCGTGTGAAAAAGGGGAAATAAAATCAAGATCATGGGATACATGTTTCTCGTTTGTATAAATAGAGACGCATGCTCCGCCAACCAAGACACATGAAATACCATGCTTTTCGAGCTGACGAACCACAATTGCAGCAAAATCTTTGCGATTCAAAGACTTTGAGATTTTCATAGCGCCTTAGTCTTTTTTCGCGGACGCATGCGTTTCATAAAATATTTCTCTTGTTGATCAAGAGGAATATTGGAAAGTGCTTTTTGCAGCAGAGCATTGAGCTCCTTGGCCAGAAACCATGACTTGTTCATTTTGTAGATCCGTGTCCGTCCCTTTTCTTGTCCAAAGAGAATGTCGGCCTGCTCCAATTTTGAGAGAGTACGAGTGACTTGTGTCTTGCTGATTTTAAAGGTATTTGCAATTTCTAGTGCGTAACTTTCACCGATCGCTGCTATAAAAAGCAAACTTTTTTCCGTCGTCTGACTTCCAAACAATTCGGCCAACATAAAGCCTCCTAATATAGGACAATATCGCCCTATATTAGAATAATCTCAAGTCCTGCAGAATGAGTTAAGTACCTATTTCAGGACCTTATAGTCCTAAAATAGGTACTTAAACCAAAATTCTAGCCCTGCGACCAAACCCACATGGCAATGCTGGCCGAGACCGTGGCGTTCAAGGATTCGATGCCCTTCGTCGGGATTGAAGCTTTTAAAACATTTCGATTTTTGATCAACTCATCTGGAAGCCCCAGACCTTCTTCGCCGATAATGAGTCTTGAATCTTTGAGGAGTTTTAGTTTTCTGATATCTTGTCCGTGCATATCCAGCGCCCAGTTTTCACCAGGGGTCGTTCCCAAAATCGGGGTGTGAGAAACCGAAAGTGGAGATTGAAAAATGGGGATGTGGAGTGTCGCTCCTGCAGAGGCGCGAATGCTCGCCGGTAAAAATGGATGGCACGATTCTTTTGTGAGTATTAATTTTTGCGCTCCAAAACCCACCGCACTTCGCGCTAAGGCTCCTAAATTTTTTGGATCTGAAAGAGGAGCCACGACTTCAAGTCCTTGTGGTTTCAAATTCCAATTCATTTCGGGAAATGATTCCAGTTTTAAAACAAGCATGGGAAATTCAGTGCCCGAAACATCAAGCTCATTGAAAAGTTCTTTTGAAAGTCGAACTGATTTTTCGTTCAGCGGAAATGAATGCCCTTCAAAGGTCACGGCATATTGAAGTCGGTAGGGTGATGATTTCTGAGCCAGGATTTCGTGAACCAGCTTTTCGCCCATGACAAAAAACAGGCCTTCTTCGCGAATTCCTTTAGAAGTTAAGATGCGCTTGAGCTTTCGAAATTGCGGATTTTCTTTTGAGCGGATGTCGATGATTTGCAAGTTTTAATCCTCAAGTAAAATATCGTTGTCTTCGTCCAACGGAAGCGGAGTGGATTTTACTTTTTCAAAAACCACTAGGCGGCGTTCATTTTGCGTTTTAGGTAAAAAATAATGCGTATCTTGGACAAGTTTAAAAATACCATCGAAATGCTTTAGTGCCATTTCAATTTCAGGATCCACGCCGGGGCCTTTCATAAAATACGCCCGTCCACCAACTTGAAGGCAGCTTAGGGTATTAGTCAGCGTATTCCGAATGTCTTCGACCGCGCGAGTGATCACACCATTCACCGGGTATTCAAAGTAAGGATTAATATTGCGGCCGATGATATCGAGATTTTGTAAGTTGAGGTCTTCGCGCACGGTCTTTAAGAAGGCCACTCGTTTCTGAACACCCTCGGCTAACAGAATTTTTTCAGTTGGGTGGGCAATTTTTAAAGGGATACCAGGGAAGCCGGGTCCAGTTCCAACATCAAGAAGGGGGAACTTTAATTCAGTTAACTGAGCGACGATCAGGCAATCGATAAAATGTTTGATCCCGACGTCTTTTAGCTTCAAGAGACGGGTGAAGTTTTGATTCTCTTGATTGATCATGAGGAGCTCGTAAAAACGTGCCAATTTCAGTCGCATCACGTGGGAACATTCAAAATCATGATTTCGAAAAATGTCGGCGAGTCGATCATTGGCCTCACTGGCCGAATAAATGACTTCGGGTCGTTTGTGCGTCCCTTTAAGGCTGGCCGGAGGTGGTGCGATAGGCTGAGTTTGCCGGGCCTTGTACGGAGAGTAATTTTCTTTGTTTTTATGCGCCATACTGCCACGTCAATTCATTGCCAAAAAGGATGAGTTTCACGACAATAAGCTCGTTGTTTTAAAAGAGGGAGCTCAATGTCAAATCAACCCACTAATCTGCACGATCGTATTGCGCAAATCAAGGTCTCTGCAAAAGAAGATTTTAGCTCGGCCAAAACCAGCCAAGAACTCTATGACCAAAAGGTAAAATATTTGGGTAAATCAGGGCTCTTGACCGATGTCATGAAGCTCATGGGGCAATTGCCGCCCGATGAAAAGCCCTTGTTTGGAAAAAAGGTCAATGAAGTAAAGTCCGAACTGGAAAATTTTTACACGGAATCAGAAGCTCGTTTGAAGGACTCGGAGGTCATTTCCAAGATGGCGTTTGAAAAAATGGACCTGACGATTCCATGGACCGGTCGAACCACGGGGCATCAACATCCGGTCAACATCGTGACACAAGAAATTTTTCAAGTCATGGCGCGCTTAGGGTATAGCCTTCGCACGGGGCCGCTCATTGAAAAAGATTACTATAATTTTGAAGCGCTCAACATTCCTAAGAATCATCCCGCGCGGGATATGCAAGACACATTTTTTGTCGACGAAACGCATGTTTTAAGAACTCATACGTCTCCAATTCAGATTCATTCTTTAGAAAATGAAAAACCGCCGCTGCGAGTGATCGGGACGGGACCTGTTTTTAGATGTGACAGCGATATTTCACATCTGCCAAACTTCCATCAAATTGAAGGCATGTGTGTGGATGAAAAAGTCAGTATGTCTGACCTAAAAGGTACCATTGCCTTTTTTGTAAAAGAGTTTTTCGGTTCGGATTTAAAAACACGATTTCGCCCAAGCTATTTTCCATTCACAGAACCATCAGCAGAAATTGATTGTTCGTGCCCTATTTGCAAAAGCAAAGGGTGTTCCCTTTGCAAGGGCTCTGGATGGATTGAAATTGGTGGTTGCGGTTTGATCAATCCAAAGGTTTTTCAATTTGCAAAAATCGAATATCCAAAATGGCAAGGCTTTGCATTTGGATTTGGTGTCGAGCGCATGGCGATTATTAAATACGGAATCGACGACATTCGGCATTTCCCTAAAAATGATGTTAGATTTCTGGAGCAGTTTTAAATGAAAATTTCCCTCAAATGGCTTAGTGAATTTATTCAAATTGATGATTATTTATTGAAACCGCAGGAGCTCGCAGATGTTCTCACGCGTGCAGGTCTTGAAGTCGAAGAAATCACCGACAAATCCAAAGAACTGAAAAATGTGGTCGTGGGTCACATTAAAGTGAAAGGCAAGCATCCGAACGCGGATAAACTTTCATTGTGCCAAGTAGAAACTGAAAATGGACGCATCGATCAAATCGTTTGCGGCGCCCAGAATCATAAAGAAGGCGACAAAGTGATCGTGGCACTTCCCGGAGCTGTGCTTCCAGGAAATTTTGCGATCAAACTTTCAAAAATCCGTGATGTCGAAAGCCAAGGGATGCTTTGTTCTGAAAAAGAATTGGGTCTTGCAGCGGTGAGTGACGGAATCAAAATATTGCCGGCGGATGCTCCGACTGGGAAGTCGTTTGCTGAATACTTTGGACTTGATGACATCGTGATGGAACTGAAAGTGACTCCAAACCGCTCGGATTGTCTTTCACATTATGGTCTTGCCAGAGAACTTGGATGTTTATTGGGACGACCAGTGAAGCCGATAAGTCCGAACCTTAAGGTGAACGCTGGACTTGGTAAAAAAGATTTCGTTTCCGTTCAAATTGATAATGCTGATTTATGCCTTCGCTACAGCGGCAGGTCCATCCGTGGAGTGAAGGTAGGGCCTAGTCCTGCGTGGCTGAAGAAAAAAATTGAACTTGTTGGACTTAATTCAATCAACAATGTGGTGGATGTCACCAATTACGTGATGTTTGAACTCGGTCAGCCGTTGCATGCGTTTGATGCGGACCGAATTGCAGGATCTAAAATCGTCGTTCGTACGGCAAAAGCTGGCGAAAAAATGCAAACCCTAAAAGAACAAGAGCTCACGCTAAAAGGTGAAGAGCTTCTTATTTGCGACGGTGAACGAGCTGTGGCTTTAGCTGGAGTGATCGGTGGACTGAATTCTGGAGTGCTGGATCAAACGCAGAATTTATTCATTGAAAGTGCAAACTTTAACCCGATGGCGGTTCGCAGGGCTTCGCGAGGACATGGAATAGAAACGGACTCGGCTTATCGCTTTTCTCGCGGAGTGGATCCTGAACAAACAGTTTTGATTATGAACCGGGCCTGTGAGTTGATCCAGCAAGTGGCGGGCGGCGAGTGTCTTGATGTCTATTTTGATTTTTATCCACGCCCTGTGGTGAAGCAGCCCATCGAGATTTCAATTCAAACCATTACAGATCGCTTAGGTTTTGAATGTGAAGAAAAATTATTTTCACAATTATTAAAGGGCCTGCATTGCCAGGTCAGCGAAATTGGGACTGGACGCTTCAAAGTCGTCCCGCCAAGTTTTCGATTTGATCTTGAGCAAGATATGGATTTAGTCGAAGAGTATGCGCGACTGAAAGGTTATGAGCATATCAAGGAAACGATTCCACCGCTTGTGACAGGTCCCGTTCAGCATGATGTGACCTACATTCGCGATCGAAAGCTTGCGCACCAATTGGTGGGGCTTGGATTTTCAGAATCATTTAATTATGCGTTTTTGAATGGTGAAAGAGAATCGGCATGGATCGGGGATGCCATTCGTCTTACGGGTCTAGGTCTTAAAACACCAGCGGATCATATTTCGATTTTGAATCCTTTGTCTGAAGAATTAAATGTGATGCGACGAACTCTCAGTCATCAGATGTTTACGAATGTCGTCACGAATTTTCATGCGGGAAATGAATCTGGATCTTTGTTTGCTATCGGACCCGTATTCTCTAAGATTCTGCACGACGGGAAAAGTGCGTACCAAGAAGAACGTCGATTGTGCGTTTGCTTGTGGGGTGAGGAATTTGGAATTTACAGCGATCAAGCGCCGTTGGTCTTCAGGCTCAAGTCAGTTTTTGAACAGGTCGCTCGAAGTTTCAAAATTTCAAAAGTTTCGTATCAGTCGATCGCTCAGCCCCCTCCATTTTTACATCTGGGCCAGAATGCAACGATCACGGCTGAAGGAAAAGCGGTTGGATTTTTGGGTTCTATTCATCCCTCAATACTCAATCGTGAAAAGATTCGGGTTCCAGTGGTGATGATGGAAGTCTCCTTGAAGGTTCTAGTTCCAGAAAAGGAGCGGCCTTTAAAATTTAAATCGGTGGCCTCAAGCCAACCCGTGTTTCGAGACTTTGCATTCATCATGGATGTTAGTCGCAACGTCGGCGACTTAGTGAGGGAAATCGAAAAGTCATGTGGTACGAACCTTACTGGAATCAAAGTTTTTGACGTTTACAAAGGCGACAAGGTCGAGGCGGGGAAGCAATCGGTTGCCGTGAGGGTTTATCTTTCTGGTGGTGATGTGGCATTGACCGAAGCGGAACTGCAAGGGCTGTCGATGAAGATCGTTCAAGCAGCAGATAAAGGGGCGGGGGCGGTGCTGCGCTAAAAGGGCGCATCGCATTATATTCAAACTAAAATTTTGAAAACTTGATTCATTTCAGTGACTTGCTAGCATGTCTTCATGGTTGGACAAAACAAAGCACATTCCACAGTCACTAAAGCCGATATTGTTGATCGGGTTTACGAGAAAATCGGTTTTTCTAAAAAGGAAGCAAGCGAGCTTGTCGATCAAGTTTTTGATGCCTTAAAGGACACTCTTCATTCCGGTCAAAAAGTTAAAATTTCTGGCTTTGGAAATTTTATGGTTCGAGGAAAAAAAGAACGTATGGGTCGTAATCCAAGAACTGGCGAAAAAATGCCAATATCTGCTAGACGAGTTCTAACATTTCGTCCAAGCCAAGTCTTACGGGCCATGCTGAATGGCGAAGAGTACGCTCATCTTTTAGATCAAGAAGAACAGGATGATGATGAATAATCCGAACCCGGAACATTCTCTTAATCAGGCTGAAAATTCACCGAAAGATTTACCGTCAATTGAAGTGAACGCGGCAACGACCGAAATTCTAGGGGTAGAGCTTCCTTTAGCCGATTCACATCTTGGTGATTTGGCACAAACACAGTTTGGGTTCATTGAACGCGAACAAACTGTTCCAGGAAGTTCACCAAATGATAGTGGACCTCAAATTACGACAAAAAATATTGCATTTAGTGAGCATCTGCCGGCGGTGCTTGTCGATGTTAAATTACTTGAAGAAATCGCTTCGATTCCAGATCGTTTTGGCTTCAAAATTGGTGATGTCGCTGATCTTCTTGAGATCAAACAATATATCTTGAGGTACTGGGAACAAGAATTTGATTTGTTAAAACCGAAAAAGGCTTCCAACAATCAAAGGCTTTACACGAAAAAAGATGTCGAAAACGCGTTTCTCATTCGAAAGCTTTTGTACCGTGATAAATTTTCGATTGAAGGCGCAAGGCAGGCGATGCGTGACGTGCGCTTTGCTGTGAAAAAAGAAAAGGATTATTCTTCGGCCTTGATGAAGATCGATCAGAATCAGTCTCAACATGCCGCTGATTTGCGAGATTTGGTTCAAAAAATTCGACAACTTAAAGAATTGTTTCTTTAGATTTTAAAAAGTCCCAGTTCTGGGAGTGTGATATGTTAGAAGCTTTGGATTACTGGAAGTTTTTTGCCGGCCTTGGGTTATTTCTTTTCGGTATGCTTCGAATTGAATTAGCTTTAAAAGAGCTTGCTGGAAAACGGTTTAAACTCTTTATCCGGAAATACACGACGAATCGATTTCTTGCGATTTTGAACGGTGCATTTGCATCCGCGATTCTTCAAAGTAGTGCCATTGTCCTCATTATGATTATTTCGTTTGCCGGTGCGGGGATTATTAGTCTCTCCAATTCACTGGGTGTAATACTGGGAGCGAATATCGGCACCACGATGACAGGTTGGTTTGTGAGTACGGTTGGATTTAACGCCGGTGCGGATTCCTTTGTTTCCCCCCTGATCGCAATCAGTAGTTTAGCGCTGGTTTTTGTCAGTCCCAAACGAGCCATTTTTCACGTCTTTGGGCTCCTGATGGCTATCGGCTTTTTGTTGTTGGGACTTGGCTTTATGAAAACTGGAATGAGCCAATTGGCCACAATTGTGGATATTCGACAGCTCGAGCAATTTGGACCGCTAGCATTTTTCTTTTTTGGTTTTGTGGTAACGGCCATTATTCAGTCAAGCACGGCGATGATGACGATTACGCTGAGTGCACTTCATGCGAATATCATCGGCCTTGAGCCCGCAGTTTTTGTTGTCATCGGCGCAGACCTAGGGACAACAATGACGGCACTACTCGCGTCTGCCAAGGGCACGGCCATCAAAAAAAGAGTCGGCCTTGCACACTTTTTCTTTAATGTGGGCTCGGCACTTGTTGGACTCGTGATGGCAAAACCATTTGTCGAGTTTATTCTTCGGATAGATGTTTTTGAAATTCCGCTTTATCAGTTGGTTTCGTTCCACACAGCTTTGAATCTGATGGGCATGATTATGTTTTTTCCATTCTTGGGACTTTTTGAAAAATTTCTCAATCGATTTTTTATGAATACGACTGATCATGCGTGTCAGTATATTCACAAAGTTAACACTGAAGTTCCTGAAGCATCCATCGAAGCCGTCCGTCTGGAGCTGGAACTGTTTGCCTCCCGAGTTTTTTCATTTAATTCGAATGGTCTTAGCGTTTTAAAATCAAAGTCATCAAGTGAAACGGCGGGCTTATTTCCATTTCTCAATATCGAAAATAAGGACGACCACTCTATTCATGATTATGAACAAATAAAACGCACTGAAGGTGAGTTGTTAGAATATGTCGAGCGATTGCAGCAAGAAAAGTTAGAACGATCAGAGTCTATTGTTTTGAATCGATATATTCTGAATCTAAGACAAGGGGTGCAGTCGGCGAAAGCGATGAAAGACATCCAACATAATTTGAAAGAGTTTCGTCAATCCGTCGATAAATCTGTGGAACTGTTTATGAGCCAAGTTGAACTAGCTTATGAAATTCCCTTTCAGCATCTGGATAGATTTGTGAGCCTCGAAACTACAAAATTCGACTTCAAAGATCTTCGCGACTTACGAGTTGAAAACCAAAAGTCTTTCGAGCTCGTTAATGAGTGGATCTACAAGTCGGCATTCCAAGCGGTGGATCGAATTCAAATCGCATCCTTCCTGAATGTGAATCGTGAAATTTATAATTCGAATGTTTTGTTTTTTGAGTTGCTCGAGGGATTAAGAATGCCTCCGCTAGAGACCTAGTGGGATGGCGCTGAGCTGATTGTTTGTTATCATGAGGATGTCGTTATGAAAAGTGCCAATGAAGAGAATCGTTACAAAAAGGAAGACGGAAAACATCTGATTGAAGTTCGTGTCAAAAGCGCGCAGCAGTTGTTTGATGCCCGTGATCCCGCTCCATTTCGCGAACGAGACTTGGACGATGATTTTGTGGAATATATCGTTTCGGCAGTTCGTGAATTTTCGCTTTCTGTTCCGCTGAAGATCGTGATCTATGTCGGAGAAGCTGAAAGCCATGAATTAAGAATGGATTCCATCATTGAGGCGATCAAGTCCTATTTCAATTACCAAAAAGAGCTTCATCGAAGCGAGCTTAAGAACTTTATCCGCCGTAGCCAAGTCTACTTTGCCATTGGTCTTGTAGCCTTATTTGGTTGTCTTGGATTGGCGCAAAGTATTCAGGTGCCGAATCCGCCTGGAATTTTAGGAGTTCTTCGCGAAGGGATTGTCATTTTTGGTTGGGTTTCTATTTGGAAACCCATTGAATTGATTCTTTTTGATTGGTACCCGATTTATGAAAAACTAAAGTTTTATCGCAAATTAAAAGATATGGAGATTGAAATTCAATTTAAAACCTAGTTGATTTAAATTTCATCAACTAGGGTGCAAGCCACGTAAATATCTTGTCCCTTAGTCGCTTCACTAATTGGTAGAGCAGACCTAGGATCTGTTGATTCCGCCGAAATAATGGCATTAAAAGATGCTTGATAGCCATATTTTGATTTTTGATATTTAATCGATTTTTCAATGGCTGTCATTTTCAGGTGTCCGCTGGCCTGATCTTCAAAAAGATTCATTTTTAAAGTTCCTTTGTTTGGAATTTTATTTTCAACGACTTCTGCGTACTTGCCAGCTTCTTCATAAAAAAAGACGGTCTTCGATTGGTCTATGGTGAATGTCAAATTAAGCTCGTAAGACGCATAATTTGGAATAACGCCTTGAACTTTTGTGCGACCGGAAGCCGATTTGCAATCGAGCTGAGCCACGCTTGAGCCTGCGTGAGTGGAAAATGCAGCGAGTACCAGAACTATTGTTGTCAGTATTGATTTCATTATTCATTCCTTTCAAGAAATGTGTTCGGTTGTTTGTTAAGCGAATGAAAGGTAGCATGATTCATCCCTTCAAACGGATCTTTTTGAAAGCTCCGAGGAGCTTTCAACTTCCAAGACCCTGGCCATCTATTTCAATCGGCTTAAATTCTTCAGCTTTGTAAATTATGCTGTCTAATCTTTTTCATGAATAACTTTCGCGAATATGAAGTAAAGTGCTGAAATTGGGTGGGCTAAATTTGAGGAGCGTTCATGAAATTAAGTCTCGTCCTTGCTACAATGTTCACTTCAATGGTTGTCCACGCCGAATTGGCTTTGACTGAAAAATTAGAAATAGGTCTGCAAAGTCTTTACAATGGTCAGCTGTCGCCAACGGATCTTCATGCTAAAGTCGATCGAGCGCTCGCGACCAAAGCCAAATATAAATCGATTGTTGATGCCTTTGATGTGGAATCAGTAAAATGGAAAAACGTGGATGTAAATCAAATGGAATTGGAATTTCCAAGTCCAATTCAAAAAGATAATTCAAAGGGAAACACGGTTTTTGGGTATATCTACTTCCCCAATGTCCCAATGGGATGTGACTTTAAATTTCCTGCAACCTTACTCGTTCACCATGTTGATGATAAAATAACACCGCAACAAATGGTCGGATTGCAGGCCGCTCGAATGGCCAAGGGCATTGTCATGGTCATCGTTTTACCTGAATACGGAAAACGTAAAAACTCAAAGGATCCTAATGCGTCACCCTTTAATGGAAACCTCGACGATTTTAAAGAAGATCTATTTCAGTCTCTTGTCGATATTCGCGCCAGCTACGAAGTCTTGAAACGTGTGCAGAATGTCGATATGAGCCGAGTGCAGGTTGCAGGTTTGTCACTTGGTGGGGCGCTCGCGGCCACTATGGCTGGATTTGATCCCGTCTTTGATCGATATCTGATCGGCGTTGGCGGCGGTGATTACGGATCCATGATGACGTCCTATAATCACGGTCGAGAAGCGGGTGGAGCGATTAAATGGGCTTTGCAAAATGTAAAAGCTTGGAAAGCGGACGCTGTTCGAGACGCGACTGATGATTTGGATGCCTTTACTTGGGCGGCCAACATCGGCGCCAAAAAAGTTCAATTTATATCGGCAAAAGAAGATGAAATCTTTCCGTTAGAGACGAATGTGAATAAGCTTGCTGCGATTTACAGGCAAAGCGGCAGTGAAGTTCGAATCGATGTTCATCCCGGAATGCATGTCCCTGATCACAAGGCCGTCGGGGTCAAAACAGCCTTAAAAATTTATTGGTCCGTTGCAAAAAATATATTCGGATTCGTTGGAGACTCCCAAGCAGCAGTCATGGATATGTGCGCGGCTCAGTATCGTTAACCGACTTTTGTCATCAGTGACACTTCACTTTTTATCGGTAGATAAACGGTGAATTGGCTTCCGCTGTTAAGTTCAGACTCGATTTCGAGCCGCCCCCCAAATTGTTTTACGAATTCGCTGACAATGCCAAGTCCAATCCCGGTTCCATGGTTGACGGATTTGGTTGTAAAAAATGGTTCCAAAATTTTCTGTCGAAGGTGAGCCGGAATCCCGATTCCATTATCTTGAACGGACATCGCGACCTCATTGTTCTGGTTTCTTAAAAGCTTGATTGATATGAGACGCGTCTCACGTGTTTCTGTTGCATCGCGTGCGTTCGTGATCAAATTCATCAGAACCTGCTGAAGCTTCCCGTGGTTGGCTGAAACAATAAGATCATAATTCAGCGGTAGCTCAAGTGTTACCGTAATTCCTAAGGTTTTATAGACACCTTTGACAAGATCAACGGTCGTGGACACGGTGCTCGTCATCGAGACGTCGCTGATCGAGTCACTATCCATTCTTGAATAGACACGAAGACCATCGACAATTTTTTTGATTCTATAATGAGCTGTTTCGATCATCTCCATCTTTTTCAAAACATCGGCTGCAATCGGAGTGCTTTGTTGTAAAAAGTTTTTCTTCAACAGCAAAATGTTACAGGCTGCGATTGTTAAGGGATTATTAACCTCGTGTCCAATGCCTGCTGCCAATTCGCCAATAGACGCTAACTTTTCGTTATGATTGGCTTTGATTTGTTGTGCTTTCTTTTCTGTAATATCGATTTGGACAGATGTGTATCCTGAAATAGCTCCAGAAGAATAGAACAGAGGATAAATGATCGATTCCACCCAGTACAATTCACCATTTTTTCTTCGATTACAAATTTCGCCTCGAAAGGTGCCGTTCACTTTCAAAGTTTTCCAAAAATCCAACCAAAAATCCGGCGGGTGGACATCCGAGTTCAAAATTTTAAAGCTCTCCCCAATCAATTCAGACTTTGAATATCCCGAAACTTCACAAAATTTTTCATTCACATTAAAGATGAGCCCAAGCTCATCGGTTTCTGCGAAAATAAGACCTTCATTTATGGCCCGTCGCTGACGTTGAATTTCAAGAATGGACTGATCCAATTGCTGTGTTTTTCGGGAAATTTCATCCTGCAGAATACTATTTTTCTGAAAAAGTGAAAACGAACTCCCGAAGTGCGAAATCGTTTTCTCTACGCGCTCAATCAAAACGTGATTGATTTTTTCAAGCCTTCGGATCTTTTCCTTTAACTGCGCGACATCGTCATGTTCAAATTTTTCCAAATGCGACTCCTGTCAGGGTCTGATTGATGTGGACAAGTCCAAATTGTTCGCCATACGTGTGAAAGCCGATGCATTTCATTCGCTTGTAGATTGTGAAGAGTTCGTTTTTCTTTTTTTCTGGTAGAACTAAAACTTCAATGCGCCTTAAGATGCATTCAAATAATATACTGGAGTCCAATTCTCCAAGAACAGCTTCGATTCGCTTAAGTTCGTTAGCCGTCGTCTCAACAATGTCGTTTCGTTCAGAAACAGACAAAACGAGGCCTGTTTCAATGGCGCAATAGAATTTTAAGCTTTGGTCTGGATAAACCTGTTGGATGCTTCGAACGTAACAACCGTCGGCAATTTTTAAAACAAGCGGATGCTGGGAGAAAACCCTCGCATCGAGATCCGCTACTTTGAGTCCGAGTTCGTTCGCGTAAGCTTCTGCAGCGGGAATGCCGTTAATTTCTTTGACGATCCGACTTTCAGGAATCGACTCTGTGATGACGAGTCTTTTTTTAGAGACATCGAAGTGCTGTGTTTTAAAAACTTCAAAAGGTAAAGATGTCGTGACGAAAAGGACAATGGCTGCATTCGAATAGAGATTTCCGCCAAAAATGATGGATGTTTCGCCGAAATCAAGGCCATCTGCGGCCGAGCCTCCAACGAGTGGAATATCTCCTAGAACATTTCCGACGGCTTCTGTGACAACTTCCTCGGCGCCGGAAACCCCATCAATCAGTAAAATGCAAAAGGTTCTAAGGAGCGATTTGCTCTTTAGATCGGAGCGAAGCTTCGATGTATGCGCTTTTGCTGAAAGTTGTTCCATGTCATTCGAAGACAGGCGATCTAAATTTTGTAGCAGGACGGTCTCGATTTGGAAAGCCGGTGACGTAAAATTTGTTGCCACCATTGATTTTTCAGAAAATGTTCCCTCTGGACAGATTTCGCCAGCTGTTGAAACCGCGACGTAGTTAGAGCCATAAATTCGGTCGGCCGCCGCTAATACTTTTTGTGAATCGAAGTGATTCGAAAAAAAAATGAGTGAAAAATCCGTCTTTTGAAACTTAGTTTTTTGGTTGAGTTCAGTCATGGCCATTTCGGAGTCTTGAGAGTGGCTGATGGCTCGGTGTATGTGTGACATTTGAACTAGTGTAAGGGAAAGCAATGAAGACACAACGAATGTCCTGCAATCTACCGTAAGAAAAGCCCGTTTGCCTAGTGCAAAGTCTAGAAAGAAACAAGTTCTAGTGTCGAAGTTATTTGAAGTGCGGAGCATTTTTCGGCAGACCTTCTAAACCTGATTTTGGTAATACGTCAGCTCTAATTAAACTTATCGTGAGGTGAAAAAATGTCTCGATGTGAGACTGGTTTGGGATGCATGTTTGCAATTTCAAATATATCGCGAGGAGATCACATGCGTTTATTAATATCATTAGCTTTGGTTATCGTCATTTCAAGTTGCACCAAAAAGCGTGAAGAATCTTTTGTACAAGGGCATGGACGAGATCTTCTTGCGATCGAAAATTTCGAGGGGAAAGAATTCGAGGTCGAAACCTTGGATCTCATTGGCGATCAAGCGGAATTGCCAAAGGTTTCTAAGGCGACACAGGTTTTGAAAGCAAAGGAAAAAACGGATGGCGTCTTCGGTTTAGTCCAAATTAAAACGGCGGCCGAGCTCACGAAAGATGTGCCATTCGTGGCGTTGCCAAATAAGCAAAAGGCATATGCCGTTCGATATGTTTTGGATGCAAATAATCTGATTGTGTTTAAGGTTGCTTCCAAAGATCATTTACATGAAAGCGAGCTTGCTGGTGCGATGCAGGAAAAGGATGGACGGTACTCGGTTCCTTTGGTGGGTTACCCTATTAAGGGTTACTTCAATCTTGAAAACGTGATTCAAAACCGAGAAAAATCAAGCAGCATCATGGAAAGCCCAGCAAAGGATAAATCAGGGGCTAAATATTTTAAGATCGATTTAAACGCTCGCACCGTTTACAAGCTTCAAGACAAACAAGATGTCATCCCAAAAAATTATTTTGGACTTAACGACGAATCTGAATGGTACATCGCCATGACGGTCACCGGCGTTGGAATTGATGCGCCTGTGTCACCGGGCTGGATACTTGGACAAGAGGATGAAAGCGGGAATACGACAACGAAGATCAAATTTGTACAAACCGATAGTGCTTTGCAGGCCATAAGTGTGAATCGTGATAAAAGATTAGATTTAAAAGAAGCTCTTAATCACGTGGTCATCCTTTCCATTCCGGCCCAGTGGAAAGACTATCAACCGAAAAAAATCGGAACATCGAGCACGGCGCTTGAAGAAGAAGAAAATTCTAAGCTTGATTGGAAAGATCGCCGATATGCGAAGCTTGATTTTGGATCCTCGTTTTCCAAAGGTGATCTTGCAGACTTGGAAATTGAGCCCAATTATTTCAGCTACTCGCTGACCCTTCCTCAATACTCGGTTCGACTCAAGATTGCATTTCTGCGTGCAGAAAAAAGTAACTATGTAGCGAAGCAAATGTTTGAAAGTGATTTTGAAAAGTTTGGGTTTTTCACGACAAAAAAAGAAGAATTCAACATGGGCGAAAAAGACCGGCGCGAAGATTTTGGAAAGAATGTTTTTCTGAATCGATACAACCCTAAAAAGGGTGAAATTAAGTTTCATGTGACGCAGGGCACGGATATGCAGTTTCTACCAATGATTCGCGAAGCGGCAGCCCGCTGGTCAGAAGCTTTCAAAGATGCGGGCACTTCAATTCAAATCAAGATCGATGAAACTCCGGTTCGGCTCGGAGACTTGCGATACAATCAAATTAATTTGATCAATCCAGGTATTGCGACGGGACTTTTTGGTCTGGGACCATCGGTGACGGATCCACTCACTGGCGAAATTGTCATGGCCACTTCTAATATTGATGCTCGGTCTTATAGCTCTTACATTGCTTCGATCATCAGAGATTACCTTCTTTATAAAGCCGAATTGTTGAAAGACATCAACGTCTTAGCTGGGATGCCAAAAATAGAATCTGACATTCAAGTTCAGGGAGAAAAGGCGATCATTAAATTTCAGCCAGGTGAACGTGCTCTGTTTAAAACATTTCCTTCATTTCAAAATGGAAAACTCGCGAAACTAAATATTGAGTCTAAAGTGACTGAATTGAATGAAAAAACAAAAAAGCAAATCAAATTCGGTGATAAGTGTGACTACGGTGTTACAACAAAAAATCTAATTTTAGATATCGATCAAGAGTGCCCAGAGCTGGCTGCAGTGTATACGGCGCTCAAAGACGGACGGCAACATGACCAAGAAGGAAAACTTGTCGTTGCTTGTGCTGAAAAGATTGTTCCTAAAAAAATGATGGGTACTTTGCTTCACGAAATGGGTCATAACTTTGGCCTTAGACACAACTTTGCGGCCTCGTCAGATCCATTTAATTTTTGGAAAGCTGAAAAGACGGGTGGCAAAGATCAGATCGAGTCGTCATCAGTCATGGATTACCCAGCCTTCAGTGAAGATCGTATGACGATTCTTGGGCGCTATGATATCGCCGCCATTCGTTTTGGTTATGCGGACAGTGTTGAAACTGCAGCGGGTGGAATCAAGGCTTTGAATCCTTTAAAGTCTATCGAAGATCAGTTTCCAAAAGTTTCAGACGAGAAGACTAATATTTCTGAAAATATGGTTCGACGATACCGCTTTTGCACGGATGAAGATACCTTCATGGGTGGCGATCCTATGTGTGCCCGATGGGATCATGGCCGAAATGCTTTCGAAAAAGTTAAACACCTCATTAATGATTATAATGCTTCGATTGCGCTCAGAAACTATCGAAGATTCAAAAGCGAAGGTGCTTACACGGACGCATTAACTCAAAGCAGGCTTCGAAGAACATGGATTCCACTCAAGCAAATCTACGATGATTGGCGTTACAAGCTTTCTGATCAGCTGGGTGTCGGGTATGAATATTTAGAGAATATCGATGCAAAACGAATTGATGATTTAGTCAAAACGATGAATGCAAAATGCGACCGCATTGAAGATGAAGGTTCAGAGCCCTGTCAGTTCGTCGATTTGAAACGAGCCGCAGATCAAATTTTTGAATTTGCGCTTCGGATTGCGACCTTGCCACCGCGTCTCTGTATCGGGGAGCGAGCCAACGGACAAATTGCGATGACGGAGTTTGCAGATGTGCGAAAAGTTATTATGGCGCAAGAAAAGAAAGTTCCGCAAGGTTGCTTGGATGGTGAAGTGTCCAGCTATATTGAGAAAACATTTGGTTTCAAGCCTACAGATGAATCAGGGTATGAGCTTGAAGATGTTCGATTCAGTAATAAGGTCAAAATGAGTAAAACCAGGACCGATTGGTGGGGCAATCCACTCCCTGAGGGCCCGGATGTCAACGGCTTACTGCCTGAAAAGGCGATCGCGATGCAGGTTTTGGCTGCCAGGGCTTCGCTTTCCTACAGCTCGGATTCAAAAAGCTTCTTGCCTAATTTCTTGGATGAACCGCAGTATCGTGACCGTGTTCTTGCGTACATCGCCGATCGTATTACCAAAGGGATTCCAGCTAAAGATGTTTTAAAAGGGGATTTACTTAAAAAATTTGGAACCCTACATCTGGAAAGATT
>LNFM01006168.1_pt1 | contig 19939 bp, 21 predicted proteins | sample 596031 | NCBI WGS metagenome assembly LNFM01 (sample SAMN04254537, study PRJNA301005) | activated carbon metagenome | isolation source: dual media filters at the Ann Arbor, Michigan drinking water treatment plant | place: USA: Ann Arbor | reverse complement strand
AGCGACGACGAAAACAATCCATGCCGAAGCACGTCATGTTCGCCGCCGCCGGCGTATCCCTTTCCTAACAAACAATGCATAGAACACACGACCCACAGGTCGAGACCTTCGTCGGCGGTGCCCCCAGGATCCTTCGATCCGCCGCCTCAGTCTCTGAGGCGGTTCCGGCGGCCCCGCTCGTCGTCGGGAGCCGGGCTTATATGGGTACCCCCCAACACCGTCAACGGGAAATTTACGAAAAGCGCTGCCTCTCTTGATAACGGCGTCTTTGTGTTCGTTGCGGGGACCCGCAACTACCGAGACTCCGACAGGGCCTCGAACATCTGCAGCCACAGACCCTGACGACTCCAGCAGTTGAAGCACCCGCCGATCGTCCATTCGCCGTTGCGACCATGTAGCAGCTACAGCTCGATCCGAGCCCCCTCCTCGTCGGCAAGCCACTGAAGCCGTTTGCTCACATCAAGGCTCCCTTCTGGAGCCTTGAATGATCAACCAAAATCCGACGCGAGATCCCATTTGGTACGGACTCTGGCGCACAATTCCAGCTCCCGATCAGGTCACTGCGATGGGGCCGCCGTTCGATCCCGTCGCGCCCCTGATCGGTGCCGGCGAGAAGATGTAGGCGAACTGGTACTTGCGGTCGGCGATGAGCCCCGTGAAATCCAGGTTCTCGTGGTTGAAGATGCCGTTCTTGGTGATCAGCTCGGCATGGACCGGAAAGGCCAGGTCCTTGTTGGGGTTTGGCACCACCTCGGTCGCCCAGGTATCTGCACCGGTGAGCGCGATGCCCTTGTCGATGAACCACTTGGCGGCTTCCATCCCGATGCCGGGTTCACCACCGTTGAACTTGTCGTTGTTCTTCATCCAGAGCTTGCCCCAGCCGGTATTGAAGAACACGGCGTCGCCCTCCTTGATGTCGGCTTCCTGCATGTTCTGCTTCTGCAGCGCCGCCTTCAGGTCGGCGATGGAGATCTCCTGCCCGGCCTCCATCATGCCGCCCTTGACCGCCTCGACGTCGAAAAGGTGACCTCGCGTGAAGAATGGCTTCACCTGCTCGATGCCGAGCTTCTTCATACCGTAGGCGCTGCCCATCTCCTGCTCGGTGACGCCGTTGTAGTAGCGCATTTCGTTCTTGTCGCCGTCCTTGCCCATCTGGATGCCGATGTGCGCCAACCCGTCGAACTGCGTTCCCGTCTGGCCGATCTCGGTCGACAGATACTCGTCGTTGTAGATCAGCTTGTTGGCGCCGAACGGGCCGCCGGTCGGACCACCGGGAATGCGCAACGTGAACGCGCGCTCGCCGAACTTGGGCATGGCCGATTCATAGATGCGGCCGATGCGATAGACCTTGCCGTCCTTGATCAGCTTCACCGTGTCGAGGACCTTCGCGGGCGTCATGTAGTTGGAGGCGCCGGCCTGGTCGTCCTTGCCCCACTTCGGATGCGGCCACCATGCTTTGTCGGTCGCCGCAGGAGCCTGCGCGACCTGCTGTGCGTGCGCGACGCCAGCCGCCAGCGTGCCGGCGGCAACGGCGCCGCCGATCAGACCCGCCGTCAGGAACGAGCGACGATCCTCATCGATCCCCTGCTGCACCTGCTTGAAGTGTTCCTTGTCCTGAAGATACCTCGAGTCCATGGACGCTCCTCCTTTTCCTTATTGATATCGAAAGCGTCATACCCTCACGTTGCATCGTCAAGCGGAAGCGTCATCGTTACTTTGTTACATATGCGTATGTGAGGGTGTCACCGATGAGCCTGTTCGATCCCGACAAGTCGGCCGAGCGCCTGCCGGTGACGCTGATCACCGGCTTCCTCGGCAGCGGCAAGACCACGCTTCTCAACCGCGTGCTCGGCGACCCGCGCATGGCCCGCAGCCTGGTGCTGGTGAACGAATTCGGTGAGGTCGGACTCGACCATCTGTTCATGGAGCAGGTCGGTGGAGACATGGTGCTGCTGCAATCGGGCTGCGTGTGCTGCACCATCCAGGGCGATCTGGACAACACCCTGCGCGACATCGCCCGACGCCGCGCAAAGGACGAGATGCCGCCCTTCGACCGAGTGCTGCTGGAGACGACGGGCCTTGCCGATCCCGCGCCGATCCTGCAGCTCCTGCTCAATCACCCGATGATCAGTCACGATTACCGGCTCGACGGTGTCGTGACGACGGTCGACGCCGTGAACGGTGCGCGCCAGCTCGACGAGCACCCCGAAGCGCTGAAGCAGGCGGCGGTCGCCGACCGTCTGCTGATCAGCAAGACCGACCTCGCCGAGATCGCCGCCAGCGCCGGGCTACGCGCCAGGCTGGCTGGGCTGAATCCGGGCGCTTCCCTCTTCGAGATCGTGCAGGGCGACGTCGATCCGGCTCTTCTCTTCGACTCAGGCCCATTCGATCCTTCGGGCAAGAGCGACAAGGTGCAGGCATGGCTGAACGCGGAGGCTCACAATCATGCGCCCCATGCCCACGACCAAGACCGGTCACGGCACGATGCGCACATCGCCTCTTTCTGCCTTACATTCGACGAGCCGCTCGACTGGGACCTCTTCAATCGCTGGCTCATGGCGGTGCGCGCCGCCTGGGGCGACAAGTTGCTGCGCGTGAAGGGGGTGCTCAACGTCTCAGGTGAGAGCCAGCCACTGGTGATCCACGGCGTGCACCGCACCTTCCATCCGCCCACCCTGCTCGCCCGCTGGCCGGATGCCGAGCGGCGCTCGCGGCTGGTTTTCATCACCCGGGACCTCGACCGCGCTGCGGTCGAGGCGAGTTGGGCGGAGATGAAGGAGGCCGTCAGGCCCTAGGCGGCGTCCTGCTTGGGCAGGACATCCTCGTACTTCTTGAAACCGGGAAGCTTCTCGACCCGGCCCATCCAAGCCGTCACGTTGGCATAGGGGGCGAGATCGATTGCGCCTTCCTCGGCATAGGCCACGTCGCCGTAGGCCGCGACATCGGCGATGGTCGCCTCGCCGCCGACCAGAAAATCCGACTTGGCCAGCGCGGCATCGAGCACCTTGAGGGCGTCGTTCGCCTGGTTGACGTACATCTGATGGACGTTGTCGTCGGCCTTCATGAAGCCGCGCTTGATCGCGCGCGGGCGATAGATGTTGGAGGCCAGCCGGTCGAACTCCCAGAACAGCCACTCGCGCACCCGCGCCTTCTCCTCGGGCGTCTTGCCGCCCATCTTGCCGAACTTGTCGGCGAGATAGAGCAGGATCGAGCCCGACTGGCAGAGCTTGAGATCGCCGTCGACCAGCGCCGGCACCTGGCCGAAGCGGTTGATGGCGAGATACTCCGGCTGCTTGTGCGCGCCGGCGCGAAGGTCGACATGCTTGTAGGCGAAGGGCTGGCCCATAAGCGAGAGTGCGAGCCCTGCCTTGTAGGTCGGGCCGCTCAGCCAAATTCCGTATAGCGTCATCTTGGACATCGATATCTCCCTCAAATTCAGGCTCCCAAGCATCGCACTTGAGGCGGGCCGGGGTAAGCCTGTATGAGCGGGCATGAAGATTTCAGCACGCGATATCGATCACCTTTCCTTGACCGCGTCGGACCCCGCGGATACCGCCGCCCGACTGGGCCAGATCGGCTTCAATCTGACACCCGACGGGGTCGAGCCTCGCTGCATCTGCTTCCAGCCCGACCGGGACGACGTGCCGAATTACATCGAGTTGCTGCAGGGCCACCCGCCTCAGATTGCACTGGCACTGAACGTCGCCGAACTCGAGGGCGAGGAGCGCACGCATGCCTGGGAGACCGAGGACGGTTTCGAGGTCGATGCCGGGGTCGTGGTCGGCGAGAGTGCAGGCCCCCTTCCCTGGTTCCCGGTGAAGCACGAGACGCCCGATGCCTTCATGGAACCTGAATGGATCGTCCATCCCAATGGCGCGCTGGGCATGATGGCCATCCACGCCATTGCCGAAAAGCCCAAGGACACTGCCAAGGCGCTCAAGGCGGCCTGGGGCGCCAACGTCGAGGAGATCTTCGACGGTTGCACCATGGTGAAAGCGGGCTCCGTCGAACTGCTGATCTGGTCGCCTCTCGCTTTCCAGCTCGAGTATAAGGCGCTCGAGATGATGCCACCGAGCGAGTTGCCGGCGGTCGTCGGCGCCGCCATTGCCATCGAGCGGGCGCGCCCGCTGCAGGGACTGCTCAGCGCCAACAACGTGCCCTTCGCCCTGGCCGAAGGTGATCGCGTTCTGGTCGCGCCCGAGCAGACCGGCGGCCTGATGATCGAGTTCATCCCGCAGAACTGACACGGACGATTTTAGAACGCCGGCACCGGGGCCTGAGGCACGTTCTTCCAGAAGTCCGGATCATGTCCGAAGAAGAGCCGTGCACCGCTCTTCTCGAGAGCTTCGAGCCGGTCGAGCGAGGCCAGCATCTGCTCGCGGTCATAGACGAAGCGCGGCAGGCGGCGTTCGCGCAGGGTCCGGCAGAAGTAGCAGGCGTCGCCGGTGATCACGATCTCGCCCGCCTCGGTGCGCACCTTGAGCGATTGATGACCCGGCGTATGGCCGTAGGTCGGGATACAGACCACGGAGCCGTCGCCGAACAGGTCGTGCTCGCCCTCGACCTGCTTCACCGGATGGCCATGGTCGAAGTCGGCGCGGAAGAAGCCGACCTTGACCGCCGTCTCCGGGTCCTGCGCCGCCTGCCATTCGCGCTTCTGCACCACCATCGTGGCGTTGGGCACCAATTCGTTGCCGCCGGCATGATCGAAATGCAGGTGGCTATTCACGATGAAGTCGACCTTGCCGGGATCGCGGTCGATCGCTTCAAGTCGCGACTTGACGTCGTCCTCGGGACCGTACTGCTCGAAGCCGAAGATCCGCGCCACGCCGGCGCCCATGCGGCCGGCCGCGTCGGTGCGGCACTGCGGGTGCATGCCGGTGTCGAACACCGCCCGTCCCTTCGGGTGTTCGATCAGGTAGGAGGGAATGGGCAGCGTCACCTGCCCGTCCTCGCCCTCGATCATGTCCTTGAGGCGGCCGACCAGGCGGCCGCAGGTCATGGCGTAGAGCTTGACGGCCATCGTCAGGCGTCGAGCGCTTTTTTCAGCAGCTCGTTGACGACCTTCGGGTTGGCCTTGCCTCCGGTCGACTTCATGACCTGGCCGACGAACCAGCCGAACAGTGTGGGCTTGGCCTTGTAGGCCGCGAGCTGGCCGGGGTTGGCGTCGATCACCGCCTTGATGGCGGCTTCAATGGCGCCGGTATCCGTCACCTGCTTCAGGCCGCGTTCCTCCACCAGGACGGCCGGGTCCTTGCCCGTCTCCTCCATGGCGGCGAACAGGTCCTTGGCGATGCGGCCGGAGATGGTGCCGTCCGCCTGAAGGTCGAGCAGCTTACCGAGATGGGCGGCGCTGATCGGCGAGGTCTCGAAGGTGGCGCCGCGCCGGTTCAGCATGGCGAAGAAATCGCCGGTCACCAGGTTGGCGGCCTGCTTGGCGTCGCGGCCCTTGGCGACGGCCTCGAAGAACTCCGCCGTCGACTTTTCGGCCGTCAGTACGCCCGCGTCATAGGGTGAGAGACCGAAATCCTTGATGTAGCGGTTCTTCCGCGCGTCGGGCAGCTCCGGCAGGGTGGCCCGGATCTGGTCGACATAGTCCTGCGTGAAGATCAGCGGCAGGAGGTCGGGATCGGGAAAGTAGCGATAGTCCTGCGCGTCTTCCTTCGAACGCGACGAACGCGTCTCGCCGCGCCCCGGATCGAAGTTCCGGGTTTCCTGCTTGATCGTGCCGCCACCTTCGATCACCTCGACCTGGCGGCGCGCCTCGTATTCGATCGCCTGCTTCACGAAGCGGATCGAGTTCACGTTCTTGATCTCGCAGCGCGTGCCCAGCTCGCCGCCCGGCCTGCGCACCGACACGTTGACGTCGCAGCGCATGGAGCCCTCGTCCATGTTGCCGTCGCAGGTGCCGAGATAGCGCACGATCGAGCGCAGTTTGGTGAGATAGGCCGCCGCTTCGTCGGCGGTGCGCATGTCGGGCTTGCTGACGATCTCCATCAGTGCCACGCCCGACCGGTTCAGGTCGACATAGGTCTGGCTTGGATGCTGATCGTGCATACTCTTGCCCGCATCCTGCTCGAGATGAAGCCGCTCGATACCGATCTTCTTGGTGACGCCGCCATCGAGATCGATCTCGACCACGCCCTCGCCCACGATCGGATCCTTGTACTGCGAGATCTGGTAGCCCTGCGGCAGGTCCTGGTAGAAGTAATTCTTGCGGTCGAAGATGGAGCGCAGGTTGATCCTGGCGTTGAGTCCGAGACCGGTCCGGATCGCCTGCTCCACACAGCGCTCGTTGATCACGGGCAGCATGCCGGGCATGGCGGCGTCGACCAGCGACACCTGCGTGTTGGGATCGGCGCCGAACGCCGTCGGCGCGCCTGAGAAGAGCTTGGCGTCGGAAATCACTTGAGCGTGGACTTCCAGCCCCAGCACGATCTCCCACTCGCCGGTTTCACCTTTGATGAGCGACATGGCGGTTAGATAGCCAATAGCGACCCGCTTGGCAAAAAGATCGGTCTGCGACGTCGCGTTACGCCACATTTTCGGCACAAGATCACACTACCCGATGCCGAAGAGGCTGAAGTAAAAGCTTGGGTAAGGAGCGGCCGCTTTCGGCACGCCCACAACAAGACGTATCCGCAGGGAGGATTTCAATGACGACATTCAATCGCCGTACGCTGCTCGTCGGCGCCGCCGCCGCGACGCTGGGGGCGCCGGCCCTCGCTCGCGCCCAGGCCGCCCCCGACTGGCCCAAGGGAGCCCTCAAGATTATCGTTCCCTTCCCGCCGGGCGGCTCGACCGACCCGGTGGCACGCATCATCCAGGCCAAGATGATCGAGAACACGGGCTGGAACATCCTGGTCGACAACAAGCCGGGCGGCACCGGTGCGGTCGGCTCGGCGATCGCTGCCAAGGCCGCGCCCGACGGCCAGACCTGGATGCTGACCTTCGACAGCCACATCCTCAATCCCGCCTTTGCGTCAGGCCTGCCCTACAAGGATTCCGAGCTGTTCAACGTCATGCAGATCGGGCGTACGCCGCAGGCGATCTGCGCGCACCCCGACCGGCCCTACAAGACCTTCGCCGAGGTGATCACCGATGCCAAGGCGCGGCCGGGCAAGGTCAATGTCGGCGTGCTCGGCGCCAGCCAGGCGCTGGTGCTGTTGACCCTCATCAAGAAGGAGAACGGGGTCGACCTCAACCTGATCCCGTACAAGGGCGGCGGACCGCTCAACCAGGACATCCTGGCGGGCGTCACCGACGTCGCCATCGGCAGCCTGACGTCCTTCAGCCCGCATGTCCGCGCCAACAAGGTCCGGGCGCTGGCCGTGACCGGCGAGAAGCGCACGCCGGCGCTGCCCGACACCTCCACGCTCATCGAGCAGGGCGTCAAGGCCTTCCCCTCCTACTCCTGGTGGGGCGTCTACGCGCCGACCGGCACCCCGCGTCCGATCGTCGACCGCATGCATGCGGAGATCAAGAAGGCGGTCCTGGCGCCCGACGTGACGCAGAAGTTCGTCGACCAGTTCAACATGGAGATCCTGACGACTTCGCCCGAGGAGTTCGCCGCCTACCAGAAGAGCGAACAGGAGCGCTGGTTCAAGGTCATCAAGGACAACGACATCAAGGGCGACTGACCGCCCTCGATGCCGACTGCGCGCGGGCCGCTCAGGCGGTCCGCGCGCCGCGCACCAGACGACCCGGCAACGCGCCCGTCGCCTCACCGTCGCGATACGTGACCTGCCCCGACACGATGGTCGCGCGATAGCCGCTCGCGCGCTGCAGCAGACGCTTTCCGCCGGCCGGCAGGTCCCATTTCATGATCGGGGCTTCGACACGCAGCCTGTCAAAGTCGATGACGTTTAGGTCGGCCTTCTTGCCGACCGCCACGACGCCGCGGTCGCCGAGGCCGACCGCCTTGGCATTGTCCTGGGTGTGGCGCTTCACCAGCCACGACACGTCGAGCCGGCCGCTCTTGCGGTCGCGGCCCCAATGCGAGAGCAGCGAGGTCGGGAACGAGCCGTCGGAGATCAGGCCGACATGCGCGCCGCCGTCGCCCAGCCCGATCAGCGTGTGCGGGCTCTGCATCATCTCGCTGCAGCAGTCGAGGTTGAAGGCGGCGTAGTTGGCGAAGGGTGCGAAGATGAAGTTCTTGCCCTCGCCCTCGATCAGGTAGTCGTACACGACCTCGCGCGGATCGCGATTCTCGCGGCGCGCGCGCGCGCCCAGCGAGCTTTCCTGCGGCGGCTCGTAGTCCGGCGGATCGCCCAGCGGGAACATGCGATCGAAATCGGTGAGGCGCGCCGCCATGGCCGAGCGCAGCGGCTCCTGGCTCTCCTTCAGGATCTGCGTGCGGAATGTGGGGTCGCGCATGATCGCCAGACGTTCCGCGACCGTCTTGTTCTGGATCGCCTTGTAGGAGGCGCACATCGAGAACGGGATGCGGCTCGCCTGCAGTCCCTGCAGGACGCCGATCGGGCGCGGCGCCACCTGCGCCTTGGCGCTATGGCCCTTGGCGACCAGGCCTTCGACCAGCCCGAGCAGTCGGCGCCAGCCGTCGGGCCGCGAGTGGGCCTGCGCCAGCGAAACCGAGAACGGCCGGCCGGACGCGGTCAGCAGCCGATCCAGCATCTCGAACTCGCTCTCGGGGTTGGGCGTGTTGAAGTCCGAGATGAACTCGATGACGCCGCGGCCGGCATCCTTCATGCCGAGCGCGATGCCGAGCAGCTCCTCTTCGGAGGCGCGCAGCGACGGCGTCGGGTCGCCCTTCACAGTGCGGTGATTCAGCGTGCGCGAAGTCGAGAAGCCAAGGGCGCCGTCGCGCATCGCCTGCGCCGTCAGCGCGCGCATCTGCGCCACTTCTGCGGTTGTCGCCTCTTCGAGGCGCGCGGCGCGCTCGCCCATCACGAAGACGCGTAGCGCGCCGTGCGGCAGCTGCGCGCCGAGATCCATGTCGCGCGGCTTGTCGTCGAGCGCGTCGAGATACTGGCCAAACGATTCCCAGGACCAGTTGAGGCCCTCGTCGAGGGCGGCGCCGGGAATGTCCTCGACGCCTTCCATCAGCTCGATGAGGCGCTGCCGGTCCTCGACCTTCACCGGCGCGAAACCGACGCCGCAATTGCCCATCACGGCCGTGGTGACGCCGTGCCAGCTCGACGGCTGCAGGTAGGAATCCCAGGTGGCCTGGCCGTCATAGTGGGTATGGATGTCGACGAAGCCGGGCGTGACCAGCATGCCCTTGCCGTCGATCTCTTCCCTGCCCTGACCGCTCACCTTGCCGACGGCGGCGATCCTGCCGTCCTTCAGCGCGACGTCGGCTTCCGTGATCGCAGCACCCGTGCCATCCGCCAGGTTGCCGCCGCGCACTACGAGATCGAAATCCGCCATGTTCGTTTCCTCCGGGGTTGCCGGAAGCTTACGCTTCCGGGGCGGACCCGTCTCCACGGCTCACGCGAGACGAATTGCAGAACGAGCGCATCGTTTCGCGATACGATGTTTCTTCTTCAGTACCCCGCGGCGCGAGCGCTGAAGCCCGCGGCCTTCTCCATGGCGGCGGCCGCGCGCAGCAGCGTCTCCTCGTCGAAGGACCGGCCGATCAGCTGCAGGCCGAGCGGCAGCCCGTCCTTGTCGAGGCCGGCCGGCACCGAGATGCCAGGCAGGCCCGCCATCGACGCGGGGATCGTGAACATGTCGTTGAGGTACATGGCCACCGGATCATCCATCTGTTCGCCCGCGGCGAAGGCCGCCGTCGGCGCCGTCGGTGTCAGCAGGACATCGCACTTCTCGAAGGCCTGCTTGAAATCGCGCGCGATCAGCGCCCGGATTTGCTGCGCCTTCGTGTAGTAGGCGTCGTAGTAGCCGGCCGACAGCACGTAGGTCCCGATCAGGATGCGGCGACGGGTTTCCTTGCCGAAGCCGGCGCCGCGCGTGTTCTCATAAAGTTCGGTCAGGTCCTTGCCCGGAACGCGCAGGCCGAAGCGCACGCCGTCGTAGCGCGCGAGGTTGGACGAACATTCCGCCGGCGCCACGATGTAATAGGCCGGCAGCGCGTACTTGGTGTGCGGCAGCGAGACTTCGACCGGGTCGGCGCCGGCCGCCTTCAGCATCTCCATGCCTTTCGACCACAGGGCCACGATCTCCTCGGACGTCCCGTCGACCCGGTATTCCTTAGGAATGCCGACCTTCATGCCCCTGATGTCGGGGTTGCGCGCCGCGGCGGCGAAATCCGGCACCGGCAGCGGCGCCGACGTCGAGTCCTTCGGATCGTGTCCGGACATGGCCTGCAACAGCAACGCCGTGTCCTCGACCGTGCGGGCGAAAGGCCCGGGCTGGTCGAGCGAACTGGCGAAAGCCACGACGCCCCAGCGCGAGCAGCGGCCGTAGGTCGGCTTCAGGCCGACGATGCCGCAGAACGCCGCCGGCTGGCGGATCGAGCCGCCGGTATCCGTCCCCGTGCTGCCAGGAACCATGTAGGCAGCGACCGCCGCCGCCGAGCCGCCGGAGGAACCGCCCGGAACCAGCTTGCGGTTGTCGCCCTTGCGCTTCCACGGATTCTCGACGCCGCCGAAATGGCTGGTCATGTTCGAGGAGCCCATGGCGAACTCGTCGAGGTTGGTCTTGCCGACCATCACCGCGCCCGACTTCCACAGGTTCGCCGTCACCGTGCTCTCGTATTGCGGCACGAATCCTTCGAGGATCTTCGACGCAGCGGTCGTCTGTACGCCTTCGGTGCAGAACAGGTCCTTGATCGCGAGCGGCACGCCCTCGAGCAGGCCGGCCTCACCCTTGGCCCGCCGTGCGTCGGAGGCCTTGGCCATCTCGCGCGCCTTGTCCGGCGTCTCGGTGATGAAGGCGTTCAGCGCGCGATGCTCGTCGAGCTTCGCAAGGTGCGCGTCGGCAACCTCGACCGCACTCGCTTCCTTCTTCGCCAGCGCTGCGGAAAGCTGGACGATCGTCAGGTCGGTAAGAGCCGCCATCGTCTACTCCAGCACCTTCGGAACGGTGAAGAAGCCGCCGGCATTCCTGTCGGACGGGTCGATGTACACCGCGCCGTCCGGCGCATTGGCCAGCACCTTGGCCGCGATGCCGCCATCTGTGACCTTGTCGGCACGCATCGGGAGAGTGACATCGGAGACCGACGACATCGGCTCTACATTGTTGGTGTCGACCTCGTTCAACTGCTCGATCCAGGCAAAAATGCCTGAAAGCTCGCCGGCCAGCGGCGCCAGTTCTTCCTCGGGAACCTTCAGACGGGCCAGCCGCGCGATGCGCGCCACGGTCTCCTTGTCGAGCGACATTCCAGCACTCCAAAACGCCCAGAAACAAAGCATTAATCGCGGTTGGTAGCCGGTTTGCCCTTCGTGGGCAACCGAACCGTCGTGGCTGCCTCAGGCGCGCCGGGCCGCCACTTCCTCGATCGCTGCCCGCACCTCGGGCTTGCGCGACAGGAGCTGGTTGAAATCCTTCTTGTAGAGGACCAGCAGGTGGCAGTAGCCGTTGGCGACGACGTCGGCGTTGCGCGGCTGGGAGCTCAAAAGTCCCATCTCACCGAAGAAGTCGCCCTCCTTGAGGGTCACCGTGACGGTGCGGGCATGGACGGTCACCTCGCCCGCGGCAACGAAGTACATGGCATCGGACGGTCCGCCGACCCGGATGATCTTCTCTCCGGGGAAGGCGACCAGGGCACGCAGCCGCTTGCCGACTTGAACGATGGTCTCACGGTCCAGCGCTGCAAACAGCGACACACGGCCGATCATGGCCTGCAGTTCGAGGCCGAGGTCGAGAGGCGGACGCTGGCTCACGGCACTGCGCCGCTCGGCAAGCTTGTCCCGGAGGTCGTTGTAGACCTCGCGGCTGATGATGCCCTCGTGCAACCGACGGACATACTCCTCCGCTTCGAAGCGGATCGCGGCCCGCTCGAGCTGGCGCTGCTGCACCGATTCAGAGTAGCCGGGATATTGCAGCGAGAGCGCCTTGAGTGCGCCTTCCACACCTGACTGGCGACTGGCGATCAACGCCGCGAGCCGCTGTTCGGCATCGTGCCCGAGGAGGTCGGCGACGGAATTCGCGTTGAACACTGCGAGTTCCCCGAGCACGCTGAGCGACACCATCAGGATCTCGAATCGATCGGCCAGACGCTCTGTCAACATGCGTTCGAAGCCGAAACGGCGATGCAGCCACAGCGCGACTCGAAAGCCGTAATTCGGCTTCGATATTTCCTCCAGCCACTCCCCGTAACCCTCGACCCCCTTGTCGCGCACCGTATCGATCAGGCGGTCGGCGTTCGCCGCCAGGATGGCCACCATGCGCCGCGACAGGATCTGCTGCTGGAACAGCTCGAGATAGAGTTCCTTTTCGCGGGTGCAGAGAGTCACCAGGCCGATCTTGATCCGTTCGTCGAGATCTAGCGCCAGCTCCGCCGGCACGGGCTCCACCGCGGGATCCCCCGCCGACGCGGGATCGACGGCGAAGCCCTCCGTGCGTTCATTGTGCTGCCGGAGGATTTCCCGAAGATGTCGGTCGACGTTGATACGCGACAGCGCAAGCACCCGGTCGCGCAGAGCCAGCTCGAGGCGGCTGAGCTTGTCGAGACCAAACAGACGCATCACCAGTCCAAGGGTCGTTGCATTCACGAACAGGGTGAACAGCACGAACAGGACGGCCGAGATGGCGATGAAGTCGCGCGTTGCCTCGGGGAGGCGCAGGTTGCCGGCGGCAACCATGGCCAGCACGATCGTCACTGCGCCGCGCAGGCCGCCCCATACCAGGATCGCCTTGTAGCGGCGGTTCACGGGTTGAACGAGCTTAGAGGTTTCGAGCACCGGCAGCATGCCGAACACGACCAGCGCCCGCGCCAAGAAGGCGCCTATCGCAACGGCCGCGACACCCCAGATATAGAGCCAGTCGATCTTGAGCAGCACATCGGCCGCGATCATCGAAGCCAACACGAAGATCAGGCAGTTCGCCCAGAACTCGAGCTGCGCCCAGACCTGACGCAACGCCGTCCATTGCCGGGGATGCAGGTGGGTCGGCCCATAGGCCGCCACGGTGAGCGCTGCCATGACGACCGAAACCACTCCGGAGACGTGGATATAGTGGTCGGCGACGATGAAGCAGAGATAGCTGAGACTGACCGTGACCGAGGCGATGGCAGCATCGGAATCGCCCAGCCGGGGAAGAATCATCATGGCAACCCGTGCCATGGCGAAACCCAGCATCAGGCCGCCGACGAATTCGCGCAGGAACACGCCGACCGCCGCCGTCGGATCCGCGAGCATGGCGGAATCGCCGGATACGCGCGCCACCAGGATGCTCATGAAAAGGCCGAAGGCCGCGATCGCCACTGCGTCATTGAGCAGAGACTCGCCCTCGGCCAGGATCGACAGCCTCTTGGGGGCGCCAACGTCTCGGAAGATGCCGATGACCGCCGCCGGATCGGTCGTCGAGACGACCGCACCGAGCAGGAGGCAGACCACGATGTCGATACCGGTCGCAAAATGGACGACCCCCGCAACGCAGGCGATGCAGACGAGCACGGCAACGATCGCCAGCAGGAGGACCGCGTGGATCTCGTCCATCAGGCGCCGGACGTCGATCGTCAGGCCGGCGGTAAACAGCAGCGGCGGAAGGAAAAGCGGCAGGAACACCTCGGTCCCGACCTCGAGCTTGTTGAGACCGACGAAAGCGTCGGAAAGAACTCCAAGGTTCATGCCGCCGCTGATGATCCACGACCCGAGAAAGCCCATGCCCATGCCGGTAATCGCCAGCAGCACGGTGTGCGGCAGCCGGAATCGCTCGGCGAGGGGCACCAGGACGCTTACGACGGTGAGGACGATCGCAATCGCCAGCAGGGCATAGAGAGTATCTGTCACCTTGTCTGAACGCCTTTCTCGCGGGCCGTGTCGACCCAGTCCGCTGCACGCCTTATAACCTCGGCAATGGCTCGCTTGGCAGTCCTGATTCACGGCATGTGGGGAACACCCGGCGTCTGGCATCGTTGGCGCCCGTTCCTCGACGAGCGTGGGTGGCAAACGATTGCACACCCGCTGAGACACCACGACGTGCCGCCGGATGCTCCGCCTGTTGCACTGGGTGAAACCAGCCTGCTCGACTATGTCGCCGATCTGGAGAAGACGATTCTGGCTCTGCCGGAGAAGCCGGTGGTCATCGGCCATTCGATGGGAGGATTGCTGGGGCTGCTGTTGTGCGCCAAGGGCCTCGCACGGGCCGGTGTGCTGCTTACCCCTGCTCCACCCTCGAGCATCCTCGCGATCAGGCCCTCCAACCTGCTGGCCTTCGCCCGGATCCAGGCGCGCTGGGGGTGGTGGCGAAAGCCGCACAGGGCAACACTCGGCGAGGCGCTTTCGTACACGTTTAATACGGCAGGCCACGCCATGGGCGAGAAAGAGCATTCGTCCTTCGTTCACGAGTCGGGACGTGCGCTGCTCGAAATCGCCTTGCCCTGGCTCGATCGGGCAAAGGCCGCGACGGTCGATCCACGACGCGTGACTGTGCCCCTGCTCTTCGTCGCCGCCGAAAAGGACAAGCTCGTACCGCCCGGCGTCGTGCGGCGCACCGCGAAGCACTTCGCCCACGTGTCCGATTATGTCGAGTATGAAGACCAGGGACACTGGGTGCTCGGACAACCCGGGTGGAAGCGCGTTGCGGATCACGCCGAAGCCTGGCTGACGGGCAAGGCGCCCTGAATGCCCGTCATGGACTTTCCCGAATTCAAGGCGCTGCTCGTGCGCGACGGCCGGTTGATGGCGCTCGATCTCGGCAGCAAGACCATCGGCGTGGCGACATCCGACGTGATGAGAATGCTGGCAACGCCCCTCACCACTGTGAAGCGCACCAAGCTGGCGGCGGATCTCGCCGCGCTCGCCGAGCTCGCGCGCAAGCACGAGGTAAAGGCTTTGGTGGTCGGCCTGCCCCTCAACATGGATGGCACCGAAGGTCCGCGCTGCCAGTCGGTGCGGCAGTTCGTGACGAACATTCAGAACCATGGTGCGCCGACGCTCGCCGCCCTGCCGATCGTCTTCCAGGACGAAAGACTCAGCACCGCGGCGGTGACACGCGGCATGATCGACGATTACGACATGACACGCGCCAAGCGCGCCGAACGTGTCGATGCGGCCGCGGCGGCCTGGATCCTTGAAAGCGTGATCGCGCGGTTGCGTTAACCTTAATCGCGCACCGAGAGTGCGGTGTTCGAGCAAGCTGTTCGTCGAAGTCTGCACGACGAACGCATGCTTTCGTACTATGCAACCATGTTGCGCTATTGCAGCTTCGCGCGTACTTCAGTCGGGACTTACACGAACAACGAGGATTGGCAGCATGAAGATCAAGTCGATGGCCTTTGATGACTTGGTGGTGATGCGGGCGCAGATCGAAGCCGAGATCGAGACGCGTATTTCAAAGCAGCGCATGAAGTTGATCGAAGCTATTGCAGAACTTCGTGGAACGATCCCTGCGAAGGGCGGCTCGGAGCGTCGCGGCAAATCGCATCCGCTCAAGGGAAGAGAGCTGCCGCCGCTCTATCGCAATCCGAAGAATGCCGAGGAAACATGGGCCGGTCGCGGCAATCGCCCGAGGTGGCTGACGGCCGCGCTCAAGAGCGGAAAGAAGCTGGAAAGCTTCCTGATCAAGTAGAGCCGAACCCTATACCTCGCATCGCGGCGTCGAAGGCGCTTCAAGGGCAGAGCGGCGCCGGCGATGGGCGAGCCAGCGCTTCGGCATCCAGCGAGCGGAGGAAGGCCACGAGATCGGCGCTCTGCTCCACCGTCAGGCCCAGCGGCCGGACCAGGGGTATGCCATCGCTGTGGAGGCGATCGGGACTAACCTCGGAATAGTGCCTTATGACGTCTTCGAGCGTTGCGAGGCTGCCATTGTGCATGTACGGGCCGCCGCGGCCCACCTGGCGCAGGCCGGGGACACGAAACTCCCCGAAGTTCGTATGCTGACGCTGGACATGCCGCGTACGCCGGGCGTTGCTGCCGGACGCATCGTCATTGTACTTGCCGAGCAGGTTGAAGGGGCTGGCCGCCAGTCGGCCCAGCCCGCCGTGTCGGCCAGGATCGACCTCGCCCGGTCGGACGAAGAACGGGATGCCGATGTCGCCGAACTCGCCGCTCGTGAAGCGTGGCCCGAGATGGCAGAGGTTGCAGCTGGCCTCGCCGATGAACAGCTTCAGCCCGCGTTGCGCCGCGAGCGGATAGCGTGACGCGCTTTCGCGATCACCGGCCAGCAAAGCATCGCGGAAGTCATCGAAGCCTGTGCGCGGGCTGACCAGTGTCGCCTGGAAGGCCGCCAACGCCTTGGCCGTGTCGACCAGCAGCCGCTCGTCATCGCTTCCGGGCCTGCTTCCGAATGCTCGTTCATAGCCGCAGGCGAACGCGGCATCGCTTCGCAGCAGTTCGCCGGCGCGCGTCGGGCCGCCGTTCATCTCTCGGGGATCGAGCAACGGACGGATGCTCTGGGCCCACAGCGAGTCGCCCGCCCCGTCCCAGCCGAACCAGTGCAGATACCCGATGTTCCACAGCGATGGTGTGCGGCGATCGAGTTCGACCGCGCCGCGCGCTTTGGCGAGACCGTCGCTCCATTCGCGGCCAGCCTGATGGCACGTGGCGCAGCTCATGCGTCCATCTCCCGACAGGCGCGGCTCGTTGAACAGATGCTCGCCCAGCGCGATGCCGGCGGGCGTGCCGGACACTTTGTTCGAGGGGTCTTGCACAGGCGGCGGGGGCCAGGGGCCGTGCTGCCCGACTGCCCTGATTTCCTCGGCCGACCAGTCGAGCAGATGCTGCGCACGGACGCCGACGGCCCCTGCCGCCAGCAAAGAAACCAGCAGCAGCAGTCGGATCACTTGAGGATGATATCGTGCGTCAGGCGCTCGCTCTCGCTGCCCGCACGTACGTCGAAGGTGATTTCCCAACGGCCGGGCATGTGGAACAAGAGCCCCTCGGCCCTGAAGCGACCGTTACCCTTCGCCACGATGGTGGCCCGGTAGTTCATGCCATGTCGATGCTCGGGCATGTTGGCATCCACTGCCAGCAGCTCGGCGGCACCGCTGCGCCTGGTGCAGACATTGACGAGCAGGGCGAACGGCTCGCCCACTTCGATGCGCAGCGGATCGGACCGGAACGCCATCAGGTAATGATCGGAAAAGACGACCCATCCGGTGCCGCGTCCCAGGTCTAGCGGGCAGTCGTCGGCCCAGGCCGGCGTCGCCAGGAGAACTCCCAGCAATGCCGCGGCAAGCCTCACGGCGCGCCTCCGAACAGCCGGTCGCCATTTTCGTACGCGATCTTGCGCGCGACGTCCGGCGGCAGGTCCGAAAGCCACTGCCGCGACCAGCGGGCATTCTCGATCACATAGTGCCAGCGCTCCGGCGTGAAGGTGTCGCTGCCCAGCACGAAGCGGTCGGGAAACTCGATGAAGAGTTCGCGCCAGCCTGGCGCCACCTTGCCGTTCGAGACGTGCGCGGTGAGGAAGGCGAGATCGCACCACAGGGTCGGATACCGGCGCAGCATCTCGCGCACCGTCTCCGGCCGCTCGAAGCCCGAATGCGCCCACAGGACCTTGGCGTTCGGGTCCTGCTGGAAATGCCGCGTCACGGCATCGGCATCGGAATGCGAATGCAGGAAGAGCCCGTACTGCTTTGCCAACTCGACGACGCGACGCACGTTGGGCAGGTCGGCATCGGCGCCGTAGATGTGGAACTCGCCGATCGCCCTGTACCTGCGCTTCGACAGCAGGTCCTCGAGATACGGGATCACCGTCGGATCCTTCGCCCAGGTCGAGATCTCGCCGCGCGAACGATAGGGCCGCAACTCGGGCACGATCATGCCCGGCGCCACGTCCTGCAGCATTTTGGTGCCCTCGTTGTTGGAGCTCGACACCATGGCGCGCTTTATGCCGGCCTTCTTCAGGATCTCGACCACTTCATTCGGCGGCACGACCGACCAAGCGTCGTGGCTGTAATGCATGTGGGCATCGAAGATCGGCAGCTCGTCGGCCGCCCGCGCGGTGGAGACGCCGGTGGCAAACACCAGGAAAAGCACGAGGGAGAAGAGGCGCATCGTCGATCCTTCAGCGGCCGGTCTTCGGCGGGCAGGCGTAGTTGAAGCTAATCGAGATGCGTTCGCCGGAGAAGTGCGCCGGCGGCACCTCGTGGCGCAGCCAGCTTTCGAACAGCACCAGATCGCCGTCATGCGCCGCCACGCTTACGAAGGCACGATAGGCTTCCGGGGCGTCGGCGCGACGCGGCGGCGCGGCCATCTGGTAGCCGAGCCGCGGGTCCTCGAACTTAATCGCGCCCGCCCCCTTCGGCACCGACACGTAATAGGTCCCGCTAATGAAGGAGGTCGGATGGATGTGCATTGAATGGACCGTGCCGGCCGGCATGAGGTTGGCCCAGCAATCCGTCATCGCGAGAGTCCGGCTGGCCAGATCGTAATGGAGGTCGCGCGCGAAGCTCTTCACGTGCACATCTATTCGGCGGCGCAGCCGGTCGAACAGCGAGGAAACGAGGTGCAGACGGTCGAGGGAACCATAGGACGTATAGCCGCCGAGATAGTGCTTGGCCGACCAGCGCTGTCCCGCCGCATCCGAGGCCGCCAGCGACTGGCATTCGTCGGCGAGATCCTGGTTGAAGCGCCGCCAGCGCCGGTCGACGAGCGACTCGCGATAGATAAGGGTCGGGAAAAGAGCACGGCTCGTCATGTCGCGATTATCGATGATGCGGGCTTCACGTGCTATGTTTTCCGCATGCTGACCGATCATCAAATCGAGACCTACCGCCGCGACGGCTATCTCGTGATCCCGCGCCTGATCGAGGGGGCGCAGCTCGCCGAGCTCCGCACGCTGACCGACCGGCTGGTCGCCGAAGCGCGCGGCGTGTCGGCCAATGACGATCTCTACGATCTCGAGCCCACCCACAGCGCCACGATGCCGAGGGTGCGCCGGCTGAAGCCCGCCATCTTCAAGCGCCACGCCTTCTTCCGCGACCTCGCCCGCGACCCGAAGATCACGTCCCTGCTTGCGCAGCTCATAGGCCCCGCCCTCCGCCTGCATGGCGGCAAGCTCAACATGAAGTCGGCGGGCTATGGCTCGCCGGTCGAGTGGCACCAGGACTGGGCCTTCTATCCGCACAGCAACGACGACGTGCTGGCGACCGGCATCTATCTCGACGATTGCGACGAGGCCAACGGGCCTCTCATGGTGGTCCCGGGCTCGCATCGCGGGCCGGTCCACGACCACCATGCCAACGGCCGCTTCTGCGGCGCGTTCGATCCAGAGGCGAGCGGGGTCGATGTCACGAAGGCCGTCCCGCTCATGGGTCCGGCCGGCTCAATGACCATCCATCATGCGCGGCTGGTCCACGGTTCGGCGCTCAACCGGTCCAATCGCCAGCGCCGGCTCCTGCTGCACGAATATGCCGCCGCCGATGCCTGGCCGCTGATGGGAGTCGCCGACTTCGACGAATTCAACAGCCGCATGGTGCTGGGCGAGCCGACGATCGAGCCGCGCGTCCGGCCGGCCCCGGTCCGCATGCCCCTGCCACCGGCCGATCACCAGGGCTCGATCTATGAAAACCAGCGCGGCTCGGGTCGGCGCTTCTTCGACACCTACGAAGAGCGGCCCGCCCTTGCCGATTAGGGCCACCCGCCCATGATCACGCGGCGGCGCGCGCTGGCGGCCGCGGGCATGCTGCTTGCCGCGCCGTCCGCGCACGCCCAACGCGTTCAATGGGCCGAATGGCTCGGCACCTATGCCGGCACCGCGCGCTATTATTGATCCGGCTGTAATCATCTTGAAAATATCGCGACCGGTTTCTACATTGGATTGATGAAAGCAACGGACATGAGATCGCTGTCGCGCGATGCGCGGCATGAGAGGCGAGTGCAAGTCATCCGACTGCGCAAGGCGCGATACA
>LNFM01006167.1_pt1 | contig 19939 bp, 17 predicted proteins | sample 596031 | NCBI WGS metagenome assembly LNFM01 (sample SAMN04254537, study PRJNA301005) | activated carbon metagenome | isolation source: dual media filters at the Ann Arbor, Michigan drinking water treatment plant | place: USA: Ann Arbor | reverse complement strand
GGCCGGTGTAGTGGAAGCCCATTTCCTCGAACAGCGTCGAGGGCACGAACATGCCCTTCCAGTGCTCTTCCCAGCGGCGCATGAAGCGCGCGGCCGGGCGGCGCTTGTCGCCGAGCAGCTTCTTGCCGCTCTCGCGGATCGCATTCAGCGTGCGGCTGCCCGAGAGGCGTCCAAGCATGCGGGTCAGGCCACCCACGTTCTCGGAGATCGACATGCGGTTGTCGTTGAGCACCACCAGCAGGTTCGGCTCCGGGTCCATGCCGCCGCCGTGGTTGAGCGCCTCGAAGGCCATGCCGGCGGTCATCGCACCGTCGCCGATCACGGCGACCACCTTGCGCTCGTCGCCGCGGGCCTGCAGCGCGATCGCCATGCCGAGCGCGGCGGAAACGGAGGTGGAGCTGTGGCCGACGCCGAAGGTGTCGTATTCGCTTTCCTCGCGGCGCGGGAACGGTGCCACGCCGTCCTTCTGCTTCACGGTGTGGATGCTGTCGCGGCGGCCGGTGAGGATCTTGTGCGGGTAGCACTGGTGGCCGACGTCCCAGACCAGGCGGTCCACCGGCGTGTCGAACAGGTAGTGCAGGGCGACGGTCAGCTCGATCACGCCGAGGCCGGCGCCGAAATGGCCGCCCGACTGGGACACGGTCTCGATCAGGTAGGCGCGCAGCTCGTCGGCGATCGCGGGCAGTTCGGCTTCGGGGAACTGGCGCAGGTCGGCCGGGTGCGTGATCTTCGAAAGGCGCGGGTAGCGCTGGGAGTCCATCAGGGCTCGGGCGTGGGAGTCAGGCGCAAATTGTCCGGCACCCGCCCCGGGGGAGCAAGGCGAAGGCGCGGCCCGCGTTCAGGCTGGCGGCTTTCGAGGGTATGGAGAGCGAGGGCCGGTCTCGCGACCGGCCCCGGGGCATCAGCGGCGGAAACGGCCCAGCAGGCCGCCCTTCGCGGCATCGGTGGCCGGCGGCGGGCCGCTTTCCGGCTCCGCCACGCCGGTGGCGAGGCAGGCGTTGACGTAGTCGATGACCTCGGCCAGCGTCACGCCGCTTTGCTCGGCGATGTCGGTGAGCAGGGCGGGGCCCTTCATCATCACCGTGGCGATGCGGAAGTGCTTGGGGAACTCGCGTTCGGTCTGCGGCCAGCGCAGCAGCTTGTACTTCTCGTTCGGGCCGAAGCCCGGGGCGAGCGCGCCGTTGCCGCCGCTGAGCGCGCACAGCCAGGCCAGGCGCGACCAGGGCTGGCTGCCGCCGAGGGCGGTGGCCAGCGCCGGCAGGTCGGCGGCGGGCACCGGCACCAGGTCGGCTTCGCGGATCACGGCGCTGCAGTAGGGCAGCAGCGGCTTGAGCGCCGAACCCGACAGGTAGGTCTGGGTGCCGGGATCGAGCACCAGGTCCGGCGCACCCGTGAGCTGGAGCCGCACCGGCCCGGACAGGGCGCCCGGCCGAAGGTAGTCCACGAGGCGCGGATCGGCCGGCGGCGGGACGAAGGCGGGCTGCTCGGACGTCACCCGTGCGGCGGGCGGGGTGGCTTCACTGGCGGCGGGCTTCGGCGCGGGCGACGCGGGGGCCGGCGTCGCGGCCGGTGCCGGCACGGCGGGAGCCGGCGCCGGCGCGGGGGTCGTCGGCGCGGGCTCGGCGCGAGGCGCCGACACGGGGGCCGGGGTGCCGGCCTCGATCTGCGTGAACAAGGCGGCGATCGCATCGGCGGTGACCGGGCGATGCAGCACGTAGTCGGTATCCACGCGGCCGCCGGCGGTCAGCGCCACCAGGATCTTGCCGCTGCCGATGGCCTTCATCAGGCTCATCTGGCCGTACATGGAGTCCATGTCGATCACCAGGACGCCGGCTTCGGTCTCCGGCGTGAGCAACCAGTGGTTGCCGGTGCTGGCGTTGGCTTGCTTGAAACGGGTGGTGATCTCGGCCTCTTCCTCTCGGGACAGGCCGGCGAAGCAAATGCTGTGAGTGGTCATTACTGGTCATCCCCCTGATCACGCCCGGCGCAGCGGCGTGAAGGCCGGCAGTGTCGTTTGCCGGCCCGGGCCGCGTCAAATGCTCAGCAGAGCCGGGGCGGGCGCTTTGGCAGGTGGTGCTTCAGGAAGGCCATCTGGTCGGCCAGGATGTGCCGGTTCGAGAGGATCAGGTGCTCGACCCAGCTCGGCCGGTAAGGCACGGCCAGCAGCGGCATGCCCGCCTGCTGCGGGGTGCGGCCTCCCTTGCGGGAGTTGCAGTGGAAGCAGGCGCAGACCACGTTTTCCCAGATGTCCCGGCCGCCGCGGGAGACCGGCACCACGTGGTCGCGGGTGAGGGAATGGCGCCCGAACTCGCGGCCGCAATAAAGGCAGAGGTTGGCGTCGCGGGCGAACAGCGCGGTGTTGGTAAGCGCCGGCGAGGGCGACAGTCCTGCGCTGCGCGCGTGGCTGCGGCCGGCCACGATCGGGTGCAGCTGGATGATGCTCTGCTGCCCGCTGAGCCGGTTGGTGCCGCCGTGGACGGTGAGGCAGGGGTCGCCCAGGGTCCAGGCCACCGCGCCGCGCACGTAAAGGCAAACCGCGTCCTGCCAGTGCATCCAGTCGAGGATGCGGCCGTGGGCATCGAGGGAGAGCACGCGCGGCAGTCGGCTTTCACGGGCGGAAGCGAGCCCGGCCGGGGGGAATGCAGTCCCGGAACCCACCAGACTCAGATGCGTTGGCCCTGTGCCCATGACAGTCCGAGCATACGCCATGCCGATGACAGTTCAAGGGGTGCGTGCGGGCTAGAATCGGGGCGGACTCCAGCGAACGAGGCGACCGAATGCGCGGCCTGTACCCCGAGATCGAACCCTACGACAGCGGCACCCTCGCGGTGGACGGCCGGCACCGGATCTTCTACGAGCAGTGCGGCAACCCCGCCGGCAAGCCGGTGGTGCTGCTGCACGGCGGCCCGGGCGCCGGCTGCGGCGCCAAGATGCGCCGCTTCCACGACCCGGCGCGCTACCGGATCATCCTGTTCGACCAGCGCGGCAGCGGGCGCTCGACCCCGCACGCCGACCTGGTGGACAACACCACCTGGGACCTGGTCGCCGACATCGAGAAGCTGCGCCGGCACCTGGGCATCGAGCGCTGGCAGGTGTTCGGCGGCAGCTGGGGCTCGACCCTGGCGCTGGCCTATGCCGAGGCGCACCCGGGCCAGGTGGCCGAACTGGTGCTGCGCGGCATCTTCATGCTGCGGCGCTGGGAGCTGGAGTGGTTCTACCAGGAGGGCGCGTCGCGCCTGTTCCCCGACGCCTGGGACAAGTACCTCGCGCCGATCCCGGTGGTCGAGCGCCACGACCTGATGAGCGCCTACCACCGCCGCCTGACCTCCGACGACGAGGCCACGCGGCTCGCCGCGGCGCGCGCCTGGTCGGTGTGGGAAGCGAGCACGAGCTTCCTGCGCCAGGACGAGGCCTTCATCAACAGCCACGAGGACGCGCACTTCGCGCTGAGCTTCGCGCGCATCGAGTGCCACTACTTCGTTAACGGCGGCTTCTTCGACGCCGACGACCAGCTGCTGCGCGACGCGCACCGCCTCAAGGGCATCCCCGGCGTCATCGCGCACGGCCGCTACGACGTGGTCTGCCCGGTGCAAAACGCCTGGGACCTGAAGAAGGCCTGGCCCGAGGCGAAGCTGGAGATCGCGCCGAACTCCGGCCACTCCGCCTTCGAGGAAGAGCTGACCGACATCCTCGTCCGCGCCACCGACGGCTTCCGCTGAGATCTCCTGTAGGAGGGACTTCAGTCCCGAAGCCCTTCGCCGAGAAGCTTCGGGACTGAAGTCCCTCCTACAGGGAGCAGGATCAGGCGGGCGTGCCGTCGGGGTTGCGGTCGAGCAGCCAGAGGCCGGCCCAGAGCTTCGGGTCCATCGAATAGCCTTCGGCCATCTTCGCGGTGAGCCAGCGCGGGGCGTCGGCTACCGGCACCTCGTGCACGGTGATGTTCTCGGACTCGTCGCCACCGCCGGCGTGGATGCGGGTCAGGCCGCGGGCGCGCACGAAGGCGATCAGCTCGTTGCTCATGCCCGAGCTGGTGGGGCCGACCATCAGCACTTTCACTTCATCCGCCAGCCAGCCGGTTTCCTCGAGCAGCTCGCGGCGCGCGGCGGCTTCCATGGTGTCGTGTGCGTCGAGGTCGCCGACCAGGCCGGCGGGCATCTCGATGGTGGGCGCATTCATCGGGATGCGGAACTGTTCGACGAACAGCAGTTTGTCCTCGGGCGTCACCGCGATGACGATCACGGCGCTGCCGGCGTTGGTGCGTTCGGCGTATTCCCAGTGGCCCTTGCGCACCAGCCGCAGGTACTTGCCTTCGCACATCGTGGTCGCGGGTTCGGTCATCGGGTCCTCGGCAGGGTCAGGCCGACAGCAGGCGGCGGCGGGTCATGGGGCCAAAGCGCAGGTCCTCGGCCAGGGCTTCCAGCGCGGCGGCCTCCGGCGCGCGCCGCTCGGCGCCGCCGAAGTCGGCGGGCAGCGGTGCGTTGACGTCGATGGTCGCGAGCCGGCGCGACAGCAGCGCGACGTCGCGGTGTTCGGCCAGCCGTGCGGCGTGCTGGGCGCTGCCGCGCATTCGCAGGTAGGGCACTTCCGCCAGCCGCTGGTACAGCTCGTCGAGGCTGCCGAAGTGGCCAAGCAGGATCGCGGCGGTCTTGGGCCCGATGCCGGGCACGCCGGGGATGTTGTCGATGGCATCGCCGGTGAGGCCCAGGAAATCAGCGACCTGGTGCGCGTGCACGCCCAGCCTGGCCTTGACGCCGTCGGCGCGCCACCGCACGTCCTTGGCGTAGTCCCACTGCTCGTCGTCGCCATCGAGCAGCTGCGAGAGGTCCTTGTCGGCCGAGATGATCAGACCGGCGTAGCCGGCGCGGCGGACGTGGCCGAGCGCCGCGCCGATCAGGTCGTCGGCCTCGAAGCGCCCGTCGGCCAGCACCGGCAGGCCGAGCGCACGGCAGAGGCGCTGGCAGTACCCGAACTGGCGCTTGAGTTCGTCCGGCGCGGCATCGCGGTTGGCCTTGTAGGCCGGGTAGATCTCGTTGCGGAAGTTCGAATCCAGCGACTCGTCGAAAGCTATGGCGATCCGCGCCGGCCGGTTCCGCTCCAGCAGCTCGAGCAGGAACCGGGCGAAGCCGTGCACCGCGTTGACCGGCCAACCCTCCCGGTCCTCGAACTCCGGCGGCATCGAGTGCCAGGCCCGGAACACATACAGGCTGGCATCCACCAGGTGGACCGGGCCGCTCATGGCGTCCAGTCGTCCAGCAGGGCGGCGGCGTCCGGGCGCTGGCGCTCGGGGGCCTGTTCGGACGGCGTGCCGATGTGGATGAAGCCGAGCACCGTCTCGTCCGGCCCCAGACCCAGCCTCGCGGTGACCACGGGGTCGTAGGCGGCCCAGCCGGTGAGCCACTGCGCGCCAAAACCCAGCGCCTGCGCGGCCTGCAGCAGGGCGAAGCACACGGCGCCGCCGGACAGCAGTTGTTCCTGCTCGGGCACCTTGTGGCCTCGCGTCAGGCGGCCGATCACGGCCAGCACCACCGGGGCCTGCGAGAACCGGTGGCGGTCCTTCTCGACCGCCGCGGCGGGCGCCTGCGGGTCGCGTTCGAGGGCGCGCGCGACGAGCAGCTCGCCCAGACTGGCGCGGGCCGGCCCCTGGATGCGAAGGAAGCGCCATGGAGCCAGCTTGCCGTGGTCCGGGACCCGCACCGCCTCGGCCAGCATGGCCAGCACCTGGTCGTGGGCAGGGCCGGGCTCGCCTAGCAGGCGGGAAGGCACGGAACGGCGCCGGCGCAGGAAATCGAACGTGTTCATGGGCACGAGGTTACCATTCACGCCACGCAGACCGCCGTCGGTGCGAATTGCGAACAAGTTCACAGAAGGAACGTGCGACCCTCGCCACACTGGCACCCACAGCGCGTAGTCCCCCCGGACGTGCAGAGGCCCATGAGCAACAACTCCTTCCAGCAACCCCCGTCCGCCCAGCCCGTGAACACGCGGGACCTCGTCCAAGGGATGCGGCGGCGCAGCACGGAGCATCTCCAGGCCGTGCTGGCGCGCGTGTTCGCCCGCGCCGACGACTGGCTGTTCGACCTTGCGAAGAAGGACGGCGTGCCCGACGGCTCGCCCTACCTGCACGCCATGCGTGCGCTTCGCACGTCGCGCGCCCCGATCGAGCGCGGCTTCCGCGACCACCTCGACCGCGGCTTCGAGGGCCTGGGCCGCCAGGCCAGGCCCGATCCTGCCGCCGGGGGAACCCCCGAGCTCACCCTGCTGGAGGAAAGCGAGCTCGAGCAGAACCTGGCCACCAACCTCATCGCCGAGGCCATCACCCGCATCCACGGCAACCAGCTCGACGAGCTGGCCGCGCGCCTGGCCCGCATGTTGGGCATCGACACCGTCGATCCCGAACTCAGTCCGCTCAGCGCGTTCGGCCTGGCGGGCGCCATCCGCACCGCGCAGGAAGGCGTGGAAGTCCCGACGGACGTCCGGATGGTGCTGTTCAAGTACTACGAGCGCGAGCTGATCCACGACCTGCGCGAGTTGCTCACCGACCTCAATGCGCGCCTGGCCGCCGCCGGCTTCAACCCGGCCGGCGCCCAGAAGCCGGCGCCGCGACCGGCCCCCGCGCCACCGCCGCCCTCGGCCGACGGCTATGCCGGAGCGGTGTCCGACTATGGCGCGGCGGGTGCTTCCGGCAGCGCGGGCGCCACGGGCGCCGGCGCGCAGGAAGACCGCGCGATGTTCGACGCGCTGATGCAGCTGCTGCACAACTGGCGTCCGGCCAACCAACCGGGTGCCGCACATGACCGCGCGAATTCCGGCCAGCGCCCGCTGGCCGCCCAGGAAATGATGTCGGTGCTGTCGCTGCTGCAGTCCAGCGTGCCCGACTCGGTCTCCGAGGCGATCAGCCGCCCGGAGGCTTCGCTGGCCGTACTGCTCAAGAACGAACTGCTGCAGAGCGCGGGTCGCATCGGCCTGCCGCCCGACAAGGTCAGCATGAGCCAGGATGACGAAGACGCCGTCGACCTGGTCGGCATGCTCTTCGACGTGATGTTCGACGAACGCGATTTCGAGCAGGCCTCGCGCACGCTGATCTCGCGCCTCGTGGTCCCGTTCGTGAAGGCCGCGGTGATGGACCGCCGCCTGTTCCTCTACAAGACGCACCCGGCGCGCCGCCTGCTCAACTCGCTGGCCGAGGCCTGCGAGGGCAATCGCGGCGAAGGCCCGCAGGAGCGCGAGCTGCTGCAAAAGGCCGAGAGCACGGTCGATCGCCTGATCGCGGAATTCAACGAAGACATCGCCATTTTCGAGACCTTGGAGCAGGAGCTGCGGTCGTTCCTCGACCAGCACCGCCGCCGGGTCGAGTTGGCTGAGCGCCGCGCCGCCGAGGCGCAGCGCGGCCAGGAGCGGCTGGAGCAGGCCCGCGAGCTGGCCGCCAAGGAGCTCGAGCAACGCGTGCGGGGCCTGACGCCCACGCCGGCGATGGAAGATTTCCTGGGTCGCTGCTGGACCCACCACCTGTCCATGATCGCGCTGCGCGAGGGCGCCGAGAGCGGTTCGTGGCAGACCGCGCTGACCGTCGCGGACCGCCTGCTGGCCCTGCTGCCCCGCGAGGGCGTGCCGGCGGCGCCGGTCGGTCCGGCCGTGCAGGCCATGCGCGAGCCAATCGAAACCGTGCTTGCCAGCTCCGGCATCACCGGCGAGGCCGCGCAGGACCAGATCAACGCCCTGGCCACCAGCCTCGAGCTGCTGGCAATGGGCCAGGTGCCGCCGCCGGTGGCGCCGCCCGTCGAGAACGTCATCAACCTGCCCGAGCGCCGCAGCCCCGCGACCGTGGCCGCGGCCGCGGCCCTGGCCGACCTCAAGCCCAAGCTCGAGGTGGTGGGCGGTCGCGACGACCTCGAGGTGAACGAATCCGACGTCGAGCAGATGCGCCAGCTCAAGGTGGGCACCTGGATCCACATCGCCGGCGAGGATGGCAAGCATCATCCGGTCAAGCTGTCCTGGATCAGCCCGATCTCGTCGCGCCTGATGTTCGTCAACCGCCGCGGTGTCCGCGTGCTGGTGGCCTCGGTGGAGGAGCTGGCCGCGATGAAGCAGGAAGGCAACCTGCTGGTGCGCGAGCAGGAGAACGTCTTCGACCAGGTGCTGCACCGGGTCATGGGCAAGCTCAAGACCGAAGCCAACTGAGGCGCCGGCCCGCCGGCCGCCCCTATCCGCGCCCTCGCGCGGCCCGCCTGCGCCCCTGCCGCGGCGCGGGCGCTTCCGGTAGCATCGAAGCCATTCGCACCCGGGAGTCGCGCGCATGGCGGTCAGCATTGTTTTGGTCCGTGAAACCGCCAGCGGCGAGCGTCGCGTCGCCATGTCGCCCGAAACCGCGAAGAAACTGACCGCGCTCGGCGCGCGCCTGCTGGTGCAGCGCGGCGCCGGCCTGCCGGCGCACTTCACCGACGCGGGCTACGCCGGCGCCGAGTTCACCGACGACGCCGACGCGGCGCTGGCCGAGGCCGACATCCTGGTCTGCGTGCAGCCGCCCGACAACGCCCGCCTGGCGCGCATGAAGCCCGGCGCCGTCGTCGTTGGCCTGCTGGCCCCGCACGCCGATCCGGCGCGCGTGGACGCGCTCGTGGCCGCCCGGCTCACCGGTTTTTCGCTCGAGCGGCTGCCGCGCACCACGCGCGCGCAGGCGATGGACGTGCTCAGCTCGCAGGCCGGCATGGCCGGCTACAAGGCCGTGCTGATCGCCGCCCAGCTGGCGCCGCGCTATTTTCCGATGCTCACCACCGCGGCCGGCACCATCCGCCCCTCGAAGGTGCTGATCGTCGGCGCCGGCGTCGCCGGCCTGCAGGCGATCGCCACCGCGCGCCGGCTCGGTGCGCAGGTCGAAGGCTTCGACGTGCGGCCGGAAACGCGCGAGCAGATCGAATCGCTCGGCGGCAAGTTCCTCGACCTCGGCGTCAGCGCGGCGGGCGAGGGCGGCTATGCGCGCGAGCTCACCGCCGAAGAGCGCGCCGAGCAGCAGCGCCGCCTGGCCGAGCACCTCAAGTCGGTGGACGTGATCGTCACCACCGCCGCCGTCCCCGGCCGCCCGGCGCCGAAGATCATCACCGCGGCCATGGTGGCCGGCATGAAGCCCGGCAGCGTCATCGTCGACCTTGCCGCCGAGACCGGCGGCAACTGCGAGCTGACGCGCCCGGGCGACACCATCGAGTCAGGCGGCGTCACCATCGCCGGTCCGCTGAACCTGCCCAGCCAGGGCAGCCTGCACGCGAGCGAGATGTACGCCCGCAACGTCTTCAACTTCCTTGCGCTGTCGCTCAAGGATGGCCAGCTCACGCTCGACTGGAACGACGAACTGATCGCCAAGGCCTGCCTCGCGCACGCGGGCGAACGACGCGCCTGAAGCGTCGGCTAGTCGGCCCTGTCCGGAGGCGGGGAGATGGCCGGGCCGCCGGTCTGCAGCCAGGCGCGGCGCTGTTCCGGGCTCATCTCGTGCCAGCGCTTGCGCAGGGCGCGGCGTTCGTCCTCGGGCAAGGCGCGCATGGCCTGCATGCTGGTGCGCATCTTCTCGCGCAGCTCAGGCGGCAGGTCGCGGAAATTGCGGGCGCCCGCGCGCAGCTTCTCGCGCTGCTCCGGCGTCATCGCCTCCCAGCGCGCCTTGCGCTCGACCCACTCCAGCGCGCGCACGCGGCGCGAGGCGGGCAGTTGGTCCCAGTCGTCGCGCAGGCGGGCGAGCGCCTCCTGCTGGGTCGGGGTGAGCTCGTCCCAGGCGGGAACGCTTACGCCAGCCGGCACCGGGGTCGGGCCATGGTCGTGCGGGCGGTCGCCGCGACCCTCGTGCGCGACCGCCGCGCCCGCCAGGGCGAGGCCGACGAACGCGGCGAGCAGCCGGCGCATCACGGGCGCGGACCCGGGGCGGTGGCGACAGGCGCGTCGGCCAGCCAGATGTAGAGCTCGGGGTCTTCCCCGGCCAGCAGCGTGTCGAACTCCGCGGCGGGCGCCGGATCGATGGCCAGGTCGGGCGCGCCCGGCGCCAGGGTGCCGGAGGACGGCAGCCACCAGGCCACGCCCAGCGCCAGCACCGCCGCGGCGAACGCGCCCGCCGACACGAAGGCCGGCAGGCCGCGCCGGCGCGGCTGCTGGGCCTCATGGCGGGCGCGGCGCAGGCGGAAGGCGGCGCCCTGGTCCAGGCGGTCGCTGGCGCGGTCGAACAGATCGCGGGCGGCGTCGTGGACGGGGTCGTGTTCGCGGTCGTGGCGGCTCATCGCCAGTCCTCCAGATGGGTTCGCAGGGCGGCCATCGCCCGCGACAGGTGTGTCTTCACCGAGCCGTCGGAACAGCCCATGGCGGCGGCGGTCTCGGCCACGTCCAGGCCCTGCAGCTCACGCAGCAGATAGGCCTCGCGCTGCCGCCGCGGCAGTTGGCGCAGCGCCTTGCCCAGCGCGGCCCAAGCCTGGGCGTCGGCGTGCCGGCGCGCGGGGTCTTCGCCCGGGTCGGGCAGCATGTCCAGCGGATCGCCGGGTTCGTCCTCGCGTCGCCCCAGCACGGCCATCACCTTGCGCCGCACCGTATTGCGGCGGTGGCGATCGGTGACCTGGCTGCGCAGGATCGACCAGAACAGGGGAGTCCATTCGCCGGCCGGCCGGTCGCGATAGGCCACCAACTTGACCATCGCATCCTGCACGGCATCCAGCGCGTCCTCGCGGTGGCCCAGCGCCAGCTCGGCCATGCGGAAGGCGCGCCGCTCCACCGATGCCAGGAAGGCATCGAAGCCGGCGGCCGCGCTGGCCTGGGCGGACGGGGCGGCGTCGAAGGGCATCACGGCGGGGCGGGGCGGGCGTCCATGCCGGTTTATAACGCATCGCCCCGGCAACGGTTGACCGCAGCCGACCCCGGCCGGCCGCCCCCCGGGCGGTCCCCTAGCCGCTGTTTAGCCAGCGGTTATGATGGGGCCGTCGCGCATCCGCGCGGGGAGGGGACATGGACGGCTTCGTCGCGCTCTACATCTTCGTGCTCGCTGCCTTCACCGGCTACGAGATCATCGGCCGGGTGCCGGTGATCCTGCACACGCCGCTGATGTCCGGCTCCAACTTCGTGCACGGCATCGTGATGATCGGCGCGATGGTGGTGCTGGGCCACGCCGACACGACCCTGGAGAAGGTGATCGGCTTCCTGGCGGTGCTGATGGGCGCGGGCAACGCGGCCGGCGGCTACGTGGTCACCGAGCGCATGCTGGAGATGTTCAAGTCCTCGAAGAAGCCGGGGGCCGGCGCATGAGCGGCTGGCTGCTTCCGCTGGTCAAGGCCAGCTACTTCGTCGCCGCCTTGCTTTTCATCCTGGGCATCAAGCGGATGGCCTCGCCGGTCACCGCGCGCAGCGGCATCCAGTGGGCGGGCGCAGGCATGGTGGTGGCCACGGTCGCCACCTTCTTCCTGCCCGGGTTGCACAACCTCGGGCTGATCGCGCTGGCGGTGTTCCTCGGCACGATCGTCGCGTGGATCTCCGGCAAGCGCGTCGCGATGACCGACATGCCGCAGATGGTGGCGCTTTACAACGGCCTGGGCGGTGGTTCCGCCGCGGCCATCGGCGCGGTCGAACTGCTGAAGTTCTCGGACGCCGGCATGGCGCCCTCCCAGACCGCGCTGGTGCTGGCGGTGGTGGGTTCGCTGATTGGCTCGATCTCGCTCACCGGCTCGGTGATCGCCTGGGCGAAGCTCGATGGCCGGCTGGACAAGCGCTTCACCTTCCCGGGCCAGCAGGCCTTCAACGCGCTGGTGTTCGTGGTGGCGATCGCGCTTGGCGCACTCACCGTGTACGGGCTGGAGCAGCCGGTGATCATCGGCTTCTTCGTCACCGCCCTGGCGCTGGGCGTGCTGATGACGCTGCCGATCGGCGGCGCCGACATGCCGGTGGTGATCTCGCTCTACAACGCGCTGACCGGCCTGGCGGTGGCCTTCGAGGGCTATGTGCTGCAGAACGAAGCCCTGATCATCGCCGGCATGGTGGTCGGCGCGGCCGGCACCATGCTGACCCAGCTGATGGCCAAGGCCATGAACCGCTCGATCGCCAGCGTGCTGTTCGGCAGCTTCGGCCAGTCGGGCGAGGCCGCCGAGATCACCGGCGCCCAGAAACCCATCGAGGCCGGCGACGTCGCGGCGATGATGGCCTACGCCGAGCGCGTGGTGATCGTGCCCGGCTACGGCCTCGCGGTGGCCCAGGCCCAGCACAAGGTGTGGGAGCTGACCCAGGTGCTGCTCAAGCGCGGCGTGAAGGTGCGCTTCGCCATCCACCCGGTGGCGGGCCGCATGCCCGGGCACATGAACGTGCTGCTCGCCGAGGCCGGCGTGCCCTACGACCTGATCGCCGACATGGACGACATCAACCCCGAGTTCCCCACCACCGACGTGTCGCTGGTGATCGGCGCGAACGACGTGGTGAATCCGGTGGCCAAGACCGACCCGGCCTCGCCGATCTTCGGCATGCCGATCCTGGACGTGGTGGCCTCGAAGAACACCATCGTCATCAAGCGCGGCAAGGGCACCGGCTTCGCCGGCATCGAGAACGCGCTCTTCTACGCCGACAACACCCGGATGCTCTACGGCGACGCGGCGGCGGCGGTAAGCCAGCTGGTGGCCGAACTCAAGTCGGTGGACGGCGGGCACTGAGCCCGCTGGCCCCGGGGCTCAGCGGGCCAGGCGCCAGGCCAGCAGCAGCGCCAGCCCGGCCCAGGCCATGTCCCAGCCCGAAGTGGAGTGCCGCAGCAGTTCGCCGAACAGCACCGGCCCCAGGCGCTGCGAGGATTCCAGGGGCGTCAGGCCCAGCAGCAGGCCCATCTGGGTCGCGGCCATCATCCAGTAGCCCAGTGCGATCGCAGTGGCGGTCCCGGCGACGGCCAGGGCGGCGCGGACGGGGCCGGCGGGCGCCGCGGCCAGCCGCAGCATCAGCGCGATGTCGAGCGCGGCCACCATCGCCAGCCAGCCGCTCGGCGTCCGGAAATGAAGGTAGGCGGCAAGCCAGACGGCCACCATGCCCAGGATGCCCACGGCCAGGGCCAGCAGCGGCAGCAGCCAGTGGCGGGCGGTCTTGGAACGGTCCGTTGGCGGCAAGGCGGTTTCCGGGGCGGGCGACGGGCTAAAATAGCCGCCTTTGCAGCCAGGCGATACCTGCAGTGAGCTATTCGAGAACCAGCGAGCCGGTGAAGTTCGAGCGCGACTGCGCGGCCGTGATGGTGCCGCAGGGCGAAGCCGTGGACCTGCCGGCCGGCACCACCGGCTACATCACGCAGGCCCTGGGGGGCTCGTTCACCGTGTTCGTGGACGGCAACCTGTTCCGCATCGCCGGCGACGACGCCGACGCCATCGGCAAGCCGCGGCCGGCGCCGCTGGAACTGCCCGAGGGCGCCGGTGACGCCGAGGTCGAGAAGCTGGTCTGGGACCAGCTGCGCACCTGCTTCGACCCCGAGATCCCGGTGAACATCGTCGAGCTGGGCCTGGTGTACGACTGCGACCTCGGCCGCAATGCCGACGGCGAGCGCACCGTGTCGGTGCGCATGACGCTGACCGCGCCCGGCTGCGGCATGGGCGACATCCTGGTCGAGGACGTGCGCACGAAGGTCGAGCGCGTTCCGACCGTGGTCGAGGCCGACGTTGAACTGGTGTTCGACCCGCCCTGGAACCAGTCGATGATGTCGGACGCGGCCCGGCTCGAGACCGGCCTGTTCTGACCCCGGCGGCAGCCCCGCGCCGCCCCATACGCAGGAACCAAATCGCGCATTTGCTGCGCTGCCGCAGGTCGGCGGCCCGACGCCGGATGCCCGGAAACCCGCGTTTGTCGCGGGTTGCACGGGGTCGTCCGGGGGCTGCGGCGTCGCGGCTTGACCCATGACTTTCGTCACGCTAGCGTCGGGCTCGTGTCATGTAGTTGTGAACTGCATCACGCGTCCGGGTGGCGAAAATCTCCCCGCTACGATCGTGGCCATGACGGCCCGCGCGGGGAAAAGGTTTGCCAGGGGACCCGGGGCATGGAAGCAAACACGGCCGGTTGCCGGCCTTCTTGCCATCATTTTTCGGGGAACCATCACTGTGAGCATGAATACACGCAAGCTCCGCCTGCGCGGGCTCGTTGCGGCCACCACCCTTGCCCTGGCCGCGCACTCCGCGTTCGCCGCGGGTCCGCAGAACAGCCCGTTCGTTGACGTCGGCACGCTCGACGCCGACACCCAGTTCGATCGCTTCATCGTCAAGTACCGCGACGGCAGCGCCGAGTCGGTCAATCCGGCCGCCTTCGAGCGTTCGCTGCATTCGGCCTCGACCCGCGCCAACCAGATGGTCCAGGCGGCGCGCCTGCAGCGCGGCGAGCGCAACGGCAGCGGCAAGCCGCTGGTCGCCAGCCACGTGCGCCGCATGTCGCTGGGTGCCGACGTCATCGCCGTGTCCCAGAAGCTGGGCCGCCAGGACGCCGAGACCCTGATGCGCGAGATTGCCGCGAACCCCAACGTGGAGTTCGTGCAGGTCGACCGCATCATGAAGCACACCCTGACCCCGAACGACACCCGCTACTCCGAGCAGTGGGGCTTCTCCAGCACCACCGCCGGCATCCGCGCCGACCAGGCCTGGGACGTCGCCACCGGCACCGGCATCATCGTTGCCGTGCTCGATACCGGCCACGTCAGCCACAGCGACCTCAACGCCAACGTGTCGGGCGGCTACGACTTCATCTCCAGCTCGACCATCGCCGGCGACGGCAACGGCCGCGACGCCGACCCGAGCGATCCGGGTGACTTCTCCGGCGGCCAGCCGTCCAGCTGGCACGGCACGCACGTCGCCGGCACCGTGGCCGCGGTCACCAACAACGCCAAGGGCGTCGCGGGCACGGCCTTCAACGCCACCGTGATGCCGGTCCGCGTGCTGGGTCGCGGCGGCGGTTCCACCTCCGACATCGCCGACGCGATCATCTGGGCCTCGGGCGGCACCGTCAGCGGCGTGCCGACCCTGTCGGCGGCCCAGGCGGCCGACGTCATCAACATGTCGCTGGGCGGCAGCGGTTCCTGCGACACGCTGACCCAGAACGCCATCAACAGCGCCGTCAGCCGCGGCACCGCCGTGGTCGTGGCCGCCGGCAACAGCAACGCCAACGCCGCCAACTTTACCCCGGCGAGCTGCAACAACGTCATCAACGTGGCGTCCATCACCAGCGCCGGCGCCCGTTCCAGCTTCTCCAACTACGGCGCCTCGATCGACGTGTCGGCCCCAGGTTCGGGCATCCTGTCGACCCTGAACTCGGGCACCTCCGGCCCGGGTGCCGAGTCCTACGCCTCCTACAACGGCACCTCGATGGCGGCCCCGCACGTGGCCGGCGCCATCGCGCTGGCCCAGAGCCGTCGCCTGGCCCTCGGCCTGGCGCTGTGGACCCCGTCGGAAGTCGAGGCCCAGCTCAAGGCCACCGCGTACGCGCTTCCGGGTGCCTGCTCGGGCGGTTGCGGCGCGGGCATCATCAACGCCAAGGCCCTGGTGGATGCGGCCGGCGGCAGCACGCCGCCCCCGCCGCCGCCGCCGCCGACCGGTGGCACCCTGACGAAGGGCGTCGCGGTCACGGGCCTGTCCGCCACCACCGGCAACTCGTTGAACTACACGATGGCCGTGCCCGCGGGCGCGACCAACCTGACGTTCTCGATCTCGGGTGGCACCGGTGACGCCGACCTGTATGTGCAGTTCGGCAGCGCGCCGACCGACACGTCCTACGTCTGCCGTCCGTACCTGGGTGGCAATGCCGAAACCTGCACCATCGCGGCGCCCTCGGCCGGCACCTACCACGTGCGCGTGAAGGCCTACTCGTCCTTCTCGGGCGTCAGCCTGGTGGGCAACTACACCGAAGGCAGCGGCGGCGGCAGCCCGCAGACCTACACCAACACGGCTGACTACCAGATCCGCGACAACTCCACGGTGGACAGCCCGATCACGGTCTCCGGCCGCAGCGGCAACGCCCCGAGCAACGCCTCGGTCGCGGTGAACATCGTCCATACCTACCGTGGCGACCTGCGCGTCGACCTGGTGGCGCCGGACGGCTCGCTGTACAACATCAGCAACCGGGCCGGCGGCAGCGCCGACAACCTGGTCGGTACCTACACGTTCAACCTGTCGTCCGAGCCCCTCAACGGCACCTGGCGCCTGCGCGTGAACGACAACGCCAACGGTGACACCGGCTACATCAATAGCTGGTCGATCACCTTCTGAAGCAAGCGACACCGCGACACCCTGGACCCCGGCTTCGGCCGGGGTCTTTTTTTCAGGAATGTGAACGGAAGACCGGCGCCCGCCCGGGGCGCCTGTTTTTCGGCTGAACTTGGCCGCGAGACGTCGAAACTGGCCCGAAAGCGTCAGAATGTGACCTGAAAAAATATTTATAAAACAGCGCCTTACCGTGGACTAAGTGAATTTTGTTCACTACACTGCCGATCGTGGCGCGGGGGTGTGCGCTCGGTCTTGCGGCAAAGCGTCGTAGCCGAAACGAAAAAGGGGAATGGGGACACATGTCGCACTTTCGCATTGCACCGCCGGTCGGCGGTCTTGGGCGTGGTTGGATGAGCCGCTGCGGCTCGAGCGTCCTGTCGGTGCTGCTGGTCGCCATGCCGCTTGATGCCGCGCACGCGTGGCAGCCCGGCAAGGACGGCAGCCGCGCGGTGGCCGCGAACACCGGCTACGCGTCGCTTCCGGAAGTGCGCATCACCACGCTCGCCGCGAGCGCGTCGGCGGGGGCGTCGACGATTACGCTCGGCAATGCCACCGGCATCACTGCCAACGACGTGCTCATGATCTACCAGGCGCAAGGCGCCACCATTTCCTCGGTGAATACGGCGGCCTATGGCGCGGTGTCCAGCCTGGGCAATGCCGGTCGCTATGAGCTGGTGTCGGTGTTGAGCGTCGCCGGCAATGTCATCACCCTGAGCCCGGCGTGCGGCGCGGCGCCCCTGAAGTTCTCCTACGACAACGGCAGCCAGGTGATCCGGGTGCCGCAATACACCTCGCTGACGATCAATGCCGGAGCCACGCTGCAAGCGCCGGCCTGGAACGGAAGCACCGGCGGGGTGATGCCCCTGTTGGTGCAGGGCAGCCTGACCATCAATGGCGCCCTGTCGGCCACCGGCGCCGGGTTCCGGGGTGGTGTGCTGGACAATGCGACCACCGCAGCCACCACCGACGTCACCCTGTACCGTGGCGCCGCCCCGGAAGATGGTGCCGAGAAGGGCGAGAGCATCGCCGGCTTCCAGGCCCAGTACGACCTGCTCAGCGGCCGCTACGGCCGCGGCGCGCCCGCCAACGGCGGCGGTGGCGGCAATGCCCACAATGGCGGCGGCGGCGGCGGTGCCAACGGCGGCACCGGTACCTGGACCGGCCAGGGCAACCCGAGCACCGCAACGGCGAACTGGGCCAACGCCTGGAACCTGGAAGCCGCCAACTTCGCGACCAGCACCTCGCCCGGCGGCGGTCGCGGCGGCTATACCTTCGGAAACTCCGACCAGAATGCCTTGACCACCGCCCCGGGCACGGCGTCGTGGGGCGGCAACCTCCGTCGCGAGCGCGGTGGTCTCGGCGGCCGGCCCCTGGCCAACAGCCCGGCCAACTCGGCCAACACGCGCATCTTCCTCGGCGGCGGCGGCGGTGCCGGCGACGCCAACAACAGCTCCGGCTCCGCCGGCGCGTCCGGCGGTGGCTTGGTGCTGGTGATCGCCGGTTCGGTCGGCGGTTCGGGCGAAATCCGCGCCGACGGCAACACTGCCGCCAACTCGAACAACACCAACAACGACGCCCCCGGCGGCGGCGGTGGTGGCGGCAGCATCCTGGTGTCGGCGGGTTCCGCGAGTGGCGTCGGTCTGTTCGCCCGCGGCGGCAACGGCGGCAACCAGCTGATCACCAACAACGAGTCCGAAGGCCCGGGCGGCGGTGGCGGCGGTGGATTCATCGCCGCGCCGGTCGGCCTGACCGCCACGGTCACCGGCGGCGCCAACGGCACGACCTCGTCCGCCGCCGTGACCGAGTTCACGCCGAACGGCGCGACCCAGGGTGGCGCCGGCAACACCGCGACCGTTCCCGCGCTTGCTTCGCTGCCGGTCTGCGCGACGGCGGCGACGATCGCCCTGGGCGTCACCAAGTCCGACTCGCTGTCGGTCTACACGCCGGGTGGCACCGCGACTTACACCATCGTAATCACCAACACCGGCACCGTGCCCTCGACGGGCACCGCGGTAGCGGACAACCTGCCCGCCGGACTCAGCCTGACCGGTCCCTGGACCTGCGTCGCGTCGGCCGGCGGCAGCTGCCCGGCCAGCGGCGGCGTTGCCGGGGGAACCAGCGTCAGCCTCACCGGGAACGTCGCCGCGTCCGGTGGGACCCTCACGATTTCCGTCCCGGTCGCCTATTCGGCCAACCCCAACGTCTACTGAGTGCCCGAGCGATGACCTCCATTCCCTTTGCGGGCAAGACCAGCGGCCAGGCCGGCCGCACTCGGCGCGCGGCCATCGCGCGATTCAGCTCCGTCATCGCCCTGCGGCTGGCCGTATTGGCGCTCGGTCTGCTTGGTGTCGGTGTCGCCCAGGCGCAAAACTATCCGGCCACCGTTACCAATACGGTCACCGTGACGGCCCCCAACGGTGTGGTCAGTACCGCATCGGACACCAATAGCCTGGTCAATTCGGCCGACGTGCTTGTCGCCAAGTCGGTGAACAATCCCAGCCCGGCCGTGGGCAGCAACGTCTCGTTCACGGTCACCGTCACCAACAATGGCCCGGCGCCTGCGGTCGGCGTGGTGGTCACCGACCAGCTGCCCAGCGGCTATGCGTTCGTCTCGGCGACGCCGAGCGTCGGCAGCTACAACAGCGGCACCGGCGCCTGGACGGTCGGCACCCTGGCGAACGCCGCCAGCGCCAACCTGGTGATACAGGCCACCGTGTTGTCCAGCGGCAACTACCAGAACACGGCCACGGTAACGGCGACCACGCCGGATCCGACGCCGGGCAACAATTCCAGCAGCGCAACGCCGGTGCCGACGCCGGTGGCCGACCTCTCGGTCGCGAAGGTTCTCCTGAGCGCGTCGCCGGTGCAGGCCGGCGGCCCGGTGCAGTACCAGATCACGATCTCCAACGCGGGTCCGTCGCCGGTGCTGGGCGCGGCGTTCAACGACGTCGCGCCGTCGGGCCTGTCCGGCGTGGCGTGGACCTGCGCCCCGGCGGCCGCCTGCAGCGCGAGCTCGGGCACCGGCAACATCAGCCTGCTGCTCGATATCCCGGCGGGGCAGAGCGTCGTGGTCGGCATGAGCGGCACTGCGCCGGTGACGACGCCTTCCACGGTGGGTGCCAATACCGCCACCATCAGTGCACCTGCCGGTGTCACCGATCCGAACGGCGGCAACAATTCTTCCACCGTTCCCGCCATTACGGTCAACCCGCGGGCCATCGTGGCGGTGGCTGACTCGGGCTCGGTCGCCAATGGGGCGGCGGGCGGCGTTGCGGTTCCGAACGTCCTGGTCAACGACACGCTCGGCGGCGCGCCGGCGACGCTGGCCAATGTCACGCTGACCCAGGTCAGCACGACCAACCCGAACGTGACGCTCAACCCGGCGACCGGGGCGGTCAACGTTGCCGCCGGCACGCCGGCCGGCAGCTACACCGTGGTGTACCAGATTTGCGAGACCATCAACCCCGCCAACTGCAGCACGGCCTCCGTGACCGCGACGGTCGGTGCGGCCGTGATCGACGCGGTCAACGACACCGGTTCGGTGGCCAGTGGCGCGGCCGGCGGCGTGGCCGTCCCGAACGTGCTCGTCAACGACACGCTGGGCGGTGCTGCGGCCACGCTGGCGAACGTCACGCTGACCCAGGTCAGCACGACCAATCCCAATGTCACGCTGAACCCGGCCACGGGCGAGGTGAATGTTGCGCCGGGTACCCCCGCCGGTA
>LNFM01006166.1_pt1 | contig 19945 bp, 16 predicted proteins | sample 596031 | NCBI WGS metagenome assembly LNFM01 (sample SAMN04254537, study PRJNA301005) | activated carbon metagenome | isolation source: dual media filters at the Ann Arbor, Michigan drinking water treatment plant | place: USA: Ann Arbor | reverse complement strand
GCTCGAAAAAGTCTGCGTCGACACTGTCGAGGCCGGCTTCATGACCAAGGATCTCGCCCTCCTCGTCGGCCCCGACCAGAAATGGCTCTCCACCACCGGCTTCCTCGATAAAGTCGACGCCAACCTCAAGAAAGCAATGACGGGTTGAGCAGCAATGACTACTCGCAAAATAGCTAGTCCCATGGACGACGAAGAGTTTCTAGCGCTTTTTGGGTATAAGGCACCGATGGATGCAGTATCCCTCGTGGACCACGATCCTGAAGTCGTCGCCAGCTTAAAAGAGCTTTTTGGCGAGGCAGGACATTTGTTTGAATGCCATGCTGATGGAACATGGGCAGGTCCCGATGGTCACAAAGATCGGCTGGCTCTGCGCTTGTGCGAAATTCTTAGGACACGTCCAAACTTGGCCCACCGCCTAATCAAGACAGATAACCGCGTTGTTAAGATGATCACCTACCGCGCCTTGGAGATCACTAAGGAAACTTGAATAGCGGCAGAGCAGCACAAGTTCAAACCGATTGTATTCGCGGTTGGGGTATCGATACTTGGCTGGAAAATTATACCTAGTGAAAGCGATGACAGCGTGAGCGATCCCGCCACGATCGAACACACCGCAGACCGTCTGCTGGCGGCGGCCTACAAAGCCCCGCCAGCAGAGATCTTCGACCAGCCCGACACCGTCTTCGCCGACGAAGACACCAAGCTATCAATTGCCAAGGACGCGGCTGATCTTCTCGTCCGCACGCGCCTCGCCAAGTTCGCCGATGATAGCCGCACGCAAATCACACTCACCAACGCCGGCCGCTATTGGGCGCTGCACGGCGGCTACCTCGCCTACCTGAAAGACGACAGCGCCACACCCTCGGGCGGCGGCGGACGCCAGCGCAATCCCGAAATGGAAGCGCTCCGCTCCGAATACATGAAACTCCGCCTCAACACCTTCTGGTGGAGCTTTGGCCTCTCCATCGCCGGCTTCGTGATGTCCCTCGTCTCCGTCGCCATCGCCGTCTTCTACGGCGCCCGCCTCTTGCCTTAAGTGCGGTGGCGGCCTTTTTCGGTGCCTATTGCAGCTGGCGCCTTACATCGACAGATTTAAAGCGGAGGCTGATCAGCGATGCTCAAAACCATTCTGAAGCTGTTGGGACTTGCTGGCTTTGCCGGAACGGCTGCCGCCGCACCGGGCGATGCGCCCCCGTACGCAAATCTGTTTACCCGCGCCTTCGAACCGGATTTCACCATCGAGGTGGAAGAGGACGCAGGCGGCGAAGGCCCCGTGCGAAATCGCTACACCTTCCACACCCAGAGTGCCGGCGATCTCATTGTTTCCACAGGCCGCATCGCCGCCGCCGATCCATTCGTCAATCTCACCGAAACACTCCCCTTCGTCACTCCGGTACCCAATGGCCGCTTCCCCGTCACACTCTCGGTCGTGAAAATTGGGAATGAGCACTACCGCGTGGCCTTGGCGCGCGTTCTCTTTTCGAATGAGCCAGCCGTGCGCTGGCAAATGGCTCTCAAAAATGGTCAGGATCCCGCGACACTCAAGCCGGACGAAATCTTTGGCTACCCCGTCGACGCAGGCACCGGCTCCTTCTTTGACCCCGCCGCTGCCGTCGAGGCCAAAGCCCTCACGGATCGAAACCCCAACGCCTGGGAAGGCTGGCAAACGCGTGGCGAAGCAAACGGTGCCAGCATCGAAAACTTCGGATCGTTTCTTCTGAATGAGCCATTCGGAAACGCGAACGTCGTCATGTTTCATTCGGGCTGGGGCGACGGCTACTATCCGTCGTATTTCGGCTACGACGCGAGTGGCAAGGTCACCGCACTGGTCACGGACTTCGGTACGCACGATTGGAGCCGCTCTAAATTCTAACTCCGGGACGCCGCCCTGAGCGCGGTTGCAGCGTTTGTCGCGGCCTATTGCAGCGGGCCCCTTGCATCGACACATAAGCGGCGAACGAAGCTCTCACACAAGGAGGCACGATGCGCACGATCATTAGCGTCCTCGACGCCCCACGCCCGCACTGGGTCGGCGACGGTTTCCCCGTCCGCTCGCTTCTCTCCCACCACGCCCACGGCGCGGCGATCGACCCGTTCCTGCTGCTCGACTATGCCGGACCGCACAGCTTCAAGCCGGCGGCCACCCCGCGCGGCGTCGGCGAACATCCCCACCGCGGCTTCGAAACGGTGACCATTGTCTACGAAGGCGAGTTGGAGCACCGCGACTCCACGGGTGCCGGCGGCAAGATCGGTCCAGGCGACGTCCAGTGGATGACGGCGGCGTCCGGCCTTGTCCATCAGGAGTATCACTCGGGCGACTTCACCGCGAAGGGTGGCACATTCGAGGTCGTGCAACTGTGGGTAAACCTGCCCGCCAACGACAAGATGCACCCGCCCGGCTACCAGACCCTAATGGCAGGCGACTTCCCCGTCGCGCAGTTGCCCGATGGAGCTGGAACCGTGCGCGTCATCGCCGGCGACTACGAGGGGCACAAAGGTCCCGCAAAGACCTTCACGCCGCTCGACATGTGGGATGTGCGCTTGTTTGCGGGCAAGCACGCGCAGTTTTCTTTGCCGGAAGGGCACACGCTCGCCCTTGCGGTGTTGTCGGGAACCATCCTCGTCAACGACGAAGAGATCGCGCGCGAAGCCCAAGTCGTCGTCTTATCGCGTGACGGCGGGGCCATCCGGATCGAGGCAAATAACGACGCCAAGGTCCTGCTGCTCTCTGGTGCCCCCATCAACGAACCGGTCGCCGCTTACGGCCCGTTCGTGATGAACACCGACGCAGAGATCCGCCAAGCCGTTGCTGACTTCAACGCCGGCAAGTTCGGCGTGATGACGGTCTGACCTAAGGCACTCAAAAGCGGCGGCGATCACAAGACGCCGCCGCCATCCCATTCAAACCCGGCCACAAAGGTTGCAGCCACACAACAAAGACCCCTTCCTCATCCCCCGTTGACGCTGTGACCCGGCTCTCCATGTCAGCGCCGCAGAGGCGTGCTACTCAGCACGCGCAACATCTAGCCCAACATCCCCATGCCCTTCCGCCTTAACATCCTCGCGCTTTGCCTGCTCTGCGCCACCGCGCTGGGCGCAGCTCCCGTTCACGCCGCCGAACCCCTGCACGCGCCCTACTTCACCCGCGCCTTCTCACCCGACTTTGTCGCCTCCGCCGACGACAGCCTGCCCGGCGAAAAACCGCGCCCGGTGAAAGTCTATTTCCGCGTCACCGATCTCGCAAAGATCAAAGTCACATCCGGCAAGATCGTCGCCGCCGATCCGTTCGTCAGCACCGACCAGCAGCCTCTCGCACTCGACGTGCCTCCCGGGGAATACCCTGTCCGCCTCGCCATCCTTGAAGGCTCCATGGGCCGCGGCCGCGTCGCCTTCGCTCGCGTCGACATCACCGAACGTCCTGTCGTCCGATGGGAATCCGCCAAACCCGTCGACATGCAGCGCGATGCGGAAAACCCGGACGGCACATGGGGCGTCACCGTCGATAGCGGCGTCGCAGCCTTCTTCGACCAGGATGCAGGCCGCGCCACCAGCGAGGCTGTCGCCGCCGATGAAACCTTCTTCGACAGCTGGCTCGAACGCGGCCAGAACGCTGGCTACAAAGACAAAGGGGCCAGCGGTGCGTTTCGGCTCGCAGCCGACATCGGCCCCGGCAATGTCATCGCCTTTGATACCGGCTGGGGCGAAGGCGCCTACACGGTCTACGCCGGCTACGATGCGGACCAAAAACTGACGGCCCTACTGATAGACTTCGACATCCTCGACTGGTCCAAGGTCACAGACTTGCCACCGGACCAGCGCCCGAAGGATCCCGCCCCGGTGACGCCGACACCACCTGCGGAACAAGCAGCCCCCGCACCCTAATTGGCAGCCGTGTCCCGCGACTTGGACCGCACACCATGGCTCTGTGTCCGTCCCGCCTTGCCGGCTGCCGACTGCAAGGCCGCCCGGAACTCGTCGCGCTTTTCGTGGATCGACGCGATCACCGGCCCGGTTGGCACGCCAAGGTCCACGAGTGCTGCTTCTGACAATTGCAGGCTCGCTTCGATCGTCTCCGGCACCGCGTCCGAAACACCGATCTCGTAGAGATAGCGCGCATGATCCGCATCCCGCGCACGTGCCACGATCGTGATCGAAGAACTGAGCCCCCGTATCGTCCTGACGATGTCGTCCGTCGCCTCCCAGTCGTGGATCGTGATGATCACGGCCTTCGCCCGGGCCAATCCGCACCGCTGGAGGAAGTTCGTGTTCAAGGCATCGCCATAGTAAATCGGGCGGCTATCCTTGCGCCCCTCCGACACCAGATCAGGCCGCTTCTCAGTGATGACATGGGTAACGTTGTGCACGTTGAGCATGTCTGAGACGAGCGCGCCCACGCGCCCATATCCAATCACCATTGCCGTCACGCTCTCTTGCGGTTCGGGCAATGCCGTCAACGCGGGATCCGTCGGCACACTCACCGGCACCGGGAACATCGATTGAGCGAACCTGTCGAGCAACGGAATGAGTGCCATCGACAACGAAGTCAGGGCCAGGACATACGCCGTCACATCCGGTTCGATAATCTTTGATGCCGCCGCTAGCCCCAGTACAATGAAGGCAAATTCACCGCCCGGCCCGAGCAACGCCGCCGTCCGCCCCGCCACAACACCGCTGAATCCATAGGCCCGCACGACGCCCGCCACGATGACGCCTTTGAGGACCAGAAGCGCAACAAGACCCAGCAGCACCGACACCGGGTTATTGATGATCACGCTGAGATCGAGCCCCGCACCAACCGTAAAGAAGAAGCATCCCAAAAGGAGCCCCTTCACCGGCTCGATCGTCGCCTCGATCGCCCGCCGGAACTCCGTCTCCGCAAGCAGCAATCCGGCTACGAACGCACCCAGCGCCATCGAAAGGCCCGCCGCAGCCGTCACGATCCCCGAACCCGCCGCCACGAGAAGCACCGCCGCAACGAAGAGATCGCCGCTCTCGGCATTGGCAACAAGCCGGAACAGAGGCCGCAGCACGAGATAGCCCACCACAACGATAATTCCGATCGCCACCATGGCTTGCGCGACGGCCTGCGCGATACTGATCCAAAGTGCCCCACCGTTACCGGGCGCCAGCGCTGGCACGAGCATCAACAGCGGAATAACGGCAAGGTCCTGCATCAGCAGGATGGAGAAGCTCGTACGCCCCGTTCCCAGCGACAAGCGGTTCTGCTGCGACAGCAATTCCACCACGATCGCCGTCGACGAGAGCGCCAGAGAAGACCCGATAATCAGCGCCGCCGCCGGCCCCTGCCCCAGCAGGGCCGCCACAGTGCCGAGCGCCACCGCACTCAGAAAAATCTGCAGCGACCCCATACCGAACACGAGCCGCCGCATGATCCACAAGCGCTGCGGCGCCAGTTCAAGCCCGATGATGAAAAGAAGAAAGGCGACGCCCAGTTCGCCGACGAGTGCCAGATTTTCCGGATTGGAGATCGTGAACCATTCCGCGGCCGGAAAAGACCCAGTCAAGGCGCCCATCATATGGGGCCCGAGCAGCATGCCGGTCAGCAGATAGCCCAGAACTGGGCTGATGCGGACGCGTTGCAGTAGCGGAATGGCGATAGCGGCCGTCGCCAGGATCACCATGCCGTCTTTATAAGCCGTGATGTCGTGCGCCGCCCCGGCCATTCACCCCGCCTCGCTGCTTTCCCTATGGAAAAGCACTGTCGGGCTTCTCAGCCGTCAACGCAACCCACCATCATGCCAGAGCCGCGAGGCCTGTGGACGGCAAAGCTACCGGCCCTCATCGTCGACCTTCTTAAACCGCGCCGCCGCCTGCTCCGTGAATGATGCGCACGGTTTCTCACCAGCGTTGCACAGCACGGCTGTGTCCATCGCCTTGGTGCGGCACGCCACCGCCGGATGCGCGGTCGTGTTCGGCAGTGCGATCACCCACAGCGACCCGTCGCGGCTGTCGCGCTTCACAAACATCTTGTTATCGCCGTAAACCTTTTCGACCCCGTCCTCATACATCCGCAACATGATGTCGACCATCTCCGGCTTCGAGCCACAGATGTCAGCCGGTTTCTCAGCTGATGCCGGAACGGAAAATGCGATCAGCGCACCGGCGGCCACGAGGCTTGCGAAAGATTTGGTCACGAACAACTCCCGTTGGATGGCTTATTCTTGGTTCGGGCAACCCGCCCGCTCGCGTGCAGTCATACGATAGATCGTCAGCCGCCGATCAGAGCTTCCACGGCTGCCAGCGCCTCGTCCGCCATGGCCCCGTCCGGACCGCCGGCCTGCGCCATGTCCGGCCGCCCGCCGCCGCCCTTGCCGCCGGATTTCTCCGCCGCCGCCCGCACCAAGTCGACGGCGTTGAACCGCCCCGTCAAATCCGGCGTCACCGCCACGACGATCCCCAGCTTGCCGTCGGCCGACGCGTTGGCGATCGCCACGACGCCCGAGCCGACCTTAGCCCGTCCCTCGTCTGCCATCGCCTTCAAGTCCTTCATATCCACACCCGACACCGACAGCCGGAAGAAGTTTGTGTCACCCACCTTCCCCACGGGTGACGCGCCGCTGGCGCTTCCCCCGCCGCTGCCGCCAAGCGCGATCTGCTTCTTGGCATCCGCGAGTTGCTTCTCAAGCGCCTTGCGCTCCTCGACAATGGCCCGCAAGCGCTCGACCACATCATCCGGCCGTGTCTTCAAGATGGCGGCCACTTCACGCAACCGCTCGTCGGCCTCCGCCAGATAACTGCGCGCGCCGTCCGCCGTCAGCGCCTCGATGCGCCGCACGCCGGCCGAACTGGCACTCTCGCCCACGATCTTGACGAGACCGATATCGCCCGTGCGCCGCACGTGCGTACCGCCGCACAATTCCACCGACCACGCCTTGTTCGCGCCCGGCTGCGGCTCGCCCATGGAAACGACGCGCACTTCCTCGCCGTATTTTTCCCCGAACAGCGCCATCGCACCCGACGCCTTCGCATCGTCCAGCGCCATCAGCCGCGTCTCGACCGCCGAGTTCTGCAACACAAGCGCATTGGCCAGCGCCTCGACCTGCTTCACTTCCTCATGCGACATCGGCTTTTGATGTACGAAGTCGAAGCGTAGCCGGTCGGGTGAAACCAGCGACCCCTTCTGCGCCACGTGCTCGCCCAAGACCTGCCGCAGCGCCTCATGCAAGAGATGCGTCGCAGAATGGTTCGCCCGCGTCGCCGTCCGCCGCTGATGATCGACCTCGAGTTCGACCGCGTCACCCGCCTTGAACGAGCCGCTCTCGACAGTCCCCACGTGCACGAACAGATCGCCGAGTTTCTTCTGCGTATCGGTCACCCGGAACAGCGCGCCCTTTGGCCCCCGGATGACACCGCGATCCCCGACCTGACCGCCGCTCTCACCATAAAACGGCGTCTGGTTGAGGATCAGCGCGCCCTCTTCGCCAGCCTTCAGCCCCTTAGCTTCCTTGCCGCCGGTGACAATCGCCGCGACCACGCCTTCCGCGCTCTCAGTGTCGTACCCGAGGAACTCTGTGGCGCCCGTCTTTTCCTTGATCTCGAACCAGATCGTCTCGGTCGCCGCTTCCCCCGACCCCTTCCAGGCCCGGCGCGCGTCCTCCTTCTGCTTCTCCATCGACGTATTAAACGCCGCCGTGTCGACCGTAATCCCGCGCGGCTTCAGCGCATCTTCGGTCAGATCGAGCGGAAACCCGTACGTGTCATAGAGCTTGAACGCGACGTCGCCCGGGAACACAGCCCCCTTGCTCAGTTTCGACGACGCGTCTCCGAGCAGCTTCAGGCCGTTCTCCAGCGTCTTGCGGAACCGCGTCTCTTCGAGCTTCAACGTCTCGGTGATCAGCGCCTGCGCCCGCGACAGTTCCGGATAGGCATCACTCATCTGCCGCACCAGCGCCGGCACCAGCCTGTACATCAGCGGATCCTTGGCACCCAGAAGGTGCGCATGCCGCATCGCGCGCCGCATGATCCGGCGCAGCACATAACCCCGCCCTTCGTTCGAGGGGAGCACACCATCGGCAATCAGGAAGCTCGTCGAGCGCAGATGATCGGCGATCACCCGGTGCGAGAACCGCGCCTCGCCCTCGGCTGTGACACCCGTCGCATCGACGGACGCTGCAATCAGCGCTTTGAAGAGATCGGTATCGTAGTTGTCGTGCACGCCCTGCAGCACAGCCGAAATGCGTTCCAGCCCCATGCCCGTGTCGATCGAGGGCTTGGGAAGCGAAACCCGGTCACCCGGTCCACGCTGCTCATACTGCATGAAGACGAGATTCCAGATCTCTATGAAGCGATCGCCATCCGCGTCCGCCGACCCTGGAGGCCCGCCGAATATGCCCTTCTTCCCGTCCGGATCGTGATCGTAAAAAATTTCCGAGCACGGCCCGCACGGCCCCGTGTCGCCCATCGCCCAGAAGTTGTCGGCAGTCGCAATGCGAATGATGCGGCTGTCGGCGAACCCCGTCAGCTTCTTCCAGATCCGGAACGCGTCGTCGTCGTCGTGATAGACCGTGACCATCAGGCGCTTCGGATCGAGACCGTAATCCTTGGTAATCAGGGTCCAGGCGAGTTCGATCGCCCGCTCTTTGAAATAGTCCCCGAAGGAGAAGTTGCCGAGCATCTCAAAGAACGTGTGATGCCGCGCGGTGTACCCGACGTTGTCCAGATCGTTGTGCTTGCCGCCCGCGCGAACGCACTTCTGCGACGAGGCCGCCGTCGAATAGGGCCGCGTCTCCTGACCCGTGAAGACGTTCTTGAATTGCACCATGCCGGCATTGGTGAACATCAGCGTCGGATCGTTCCGCGGCACCAGCGGCGACGACGCCACGACCTCATGGCCATTGCGCTTGAAGTAGTCGAGAAACGCCGTTCTGATCTCGTTGACGCCGCTGCCGCTCATGGGGGTCCCAAACTTTCCGGATGTTCCTGCGCCGGGGGACGGCGGGCATCGGGGCGGCACATCCGCACCGCACCCCGCAGACCTCAAAACCCCACCGGCTAAGTAGAAGAGTCGGCCGGTTCTACCCGCCGCCCGCCGCCTTTGTCCAGAAACCCCGCCGCCGCAAGACACCCCAGGCGCAAAACGTCTCCACTCCGCTCCAAATCCGCTTAGAAACACAAACGGGGACCCTTGGGCCCCCGTCCGCTTACACCTGTCCTGGCCAACGCCTCAGCGCTTGGCCCGGGCCCCCTTCTTCGGGGTCTCCTCGACGTCCGGCAACACGCCGTCCTCGTCCGGGGTCTCCTCATCGGCCTCCCCGGCCTCGGGCTCCACCAACATCTTATCGACGATCAGCCCAGCATTCGCCCGCACAGCTGCCTCAATGGCGTTGGCCACCTTCGGATTGGTGCGCAGGAACTCCTTGGTGTTTTCACGGCCTTGCCCAATGCGCTCGCCGTTGTAAGACATCCACGCGCCTGACTTTTCGATGATGTTTGCCTTCACGCCCAGGTCGACGAGCTCGCCAACCTTCGAGATGCCCTCGCCATACATGATGTCGAATTCGACCTGCTTGAAAGGCGGCGCTACTTTGTTCTTCACGACCTTGACGCGGGTCTGGTTGCCGACCGGCTCGTCCTTGTCCTTGATCTGCCCGATGCGGCGGATATCGAGACGCACCGAGGCATAGAACTTCAGCGCATTGCCGCCCGTCGTCGTCTCCGGGTTGCCGAACATCACGCCGATCTTCATGCGGATCTGGTTGATGAAAATCACCATGCAGCCCGACTTCGAGATCGATGCCGTAAGCTTGCGCAGTGCCTGGCTCATCAAGCGCGCCTGCAGGCCGGGCAAACTATCGCCCATCTCGCCTTCAAGTTCTGCTTTCGGCGTCAACGCCGCCACTGAGTCGATCACCAGCACATCCACGGCGCCGGAGCGCACCAGCGTATCGGCGATTTCCAACGCCTGCTCGCCCGTATCGGGCTGCGAGATCAGCAGATCCTGCACATTGACGCCCAACTTGCGGGCATAGACCGGATCGAGCGCGTGCTCCGCGTCAACGAATGCGCACGTCCCGCCCTTCTTCTGCGCTTCCGCAATCACATGCAGCGTCAGCGTTGTCTTGCCCGACGATTCCGGCCCGTAGATCTCAACGACGCGCCCCTTGGGCAAACCGCCGATCCCGAGCGCGATGTCGAGTCCCAGCGACCCTGTCGAAATGGCCTCCACGTCGATCGACTTGTCGTTGGTGCCCAATCGCATGATTGAGCCCTTGCCGAAGTTCTTGTCGATCTGCGCCAGGGCCGCTTCGAGCGCCTGCTTCTTGTCCATCTTAGCCGATCCCCCATCGATCACTTTCAAGTCGGGCTTGGTCGTCATCGGGCGCACCTTAGGGTTAAAGTTGCAGAGCTACAATTTACCAACTTTGTACCCTATTCGTTCTCACCCGTCAATCACGTTTTGTTCTCATCTGCCTATATCGATTCCATGGACTTAGCTACGCCCGGCCGCCCAACACTGACCCGCATCACACCGCCCCAAACATGCCCGTGCCCCGGGTTTGCCCCAGTGTCGGGTTAACGTTGGCTGATTCGATTTCCGTCGCAGGGGGGACCAAAGGTCCGTGCCGGAGATCATCAACTCCAAGGGAGGAGACGGATACGCATGTCGGACCGCACCATGATCGATGTCGCAGGCAAGACCCTGCTCGTTCCACGCCTCGCCAAGCGCGCGCTGCAAATCCTGACCGCCATGGGCCTCACCGCCCTGCTCACGCTCGCCATCATTGCCGCCAACAGCATGCTGACCGCCAAGGGCGGATCGGCCGCCGGCTTCTCCACGTGGCTCGCCTTTATTCAGCGCCCCGAGGTGATCGGCACAATGCTGCTGACCGCCATCGTCACGGTGCTCTACCTGCACTGGGACAAACCGTCCTCGTCGGGCAATCGCCGCTAAGAACGGTGCGCCAAGAATCAAAAAAAACGCCCGGGAGACATCCCGGGCGTTTTTTCGTTCCTGAATTCGATTGGCAGCCCTACCGCGCCAATTCCTGCTTCACCTTCTCGGCCAACTGCGGCAGCGAGAACGGCTTCGGCAAGAACGCAACCTCTTCGCTGCCCAGCGTCTCGCGGAAGGCCTCGTTGGGATAGCCCGACACGAAAATCACCTTGATCGACGGGTTGGTCTTGCGCAGTTCGCGGAACATGGTCGGCCCGTCCATCTCCGGCATCACGACGTCGGTCACGACGATGTCGATCTCGCCGTTGTGCGCAGCCACGATGTCGAGCGCCTCTTGTCCGTCGGACGCCTCCAGAACCTCATAGCCCTGCCGCGTCAGCGCCCGCACCGCGAACGACCGCACGACATCCTCGTCTTCGACGAGCAGCACGCGCCCAGTGCCGGTCAGATCAGACGACTTCGGCGTCACTGGTTCTTTGGCCGGTGCCGCAGCCAGCGCGATCGCCGACTCCTCATCCTCAAGATCGGGAATGTAGCGCGGCAGATAGATGTGGAACGACGTCCCACGCCCGATCGCGCTCTCCGCATAAATGAACCCGCCCGACTGCTTCACGATGCCATAAACCGTCGAAAGCCCAAGCCCCGTTCCCTTGCCCACGGCCTTGGTCGTGAAGAACGGCTCGAAGATCTTCTCCAGAACATCCGCCGGCATGCCCGTGCCCGTATCGGAAACTTCCACGCCGACGTATTCGCCCACCGGCATCCCCTCGCGGCCAAGCTTCTGGCTATCCCGTTCGGTGATGTTGCGCGTCTTGATCGAAAGCACGCCGCCATCGGGCATTGCATCACCCGCATTGACGGTCAGATTGACGATGACGCGCGAGAACTCGCCCTTGTCGACCTTCACGTACCAGAGATCGCGGCTCGGCTGCACTTTCAGCGTAATCTTCTCGCCAAGCGAAGTCCTCAGCATTGAGGTATTTTCGCTGATCACTTCATCGAGCAGCAGCGATTCCGCCTGCAACGTCTGCCGGCGCGAGAACGACAAGAGCTGCCGCACCATACCCGCCGCGCGGTAGGCGCTGCCCTGGATATTCTTGATGTCCTTGTAGGCCGGATCCGAAATCGCATGCGTCTGCAGCAGGAGATCCGAATAGCCGATAATCGCAGTCAGAACGTTGTTGAAGTCATGCGCGATTCCGCCGGCGAGCTTGCCCACCGCTTCCATCTTCGACGACTGCGCATACTGAACCTCGAGCGCCTTCTGCTCGGTCGCGTCGACCACATAGAGCATGGCCGCCTCGCGGTCGGTCGCCTGCTCGACCATGGGGCTCATATAAACGCGCCGCACGTTGTTCGGCGACAGCGCCGTCTCGAGCGGCTGACCGCCCGCCTTGCCCGCCAGAACACGGCGCAACTGGTCTTCGATCTCGATCCGCGCCGCCTTGTCGTCCGCGCGCGCCAGCACATCCACCGCCCGTTTGCCGACGCCGCCCGTCCCGTCGAGCATCAGCCGCGCAAACGCGCCGTTCGAACTGGTCACCCGCCCATCCGCCGACACGCTGGCGATTCCGAACGGCGCCGACTGGAAGAAGCGCGCAAAGCGCACATCGCTCGCTGGCGCATCGAAGCCCAGACCGTGATCGGCCTCCCGGTTGATGAAGGCGATCAAACGGTGCCCGTCGCGATGCGTGCGCGCCACCAGACGCACCGGCAGCAGCCGGCCGTCTTCGCGCGTGGCATCGATATCGAGCGAGATCATGTCTTCCGCGCCCGCCTGTCGCGCGCCTTCGATCAGCGCCACGGTTTCGGCATTGAGAATGTCCGACAGCCGGACAACGCGATTGACGAGCGGCTGATTTGGATAGCCGAGCCAGCGGGCCAGCGTGCCGTTGATATGACGGACCGTTCCGCCCTGATCGACCGTCAGCAAGCCGACGGGCGATGCATCGTAGAAGCCCAGCGTATCGACGAGGCTCTGCCGCGCCGCAGCCACCCGCATGCGCTCTTCCGTGACGTCCTGCACCGACCACAGAGTCGTATGCCCGGTCTCCCGGCCGCGTCCCAGGTCCAGCGGCGACACATCTATGCGCAAGATACGCTGCGGCAGCGCGCCCCCAGCCGACAGCCGGAAATCTTCCCCATGCCGGTCGCCGCGATCGGCGGCCCGGTTGAGCCGGAAGAATGCTTCGCGCACGGCCAGATCGGGGCCGAAAGCCATATCGAGCGCCGAAACCTCACGCGAGGACAGCCGGCCGACAAGTTCCTCGAGCTTGTGATTGACGAACAGCACCGAACCATCGCGCCGCGCGACCATCAACCCGCGATCAATCCCATCGCTGATGCTGCGCGCGATATCGTCGGAGAGAAGGCGGTCGCCGATGCGGATATGGCCCGCCAGCCAACCGAAGACGAAGAACACGCCCAGGATGGCAAAGGAAGCAAGCACGGCGAGCAGCACTGGCGTCCCGGCCGTGCTCGCGGCAAGCGTCACCGCTACGACGCCCAGCGCGAACACCGCACCCAGCACCGGCAGATAAGACACCGATCCATCCGCGAACGATCCCGGGGTCCCAGACGTTGCCGGGCCGCGTTGGATCGCAACACCACTGTCGCTCATAAAGTCGAAGGGTATCTGATTCGAAGAGGGGACGGCCTCAAGTGGCGGCATATCAACGGCCTCGTTACGCAGGTCACTATGGTTGTCGCCGCATGTCTGCAACCGCCTGTGGAGATCGGGGTTGAGAGGGCAGGAACACTGTCAACACTTCGATCATCAGGGTTAAATTGCCGTGAACTTCGGGGTATAGGTCGCCTTCAGTGGTGCTTCGTTTTGGGCAATTCGGGATCGGAACGAGTACACAGCCTTTCGAATGCCTCAACGCCAATCCGGAAATGGGGCGCAGATTCAATTGCCTTCGCGTTGCATCTTCAGTTTTTGAGTCAGCACCGCCAAGCGCGGTAAGATATCCGGCCACCTCACCCGGCCGACAGGGAGACGCTGCACGATGTGGGATATCCTCACTTACCTGGTGCTGATCGTTCTGATCGCAGGCGCCCTCATTGCAGCCGCCCTCGTCGCGCGCAGCTACATGAACGGCTCGTCCCCACTCGATGGCTTCTTCGGCCCCAAACCCGATCGCCGCCTTGACGTCGTCGAACACGCTTCCGTCGACGGCCGCCGGCGCCTGATCCTCGTCCGCCGCGACAACGTCGAACATCTCATCATGACCGGCGGCCCCGTCGATGTGGTCATCGAGACGGGCATTGCCCAGCGCGCCTCCGCGCGCCCCGAACCCGTCGAACCGCAAGCCGTCTTCTCCCGCGCGCCGCGCACTTTCGGAACGGCATCAGGCGGAGAAAAATGACCGCGCGCGACAATGGGTCCGCCGCGCGTGCCGCACGCAGGCCCAGCCCGTCCCATAAGACAGCTGCCGAAAACCCTCCGGCACCCCGTCCGGCACCGACGTCCGGACGCGGCAAGAAAGTGATGTTGGACGCATGATATCTTTAGCCCAGCGGATCGGCGCGGCAGCAGCACTGGCAATCGTCCTCCTCGGCCTTGCACCGGGGCGCGACGATGCGGCGGCGCAAGCACTGTTCGATGCCGTGGGCCAGACCGCAAAAGCCGTAGCGCAGGCCGCCACACCACCCGCCGGAAACCAAGAGAACACGCCGCAAGAGAACGCGCCACAACAGGCCGATCCGCAACCGCCGCCGGCCGCGACTGCACCTGCCGACCCGGCGGCCGCTGCACCACCCGCGACCCAAACACAAACGCCACCCGCAGCCGAAGTGCCACCGGCCGAGCCCGCAGCGGCCCCCGCCGCCGCGCCGCAGCCCGCACCCGACAATGTCGCCGATCAGGCCACAATCGCCGAGATCCGCGAACCCTCGGCCAACCTGCGCGCAACTATCGACACGCTCGAGACCGACGTCGATGCCTCGCGCGAGAACGACGAAAATCTCGCCCGCCTGCGCCTCGAGATTGACGGCCTCATCGGCGCATCGGACCAATTTCTCGAAAGCCTGCAACCCCGCTACCGGGCGATCGCCTCACAGATCGAAAAGCTGGGCCCCCTGCCAGCGAAGGACCAGCCGGCCGAAGCGCCAGCCATTCAGGCCGAACGTCAGCGCCTCAGCTTTCTCTCTGCCGAGATCGACGGCGCCATCAAAGCGACCGGCCTTGTCCAATATCGCGCCCGCGAACTCCTCACCCGCGTGCAGGAATATCGAACCGGCATTTTCACCACCCAACTTTTCCGGCGCAACGCCTCGCCGTTGAGCCTCGACACCTGGACGAACGTTGCCGAGGCCATGCCGCCGGCTTGGACGGAGCTGAACTGGACAATCTGGCGGTGGCGACGCTCGGCGGAAAACAATCTCTTTGCGATTTTCGCGCTCTTGGGCGGTGCCGCGGCGATCTACATCGCGCTGGCCCGCATTCGCCGCCGCGTGTTTGCCGCCCGCCTGGATGCGCCCATCGAAACCGAACCTGATTTCTTCAAGCGCGCCGCAACGGCTGGTTGGGTCGCAAGCCTCACCGTACTCCCACCGGCACTCGCCCTATCGTTGATCGCCTTCGGCTTTGACAATCTGGGCCTCTGGTTCCTCGACAGCGGCCGTATCGTCTTCACCGTCCTCCCGGCCGCTCTGGTGTTTATCGCCGTCCGCGCCCTGGCCCACGCCATCCTGCAGCCGAAGCGCCCCCAATGGCGCCTCATCGATCTCGACGATAAGCCGGCCGCCTCACTCACCAGCGCCATGACCTGGATCGGCGCCGTCTATGCGATCGATCTCTTGGCTAAGGAAGTAATCCGCATTCTGGCCATGCCGCTGTCGGTCAGCGTCGCAACCGCGACCATTGCCAGCGTGACGCTGGCAGCCCTCCTCTTCAAGATCGTGCGCACGCCCTTCACGCGCCGCCCACCGCGTCCGCGCGACACCGAACAGCCCTCTGACGCTTTGACAGCTGTGCCGAAGGACGCGCCGCCAAACGATGCCGGCCCATTCGACGTCACCTGGCTCGCGCCGAAGCTCTTGAAAATTCCGCTGTTGGCCGTAGCGCTCTTCATCCTCGGCGCCTCGCTGGCAGGCTACGTCGCACTCGGCCGATTCGTCTCCGGCCAGGTCATCGTCACCGGCAGCGTCGTCGTGCTTGCCATCCTGCTGCACCTTGCAATCCGCGCCCTCATCGAAACAGATTCCACCGAGCAGCGTGCGCTCGGCCGCGTCATGAATCAGCGGCTCGGACTGGACGATCATCAATCCCGCACGATCACTAAAGTCGCAGCCTTCGCCCTCGATGGCCTGCTGGCCCTGGTCGCGTTGCCGTTCATCCTGGTCACATGGGGCTTTGCGCTTCCTGACACGCTGGCCTGGCTGAAATCCCTCGTCTTCGGCTTCGAAATCGGCCACGTGCGCATTTCGTTGGTCCAAATCGCCGCCGCCGTCACGCTCTTCGCGGCCCTTCTCTTTGTCACCCGCCTCGTGCAGCGCTGGATCTCCGGCACCTTCCTTTCCACCGCCCGTGTCGACCCCGGCCTCGCCAACTCGATCCACAAAGCCATCGGCTATGCGGGCTTCGCTCTCGCGGTCCTCGTCGCCCTTTCTTACGCCGGTCTCGACATCACGAATATCGCCATCGTCGCTGGCGCCCTCTCCGTCGGCATCGGCTTCGGCCTGCAGTCCATCATCAACAATTTCGTCTCCGGCCTGATCCTGCTCTTCGAGCGCCCGCTGAAGGTCGGCGATCTCATCGTCGTCAATGGGCAGACGGGACGCGTCCGCAACATCTCCGTCCGCTCAACCGAAATCGAAACCGGCGACCGCGCGACGCTGATCGTCCCCAACTCGGAACTGATCACGAATTCCTTCCTCAACTGGACCCACCGCAATGCGCTCTCCAGCATCTCAATCCCAGTCAAGACCAGCTACGCGGCCGACCCCGACCATGTCCGCACCATCCTCGATAAGGTCGCAGCCGACTGCCCGCTGATCTTGCAGCAGCCCAAACCGGGCGCCTCCTTCGACGCCTTCGGTCCCAACGGTTTCGAATTCACCCTCTCCGCCAGCGTCGCCGACTTCGGCAAACGCGGTGCAGCGATGTCCGATCTGCGCCACCGCATCGTGCGCGCCTTCCGCGAGGCCGGCATCGAAATGCCCTACGCCCAGCACGACGTACATCTACGCGATCTCGACTTTGTCAAAACGCTTGTGCAGCGCGTGCAAGACGTGCGCACGGCCGAGGCCGCGCAAAAGCAGGCCCCGCCGGATGAGCCGCAACCCCCGGCGCCGGCCGCATCGACCGCCTCAGCGCCCTTCGAGTTCAAAAAGAGACAGTAAAGCAGCCCGCGCTCAGCGCGGCGGTGTGCCGGTCTCTTCAGCATCGGCAAACACCGACGGATCGATCGCCTTCAGATCGAGATCCTTCAGCGAAACCTTTGCGACCTGATATTGCCCCGGCCCGCCAAGCCGCACGCCCTCATCCTGAACGCCCAGCGCCACCGCCGCATTATAGGCCGCAAGCTTCGCGTCGGCGGCCTCCGCGCCGGCCTTCGCCAACCCATCGACAGCGACCGCGAACAAAATCCACCCGAGCGCCGCCCGGGACCAATGCTTTCCACTGAACGTGAGAATCGACAGCATGAAACACACTCCAGACCGCCGCAAAAACAAGCGCGGCAGCCTCCAAGTGTGATCTGCAAACGTTGAGCCGAGGTTAACGGCCGCTCCGAACTGGAACGGCCGCCCGTCAATCCTCGCGGTAGACCCGCTCGCGCCGCTCGTGGCGCTCCTGCGCTTCCAGAGAGAGCGTTGCAATGGGGCGTGCATCAAGCCGCTTCAGCCCGATGGGTTCGCCCGTCTCTTCGCAGTAACCGTACGTACCATCCTCGATCCGCGCCAGAGCCGCATCGATCTTCGAAATCAGCTTGCGTTGCCGGTCACGGGCCCGCAGTTCGAGCGCCCGATCCGTCTCCGATGTCGCCCTGTCGGCCAGATCCGCATGCTGCACGCTGTCCTCATGCAGACCTTCAAGCGTCTCCTTGGTCTGCCGGATGATGTCCTCTTTCCAATTCACCAGTTTCTGCCGGAAGTAGAGGCGCTGATATTCGTTCATGAACGGCTCGTCTTCCGACGGACGGTAATCCGCCGGCAGCACGATGGCCGAGGCTTTGGCACGATCCACGAGTTTCTTATCCGTCTGTTTCTGAGCAGCCTTGGTCACGGCACGCGACTTCGCCGCCGCAACCGGAGCGGGCGCGGGGACGGCGGCCTTCGCGGCCGGCTTGGCTGAAGTGACTTTGGCGGCGGTTTTCACGGCGGGTTTTGTGGTTGCCTTGGCAGCAGGCTTGGGCACAACCTTGGCTGCGGCCGTCCGGCTGCTGGCCGCACGCGCCGGCTGCCGGGCGCTGGCCGAAGCCGTGCTCTTGCCACGGGCGGCGGCAGGCGCCGCTTTGCTGGCTTTCGATTTGTCGTCGCGTTTGCCCATGGCCGGTCTCCGTTTAAGGCACCGTCGCGCACTCGAAAATCCCGGGGGGCGTCGCACGACTCGTGCCTGCAGCCCCCGGACGGTCGCGAACCTATTGTCGCGGGCAGGTGTCGGAGTCAAGGCAAGCGGTGCGCGCGCCACCCGACTTTTTATTTTTCTCGTGAATTCCGTAGGTTGGGCCACGTCAGGATGGCGCTCAATCCAGGCAACGGCCCGCCACCGGCCCGCATTAACCCTCCATTAACCGATTTACCACAATCTAACGTTGTTCCGAAGCGGTGGCACCACTCAAGAGAATACGCCAGTCTCTCGAGCCGGGCGCCATCGCTAATGGAAGGCCACCCGCTCCCACACGGCGCCGATCCACGCACGCACGGCTCGATTGTCCCCACATCCCGGCCTGGCCTGCAAAATACGGCACGGACCTTCCCGAACATCTGGCCGGCCACATCCACCGGCCACGCGCCGCCCATGGACCCCACCCATGGGCGGCGCCTTTTTTGCTCCCCAAAGACAATCTCGGAAAAGAGAGGCGTTCAGCCCCCTTCCCCCATTCGCCGCGGCGCCGTACGGTCCTGGGCCTTGCAACAGGACCCAGATGCACCCATGAAATTCGACGGCACGAAGAACTACGTCGCCACCCCCGACCTCAAAGTCGCCGTCAACGCCGCCATCACACTCGAACGCCCGCTCCTCATCAAGGGCGAACCCGGCACCGGCAAGACCGTCCTCGCCCTGGAAGTCGCCCGCGCGCTCGGCACGCCCATTATCGAGTGGCACATCAAGTCCACCACCAAGGCGCAGCAGGGCCTCTACGAATACGACGCCGTCTCCCGCCTGCGCGACAGCCAGCTCGGCGACGAGCGCGTCAAGGACATCCGCAACTACATCAAGAAGGGCAAGCTTTGGGAGGCGTTCGTCATGGACCGCCGCCCCATCCTGCTCATCGACGAGATCGACAAGGCCGACATCGAATTCCCCAACGACCTGTTGCAGGAACTCGATCGCATGGAATTCTTCGTCTACGAGACCGGCGAAACCATCAAGGCCGCCCAGCGCCCCATCGTGATCATCACGTCGAACAACGAAAAGGAACTGCCCGACGCCTTCCTGCGCCGCTGCTTCTTCCACTTCATCAAGTTCCCCGATCCCGACACGATGCAGAAGATCGTGGACGTGCACTTCCCCAACCTGAAGGGCCGCCTCGTCTCCGAAGCGCTCCGCATCTTCTATGACATGCGCGAGATCCCCGGCCTCAAGAAGAAGCCCTCCACCTCGGAATTGATCGACTGGCTAAAGCTCCTTCTCGCCGAAGACATCGACTTCGCCACGCTGAAGGAAACCGACAGCCGCAAGCTGATCCCCCCGCTCGCCGGCGCACTACTCAAGAACGAGCAGGACGTCCACCTCTTCGAACGCATCGCCTTCATGAGCCGCCGCAAGGGCGAGCAATAACTGCGGAGCCCGACCATGGCCGACGTATTGACCGGCGGCTGCCAATGCGGAGCGATCCGTTTCCGCGTCGAAGGCGACCTCAA
>LNFM01006163.1_pt1 | contig 19948 bp, 18 predicted proteins | sample 596031 | NCBI WGS metagenome assembly LNFM01 (sample SAMN04254537, study PRJNA301005) | activated carbon metagenome | isolation source: dual media filters at the Ann Arbor, Michigan drinking water treatment plant | place: USA: Ann Arbor | reverse complement strand
GCGAAACGTACTTCACGATGACGGGTGCGAATGCCGACGGTGAGGTCTCGTTCGACATGGACCGCGTGACCGCCGGCAACTACTACGTGGTCTGGAAGGTGCCCCGCAGCGGCAAGTACCGCGCGGTCCAGCTCGGACGCCTCTAGCAGCTCTCTCAGCGGACGATGCCGAAGATGCGGTCGTGCTCGCGCTGCATGAGCGCGGCGAACTGCTGCTTCAGGGCGGGATCGAACTGCGGGTTGGGTTGGCCGAGGATCTCGGGCGAACCGACCTTCGGGGTCCAGTAGCCTTCGCACTCGAGCCATGCTTGGTGGTGGGTGCCGTTGTTGGCGAGGACGAGGTGGTGGTTCATCTGGTTGCCCATCGCGTCCTTCTGGTAGGCCATCTCGGCGTGGACCTTCGCGTACAGCTCGAGGGTGCAGGGAGGCCGGCCACCGCGCGCCTTGGCCTGCGCGGCCTGATAGAGCGGCATGAAGGCCATCGCGGTGCGTCCCATGTCATTGGGGTCGCTCATCTTCGCGGTCCAGCCGGTCTTCGACGCGGTCCACGCATCAGGTGAGACCCCGTGTTGGCCGGCGATGGCGAATTCCTTGTTCACGTCGCCGCCCGTGTCAGCCATGAGTGCGCAGAGGTCGGCGTATTGCTCGATGGGGATCAGGTTCATCGCGGGGATAGACCCCGGCCCCGGGCAAACGTGACAGGCGAATTCAAGCGCGTCGGACCGGTGATGCCCTGTCGACCGGAGCGCTACCATCGTGGCCGATGGCTCGCCGCCCGATGACCCAGAGGCCGGACGACCGCGAGCTGGTCAAGATGGCGAACCTCGCCAAGCGCTCGGGCGTGCCGACGCCAACCATCAAGCACTACATTCGCGAAGGGCTGCTCGACGGCCCTGCCATCCGCACGAGCCGCAACATGGCGTACTACGATGCGCGCAACATCGAACGCATCCGGGTCATCAAGCAGCTCCAGACCGAACGCTATCTCCCCCTGCAGATCATCGGCGAGCTGCTCGAGCCCGCCCCCAGCGCGAAGCTCCGGGCCGCGCAGGACCACGTCGCGACCCTCGCCGCACTGGCCCCCGCGGTCGCAACACCGGCGGGCCTTCGCAAGCTGCGGATCGATGTCCTTCGTTATGGGACCGTGCGCGCCAGTGAGCTGGCGCGGCTCGAGCGCGCCGGCATCCTGACCCTCGAAGGCAAGGGGGCGACCGCCGGGTATAGCGGCGTGGATGTCGAGCTGCTCGCGCTCATCGACACGGTTCGACGCAGCGGCTTCCTCGCCGTCTTTCCCATCGACTTGCTCCTGACCTACCGCGATGCGGTCACCGCGTTGCTCCGCTTCGAGGTCGAGCAGTTCCGCGCGTTCGCCCTCACCCAGCCCCTGCCGATGCCGCTCCCCGACGCGGCGCGCCTCGGCATGCAGTTCGGAGAGCGGCTCGTGGTCGCCCTGCGCGCGAAGCTCCTCCCGGCCCTGCTCACGGACGCCACCAAAAGTAGGAAGTAGAGAGTTCAAGTATCAGCTCTGGGGTGACCGGTCCCAGGTCCGATGCCTGTGGGCCGCTGAAGCGTCGCGATTCGCGCCCCCGGACCTGGCCCGGTTCTTGGTGAGTGCGGGCGCATGACACCAGTCCGCCTGCTCGCCGCGACGCTCGTGATGGCAAGTTGCACCGTGGGGGAGTCGACGCCGCTCGAGGGCGACCCTGCCGAGTTGTCGCCCAATGCGGCCGCGGCCCCGCCTGCAACCCTGGTGTGGCCAGTCCTCCGGCAGGGGGCCTCGAACCGTTCGGTGGTTGCCGCGCAGTACTTGCTACGAGACGCCGGGCAGACGCTCGCCGTCGACGGCTCGTTCAGCGCGGGCACCGCGACCGCGGCCCGATCCTTCCAGGGCCAGTCCGGGCTCGCGGTGGATGGTGTGATTGGATCGGGGACCTGGCCGCGCCTGGTTGTCGAGCTCCGGCAGGGCGACGAAAGCGCGGCGGTGTCGGCCGCGCAGGACCTCCTGAAGAACCGCTACGGCAAGAGCCTCGACGTCACGGGAGTGTTCGGGACCACCACGGCGACTCGCGTGAAGGCGTTCCAGACCGAGAAGTGCCTCGCGCCGACGGGCGTGGTCGGCCTGTACACGTGGCACGCCCTGATCGCCGAGGCGAGCTACTGCGCCGGCTCGGGCGGTGATGCGGGGACGATCCTCGCATCGCACCAGGCGCGGACCTTGACCCTCTGGGACCAGACCTTTGGTCGCTTCGACGGCGCCGATCCGCTCTCGAATGTTCGTGATGCGGCCGCGGGCCGGCCGGCGAAGACGAGCTGCTACGGCAACGCACCGTGCACGAGCGTGACCCTGTCACCGCGGTTGCTCGCCGGCATGGCGCAGCTACGAACGCGCTACGGCTTTCGCTACTTCGTGACGTCGATCGCGGGGGCGACGCACTCGAGTACGTCGCTGCACTACGCCGGGCGCGCATTCGACATCGACGAGATCAACGGCGCGAAGATCGTCGGAGACAGCACCGCGAGTCGGCAGTTCATGGCCGCGTGCACTGCGCTCGGTGCGATCGAGGTCCTGGGGCCCAGCAACGACAGCGGACACCAGGATCACATTCACTGCGGCTGGTAGGGCGGCGCGCGCCGACGCGACGGCCAGCCTCTACCGACCGCTCGTGACGAGCATCCGCACGCTGTGCGGCGGTACGTTGAACGATGCGTGGCCGCCGATGACCTCGATCGCGGCGGCGAACGGATCTTTCAGCGTGCCCACGTGGGCACCGGTCACGAGGGTGGCGGCGGCGGCGCGGTCGGAGTCGTTGATGACGAAGACGGCGCGCACGGTGCCGTTGCCGTCGGCGTAGGCGACCGACCGGATCGGCGAGGACGCGGGCGTGATGGTCCAGGTGTCGGGCAACGAGCCGGCGAGCGCGGTCAGATCGCTCGCGAGGCCGGCGAGATCGGTGAGGGACTCGGGACGCAGGCGGCCGAAGCGGCGCGGGCCAGGGAGATCGAGGGGCGCATCGAGCTCGTCGCGCGTGGGCTTCTCGGGACCGATGACGATGACGGGGCCGGGCGTCGCCGACACGGGGCCGGAGGCCGAACCGGCGGGCGGAGGCAGCGCGGCGAGGCGCTGCCAGAGCGCGCGGTCGATGCGACCGGGCGTCGGGATCACGAGCGCGCGGTAGCCGGCGAGCTGTTCGGCCGGCGCATCCTCGTCGAGGATCACGTACGGGATGCGCGCGAGCTCGAGGGCGGCGGCGACGGCGGCGTGCCACTTCCGCGAGGCGATGGCGGCCGCGTCGAGGCCGAGCTCGGCGGCGCCCCCCGGGCCGAGGCCGAGGAAATCTCCGACGAGCGGGGCGATCGGATCGAGGACCGACGACGCCAGGCCCAGGCGCGCGTCGGCACGGGTGGCGATGACGGCGATGGGCGGCGGCGCGAGCGGCCGCAGCGCGGGCCAGTCGATCGCATCGAGCGTCGAGACGAGCGTCGGGATCCAGGCCGCGTGCTTCTCGCGGTCGCCGTACGCCGAGATGGCCGCGCCGTAGAAGCGGTCGCGCTCGACGGTCATGAAGAGGTTGAAGCCCCGGATCCCGGCGGCGAGCAGGCGCACGAGGTGATCGCGCTCGCGCGTGGTGTCCTTCGGCGAGGCATCGAGCGGAGGGAACCAGGGCGCGTAGCCGATGCCGACCTCGAAGGCGATCGGGACGGGCGCGGTCCCGGCGAGGAACGCCCCGGCGCGACCGAGCATCGCAAAGCTACCGCGGCGCGTGTACGCGTCGAGTCCGACGGGACCGCCGATGGCCGACTGGATGGCGGCGACGTTGATCTGCGAGAGGTGACCGGCGGGCAGGTTGTGGAAGCGCGCGACGCCGTCGAGGCCGACCTCGTCCATCAGGCGAGAGAAGTCGCCGAGGGCACGCGCCAGCGCTTGCTCGCCGAAGCGAACCCACGCGGCGCAGCGAGCGGCGTCGTTCGCATCCCACGCGCGTGGGGCTTCGAGGCCGGTCGCCTCGCGAAACGCGGCGAGGGCATCGGGGTGGTAGTCGTGATCGAAGGCGCCGCCGCGGAAGAAGCGCATCGCTTCGTTGTCGACGCCGATCGCGACGACCGGGCCTTCGGGCGCGAGGTGCGGCCGCACGACCTCGGCGAACGCGGCGTACCAGCGCCGGACATGCGCCTGAAACGCCTGGCTCGCGTAGGACGGCACGGGCCACGCACGCGGCGGCGACGGCAACCACACGGGCGTCCCGCGCGCGGTGCGCGCCTGCGAGGCCTCGTCGGCGAGGACGTGGTCGGGGAGGCCGAAGCTGGTCAGCTCCGCATTCACGGCGGGCCCCGGGCGCAGGACGACCGCCAGCCCCGCATCGCGGGCGAGGCCGATGAACCGGGCCAGATCTCTCTCGTCGCGCCAGTCGAACCGACCGGGCGCCTCCTCGTGCTCGCGCCACGGTACGTAGGTCTCGACGATGGTCAGCCCGAGCGTGCGCATCTCGCCGAGCGCCGCAGCCCACGCCGCCGGCGCGACGCGCCAGTAGTGCATCGCCCCCGCGTAGAACGGGAGCGGCGCACCGACGAGCGTCGCGTGAGCGTGATGCGAAGCGCCGCCGGAGGGCGGGGTTCGATCGATGCTCAACCCGGCAGCGTCGAACCAGGTGCGACGACGTGCGCCCACGCATTCCCTTCCCGCACGAAGCGGCTGGGGCCGGTGGCCCATTGCGGGGAGTACGCGAGCGGCGCCGCGTCCCCCGTCCCGAGCTCGGTGTAGTCGGGATCCCACGGCAGGAGCAAGCAGGGTCCCGTCGTCGTCGCGAGCGCGGGCCCCATCGCCCTCGCCGGATCACCGACGGCCGCTCCCATCGACGCCGAATGCAGCCGCGGCAAGATCGGGTGCGGCTCCTCGGAGCGCACGCGCGCGGCCGCCATCACGTCCGCGACGGTGGCAAAGTGAGCCAGCTCCCAGCAGGTCCGGACCTGTGGCGGCGGCAGGTTCAGCTCGCCGGCGCGCGCGAGAGCATCCACCGGGCGGATCCAGATCTGCTCGACCGACTCCTTGTTGTCCGGCTTCGCTTCCTGGCCCGGCGGGCACTCGCAGATGAAGAAGCGCGCCGAGAAGCGCTTGGGCTCGATCGACGGCGTGATCCAGTGCGACCACGGATGCATCACGTCGGGCGCCCAGATCCACCCGGCATGCGCGAGGACGGAGGTCGCATCGGCCCCGGCGAGGATGCGCCGGCGCATGTCGGGCAGCGACGTGATCTGCATCGTCTCGCGGTCGCTGCCCCAGTCGTCGACGGAGGCGGGGACGGGGCGCGCCTTGGCGAGGAGGATGCCCGCTTCCTCGAACAGCTCGCGCGCGGCGGCCGTGCGGGCATCTTCGTTGGCCTCGGCGGCTCCTCCGGGGAACACGAAGGCGGAGCCCATGAAGCTCATGCCTCGCGCACGCCGCTGGAGGTAGACCTCGAAGCCGGTCGGCCGGTCCTTGAGGAGGATCACGCTCGAGGCTTCGCGAATCGGGGTCGTCATCGAAAGCCCCACAGGCGACACTCACCGCGCACCGGTTCGTCGTCGAGGCCGAGCCAGGTCTCGATGATGCGCTCGACGCACCGGGCGACCTTGCCCTCGGGCGTCTCGATCAACAGCTCGTCGCGCTTGCCGCGCCGGCGCGCGAACACGCCGAACCAGGGCATGAAGCCACAGCGGGGTTGGCGCTCGACGACGAACAGCGCATCGATGGCCCCCGCGCCGAGGACGAACGCGCCATCACTCGTCTCGCTTTCCTGACGGACGGCGACGGCGAGGTCGTCGACGTCGATCACGACCTGACGCTCGATCGCCCGCCGCGGCGCCACCGTCACGGTGATCCGGAGGGTCTCCTTGCCGGTCTCGATCCCGCGATAGGGCGTACGCAGCCTCATCTCGCCTGCGATCGTCTCGGTGCGGACGTGCGCGGGGAGCATCGACTTAACTGTAGCCCGATGTTGCTACGGGACGACGACGAACTCGCGCTTCATCAGGCCGATGAGATTCTGCGCTGCGTCGAGGTCCGTGCCCGGGAAGTTGTCGAGGACCTTCTGGAGCTGTCCGTGATCCAGGACGAGCTGGAAGGTGTCGAGCTCGGAGGGAGTCAGATCACGGAGCTTGCCGGCGAGCGGGGTCGGGACAGCGAGTGGCGAGCCCAGCGGCGGCAGGTTCTTCTTGAGGTTCTGGAACTCGTCCAGCTGGCGCACGCCCTCCATGAGGAGCGCCTCGGCGCTCTCCTGGATCTCGTCCATCACCTGGAGCTCGACGTTCGGCTCGAGCTCGAAGGTGCCGGTCGCCCAGGTGAGCATCCGGTAGATGGCCTTCTGCGGCGAGACGGCGAAGTCGTCGTTGATCGTCGCGAAGTAGATCGTGCCCTTGCGGAGGAAGATCTTGCCGATGCTGACGCCGTTGTTGATGGTCAGCACGCCCGACTTGCGGGACGTCGAGAGGAGCTGCAACAGATCCGGAAGCGGGATCTCCTCGATGACGCCCGACATGGGACGGCCCTGCGTGGCCTGACGCTGCTGCGCCCCGGCCTCGAGCTTCTTGCGCGCCTCGGCCTCGGACTGGTTGGCCATCGCGCCTTCCACGGCGACAACCTTGATGATCGACGTCCCGACCAGAATGCGGTCCCCTTCGTGGAGGAGCGCGCGGCCGGCGATCTTCTCGCCGTTCACGAACGTGCCGTTCGTGGAGCCCATGTCCTGGATGTAGACCTCGGCGTCCGTCGAGGAGATCTTCGCGTGTCGACGCGAGACCATGTCCTCGACCAGGACCATATCGAGGTCGCTCGAACGGCCGATGATGATCTCCCGATTCATACGAAGCGGGAACTCGCCTCCCTGGTACTTGCCCGAGATGAAGCGCAGCGCGAAGCGAGGACGATCGGTCATAGCGACTGCAAAGACTCGAAAATTCTAGTCCTGTTAGTCGTGAGCGAGCAACTCGTCGTCACGTCCTTCGTGCGGCGGACGGAGGGCCTGAACCACCCGCCGATACACCTCTTCGGACACCACGAGGCTTGAATGTCCGAGCGGAACGGTCATGGCGTTCGCGTTCGAGACCTTGGTGCTCGGGAGCGGGACGACCCAGTCCCGGGCGGCCGCGATGGTGTGGACCTCGACCCCGGGGGGCATCGGGCCCTGGGCCAGCTCGTCGAGGAACCGGCTGCGAGGGAGAAGCTGCCAGGAGGAGGTCGACCAGAGGCCCAGGGTCACGACCCCGGCCAGGGCGGCCCAGGTCCCCCGGACCGGCGTGCCCAGCATGACCAGCTTGCGGACCCGGGCGTGCCCGCCGAGCTTCTTGACGTAATAGAGGCCGATCAGGCCGCCCATCGAGTGCCCGAGGATGTCGATCTTCTGGGAGGGGGTCTGCGCCAGGATGCGCTCGATCTTGCGATGGATCAGGAACGCCGAGCGGCGGATGTCGCGGACGTTCAGGGTCCCGAGGTTGAACGACACGACGACGAAGCCATCCTCGACGAGCCGACGCTCGAGCACGTACATCGATCCCCGTGTCCCGAGGAAGCCGTGGATGATCAGCACCGGCGGGGCAGTGGCGGAGAGCCCCTCGAACGAGGCGCCGCGCCGGATGCGATTGCCGCGCACCAGGTGTCGCAAATAGGACAGGCCGTCGGCGCCACCGGTCATGTCTTGACCGATGGTGCTGCGCTTGCCGAGCCAGCGTTTGGGAGCGTCGAGCACCCAGCGCAGCATCCAGGACGTGCGGGACTTCTCTTTCGGCAAGTGACTAACGATAGTCCGAGAACCCGTCGCCGACGAACTTGCTGCACTCGCGAGCGTACGAGGTCGAGGCCATGACCACGGTAGGGTATTCGACCACCCGCCACGTGCCGCGCTGCCCGACGGTCCCGGTGCGCACGATCACGTGGGTCTTCTGCCGATAAATAAGTGCGAACTCGGTCCCCTTGCGCAGGGACCGGGAATCGCCCCGAGGGACCTTGCCCGGTGGGGCCGCGGGCGCGGTCGGGTCGCCCGTGGGGATGTCGTTCGGGCCAGGGAGGGAGGTCACATCTTCCGCGCCGGCGGGCTGGGCGGGGAGCGGAGGCGGTGCGCCGACGGTAGCGTCGGCCGGCATGGCGATCGTCTGGGAATGGGCCCGCGGCGTGGGGGCGTCTTCGCTCGACCCGCGGCGCGCGTCGGCGCCGCTTCCGGCGGTTGTCCCCCCGTCGTCCGTGGGCGGGACGGTCGGGGCGGCGTTGCTCGTCGCGGATTTGGCGCCCTCGCCCGGCTTCGGGTTGCCGTCGGCCTTGCTCTCCGATTCGTTCGAGGCTGCGGGGTCGGTGGTTTTCTCGCCATCCTTCTTCTTGGAGTCCGCCTTCTTCTCCGCCATGTGATCGGTAGTACCATCGCCGGCGGTGACAGCGGAGCGCGTCGGCCGCTATCAGCTCCTTGAACCGATCGGAGTCGGACCCACGGGAGCTGTCTCGCGAGCCAAGGTTTTTGGCGTCGCGGGATACGAGCGTCAGTTCGCGGTGAAGCGCTTCCACGCGGACATCACCAGCTCGACGGCGCTCGCCCAGGCGCTCTCGGCCGCGGCCCGCGCCTACGGCGGCCTCGAACATCCGCGCATCGCCCGCATGACCGAGTTCGGCGTCGCGAAGGGCACGACCTACACTGCCATCGAATACGTCGCCGGGCTCGACGCGATGAAGCTCGTCACCGAGGCGCGGCTCGCGGGCGTGTCGCTCGCCGTCGGTGGGGCCCTCGCCCTCGTCTCGCAAGCCGCGCGTGCGATCGGCTACGCCCACGGTCGCGGGCTCACCCACCTCGGCCTCGCCCCGACGAACGTGATCGTCACCGCCGAGGGCGACGTGAAGATCACCGACTTCGGCATCTTCGCAGCCACGCTCCCCGGCGGAGCGCTCCACGCGGGCGAGCAGCCCCGGATCGCGAATCGCATCGCGTACCTCTCCCCCGAGCAGCTGGCCGGCGAGGCCGTGTCTGCCGCCACGGATGTCTTCGCCCTCGGCCTCCTCGCCTACGAGCTCGTCGGAGGCGGCCCCGCGTACCGTGGAAGCTCGCCGCAGGCCATCGCCGACGCCATCCTCGCCGGTCCGCCGGGGGAGCTGGCGCTGCCGCGACCGATCGCGCGCGTGCTGACGCGGTGCCTCGCGCGCTCGCCATTCGAGCGGTTCCCCGACGCGCGCGCCCTCGCCGACTCCCTCGATGCGGCCGTGCGCGTCGCGCCGGTGCCGGGGACGCGCAAGGACATCGGCGCGCACGTCGCCGGGACCCTCGAGCGCCTCGCCCAGCTTCGCGAGAGCGAGCAGTCGGGCATGCTCGCCTTCAACGTCGGCACCGGCCCCACGCCAAAGCTGTCGCCGGCCGTCGCGACGCTTGGTTCTGCGGGCCGCGCAACTCCGGTTCCCATCGCGGGCCTCGAAGGCCTGCGCGAGACCATCCCCGACGATCCGAGCCACACCCTGCCCGAGATCGCGCGCCCGATGCACACGATGCCGGGCCTCGCTCCGCCGCCCATCCCCGTCCCACCGCTCGTCCGCAGCAAGACCCCCACGCCGACCCCGCCGAGCATCCCGAAGCCAAAGGTGCTCCCCGCGCCGACGCTCGTCGGGCTGCCCGCCGATCGCCGCACGCCCGGGCTCCCGCCCGCGATTCCGCCGATCCCTGGCCCCCCGCGCCTCCACACGGATCTGTCGATCCCCATCGAGCCCGTCCCCGCGCACCACGACGACGACGGCGGCATCCGCACGCTCGAAGATCACGAGGTCGTCGAGCTCGCCGCGGCGCGCATGATGGACGACCCAGGTCGCGACATCCTCACCGAGGAGATGCCGCCGATCCTGAAGGACGGCCTCGATCGCGCCGCCGAGATGCCCGTCACCGCCGAGCCGGAGCCGCTCGTCGAAGACACCTTCCGTGCCGATGCCTACAACGAGTTCTCCGAGGAAGAGCACGTCTCGCAAGCGGTCCTCTCGCCGCCCGACGAGCCCATCGAGCTAGCGCCGTACCAAGGAGAACGGGACCTGCTCGCGTCCCCGGCCCTCCACGCCCCCTCGGCCGCCCAGACCAAGCCCGGCATGGGCCCGCCGCTCGAAGAGCAGCCCCACCGCCGGCGCGCCGACAGCCCACCGGTCGCCTACGTCGAGCCCATCGCCGACGAGCCGCCGCGACGGAGCCGCGTCCCGCTGATCGCCGGCACCCTGATCGCCCTCGGGGCCCTCGGCGTCGGCGGCTGGTTCGCCTACGACCGCCTGCGCCCGCGCGACAGCACCACCTCCGGCGGCACCGCCATCGAGCGTCGCGATGCGGCCACCGCGCCCGATGCCCTCGTCGCCCTGCTCGACGATGCCGGCGGCATCCCGATGCCCTCGGGCTCCGATGCCACCCCCGCCCCCGATGCCGCCCAGGTCGCAGCCGTCGACGCCGCGCTCACCGTCGACGCCACCCAGGTGGCCGCCACCCCCGACGCCGCGCAGGTGGCCGCCGCCACCCCCGACGCCGCGCTGCCCATCGACGCCCCCCAGGTGGCCGTCGTTCCGCCCGATGCGGCCGTCGCCCCGCCCGATGCCGCACCGCCCGTCGTCACCCCCAGCACCAGCCTCAAGATCGCGACCACGCCATCACGCGCGCGCGTCTACATCGACGGCGCTGACGTCGGCAAGACGCCCCTCGAGGTCGGCGGGAGCAAGGATCGCCACTCGATCGCGCTGTACGTCCCCGGCTACGACCTGTACCGCGGCGACATCGACGGCAGCGGCGCCTTCACGATCCCCCTCACCCCCGCCCCGAAGTTCCAGGGCGAGGCCGGCATCAAGGTGCTGAAGTGCGCCGCGAACCGTTACTACGTCTACGTCGACGGCAAGCCGACCGGCCAGCTCTGCCCGACCGAGCAGCGCATCGACGCCGCGCTCGGCAAGCACACCGTCGAGGTCTTCGACATGGTCTCGGAGACCACGCGCAAGTGGGACATCGACATCGTCGACACGCGGCTCTCCTTCCGCGTCCGCATCGACCCCTAGGTTGATCACGTCGCGCACTCGTGCGGGTGCCCCAGATTTTTCACCGCCAAGACGCCGGAGACGCCGTCGCGTTCACTCGCGCCACGCGTTTTTGCACACGCGTGTGCCCCAGAATCTCAACGCCAAGACGCCATAGACGCCAGGGAGGTTTTGGGGGCCCTTCGCTCCGACCGTCGAGGTCCGCGCGGCCGTTCTACGAGCACACGTCCTGGGGCGCGCAGCGCCTGAAACCCCTTCTGACCTTGGCGTCTATGGCGTCTTGGCGTTCAGAAATCTGGGGCGCCCGAATGGCACCCGAGTGGGGGGCACGCGAAGGGACGAACGCGACGATCTAGTCGTCGCCGAGATCGTCGGCGATCGCCTCGCCGTCACGCGACGCGCGCGGATCGAGGCCGTACTTGCGGATGAGCTCGCGGAGATGCTTGCGGTCGATCTGCGCTTCGCGCGCGGCCGCCGACAGGTTCATCTTGTGCCGGCGCATCAGGTCCTCGATGTACTCCTGCTCGAACCGCTCGACGAGCTGACCCTTCGCTTCCTTGAACGGGAGGTCCGTGCGGATGCCCAGGCTCGGCGCGGCTTCGCTGGTGAGCGCGTCCTCGAGGTTGATCGTGTTGCCGCGCGCGAGGAGGCAGGCGCGCTCCATGACGTTGCGCAGCTCGCGGACGTTGCCCGGCCAGGAGTGGCGCACGAGGCGCGCCATGTCCTCGGGCGTGATGGTCAGGCCCGGACCGAAGGTGTTGACGAAGTGCTGGATGAGGAGCGGGATGTCCGTGCCGCGCTCGCGGAGGGGCGGGACGCCGACGCGGATGACGGCGAGGCGGTAGTAGAGATCTTCGCGGAAGGTCTTCTTCGCGACCTCGGCGCGGAGATCGCGGTTCGTCGCGGCGACGACGCGGACGTCGATCTTCTCGTAGGTGTTCGAGCCGACCTTGCGGACGGCGCGCTTGTCGAGGACGCGCAGCAAGCTCGGCTGGAGGTCGATCGACATCTCGCCGATCTCGTCGAGGAAGATCGTGCCGCCGTGGGCCTCGGCGAACGCGCCGCGGCGATCGGTGACGGCGCCGGTGAAGCTGCCCTTCACGTGGCCGAAGAGCATGGACTCGATGAGCTCGCGCGGGACGGAGCCGCAGTCGAAGACGACGAGGGGGCCGTCGCGGCGCGACGAGTGCTCGTGGATCTCCTCCGCGATGAGCTCCTTACCGGTGCCCGTCTCGCCCTCGATGAGGACGGTCGCGTTGGTGGGACCGACCTCCTCGAGCAGCGTGAACATCTGCCGCATCTTGGTGTCGCCACCGACGATGGTGCCGAAGGCCGCCTGCGCGGAGGGCTTCGGCTCGACGATCTCCTCGTCGGGGAGGAACTTGATGACGGTCCGGCCGAGCTTCACCTCGCCGCCGAAGCCGATCTGGATCTTCTCGAACTTGCTGCCCTGGATGAACGTCCCGTTGGTCGACCCGCTGTCGACCATCATCACCTCGTCACCCATCATGTGGGCTTCGAGGTGCTTGCGCGACACGGTCTTATCGGTGAGCACCATGGTGCACCCCGAGCCAGAACCGAACGAGACCGGACCGGAGGTGGGACCGATGCGAACGGTCTCACCGCGATCGGGGCCCTTGATGACGAGGAAGATGCCACCCGCGTTCTGGCGCGAGTAGGACGGAACCTCGTCGAGGAGTGCCGTGACGTTAGAGCGATCCTTCGACATCGCGAAAAGGCGCAGCCATCGTAGCTCACTTACCGCGTTGCACGGCGACGCTCGGACCTGAAAACGCTACGAGGCCGGCGGCAATCCCCGCAAGCACGAGAATCACGGCGATCACCATCCACGGCCGGATGGGCGACGGTCGCTTGGCCGCACGCTGGGGCCCGGTCCGCGTCCGCGGGATGTCCCCCATGGGATTCGGCGCGTAGTAGGGACGCGGGTTATTCGTACCCGGCGCCATGGCGGGGTAACTGGGCGACGACAGGGGCGCAGACATCGGCGCGGGATGCGACATGGACCCCGGGGCCGGCGTCGGGATCGCCGCTGGCTGCGGCAGCCGCGCCCCGGCCGGCGGCACGGGGTTGGACGGACGCACCGGGAGCTGGGGGATCGACTCGAGGGGCGACGCGCCAGATCCGTACACGGGGTGGAGAGGGATCGAGAGCGAGCCGGAGTCGATCTGCGTGCGACGCGGCGGCGCCGGGCCGGCCCCGAGGGGACCTGTTCCGGGCATGTCCTCGTCGTGCACCGGCATCGGACGCGGGCCCGTGGGCAGGTTGTCCATGTCGAGCTTGCCCATGCGCGTCGACACTTCTTTGTCGCCGAGGCCGCCGCGGGCATAGGTGGGTGCGTCGCGGTTGTGCGTCTTGCCCTCGCGGGCGAACGTCGGGGCGTCCCGGTTGTAGGTGGGCGCCTCGCGATTGTGGGTCGGCACCTCGCGGCTCCCCGTCGGGATTTCGCGCATCGCCGTCATCTCGCCCGTCATCAGGGCGGGCCGGGCCCGGGGCGGGGTCATCACGTCGACGAGCGGACGCGAGCCATCCTGGGGACCGCCGTCGATATCCATCATGTTGATGATCGACGTGAGCTCGACCCCCTGGAGCTTGGCGATCTCCGTCTTCGGCCGCTTCGGCGCCAGACTCTCGGCGATCGAGTGCATCGATCGCAGGCCAACCGCCGGCAACGACGCCGCCGGGCGGCGCGAGATGCCCTGCGGAGCCGAGTCCTCATCCTCGTCCTCGTCCTCGTCGTCGCTCGCGTCGTAGACCTCGGTGCCGCCGCGCGCCTGCGCGTACGGCATGTCGTCTTCCTCGTCCTCCTCGCGCCAGGTCTCGCGGGGACCGACGGTGTCCTCGAGCTCGGCCGACAGCTCGGGGGCGGACATGAGGAGGCCGTTGCGATGCGCGCAGCGCGTCAGGGCCTCGTTGAGCTCGCCCGCCGTCTGGTAGCGGTCGTCGGGGTTGATCGCGAGCGCCTTCTTCATGATCGCGTCCATGTCGGTCGTGAGACCGGGGACCTTGCGCGACATGACCGGGATGGGCTGGCTGTAGATCTCGTCGGCGGACGTCGTGAGGCCGGCGTGCACGAACAGGCGCTCGCCCGTCAGCGCCTCGTACATGCACACCGCGAGCGAGTAGAGGTCGCTGCGGTGATCGAGCGGCTCGCTGCGCGCCTGCTCGGGCGACATGTAGCCGATCTTCCCTTTGACCTTGTAGAAGAGCGAGTTGTGCGTCGAGGCCTTCGCGATGCCGAAGTCCGTCAGCTTCACCTCGCCCGAGTGCGAGACGAGGATGTTCGACGGCGAGACGTCGCGGTGGATGAGCTTGAGCGGCCGGCCGTCGAAGTCGCGCTTGCTGTGCGCGTAGGACAGCGCCGAGGCGATCTCGCGGCCGATGTAGATCGCGGCCGCGGGCGAGAAGCGCTTGCCCCGGCGGCGGGCCCGCTTCACGAGGGTCCGGAGATCCCCGCCCGGCAGGTACTCCATCACGATGAAGTACTCGCCCCCGGCGGTGACGAGGTCGATCGTGTGGACGATGTTCGCGTGGTCGAGCGTCGCGGAGAGCTTCGCCTCGCGCAGGAACAGGTCGATGAACTCTTCCTGCTGGGTGAACTCGGGCAGGAGCTGCTTCAGGACGACGGCCATCTCGAAGCCACCGGCTCCGAGCTTCTTACCGACGTAGATCGCGCCCATCCCGCCCTCGGACAGGTGTTCGAGCACGACGTAGCGATCGACGGGAGCTCCCCCGACATCGACCATTCGCGCGCAGTGTAACATCTACAAATGCGCTACCGACTCGAGCCGGTACGCGGTGTTCGCGACCGCGCCGCCCAGGGAGCGCGGAGCGAGCTCGCGGGAGCTGTCGGGGCTGCGCGAATTACCGAGGCCGACCTGGTCCGGGCTGCCGAACGCACCCACGTCGCGGAGGAGCGGGTCCGCGCCGCCCGCGCCGCCCGCGCCGGGCTGTCGACGGTGGGACAACCGCCGGCAGCAGCGCCGAATGGCGGTGCGGTTCGAACGACGGCGGCCGCGATCGCCCGGGCCGACCGCTACGTCGCACGTTGCCTACATGCGCTCGCCCAGGCACGCATCGAGGAGCACGCCGCCCGCGAGGTCCACGCCGGGCGGCTCGAGACCGTCGATGCCCAGCGCGCCAAGCTCGCCACCGCCCGTGCCGAGAAGCAGGCGATCGACAACCACTTCGCGGCCTGGCGGGAGCAGCAGCGAAAGCTCGCGGACCGGCGCTCCGAGGAATAGGCGGTCCCGCGCTACGATCGGCGAACTCATGAGGTTTGCCCCGTCGATGTTCGCGTTCCTGGTCGTCGCGACGCTCGCATCGTGCGGCGGGAAGACGACGACCACCACCACCGTCCTCGCGAAGCCATCCCCGCCATCGCTGCTCGAGACAATCGCCGCCGAGCTCGACGTGGGCCCCCAGGAGCCGCTCTGGGGCCGGCTGCCCGCGGCCCGCATCGATCTCGAGCGTGCGGTGACCGCCCCCGCGGCGGCGCCGGCGCGCCTCGAGCTGGCGCGGGCCCAGTTCGCGACGTTCAGTCAGGAGATGGACGCGGTGTCGCCCGAGGCGGTGACCGCCCGGCTGGTCGCCGGTCTCCACGTGATCTATCTCGCCGAGCCGGTCGTGTTCGCGACCGCGCCCGGCGAGTGGACCGCGCTCCAGCGCGACGGAGCCTTGATGCTCCACGAGCTCTACTCGCGGCTCGATCGGCCGGCGCTCGGCCCGTGGCTGCGCGCCGAGGGGCGCGCGAAGGTCGACGCGGCCATCCTCGACGCAGTGCTCGGGGCCGCGCCGACGATGCGGCGCTACCTGGCGGCGGCCCTGCTCCGCGCCGGTACGCCCGAGCCGACGATGGTCGCGATCCTGCGCGACCTGGCGACGCGGACGATCAATGCCGGTGATCCCGGTGGCGCGCGGCCGCTCTACGACGAGGTCCTGCGGCGGAGCGCCAAGACCGCGAGCGCGGTGGACTGGATCGACGCGGGCGTGGCGCGCGCGCGGAGCGAGGATCTGCCCGCGGCGGTGGCGGCGCTCGAGGAAGCGACGGCCCGGGCGCGGGGGATGGCCCAGGACCGTTCCCTCGGGGCGAGGCTGCGCACCCTGCGGCAGGACGTGCAACTCCTCGAGCGGTACCAGGCGGCGAAGCCGGCCACCGAGATCGAACGGAAGCTCGTGCGGTTCGACCTGCTGCTCGCGTTTGCTCGAACCGCGGAGGCTCGCACCATCCTGGATGAGCTCGAGCGAGCGCTCCCCAAGGATGCCCGCGTGCGGGTCCGCACCGTGGTCCTGAAGATCGATGCCATGGGGACCACCGACAACATGGTCGCGATGTCGCAGGCCGCGATCGAGGCCCTTCAGGATTCGGACCTCGAGAACCTCGACGGTGACTACTGGTCCCTGGTCGTCGGGACGCTCGGGTTTCGGGCCGTGACGGACGTGCTCGCGACGTTCCAGACAGACAAGGTCGCCGGCGCCCGCCTGATGCTCGAGCTGCTCCAGTACATGCGCGAGGTCGCCAAGGAGCTCGCGAAGACCCGACCGGGACGCGCCGCCGCCCTCGATACCTTGCTCGCGAGCGCCACGACGGTCTTCAGCAGCGCACGCTCGTTCGAGGACGAGATCGGGGACGTCCTGCGAGCCGGCTTCTCGGCGGTGGTCGCGCTCCGGCAGCAGCACCCGAACACCGCCGACGTCGAGCGCATCGTCTATTCCTTCGCGTCGTTCGCGGACAACCCGGATCGGGCGCTCGCCATCGTGGTCGAGCCGCCGGGCACGTCATCGGACGACGATGCCGGCCTGTATCTCCAGCGGGCCCGCGTCGCCGTGTCGCTCGCGCGCCAGATCGCGACCGCGAAGGCCACCGAGACCGCCTGCGCCACGATCGCCGACATCCCGCCGACGTTCGAGACCGGCCACGAGGCGGCGCGCGAGGCCCTGCTGGGTGACTGCGCCGCCCTCACGGCGATCACGGCCAACGACCCGACCGGCTGGCAACGCGCGCTCACGCACTACACGGCGGCGCTGGCGGGTGGCGTCGAGGACGAGCGGCCTCGCCTCCTGCACAACCTCGCGTTCGCCACGCTCCAGTCCGGCGATCGCGAGGGCGCCGTCGCGCGCTTCACCGAGGCCGCGGCCCTGGAGGGCGGGCGGCGGTTTCTGCCTCGCTTCGTCTTGCTGACGCTGACCGCAACGCCGGAGGCCCGCCTGGATGGCCTCCGCGAGCTCGTCCGCGAGCGCGCCGCGGCGGGCGATCCGCTCTCCATCTATCTGGGCACCTGGCTCGCGCACCTGAGCACCGACCCGACCGAGTCCCGGACCACCGCCGCCGCCACCCTCGCGCAGATGGCGGATCGCTTCCGGGCGCCCTCGCCCGCCGCCCTCGCGCACGGCCTCGAGTCCGAGGGCACCTTCCAGCTCGGCCTGGGGATCGCGGCTCGCCAGCTCTACGCGCTGAACGCGCAGGTGTACTCGTCCGTCTGGTTCGTGCTCCCGCCTCCGCTGGATCGGGCGGCCCTCGAGGCCAAGGCCACCGCCGGCAAGCCCCCGAAGCGCCCGGCGAAGCGCTGAGCCCCTGCCCATGCAACCCGGGGCTGGGGGGCGTGTCTGAGAGCCCATGAAGCGTTCACTCGCCGCTCTCGCCTTCACCATGACCCTCGCCGGCCCGGCCCTCGCCGATGATGCTGGCTCTGGCCCGGGAGTCGAGAAGATGGCGTCCGATGACTGCGCCCGGGCGCGCAAGGCGGGCAAGGTCTGCGAGCTCACGATCGAGGACGAGGTGATCGAAGGCGGCGTGCCGTCGGCCGGCGAGCTGAGCGTGGGCATCGTGAAGTTCACGAAGAGCACGAGCCTCATCCGCGTTCGCAAAGACTTCATCCCCGAGATCCTGAAGACCGCCGAAGATCTGTGATGTACTGACGCGGTCATGGGCCGCGTCCTGTTGTTGCTCGCACTGGCGGCGTGCACGGAACCGCGCAGTGCACCCTGTCAGGAAGTCTGCAAGCGCGAAGCGGAGTGCGTCGAGGAGACGAACAGCAAGATCCCCTTCGACGAGAAGGAGTGCATCGCGGCCTGCGCCGCCCTCATCCAGGATGTCGCCACGAGCGGCGCCAAGGTCCAGCAGCACATCGCGTGCGTGAGTCGCGAGACCACGTGCAGCGCGGTGCTCGAGTGCAAGTGAATGCTCTCGGCTCGCAGCTCGCGCGACTTCGCCGGTAGTCGCCTCGACACCGCCGTCTTCCTCGAGCGGAAGTTCCGCGTCCACCTCGTCCGCCGCGACCGACTCCTCTACGACTCCGCGTTCGCCCCCGCCGCGCGCAAGTCATCGCCCTTCGTCCACCTCTACGCGACGCTCCGCGGCACGTTTCACCTTGCGGGCAGCCCGCCCATCACCGGACCGCAGTGCTACGTCCTCGCCGAGAGCGAGTTCGAGCGCGTGGCCAAAAGCTCGCACACGTTTCGCTCCTACGGCGAGCCGGCGGTCATCGTCGAGCTCCGCCTCCCGGCCCGCGAGCTGAAGCTCCCCGTCGGCCTCATCCACGGCCCCGTGACGATCCCACCCGAGGTCTGGCGGGCCTACCAGGCCGTCGAGGCGAACCCCGTCGAGCCGGTCGTCCTCGCGCTCATCGATGCGCTCGCGGCCGCGAACCTCGTCACCCCCGAGCTCGTCGGCAGCGTCGTCCGCGAGGAGCCCGAGCACTTCGTGCGCCTCTGGTCCGTCCTCCGCCCGCTCTACGAGGAGCTCCAGACCTCCGCGTCACTGAAGCAGATCGCCGTCCTCTCCAAGCTCTCGCTCCGGCAGCTCGGCCGCGACCTCGCCTCGATCACGAAGACGTTCGGCCTGTTCGGCCTCGGCTTCCGCGACGCCATGCGCGTCCTGCGGCTCCGCGCCGCCGTCCTCTTGCTCTCCGCCCCGTCCGCCACGCCGAGCGATGTGGCCCGGGCCGTCGGCTACGGCAGCCTCGATGCAATGGGCCGCGCCTTCCGCGACGCCGACCTCGCCGCCCCGAGCATCGTCCAGGCGGCCGTCCGGTACGGCGACTGATCGCACAGCCTCAACTCTACCCGGTCGACCACTGGCCGACATCCACCCACTAAACCTCGTGGAGAGCCTCGTACACCTTTACGGTCCCTTAGGGTCCCTTAAGGTGCCTTAGCTGAGTACTTCACCGAGAAGTGCCATGTAGCTCCACACTTCATCGAGCCGTCGTCGTGGCTCTCACCTACCGTGTACCCCCCGTGAATGTTGCCATTCGCCCCCGAAGAGAGGATCACGACCGTCTCTTGGTTTTCGGCCTCTCTTTTTCTAGCTTTGACTGTGTCTCTTTTGATGTCAAAGATCTCCCATGGATCAGCATCCACTGACACTTCACGCTCCGATACACTAAAATAGACGATAGATCCTCCCGCAAGCCTCGATGGCAATCCAGTCTTGCACCTTGGCAGTGTAGCCTTGCCTGCCCACACTGGGGTGACCACATCACTCGGCGACATGGTGTACCAACCAGTCCTCAACCTGGCCCCTGCGCTAGCCTTGCGAGGTGTCGCGAGGGCGAGTTCGGACCACAGCAGCAGCAAGCTTACGAGAGAGTACCTAATTGGGCACCTGTCCCGAGGCTAAACCCGACCGGAGTTGATGTCGAGGATGTCGAGAACATCGCGGCCCATCGCGACGTCGAGTGCACGACTGCACGGCTGCCGGAGAATCAACTCCGGTGCGGTTCATCCCCGTGAGGTGCCGCATCTGCCGCGTCGCAAGCTGTCGTAGTGCGTACCCGAGGCCACCGTCGCCCCCCGGTTGTGCTTCCTCGCCGCTTCTAAAGCCGTATCGTCCCAACATCACACGAAACCGGAACTTGTAGTTCAAGTTCTATATCCAGATGGTATAGTATCAACATCTGATTGCCATACATCCCGATTTCGAATCGCCCATCTT
>LNFM01006162.1_pt1 | contig 19948 bp, 16 predicted proteins | sample 596031 | NCBI WGS metagenome assembly LNFM01 (sample SAMN04254537, study PRJNA301005) | activated carbon metagenome | isolation source: dual media filters at the Ann Arbor, Michigan drinking water treatment plant | place: USA: Ann Arbor | reverse complement strand
GCCCGGTGCATGGCGGTGCGGATGCTGCCGCGCGCTGCAATCGAGTTCATTTCCGCGAGGATCGGCGAAGCAAGAGCGCTAACCTAGCGAAGGGCGCGGACGGCGAACCGCGTCCAACTCACGTCAGACTGTTGCTGCGCCCATCGGGTAGCCCCGGAAGCCCAGCGGCAAAGCGCGGCCGGGGGCACGCATGATCGACCCACCGAAGGCAAGCATTATCGCTTGGCTGCTAGTTGCACCAGGCATAGATGGCTCCAAAGGAAAAGCCGCTCGTCCTCGGTTTTGGCCTGAAACCCCCGCCAACGCGCCGCAGCATAGCCCCGCTTCATGCCGACGATGTCCTCATGATCTGCAACGGGTCGCAAGGCCCCCAGCCAATCCAGTAGTGGGATGCCAAACCCCTTCTTCCGGCGACGCAGCACAAAATCGGGGACGATTCCACGCAGCGCTTCCTTAAGTAGAAACTTTCGCCGGCCATTCCGCAGTTTATATCCATGCGGAAGGCGCTGGCAGAACGCGACCAAATCACCATCCAAAAATGGCGAGCGGCTCTCAAGCGACGCACGCATGCTAGCACGATCCGCCTTTGTGAGGATCATCTCCGGCAAATAAAAATTCGTGTAGAATTCGAGCGTGCGATCAACCGGGCTGCGGCTGGCGCTTTGATCCCAGGCGTCAATTGCATCTTCAAACAAGCTTTCGGTTGGCAGGGGGTTGTCAAAACAGGCCGCAAACTCCTCAGGCGCCAGCGCGCCAAGCCAGACGGGGTTCCAAAGCGCCGGCCGGTGAGAGAGTCCACGCAATAGTCTGCGCAAGCGATAGTCAAAGCTCATATTGGTGGTGCCGCGCGGCAACTTACCTGCCCCAGCGCGCAGAACGCGGTGCAAAAGGGGGGGCACAAAATTCTGATATTGTCTTGCCGGAGCCAGCGCGCTGAATGGATCGTAGCCAGCGAACAACTCATCGCCGCCATCTCCCGAGAGCGCGACGGTAACATGTTCGCGGGCAAAACGAGCAAGTAGGTGGGTTGGCAGCATCGACGGGTCAGCGAAGGGTTCATCAAGGCTGGAGAGGAGCGAAGGCAACTCACGGCGCGCATCGGTGAAGTCAACGATGCGCTCATGATGGCGGCTGCCAATCGTCGCAGCCGCCTGTCGCGCGAAACGGGCCTCATCGAAGGAGGGCTCGTTGAAGCCGATTGTAAAACTGTCGATCCCCGCAGATTTCCGGGCTCGCGCGGCAAATGCGAGAATGGCCGTGGAATCGATACCCCCGGAAAGATAGACGCCCAGCGGCACGTCCGCCTCCAGGCGCCGTCTGACTGCGACCGCCAACAGCGCCCGTAATTCCTCGGCCAAGGCCGGAATTTTTTCCGCCGGTGCATCGTCGTCTGCTTCGATTTTGAAGCGCCAATAACGTGCTAGCCGAATTTCGTTCGCAGCCAGATCGAATGTCAGCGTACTCCCCGGGGCCAGTTTGCGCACCTGTCGATAGATCGTGCGCGGCGCCGGTACGTATCCATAGGCGAAAAACCTCTGGACGGATTCTGGATCCAGATCGTCAGCCAGGCCGGAGTGGGCGTGCAGCGCCGATATCTCCGAGCCGAACACAAAGAGCCGTGGGGTGATCGCGTAATAGAACGGCTTCTCGCCAAACTTGTCGCGGGCACAGAACACGCGGCGCTGGAGTGTGTCCCAGATGGCGAAAGCGAACATGCCTTCTAGATGTAGTGGCAGGGCCTCGCCCCATTGCACGTAACCATAGAGCAGTACCTCGGTATCGGAATGGTTGGTGCGAAAGCGATGGCCGAAAGCCTCGAGTTCACGGCGAAGCGCTAGATGATTGTAGATTTCGCCGTTGAAAACCACCACGAGACCATGCTCGGCGCTTTGCATGGGCTGCGCGCCAGCCACCGGATCAAGCACGATGAGTCTGCGAAACCCTAGAAAGACATGGTTTGCCAGATCGGTGTAAAACGCCTCGTCATCGGGCCCCCGGTGTATCAGGGAAGCCGTCATCCCGTGGATATCGGTCTGGGTTCCAATCCCGACGAAACCGGCGAGGCCGCACATCTAGTGGAAGTGGTCGGCGGCTGAGGCGCCTGGCGCAAGATTCTTGGTTTCGCGGATCGCATAGCTTGTTCTGCCCGGGGTGTCGAAATAGATGCGGACAGCGATTTCCGCGATCAGGCCGAGCAATATGCTCATAACGCCGACCATGAAAGCCATGGCGGCAAGGCCGGGCAGCGGCGTCAGGATCATCGACAGATCTTCGAAAATCTTCAGATAAAACATGTAGATCAGCGTCAGTAAGGAAATAAGCAGGCAAATCAGGCCAAATCCGCCAAACAGATAGATGGGAGTGCCAATCCAGCGATCCAGGAAACAGACAACCATCAAATCGAGGGTCACCTTGAAGATTCGGATCAAGCCATACTTCGAATGGCCAAAGCGCCGTGGATGATGAGCCACGTCGATTTCCGTGATCCGGGCGCCGTACCATGACGCATAGATCGGAATGAACCGATGCATCTCACCATAGAGCTTGACGCGCCCGATGACCGAGCGGCGGTATGCTTTAAGTGAGCAGCCGAAATCATGCAGCCGCACGCCGGAGAGGCGAGATATTCCCCAGTTGGCGCATCGGCTTAGAAAATTTCGTCGGATCGCCGCGTCATGGCGGGTGCGCCTCCAACCTGAGACGACATCGAACCCCTCGTCCAACTTCGCCAGCAGGCGGGGTATGTCAGCTGGATCGTTCTGGAGGTCGGCATCTATCGGAATGACAATGGCGCCTCTCGAATGGTCGAAACCCGCCATCATTGCTGCAGTTTGGCCGAAATTCCGGGCAAAATCGATGACCTTCAATCGTGAATCCCTATTGGAAAGTTCGGCGAGAACCTCCATTGAACCGTCCGAACTACCATCATTGACGACAATGATCTCGAAATCCCTGCCAGTGCCCTCCAGGACGGTGATCAGTTGCGGAACCAGCAGTCGCAAAGACTCCTTTTCGTTGTAAACGGGAACAATAACCGAAATAGAGTTCCCCTCAGCCGTGTGCGCCGATCCCTGAATTTCCCCGACGCTGGGCAAGCCTGACCTCATGACATCCACCCGGTCCACCTCACGCCGAGAACGGCGCCAACTATGGCATCAGCGCTGCTTCAATGGGAGTATAAACTGCCGTAGGCGTGAGGTAGAAACATTCGGCTCGGCTTAGGGATCCGCCAGTATTCTGGCCAAAGGAGGGCGTTGGCTTGGGGCTCATCACACGGTTCGGCTCATTCCGTGAGCCTGAACAGCAAGTCCTCTTTCTTGTCGTGGCATGCATGGCAATCCGCATCGGCGTCAATGCCGTGATGACGGTGTTATATGGGACCCATGATGAGGTGTTTGCGCCGGTCGCGGATATTTTTGCCGATGCCCTAAAGAGTGGGCTGGCTCAGCGCAGCGTTTCCGAGGAGCTTCTCAGTACATCGCGCGTTCGTGAATGGCCATTGATATTTCAAGGCTATTTGTTTGACAATTCCTATCTCCGTCCTGGGTGGTCACACCAATGGTCAACGCCTCTGGGTACTTTGCAATTGATGGCTGTGGCTAAGATCGTCGTCTGGAGCTCTCCTTGGGGCGCTCTTGCTGTACTGTTTGGTGTTTACGTTCTTCTGTTGTTCGCTCTTGCTTGTCTGATAGCGAATATCACGGGTAGAACGCGGTCCGCCTGCTTTTGGTCGGTTCTCCTGCTGGGACTTTCCTTCCCCGCGCTCTTCATGTTCAATCGCGCCAACTACCATTCCGGGTACGCAAGCATCGCGGTCGTGACCTATCTGCTCACGGCATTCACGGGCAAGTGTCGTTGGATCGGCATCATCGCGTTGACTTATGCCATCAATGTCCGGCCCAACGTCGCCCTGATCACGATTGTCGAATTCGTGTTGGCGGATGGCTTTTGGGCCGCGATCAAGTGGCAGTTCAGGACGGCCGCGCTCTCGGCGGCTGTTGCCGGCATTTCGCTTGTCGCGGCGCATGCCGTCGATCCGACCTATACGATCTCGGCATTTCTCAAAGCTTATGGTGTCTACAAGCACGCCTACATATTTCAGGACTGGGGATTGGGCTGGAATGCCTCCCTCTACGGCGGCATGCGGTCGATCTGGTCGCTATTTGGAAGCATGCCTTCCTACAATGAGGCCGCAGCCATGGCCGTTACCGTATTCGGCACTTTTCTTGGTTTCGGATATTTGTGGGGAGCGCTGACACGGCGTCTTGAGTCCGCAGAGGCGGTTTTTTTGGCGGTCGCGTTTTGCATCCTGTTCACACCGGTTCTGGGGCAATACCACGTTTTGATGCTGGCTGGTCCCGTGCTTGTCGTTTGCGAAGCCATACGCAAGAAGGGGATCCAGGTAGAACTAACTTCGATCATTCTCGCATTCGTCGCATTGCTACTGCTGTCGCTATTGGTATGGCTCATGCCCGGCCCGGTTACCGGGATTCTGGCCGTGGCTGGCACTGCTTTGGTTTTCATGGCGCTTTGGCGTGGCGCAAGGCGTATGGCGGGCTTCTCGCCGACAGAGAACCTCATCATGGGAATATCCGTGCTCGCCATATCACCGCTCGGCGGCGGGCTGAGCAACGGGATAGGGGTTTCGACCTTGCTTGCATTGGCGAGCGTGGCCGTTATCGCAACAAGCTGGGGGCGGCGCAGGACTCCCTGGCCAGCAGCCAGCTCCGCCTGAATTTTCTCACGGCTCATGTGCTTGGATGCTGCGCGCCGGCATCGCCTGATCGGCCATAGAGCGAAGCGCACTTGACTTAAATCAAACATGTTTGAAATATATCCGACGTCAGCCGGCTCACAGCTTCGGGGAGGAAGTGACGTGACCAGTTTCGGCCTCAGGTTCGATTTGCGGCGCCATCCGCAGGGCGTGCACCACCAGGCGCTTTACAAGGCCTGCATCGAGCAGTGCGCGTGGGCGGACCGGCTCGGCTTCACCACCATCATGATCTCCGAGCACCACATCGCGCCAAGCGGCTACATGCCGTCGCCGATCGTGCTGGGCGGCGCCATCGCGGCGCGCACGAAGACCGCGCGCATTCGCATCTCGTCGCTGGTCGCCCCGCTGCACAATCCGCTGCGGCTCGCCGAGGATCTGGCGACGCTGGATATCATTTCCGGCGGCCGGCTGGAGCCGGTGTTCAGCGGCGGCTATGTGGGCGACGAGTTCGAGGCCATCGGCACGTCGTTGGCCGCGCGCAAGGATTTCATGGAAGACCTGCCGCCGTTCCTGCGCGCGGCCTGGGCGGGCGAGGAGGTGTCGTGGCGCGGCGGTCCGACATTCAGGCTCACCACGTTGCCGGTCCAGCAGCCCTTCGTGCCGATCTGGATGGGCGGCGCGTCCAAGGCCGCGGCCCGGCGCGCGGCACGGCACGCCGACCAGTTCCAGCCGGCGCACAGATCGCTTTGGGAGACCTACGAGGAGGAACTGGTCAAGCTGGGCAAGCCGATTCCGAAGCGCCTGCCGCCCTCCGCCATGTTCTGGGTCGCCGAGGATCCGGACGCGTTCTGGGCGACGTTCGCGCCGCACGCCCTGCTGGAGAACGACGAATATGGCGGCTGGTACCAGAAGTGGAACGCCTGGAACGGCTACGTCGTCGAGCCTGACGCCGACGCGCTGCGCGCCACCGGCCGCTATCCGGTGGTGACGCCCGAGGAAGCGGTGCGGCGCGCCCGTGCGCTCGGGCCGGACGGCTTCGTCATGCTCCAGTGCATGTCCGGCGGGCTCGACCCGGACATACAGTGGGAAAGCCTGGAACTGGTCGAGAAGACGGTGCTGCCGGCGCTGCGCGCACCCGCTCTCGCCACCGCATAGGGGATATCCGATGGACACCGCGACCGCCGACCTGCTGCGCAAGGAAATCGAGCGGGAACGGGCGCGCAACGCGCCGCCCGCCGACTTTCCGGACCTGCCGCCGATTCCCCGCGCGCGCTACACCGACCCGGCGTTCCACGAGCTGGAGCGGACCTACATCTTCGACAGGTCGTGGCTTTACGCCGGCTCGGGCTGGGAATTGCCCGACGCGGGCGACTACAAGTCGTTCGACAATTTCGGCCGGGCGCCGATCCTGCTGCTGCGCGGCAAGGACATGAAGGTCCGCGCCTTCTACAACACCTGCCAGCACCGCGGCGCGACCATCACCCGCGAGCCCTGCGGCAAGGCCGGCAGCCGGCTGAAGTGCCAGTTCCACAGCTGGACCTACGACCTGGAAGGCAAGCTGGTCGGCATTCCCGGCCCATGGGATTTCTCGCCCGACCTGGACAAGAGCAAGCACAACCTGAAGCCGGTGCGCTGTGAGATGTGGGGCGAGCACATCTTCATCAATTTCGACGATGGCGCGCCGGACCTGCTGACCTTCCTGGGTCCGGTGGCCGTGGACTTCGAGTGGGCATCGAAGCTCCGGCCGTCGAACCGGCGCTCGCGGGTGATGGCGTGCAACTGGCGCATCGCCATCGAGGCGTTCATCGAGGTCTATCACATCACCACGATCCATCCGGGGTCGGTCGCCGACAGCATCGATTACCGGGGCACGGTGTCGTCGTTCTTCCCGAACGGCCATTCACGGATGATCGTGCCGTCGACGCCCAAGCACTATCAGGCGCCGCCCGAGACGATCCCCGAGGATTGGGACGAGGGCAGGGCGCTGCGCGGCGAGGCCAACGTGTCCTATCACATCTTCCCGAACCTGCTGACGCCCGCCAGCCAGACCGGCTACATGCTGATGGAGTTCTGGCCGCTCGACCACAATCACACCGAGATCGTCACCTGGGTGGTCGACCGGGACTGGGGCGAGGGGCCGCCGCCGCCCGAATACGATCAGCGCGGGGCCTATTTCGATACGGTGCTGGACGAAGACACGTGGAACATGGAGCACATTCAGCACTCGCTGCGGTCCTCGGCCTTCGCCGGGCCGAAATGCAGCTATCACGAGAAGCGCATCTATTACCTGGAAGAACATGTCGACACGGCGCTCGGCGTCGAGCGCGTGCCTGAACATCTGCGGGTCCAGCCGCTGCTGAGCGACCGCATCGTCACGACGGCCGGCGCCATCTGATTTTCCGATACCGGGGAGACCGAACCATGTCCGATTACGACATCCTGATCCGCGGCGGCACCGTCATCGACGGCACCACGATTCCGCGGTTTCGCGCCGACGTCGGCATCAAGGACGGCAAGGTCGCCAAGATCGGCGGCATCCGCAAGACCGCGAGCGCCGACCGGGTGATCGACGCCGGCGGCGACATCGTCGCGCCCGGCTATATCGACATCCACACCCATTACGACGCACAGATCCTGTGGGATCCCTACTGCACCATCTCGGGCTGGCACGGCGTCACCTCGGTGCTGCTGGGCAATTGCGGCTTCGGCTTCGCGCCGATCCCGCCGCACATGCGCGACCGGGCGATGATGATGATGACCCGCAACGAGGCCATCTCCTTCGACACCATGAAGGAGGGCATGGAGTGGGACAGATATGGCTGGGAGACCATGCCGCAGTGGATCGACCACCTGAAGCGCATTCCCAAGGGCGTCAACTGCCAGACGCTGGTGCCGCTCAACCCGCTCTACGCCTATGTCATGGGCAGCGTCGAGGAGGCCAAGAGCCGGCGGCCGACGCCCGAGGAGAAGCAGCGCATGTTCGCGCTGATGAACGAGGCCATGGACCACGGCGCCTGCGGCTTCTCCTACCAGCGCTGCGGCGTGCCTTCGGTGCAGCCCGACTGGGACGGCACACCCATGCCGACCGACGTGATCCCCGACCATGAGCTGATCGAGTTCGGCCGCGAGCTGGGCAAGCGTGGCGAGGGCTTCATCGAGATGTTCGACGCCGCGCCGTCGGACCACGACACGGTCGAGGACTTCATGACCTCGCTGGCCGAGGCGTCGGGCCGGCCCATCGTGCGCAACATCCTGCTGGCCAACGACCGGGACCCCACGCGCCACGAGGCGTTCCTCGACTGGCTGAACGAGTCCCACGAGAAGGGGCTGCAGGTCTATGGCATGGGCTTCACCGTGCGCTCGCCCACGCTGCTGACCTTCGAGGACTGGAGCCTGTGGGACAACGCGCCGCACTGGCACGAGGTGATGAACGGCCCCTATGAGCAGCGGGTCGCCATGATGCGCGACGAGACTATCCGAAAGGGATTGCGCGAGGACATCGACAAGCGGCTGGTCGGCGGCCTGGGCACATCCGGCATCGCGCAGGAGCTGCGGGTGCATGGCTCGGCGGGCTTCGGCAGCCTGGACCAGTATGTGGACCGGGGCGTGGCCGAGATCGCGGCCACCGAAGGAAGGCACATCGCCGACGTCATCCTCGACATCGCCCTCGACTCCGAGTTCAAGGCCGAGTTCGTCGGCAACGCCTACGACACCTCGGCCGAAACCACCGCCAAGGTGCTGTCCAATCCCTATGTGGTGCCCGGCATCTCGGACGGCGGCGCCCATTGCCACTTCGTGGTGCAGGGCGCCTATCCCACCGATTTGCTCGAGTGGATGGTGCGCGAACAGGGCCTGATGACCGCCGAACAGGCCCATTACGGCCTGAGCCGCCTGCCGGCCCACGTGCTGGGCCTGCCGGACCGCGGCATCCTGCGCGAGGGCGCGCCGGCCGACGTGGTGGTCTACGACCCGGACACCATCCGCCGCACGCCGTCCTGGGACAAGATGGAGAAGCTCTACGACCAACCCGCCGGCGGCTGGCGCCGCTCGCAGCGGGCCGAGGGCCTCGACTTCACCATCGTCAACGGCCAGGTCACCTTCGAGGGCCTGGACTGCACCGGCGCAACGCCGGGACAGGTGCTGCTCAACCGGGGGTGAGGGAAGGGGGGACTCACCGAGAGGCGAGCTAATCCCATGTCAATTTCGGAAGGCGTCTCATACCCTTGGTCAGCGGCAGCCGATTTGGCGGTTGGCCTCTAAGGCGTCGCGCCCTCGTCCTCGAGCGCCAGCCGTTGCAGGACCTTGAACAGTTCCTCGGATTCCATGCGGGCGGGACTGTAGCCGGTATCATCGGCAATGGCACCGTAGCGCGCGGCGTCCGGCACCGACGCGCCGACGAAGGCCATCGACCAGTGCGCGAAGGCACGCGCCGGCGCCGATGCAAAAGACAGCAGGTGGACATCGGAATGGCGCGGATCCATCTGGATTCGCTCGAAGATTTGTTCCACCGCGTCCGGCGCGCCCTCCAGGACCTGGCCGAAACAGCCGGCATTGAACATCAGCGCGCCGGTGACGTTGGCCAGGGGATTGTTGCGGCGGCTCACCTCAAGAATACTGTTGATGCCAGCCTCCAGCGCCGCAGGCGAGCCAACGATGCGGTTGTGGCTGTAATAGACAAGGCGGTACACGGTCTCGGTCATGGGGGGTCTCCTTGCACGGCGGTCGGCGATGGCGATTCGGCGGCGAGCGCCGCCGCCGCGGCGGCATCCATTGGCCGCCCGGTAAGGTAGCCCTGGACCTCGGTGCAGCCTTCCGCCCTGACCTGGGCCAGTTGCTCCTCCGTCTCGACGCCTTCGACGATCGTCGCGATGCCGAGACTGTTCCCGAGCGCCGTGACGGCGCGGATGATGGCCATGCCCTTGGAGCCATCCCCCGATCCCCCGACGAAGGACTGGTCGACCTTGAGCCTGTCGAATGGAAACTTCTGCAGATAGGTGAGCGAGGAATATCCCGTGCCGAAATCGTCCATGGCAACCCGGACACCCAGCGACTTCACGGCATGCAATTGCTCCAGAACAGACTGCGTGCTGTTGATCAGCACGCTTTCGGTGATCTCCAGTTCGAGGCGCCCGGGATCCAGCCCCGAGGCGTTCAGCGCGGATGTAACGATCTGCACCAACCTCGCGTTGTTGAACTGCACCGCGGAAACATTGACGCCGACGGAGACGGGCTGCGACCACGACGCCGCCTGCCGGCACGCGGTTTGCAGAACCCATTCACCAATGGGCACGATCAGGCCGGTCTGCTCGGCCAGCGGAATGAAGTCGGCCGGCGAAACGAGACCCCGCGCCGGCGTGCGCCAACGCAACAATGCCTCGAAGCCAACCAGCCGGCGCGGATCCAGTTCGACCTGCGGCTGGAAGTTCAGCTCGAACTGCCTAAATGCCAACGCGCTGCGCAAATCCAGCTCGAGCAGCCGGCGCGCCTGCATTTCCTCATCCATGCTGATCTGGAAGAAGCGAAAGACGCCCTTGCCATCGGTCTTTGCACGGTAGAGCGCCAGGTCCGCATGCTTCAGCAAACTGTCGACATCCTCACCATCGCCGGGCGACAGGGCGATGCCAATGCTGGTGCCGACGTTGAGGATCTGGCCGGAGACGATATAGGTGCGTCCGATCAGGTCCACCAGGCGCGTCGCCAACGCGGTTGCCGCTTGCGGCTGCGCCGCGTCGGACTGGAGGATCATGAACTCGTCGCCGCCCATACGGGCCAGGATGTCGCTCGGCCGCAGGGCGGAGCGCAGGCGTTCGGCCACCTTGACCAGCAGGGCGTCACCCATCGGATGGCCCATCGTGTCGTTAACCGACTTGAAATGGTCCAGGTCGAGCGAGATGACGGCGAATGGTGCCTGGGTTCGCTGGAACTCTGCCAGCAGCACGGACAGGCGTTCCCGCAATTCGACGCGATTCGGCAGCCCGGTAAGGGGATCGCGCCTGGCCAAGTCGGCTTCGTGAATATAGAGGCCCACATCGAGCAGCGTCACGACGGCGCCGCCATCCGGCAGGGGGCAAGAGCGTGTGTCCAATATGCGGCCGCCGGCCAAGCCGATCCGGATCGGGGCACTGGCCGTGCGTGATCGTGTCGCCTCGACGAGAGCGCTGCCATTGGAGACGCCGGAGAGGTCCAGGAACGTGAGCAACTGGATGCCGACGGGCCCCGGTCCAGGGAAGAGCGCGCTGGCGCTCCGGTTGGCGAAGGTGACAAAGCCGTCGCTGCCGATGGTCAGCACACCGCCGGCCAGCTCGGAGAGCACGTCCGCCGGCGTTACCGCGAACCTGGGGCGCGCTGGCAATTGCGCTGCGGCCAACAGAGCGACATGGTCCTCGGTCAAAGCAAATCTTGCCAGGTTGAATCGAGAAATTTACGTCTGCTGGACCCAATGGCCATCACGGGTTCCCTATCGTTCAGAGCCGGCGGGCGGAGACCGTCAGCTCAATATCCGTTTCCACTACAGCCCGCCGAGCGATACCGCATCGTCATGCTCCGTGGGCAGGCTCGGAAACTACTCAGCGGGCGTTATCGCGGAATAAAAACAACGGTGAGTAGGGCGACGGTGCATGTGATGGACGCTTACCGTCGCGCCGCATGGTCCGGCGGCAACAGATGCGTTCCGTGCCGGCGACAAGGGTCATCGCCGGTAATTTTCGATAGGTCTCGGTCCTCCGGCTCGAAGATGACGCGAAGCCGCGTGCCTCGATCATTGCGGAAGCAAGGGCGAACTCATCCTCCAGCGCGTCATAGGTGGCATTGTATTCGGGATCCTTGCGCCACTCGGCAAAGGTCTCCTCGACGGGAACTTGCGCCTCACGTGACCTCCTTGGCCGCTACCGCGCACACGTTGCCGCCCAGTCGTTGCCGTCCTTTGCGAGCGTCGCCAATGTGACCGGCTTGCCGCTGAAGTCGGCGCTGGCCGAGAAGTCGGACGATTGGCTGGCGACCGCCGCTTCCCGCCTTGCGATGGTCAGTACGAACGGCGTCTTGCCGGCCGGGGACACGCGATAGACCTCGGTGCTTTCGCCGGCGCCGAAGGCCAGGCAGGCGATCATCGCCGGCGTCGCGCCGCGCACGCGCAACGCCTGTTCAAGGTTGAACGGGATCGGCTCGCCACTCTTGAACCAGCTCAGGGCGATGCCCAAGGGCGAGACCTGGGCCGTCACGTCGCCCAGCCGCGCGGAAGCCGCCTTCGCTTTGGCGGCGGCGGGATCGAACCTGGCGCCGGCGGGCGGCGCCGCGCCCAGCAGCGTGTCGGCCATGGGGCCCGACGCGACGATCATCTCCCAGTTGGACTGGCAGATCGAGTCGGCCTGGGCGCGGGGCGTGGGATAGGCCGCCATGGTCTCGGCGCGGCAGCGGGCCAGATAGGCGGCCTGGTTCTCGACCGGAGCGGCCTGCGCCGGAGCGGCCAGGCCGGGAAACACCAACAGGAACGTCAGATAATGCCAGCGCATCGCATCCCCCTATTTGCCCTTGAAGCCGGCGGCGATGAAGGCGACCAGCTCGTCGGGCGAGGTGTCGCTGTACACGGCCTGCAGATGGGCGTCGCGGCTGTAGACCTGGTTCATGATCGCGCCGATGGAGAACGCGAAGCGCTGGCGGACCTGCTGGGTGTTGAGATGCGGGCAGGCGCGCATCAGCGTGGCGCGCATGCGGTCATAGACCTCGGACATCGCCGACACGTTCAGCCGCTCGGAGGTTTCCGGGCTGGAGAACAGCAGGCTGCGCAATGCCTTCAGCACGGCGTCGTCGACCCAGATGTGGAAGGCGGTGTCGACCAGCGGCCGGAAGATCTCGGCCACGTCGGGCGGCGTGCCGCGCTCGTCCAGCGCCTGCAGCGTCTTGAGGATCTCCTGGTTGGCGGGCTGCATGCGGCGGCCGCAGACCACCACGAACAGCCCGTCGCGCGAGCCGAAATGATAGCTGATCGAGGCGGTGTTGACGCCGGCCAGCACGGTGATGGCGCGCACGGTGGCGGCGTTCGCGCCGGCCTTCGCCAGAATCTCGTCGGCGGCGGCGATGATCTCTTCCTTGGGGTCGGCTTTGACGGCGGCGGCTTGCTTGCTCATGGCCCCAGTTTTTAAACATGTTCGGAAAATGTCAACAATCGACAGGCGGGATGAGTCCCGCGGCGACGTGCCATCCTCCGGCGGGAAGCCCCCGGTCGCGGCCGACCAGCTCAACTCCGGCCGTAGATATCGTCGAAGCGGACGATGTCGTCCTCGCCGAGATAGCCGCCCGACTGCACCTCGATGATGTGCAGCTCCGCGTCGCCGGAATTGCCCAGCCGGTGCGTGGTCCCTGCCGGGATGTAGGTGGACTGGTTGGCGCACAGCGTCATGGTGCGGTCGTCGCAGGTCACTTCCGCCTTGCCGCTGACCACCACCCAATGCTCGGCGCGGTGCCGGTGGCTCTGCAGCGACAGGCGCTGTCCGGGTTTGACCGCGAGGCGCTTGACCTTGAAGCCGGGACCCAGGTCCATGGTTTCGAACCAGCCCCACGGGCGAAACACGCGCGGATGGGCACGGGTTTCCTCGCGCTCGAGGTCTTCCAGCCGCGAGACGACCGTCTTCAGGTCCTGGGCCGCCTCGGCGCTCGAGACCAGCACCGCGTCCTTGGTGGCGACGACGACCACGTTGGCGAGGCCAAAGGTCACCACCAGCGGCCCGTCGCTGCGCACCAGGCTGTCTTTCGTGTCGATGGCGATCACGTCGCCCCAGATGGCGTTGCCGGCGGCGTCCTTGTCGGCCACGTCGCGCAGCGCGCTCCACGAGCCCACGTCGCTCCAGCCCATGGACACGGGGATGACCACGGCCCGCTCGGTTTTTTCCATGACCGCGTAGTCGATGGAATTGGACGGCGCGGCGGCGAAGCTTTCCTCGTCGAGGCGGACGAAGTCCAGATCGATGCGCGCCTTGTCCACCGCCGCCTCGCAGGCCGCCAGCATCGCTGGTTCCAGGCGCTTCAGCTCGGCGAGGAAGTCGGCGGCGCGAAACAGGAACAGGCCGCTGTTCCACAGGTAGCGGCCGCCGTCCACATAGCCCCGTGCCGTCGCCGCGTCCGGTTTCTCGACGAAGCGGCGGACCGCGAACGCGCCGCCGCCCGGCAGCGGATCGCCCGCCTCGATATAGCCGTAGCCGGTCTCGGGCTTGTCGGGCCTGATGCCGAAGGTGACCAGCGAGCCGCTCGAGCGCGCGGTTTCGGCGGCCCTGTCGAGCGCGGCGTGGAACGCGGGCAGGTCGCCGATGACGTGGTCCGAGGGCGACAGCAGCACGAGGGCGTCCGGGTCCTGGCGCCGCGCCCACAGCGAGGCCACCGCCGCCGCCGGCCCGGTGTTACGGCCTTCCGGCTCCAGGATGATGGCGCCCGGCGTCAGGCCCGCGGCGCGGATCTGTTCGCCGATGATGAACCGGTAATCGTCGCCGCAGAGCGCGACCGGCGGCGCGAAGCGCGCGGTGTCGGCGAACCGGCGCGCGGTCGCCTGCAGCAGGGTGTGCGGCTCCAGAAGCGACAGCAACTGCTTGGGGTGGCTGCGGCGCGACAGCGGCCACAGCCGCGTCCCGGACCCGCCGCAAAGAATGGCGGGATGGATCTTTTGGTTCATGCGCGTACTCATAATGGTGCCCCGATCAGTCTGGGCGTTTGCCGGTCAAAGGGTCAACCACGCAATGATGACAATGTTGCGGCAAGGTGGTTTGGCAGGAGACGTTGAGGTCTGGCATGAGCGCGCAGGGAGGCTGGCGGCGTTCGACCGGCAGCACGCTATGGTTTCAGCGCTTCCCGTCGACGAACGCCGCCAAACCGCCCAAGGTCGAGAACGTCTCGGCGCTGATCTCGTCGTCGTGAATCCGGATGCCGAACTCGGTTTCCAGCCGGGCGACGACCTCGACGACGGCCATGGAATCGAGTTCCGGAAGGTTGCCCAGCAGCGGCGTCGACGCGACCATGGCGCCCGCCCGGCCGTCCAGCCCGAGAGTCTCGTCGAGAAGATCGCGAACCGTGTCGATGGTGGCCATGAAATCCAAGGGTCGCCTTGCCGCTTTTCGAGCGGTTTATACACCCTTCCACTAAGACGGTCATTCGTCTAACAAGCAGCCTCATGAAGGTAGGGGAAACCCTACCGCGCGAAGGCAGCGGCTTCATCATGCTATTCGGCGACATCATTGAGCACGGCATGAAGCGCAACCCTCTCGGCGAGGCGTTGCGCATGGGCACGGAGGCCGTCACCTATGTGGACCTGGCCGGCCGCGTGGACCGGGCGGCGAGCGCGTTCCTGCGCCGCGGCCTCAAGGCCGGCGACCGCGTCGCAGTCTATCTGGCCAAATCGGTACCGACGGTCACCGCGCTGCTCGGCGTGGCGCGGGCCGGCGGCGTGTTCGTACCGGTCAACCCGGTGCTGAAGGCGCGGCAGGTCAACCACGTCCTGGCCGATTCCGGGGCCGTCATGCTGGTCACCTCGGCGGACCGGCTCGCCATGCTGCGGCAGGAGGGCGAGCCGCTGCCGCCCAGCGTGCGCGAGATCATCCTGGAGTCTGCGTGGGACGCCTTCCTGGCCGAGGCGGGAGACGGCGCCATCGGCTATCCGGGCCCCGGCGATCTGGCGGCGCTGCTCTATACGTCGGGCAGCACCGGCCTGCCCAAGGGCGTCATGCTGTCGCACCGGAACCTGACCACCGGCGCGCGCAGCGTCGCCTCCTACCTGGACAACACCGCCGACGACCGGATCCTGTGCGTGCTGCCGCTCAGCTTCGATTACGGCCTGTCGCAGGTATCCACGGCGCTGCTGAGCGGCGGCTCGGCGGTGCTGATCAACCATCTGTTTCCGCAGGACATCCTCACCGCGCTGGAGCGCGAGGCGATCACCGGGCTTGCCTGCGTGCCGCCGCTGTGGCTGCAGCTGCTGACGCTGGAGTGGCCGGACGGCATCGCCCGGACCTTGCGTTACGTCACCAATTCGGGCGGACGCATGCCGCGCCATGCCATCGCGGCGCTGCGGCAGCGGGTGCCGGATACGAAGATATTCCTGATGTACGGGCTGACCGAGGCGTTCCGCTCGACCTATCTGGACCCGGACGAGGTGGACCGCCGGCCGGATTCCATCGGCAAGGCGATTCCCCACGCCCGCATCGACGTGGTCGATGCAGGCGGCAACAGCGCCGCGCCGGGCGAGCCGGGCGAACTGGTGCATAGCGGGCCGCTGGTCGCCCAGGGCTACTGGAGGGACCCGGAGCGGACCGCCGCCCGCTTCCGCCCGCTGCCGCCGTCGTTCGGTTCGGCCGATCCGGCGGTCTGGTCCGGCGACACGGTGACTCGCGACGCCGACGGGTTCCTCTACTTCGTCGAACGGCACGACAGCATGATCAAGACGTCCGGCTACCGGGTCAGCCCGACCGAGATCGAGGACGTGCTCTACGAGGTCGACGGCGTTTCGGAGGCGGTGGCGCTGGGCGTGCCGCATCCGGCGCTGGGCCAGGCCATCGTCTGCCTGGTCAGCCTGCGCGACGAGGAGGCGACGTCGTCCGACGATGTGCTGGCGCACTGCCGTGCCCAGTTGCCCGCTTTCATGGTGCCCAGGGCGGTGATCCTGCGCGAGACCCTGCCGCGCAACGCCAACGGCAAGATCGACCGGTCCGGCCTTGCCCGCGAGATGGCCGGTATGTTCGGAGCGACCGCATGAGCGGCCCCGCGCTGCCGCCTGGCGGTTTCGAGGTGCGCGGCCAAGAGCTGATGGCGGGCGGCCGCAGCGTGACCGAGCTGGCGGGGCAGGCGGGGACGCCGCTCTTTATCTATGACGGCGCGCTGATCGCCCGCCGGGTCAGCGATCTGCGCGCGGCGATGCCCGCCGGGCTGGGTCTGCATTACGCCATCAAGGCCAACCCGCTGCCCTCGGTGGTCGCCCATCTTGCCGCGCTGGTCGACGGGCTCGACGTGGCGTCCTCGGGCGAGCTGGAGCGGGCGCTGGCGACCGGCATGGCGCCCGGGCGGATCAGCTTCGCCGGGCCCGGCAAGACCGATGCCGAACTGCGCGCCGCGGCGCTCGCGGGCATCACCGTCAACCTTGAATCGGCCGGGGAGATGCGGCGCCTGGCGGCCATCTCCGCCGCGCTCGGCATCCGCGCCCGCGTCGCGGTCCGGGTCAATCCGCTGTTCGAGCTGCGCCAGTCGGGCATGCGCATGGGCGGCGGCCCGAGGCAGTTCGGCGTCGACGAGGAAATGGTGCCGGCGCTGCTCGACGAGCTGGCCGGCCTGTCGCTGGAGTTTCTCGGCTTCCACATCTTCGCCGGCTCGCAGGTGCTCAATGGCGAGGTCTTGATCGACTGCCTGGGCAAGACCGTCGACCTGGCGATCCGGCTGGCGGCCGACGCGCCGGCACCGGTGCGCTACGTCAATCTGGGCGGCGGCTTCGGCATCCCCTATTTCCCCGGCGACGTGGCGCTCGACATCGGCCGTGTCGGGCAGGCGCTGGCACCGCTGCTCGACCGGGCCCGGGCGGCGTGTCCCGACGCATCCTTCGCCATCGAGCTCGGCCGCTACCTGGTGGGCGAGGCGGGGCTCTATGTCAGCCGGGTCGTCGACCGCAAGGTGTCGCGCGGCAAGACGTTCCTGGTGACCGACGGCGGGCTGCATCACCACCTGGCGCTGTCGGGCAATTTCGGCCAGGTGATCCGCAAGAACTATCCGGTCGCGATCGCCGGCCGGATGGGTGTGGCGGCGACGGAGACGGCGGACATCGTCGGCTGCCTGTGCACGCCGCTCGACCGGCTGGGCGACAACGTGGCGTTGCCGGAAACCGCGATCGGCGACCTGGTGGTGGTGTTCCAGTCGGGCGCCTACGGTGCGTCGGCGAGCCCGTCCGGCTTTCTCGGCCACGCGCCGGCAGCCGAGCTATTGGTGTAATCCGGGGGGCACGGCCCGGCCGGTTATCCGTCACGCTGGCGGTTGACGGCCGGCGGCTCGACGTCCGATATGTACGCCGCGCACCGCAGGGCCGGCAGCGCACCGGTTTCCGCGGGTACCGGGTGAACGAGGTGAACGGGAGCAGCGGGACGATGGCAAAGCGGGAGACGACCATGGCGCGGCTGGTTGGCGGCGTTCGGGATTCGGTGGTAGTGCGCGGTATGGTCCTGGCGGCCTTGCTCGTCCTCGCCGCCGCTCCGGCACGCGCCGAGGGGTCCATCGTCGAGCTGATCGCCGCGGTAAAGCCCAGCGTCGTCGCCATCGGCAGCCAGGAGGATACCGGCCGCCGGCCGGCCGTCATCCTGGGTACGGGCTTCGCCGTCGGCGACGGCGGCCACATCCTGACCGCGCTGCATGTGGCGCGCGGCGTGCCCGCCGGATCATTGTCGATCCATGTGGGGCAGGGCGACGATGCCGGGATTTTCCGGGTCAAGCAGATCGCCGCCGACGCCGATAACGACCTGGCGCTGCTGAAGATCGAGGGCAAGACGCTGCCGGCGCTGCGGCTGTTCACGGGCAAGCCGCTCAGCGAAGGCGAAGAGGTGGCGTTCACCTTCTATCCGGCCGGCGCGGTCCACGGCCTCTATCCGGCGACGCACCGCGGCATCATCTCGGCCATTACGCCGATTGGACGGGCGCCTGACCGGAAGGTCATGGCATACCAGCTCGACGCCACCGGCGTCCCCGGCAACAGCGGCGGCCCCATGGTCGATCCGGCGGACGGCACGGTCACCGGCGTAATCAACTCGAGCTACGTCCCGGATACCGGGGACAGTGCCGCCGACCGGCCGGCGGGCATCACCTTCGCCATGCCGATCCAGGCGGCCGTCGAGCTGCTGAGGAAGGCCGGGCTGGAGCCCTGATCTAATCGCCTTCGGGCATCACGTCGCCCTCCGGCGACACCACGAAGCGGCCGGTCTGACCGTCCTTGCTGCCGACGCCGTGCCAGTAGTTGTCGCAGCCCTTGCGCTCCATGCGGACATTCGTGTAGCCGGCCTCCTTGGCCTTGCCCGCGGCCCATCCGGCGGTCGATCCGTCGATCCGGTCGCCCGGATCGCAGGCCGCCTGGGCGGCGCCGGTGACGCCGGTGGCGGGCAGGGCCGCGAACGTGGCGATCGCCAGGGCGGGCGCGGCGAGAAACGTCATCTTCCAGTTCATGGCGCAACCTCTTTCGTTTGAGCCACGGGTCCTGTCCGGACCCGCGGTTGGATATGAACGCCCGCCATCAACGCTCCACGGGGCCGGAGGTTGCGGTAACCATGCGCGGCCTATCATTCGCGCGATTGTGCTAGGGTCGGCGCGCACTCCACCGATTCGAGCCGATGACCGACGCGCCCACGCTTGCCGACGCCTTCATTCCCGAATTGCCGAACCACTACAGCGGCAAGGTGCGGGAGAACTACGACCTGCCCGACGGGCGGCGGATCATCATCGCCACCGACCGGCTGAGCGCGTTCGACCGGATTTTGTGTGCGATACCGTACAAAGGTCAGGTGTTGACCCAGACGGCGAAGTACTGGTTCGAGGCGACCAGCGATATCTGCCCGAACCATGTGCTGGAATATCCCGATCCCAACGTGGTGATCGGCAAGCGGCTCGACATCCTGCCGGTCGAGATGGTGGTGCGCGGCTATCTGGCCGGAGCCACGGCGACCTCGATCCTGACGCTCTACAAGGCCGGCGAGCGCGAGATGTACGGCCACCGCTTCCCGGACGGCCTGCGCGACAACCAGATCCTGCCCAGGGCCATCATTACGCCCACCAGCAAGGCGTTCGACGGCGGCCACGACGAGCCGCTGACCCAGGAGCAGATCGTCGGGCAGGGGCTGCTGACCCGGGAGCAGTGGGACATCGTCGCGCGCTATTCGCTGGCGCTGTTCGCCCGCGGCCAGGCGCTCGCCGCCCGGCACGGCCTGATCCTGGTCGACACCAAATACGAGTTCGGCACCGACGAGACCGGCCGCATCGTGCTCGCCGACGAGATCCACACGCCCGACAGCAGCCGCTACTGGATCGCCGGCACCTATCCGGAACGCTTCGAGGCCGGCCAGCGCCCCGACAGCTTCGACAAGGACTTCGTCCGCGCCTGGGTGGTTGCCCGCTGCGATCCCTACAAGGACCCGATCCCGGCAATCCCCAGGGACCTGATCGAGCAGACCAGCCGCGTCTACATCAAGGCCTACGAGACCATCACCGGTCAGACATTCGCGCCCGACCCCTCGG
>LNFM01002607.1_pt1 | contig 19948 bp, 21 predicted proteins | sample 596031 | NCBI WGS metagenome assembly LNFM01 (sample SAMN04254537, study PRJNA301005) | activated carbon metagenome | isolation source: dual media filters at the Ann Arbor, Michigan drinking water treatment plant | place: USA: Ann Arbor | reverse complement strand
GCACGCCGTCGCAGATCGTGGTGTCGCCCGACAGCACCACCTTGCGGCCCTTCCATTCCACGCTGAAGCCGTAGGCCGGCGTGACGGCCGGGCCGTGGTCGACGAGAAAGGCCGTGACGCGCACGCCGTCCTCGTCGAACACCACGCCCTCGCCGAACTCGGTCACCTCGAAGGCCTGGCCCGCCGGTTCGGCGGTCTCGTACTTGCGGCGTGCGGTGATGTCGAAGTGGTGGAACTCGCGCAGCCCGGCCACCGCGCGCTGCGTGCCCTCGGGGCCGTACAGCTTCAGCGGCCGCGCGCGGTGCAGCACGAACCAGCCCGTCATCCACAGGTCGGGCAGGCCGCAGATGTGGTCGGAGTGCAGGTGCGTGTAAAAGATGTCCGTCACCTCGGGGATGGGGATGCCGCACTCGTACATGCGCTGCAGCGTGGCACGTCCGGTGTCGAACAGCAGCCAGCGACCGCCGGCCCGGATCAGCGTGGCGATGCCGTGCCGCGACACCGACAACGAAGGGCTGCCCGTGCCCAGCAGCCAGATGTGCAGGTGCTCGTCGAGCGGCGCATCGAGGTGAACGCCCTGGTATTGGTAGGTCGGCATCGGGGGCCTGCGCTGCATGGAAGACGCCGCATCTTGTGCGGCACGGCGCCACAGCGTCGAGCAGAACGTTCAGGCCAGGGTGTTCGAAAGAACAGAACAGTCGGCGCGCTCAGGCCGCCGCCAGCGCCGTCACCATCTCGCCCAGCACCCCGGCCAGCGCGACGCCGGCCGGCGACAGCAGGCCGTCATGACGGCAGAACAGCAGCAGCCGCTGCGACTTGTCGGCCAGCTCGGGCAGCGGCACGAACACCGCCGTGCCGTCGTGCAGCTCCTGTTCGACGCCGATGCGCGTCTTCACCGCCACGCCGGCACCGGCCAGCGCCAGGCGGCTCATCATCAGCACCGAGTTGGTCTCCAGGCGCGGCATGAGGCGCAGCGCGTCGCGGCCCAGCGCGTGCTCGAGCATGCCGCGCACGCCGATGGACGGGTCGGGCAGCAGCAGCGGCAGGCCGGCGTCCTTCAGCTCACGCAGGCGCAGGCTCTTGCGCCGCGCCAGCGGGTGGTCGGCGCGGAAGATCGCGCCCAGCGCCAGATCGGCGCGCGCCAGCTCCTTGACGCGCGGTGAGTCGGCGGTGGCGTAGGCCAGGCCCAGGTCGGCCTCGCCGCGGTCGACGGCGTCGAAGACGCGCAGCGAGCTGCCCATGGTGACGCCCACGCGGATGCCCGGCCAGCGCGCCCAGAAGGCCACCAGCGCCGTCACCACCGGCCCCACGGCCACGCCTTCCACGCAGGCCAGGCCGCAGCGGCCGGCCAGCTGCCCGCTCAGGCTCTGCACGAAGTCGCGCCCGCGCTCGACCTCGGCCGCCGCACGGCGCACGTGGTACAGCAGCGTCTCGCCGGCGCTGGTGAGCTGCACGCCGCGCGCCACGCGGTGGAACAGCGGCACGTTCAGCTCGGCCTCGAGCTGCGTGATCTGGTAGCTCACCGCCGACGGCACGACGTGCAGTTCGGCGGCGGCCTTGCGCACCGAGGCCAGACGGGCCACGGTCTCGAAGTAGAGGTACGCGGTGGCGTGGAGGGAGGATCGGCGGACGCGGGCCATGGCCCCCGGCTTTTACTACGCCGGACGGCAGGCCCGGGAAGACGCCGGGTGCTGGGGTGCGGGGGGGTGCGGGGCGGCCTAGGCTGCCAGGCGGAACGTGGACACCAGCGCCGACAGCCGCTCGGCCTGGTCCTTCAGCGACTCGGCCGCGGCGGCGCTCTCTTCCACCAGCGCGGCGTTCTGCTGCGTCATCTGGTCGAGCGTGGCCACCGAGTCGTTGACCTGGGCGATGCCCTGGCTCTGCTCGTTGGCGGCCGACATCACCTCCCCGATGATGTCGCTGACCCGCTGCACGCTGGCCACGATCTCGGTCATGGTGGTGCCGGCGTCGCCGACCAGCCGCGTGCCCGATTCGACACGGTCGACGCTGGTGCCGATCAGGCTCTTGATCTGCTTGGCCGCATCAGCGCTGCGCTGCGCCAGGCTGCGCACCTCGCTGGCCACCACCGCGAAGCCGCGTCCCTGCTCGCCGGCGCGGGCGGCTTCCACCGCGGCGTTCAGCGCCAGGATGTTGGTCTGGAAGGCGATGCCGTCGATGGTGCCGATGATGTCGCCGATCTGCTTGCTGCTGGCATTGATCGACTCCATGGTGGCCACCACCTGGCTCACCACCTCGCCGCCGCGGCGCGCCACGTCGCTGGCCGACGCGGCCAGCTGGTTGGCGGCGCGCGCCGAGTCCGAGGTCTGCGTCACGGTGGCCGTGATCTGTTCCATCGCGCTGGCGGTCTGCTGCAGCGAGCCCGAGGTCTCCTCGGTGCGCTGGCTGAGGTCGGCGCTGGCCGACGCGATCTCCGAGCTGGCACCGGCCACGCCGGTGGTGCCCGTGCGGATCTGCTGCACCATCTCGACCAGGCTGCCCTGCATCATCGCCAGGGCACGCTGCAGCGCGCCGATCTCGTCGCCGCGCGCCACGGTGGTCGACGGCACGGACAGGTCCTTCCCGGCGATGCGCTGCGCCGAAGCGATGGCCTGCTGCAGCGGCTGCGTCACCGAGCGCGTGATGGTCCATGCGAGGCCGCTGCCCAGCACCAGCGCCAGCAGGGCCAGGCCCGCCAGCAGGGTCTGGGCCAGGCTCGAACGGCGCGTGGCCTGCAGCGCCACGGCATCGGCATTGGCCTGCACCTGTGCCTGCAGGGCGCCGATGGCGTCCAGGTAGGCCTTCGCACCGGCCATCATCGGCCCGTTGACCAGGTTGTTGCCGTCGTCGACCTTGCCTGCCTTGAAGGCGGCGGCGGCCTGGGCCCGCACGTCGACGTAGATCTTGCGGTGCTTGCCCACGGCCTCCAGCAGCTGGCGGTCCTTGGGGTCGGTGAGGGACTGGTTGACGCTCTCCTGCAACTTGGTGATGGCGGCCGAGGTCTCCTTCATCGGCGGCTCCAGGAAGGCCACCGTGGCCGGGTGGTAGCCCGAGGCGCCCACGCCCAGGGCCCGCGTCAGGTTCAGGTTGACGGCGCCTTGCCAGCGCTCGATGGTCGTGGCGTGCTCGGCCAGGTCGACACGCCGCTCGTTGAGCTGGGCGATCTCGCGCAGCTGAAGCACGCCCGCACTGGCCATCACCAGCATCAACACCAGCACGCTGGCGAAGCTGAGGCCCAGGCGGGTACCGATTCGGAAATTCGAGAACAGGTTCATGGCAGCTTTGTCGGCTTTCCCCGGAGCGCCCCACAGGCGCTGCATGGCGTCAAGCGTGACGCAGATCACGGCCGCCGAAGACCCCCCCACAACTGCGCCAGAGGGGTCGAAATGGCGCCACCCAGCGTCAACGGGCTCGCGGCGGGCGCAGGGGCCGTCAGCCCGGTGTGAGTCTGGGGGTCGGGAGGGCGGCCCGGCGGCTGCGCCGCGACAGCAATCCGATGCCCAGCAGGCCGACCAGGGCCGCAGTTGAAGAAACTCTCTTCATGACGAGACCTCCCCATCGAATGGCCGACAGCCGGCGGTGACTTTGTCGAGAAAGCTCGCCGCGGCGCCATTCTGCGGACGATGTCCGCCATTGCACACCCCACAACGACAATGAATCAGGGGCGGGACTTTCCCTGGGCTTGTTCCGCCGGCCACCGTCCCGCGACGGATCACGCTGCCAGGGCGGCCTTCGACTGCAGGAAGTGCCGGGCGTCGATGGGCGAGATGCCCAGCAGCTTCAGCGTGCCGTCCTGGGCCACCGGCAAGGTGGTGGCGGCCAGCCAGTTCAGGCCCATGATGTTGGCGGCCGCCATGGAGAACGGCTGCATCAGCCTTTGCTGCAGCCGGAACACCGCGCCCGGCACGCCGACCACGCGCACCGGACGGCCGAGCACCTCGGCGAACAGCGCCGCCACCTCGCCCCAGCTCAGCATCGCCGGCCCGGCGAGGTCGCGCGTGGCGTTCTGCAGCGCCGGGTGGTCGGCGGCCGCGATCAGCGCCGCAGCCACGTCGTCGATGGCGATGAAGGCATGGCGCGTCGTGGCGTTGCCCGGCACCAGGGCGATGCCGTGGCGGTCGATCAGCTGCCCCGTCGCGCCCACGAAGCGCTGCAGGAAGGGCCATCGGCGCGCCACCAGCGGCGCGGCGTCGCCGCGGGCCGGCAAGGCGCTGCCGATGAGCGCGAACCAGTCGTCCATGAACGGGCCCGCGCGCAGCACCGCATGCTCCAGGCCGCTGTCGGCCAGACGCTGTTCGATCAGACGCTTGGTGCGGAACAGCGGCACCGCGTCGTCGTGCGCGGTCACCGGCACCGAGACGAACACGAAGCGCCCGCAGTGGTGGCGCGCGCAGGCCTTCATCAGGTCGACGTAGCCGCGGTCGTCCACGGCGTCGAAGCTGCTGCCGTGGGTGGGGGCCACGGCATTGGCCGTGGCGATCACCGCACCGGCGCCGCGGCACGCGGCGTCCAGCGTCTCGGGGCACATCAGGTCGGCTTCAACCCGCTCGACACCGGGGCGCCGCAGGTGCGCCTGCAGCGACGTGGGCCGCACCATCGCCCGTACGGGCCGACCGGCGGCCGCGAGCTGCTGCACGATGCGCGTGCCCAGCTGGCCGCTCGCGCCGACCACGAGAACCGGCCGCGGGTCCATGGCTCAGGACCTGGCGGCCGGGTAGCGGCGCTGCACCTCCGCCACCGAACCCCGCACCAGCTGTTCCAGCACGGCGACGTCCACCTCGGACAGGCGCTTGAGGTACAGGCAGGCCTTGCCCAGCTTGTGCTTGCCCAGGCAGGCCAGCAAGGCGGCCTGGTCCGGCGCTTCGGCCGACAGGTAGACCACCAGTTCCTTGCCGCGGATCGCGAAGCCCGTCAGCGCGGCGTCGCCGCTGCGGCCACTGTCGTAGGTGTAGCGGTAGGTGCCGAATCCCACGATGCTGGGGCCCCACATCGCCGGCGCCTGCCCCGTCACCCGGGACATCAGGGCCATGAGCGTCTGGCCATCGGCGCGCTGCCCGTCGCTGGCACGCGAGGCGATGTGGTCGTCGACGCTGTCCTGGGTGGCCCGGGTCTTGGCTTCAGCCATGGGGTGCTCCTCCTGGTCGCGGGTCCCTGCCGTGCTTCCTGGTCGGTCTGCTCTCGGTCACGCTGCCCTGGCGCCCGCGTCAGGCGGTGATCGCCTTCAGGATGCCGTCCACGATGCGCGGGGCGCCACCGGGCGCGCGGTGCACGGCGGCCAGCAGCTCGTCCACCGAAGCCGTGCCTTCCAGGCCCAGCCAGGCCGCCACCTGGGTCGGTGACGACACGAGGTAGGCCATCTTCCAGCTGCCGAACATCGGCTGGCCGGTCTCGGCTTCATGGAAGACGTGGATGGCGGCGTGCCGGGTGTCCTTCGCGATGCTGGCCATCAGGCGCTGCACCACGTCCTTCGGGCCTTCCAGGATCTGCAGGAAGGCGCCGTCCACGTACACCAGCGCGCCGGTCACGCCGCGCCGGAGGTTGCCTTCGCGCGCATCGACCAGGATCGCTTCCAGCGCCGCCATCGACATGGGCGCCGACGCCTGTGACGAGTAGATGACCTGGTATGTCATGCGCTGTGCCGGCTGCCTTGGTGTCTGCATTGTGCGCCGCCTCCCTCGGTGTCGTCCCGGTGCTGGCCGGACTGGCCGCCTTGAGCGCCTCCGGCGGCGGCCACCAGGACGGCGTGATCGGCCCGTACACGCTACTGGCCAGCCGCGGGCGAGCTGGTCTGCGTGCTGCGGCCGGCCACCGACGACGAGACCCTCTACCTGGGCAGGGGACGAAGGCTGGTTCGCCGTCGACCTGGTCGCCGGCACGGCCTGCACCTTCAACCCGGACTTCTGCCGAATGGCTGGTGTGGCTGAAGGGGGCAGGTCAGTGTCGAAACCGGCTCGGCCCGTTCGTCGTGCAGCGGGCGACGGCACCGGGCCGGCTGCCCGCACCGGAGGACCTCACATGCCGCGCTACCTGATCTCGTTCAACTACGGCGACATGCGCGTCAGCGACGACGACCTGCCTGCCGTGGCGCAAGCCGCCCATGCCGTGGTGCGCGACGCCGCGGCGGCCGGCGTGCTGGTCTTCGCCGGCGGCGTGCTCGACCCGCAGCAGACCAGCGTCGTCTCGCCCGAGGGCTCGACCGGCACGGGCCCGGGTCCGGGGCGGGCGGAGTTCATCGCCGGCCTGACGATCGTCGACGTGCCCGGCCGCGAGGCCGCGCTGCAGTGGGGGGCCAGGATCGCCGCAGCCTGCCGCTGTGCGCAGGAGGTTCGCGAGTTCGGGCCGGGCTCGGCGCCCTGATCAACGCCGGTTGCGAGGGTGATCCCCCGCCAGGCGCTCGTTGCCCCGCTTGTAGTTGCGGGTGAGGCGCGCCATCAGTTGCTGCGCGTCGAGCACGCCGCCGACTTGTGAGAAACAGCGGGCAACCGGTCACCTGATCGGCTTGGGCAAGGGCATGCCGCGCTTTTGCATGGCGTCGCGCACGCGGTCGGGGTAGTCGGTGATGATGCCGTCCACCCCCATACCGAGCACACGGTCGATGTCACGGGGCTCGTTCACGGTCCAGGGCATGACCTTGATCCCCGCGTCCTTGGCATCACGGATCAAGCCTGATGTCAGGTCGTTGAAATTGGGGGACCACACGGTACCGCCGGCTGCCTTCACCATCTTGGGCGCCGTGCCGTGTTCGCCCAACTGGAAGCCGGCTGTCCAGGAGCCGTCGTACAAGGTGTTGGTGCGCTGGTTCTGGATCGTGATGTAGACCGTCGTCATGCCGGGTGCGAGCTTCTGCACGGCCTGCAGGCTTCGCCAGTCGAAGCTCAGGATGCGAGAGCGTTGCGACATGCCGTGTTCGCGGATGACTTCCAGTACCGCTCGCACGAAGGCCTCGGGTGCGAGGCTGTTGTCGGGGTACCGGGGATCTATCTTGGTCTCGATGGCGAAGTGGACGTCATGGGCACCCAGTTCCTTGACGCGCTGGAAGAGTGCTGCGAGGGTCGGAATGCGCACGCCGTCGCGGCCTTGCTGGAGCGCGAAGTCACGTGCGTACGGGGTGCCCGGCTTGATGCGGCCCACGTCATAGGTCTGCAGCTGCGCCAGGGTCAACGACTTGATCAACGGCCCCGTGCCCTCCAGCCACTTGCCTTCTGCATCGCGCGTGATGTTCGGGTTCAGCGCCTGGTCGTGGTGAATCACAGGCACGCCATCGGCGGTGATGGCGATGTCCAGCTCCAGCGTGGTCACGCCGATCTCCAGCGCGCGCTGGAAAGACTCCAGGGTGTTCTCGGCGAGCAGACCGCGTGCGCCCCGATGACCCTGGACATCGAACGCCAGGGCGCCCATCGCGGCGGCGGACAGCAGGATCGCGGCAGCCCACTGCTGCAGGGGACGTTTCATCGTGACGCTCCAGTGTGCGGCCAAATCATTGTGGGCGATCCGAACCCAAGGCTAGAACCTGGAGCCCGGCTCCGCCAGAAACGCGAGCTCTTCGGCCGTCGACTCCCGCCCGAGGATGGCATTGCGGTGCGGGTAGCGCCCGAAGCGCTCGATGATGGCCCGGTGCCGCAGCTCGAAGTCGTGGCTGTTCTTCGAGGTGTGCTCGCGGAACAGGCGCTCGGCCGTCTGGTGGATGAGCTTCGATTCGCTGTGCATGTAGGGCATGTACAGGAAGCTGCGCTCGTCCTCGGACAACGCAGCATCGACCCGCGCCGCCACGGCTTCCTGCGCGAGGGCCAGCGCCAGAGCGTCGGTAGCGAACGCGCGCGGCGTGCCGCGGTACATGTTCCGCGAGAACTGGTCGAGCACGATGATCTCGGCCAGCCGGCCGTGGGCGTCTGCGCGCCATTCGAACAACTCGGCGGCCGCGGCGCGGCGGTGCAGGTCGCCGAAGCGCTCGAGGATCAGGCCGTCGAAGGCGGGGTCGACCTTCCAGCGCTGGGCGGGGGTGATCTCGTGGAACCAGAACTGGAGGACGGGGTGGACCATGAGACGACCTCGTCAGGCGGCCAGGAGCGGGCACCTCGAGATGCCGGCCAACTCCTTCTGGAGCGCCTCTTTCGCGATGGCCGTGTCGTACGCCGCTTGCCCACGGAGCCACCAGCCGTCGCTCAGTCCGAAGTAGCGGCAGAGCCGAAGATCAGTGTCGGCCGTGATGGCGCGCCTACCGGCGACGATCTCGCCGATACGCTGTGCAGGAACGCCGATGTCCTTTGCAAGGCGGTACTTCGACAGGCCCAAGGGCTTGAGGAACTCTTCTTCAAGCATCTCACCGGGCGAAACGGGTAGAACAGCGCGCATGGTGCTTCCTTCAGTGATAGTCGACGATCTCGACGTCGGAGGCGCCGTCTGCCGTCCATACGAAGCAGACGCGCCACTGCTGATTGATGCGGATGCTGTGCTGCCCTTTCCGATCATCCTTCAGCGCTTCGAGACTGTTGCCAGGTGGAACCTTCAGGTCGTCAAGAACAGCCGACCAGTCCAACTGCGAAAGCTTTCGCAGGGCAGGCCGCTCGATGTTCACCCAACGCTTCACACGTTTGCCCTCGAAGAGGGCCTGGGTGTCCTTGCACTTGAAGCTCTTGATAGTCACGCCACGCGATAATAACGCCACGCGTTTCTATGGTCAAGTTGAGGTGCACTACGGCAACGACGGCGTTGTCGCATCTTGTCTCGGACGACAGCCGTGCCCTTCAGCATTTGCAGGCAGCCCGGCTTCTGATGAATGCCCTACCTACCGGGCACCGAATGCAAGGTGCCCCTCTGATGCCCCATCGAGTCGTCCGGCTGGAATCTAGGCTGCAACCTGCGCGCCTGCACCCACGAACCGCCCTTCTTGCACTGCCCGCAGGATGGCCGCAGCGATCTTCTTGCCGCCGGCCACCGACGGTTCGATGGGGTTGGCGTAGTCGGCAGGCCCAGTGCACACGCGACGCAGGTCGATGACGCGCAGGTCGTGCTCTGCCGCGACGCGCAGGATCACGTCGTTGTAGGCGCAGAGCGCCATCTTCACCACGCGCTGGTAGTCGGGTGTCGGGAAGTTGGCGTCGTAGATGGTGCACACCACCAAGGGCAGACCCACGGCGAGGCAGGCGGCCACCGCGCTGCGGTAGTTCGATTCAAACTGTGCGGCCGCGCCGGCCAGCAGCAGGAAGGCCTGGCCGCTCGACTGAACGGGGGTGTCGAGGATGTACTCCCGGCCCAGCGCGTCGTTGCCCCCGACGCTGAGCACCAGGTGCGTGTGCGCCTGCCGCAGGCTCTGGAGCTGGCCCGCCACATCGCGCGCGACGGACCCATCCACGGCCAGCAAGTCGGCCTGCCAGCCCGCAGGCATCGCGGCCCGCACGTGGTCCACCACCGCCGGGCCGCCCGCGGTGTAGGGCGCGTTGTCGAAGATCGAATCACCGAGCAGTGCGATGTGGGCCATGGCTTGCCTTCCATGAACGTGGGCGTCGTCGACGGGCGGTCATGCTGCTTCTGCGAACACGCTGCCGGGGCCGGCTGAGGCGCTTCCGCCGCACCAGGCCACACCAGGCCGCACCAGGCCGCACAGCGCTACGGCAGCGTGTAGGCCAACTCGTAGCTGTGCCGGCCTTCGGCGATGATGATCTTGAAGTCGCCTTGAAGGCCCGCGAGTTCGCCCGTGGCCGAGTCGGGCACGACGGTGACGGACAGCCCGGGCACACCGCGGTTCATGGTGCCGGTGTGCTGCAGCACGAAGGACCCCTTCTTGCCGTGCAGCGTGCCTTCGACACGTTCGATGGCCACGTAGCCCGCCGAGCCCTTGACGTCCGTCATCGCGCTGAGCATCTGCCCGCTGGTGGTGGCCACCAGGTCACCGGTGATCTGCTTGTCGATGGACATGCGGCCGAGCTTCGAGCCTTCGGGCTGGCCGTCGAAAGGCAGGGGCAGCAGCTTCACGGTGAAGCTGCCTTTGGCAAGTTGGGTCATCTTGGCTCCAGCGGGTGAAACAGGCGAAGGCTGCGCGCGGAGGGGCGCTGCCATCACGCTGCAGAACAGGGCGACGAGGCTGCGTCGAAGGAGATGCATGGGGGCTGCCTCTGCTGCCGCCGCTAGCGGCGCTCCATCGGCAGGGCCTTCCACGCGTCCCAGCCGATGCTCCTGCCGGGAAAGGCAAGTTGCTCGAAAGGCCAGTGGTCGCGCAGCCAGTCTCTGACGGCGCCATACAGGCGGTCTTCGAGCCCGCTGGCGAGTTCGCTCTGGCGTGCCCACAGAAAAGCGACTGCGTCATGGCCGCACCGCTTCGTGGGTTCGATGTACACGCAGCCGAGGACCCGGGTCTCTGCCAGGTTCACCACCGTGTAGGCGAAGGACCTGCGCGTCTGAAACTCCTTCTGGTGCCAGCCCAGGTCGATCAGGTTCTGCTCCAGGGTCAGCCCCTCGGGCCACCCCAGGCCGGGCCAGACGGTCCTGCAATGCTCCACGCTCGACATGACCGCGTCGTAGTCCTTCACCACGTCATTGACGGTGAGCATGCGCAGACGGAACTCGGCGGTTTCGAGGCCTGGCGGCACTTCGAAGGCGGGCGGAACGAAAGGGAGTGGCGCTGCGGAGGTGTTCATGCGGGCAGTACCCTGCTGATGGAGTGCGCAGCATGCAGCATACGGCTTCGACACACCACCCGACCCGTTCGCGGCGAGGCCGAGCACGGCCGCGTCGCCAATGCTTGAGCGGTCGGCCCCACACTGCCGGCCCCGGGGAGCGCAGCCCACTGCTAGATCGGTTGCCCGTTCACCGCAGCCTCGACCAGCTCTTCCAGCCGGTCCACCTGCCCCGTCGCGTTGTTGACCCCGCGTGAGCGCACCACCACGTCGGTGCCCACGGCGATCCAGTAGGTGGTGGTGAAGGTGCCGCCGGCGTCGGTCTGGCTGTAGCGGCAGGCATCGAAGGTCTTGCCGCGCACCGTCACGGGCTCGCGGGCCTGGTAGCTGTACGCGAGCGTCGAGGTGGACGGCGGAAAGGTCGTGCCGCCCGCCGTGAGCACGGACGTGCTGCTGACCGACAGCGACTGCCCCACCGCCAGCGATTATTCGACGTTGACCACCGGCGGCGTGTTGACGACGACGCTGCGGCCGACCACCGCGCCTTGGACGATGGACGCGATCTCGCTGCCCAGGTGGCGCACGAAGCCGTTGCCGGCGTCCTGCTCGTAGCTGGCGATCTCCACGCCGCCCACGGTGGTGACGCCGGCCGTGGTTTCGGTGCCGGTCGTCCGGGTGGTCACCTTCACGGCGTTCTGGTTCTGGAAGCTGGCCGGCCCGTCGATCACGGTGTCGGCCGTGTACTGCCCGGTGCTGAGCCCCGTCACCGCGTAGGTGGCCGTCACCCATCGGCCCATGGCCAGGGCCTGGGCGGCGGGCACGGTGGTGGTGTTGGTGGTGGTGTCGGTGGAGACCGCGCGCGCCGGCGGCGCGGCCAGGGCATGGGCCCGCATCTGCGACACGAAGGACAGCGGGGCCGCGGCCGGTGCGGTGGTGTCGCCACCACCGCCGCAGGCCGCCAGCACGGCCAGGCTGATGCAGGCGACAGAGGTCTTGAGAAGGGAAGACAAGGTGCTCACGGGAGGTCCTGAACAAGGCCAAGGGGACCAGCAGGCGGGGCCTGCGAAGCGGACCGGCACGCGGTGGTCGTTCAGAGCGGGACAATGCCAGAGGGGGCGGCAAGGGGCAGCAAGCCCACGGGGCGAAGGGGTGGCGCGCCAGACCGCCAGGGCAAGCCCGGCGGTTGCTCAGAGGCCGCCGATGTCGAACGGCAGTCCGATCGCGGCCAGGCCCACCAGTTGAGGGCTGGCCGTGTTCACCAAGTCCTGTGACGCCAACAGAGCCAGCGACTGCTGCGTGTGGGCCCCGCTCTCCAAGAGGCCTGCAAAGGTGGCCAGGTCTGCCGCTCCCGGAGGCTGGCCGACCACGTTCGAATACACCAGCTTGACGAATGCGCTGTTCGAACGGCCGCCGGCCAGGGCCCAGAATTCCGCGGTACCCAAGGCCAGCGCCACCAGGTCGGCGTAGCTGGCGCCAGTGTCGGCCAGCCTCAGGCCGATGCCCGCGAAGGCCGGGTTGCTGACTGCCTCGGGACCGAACATCGCGCGCAGGATCTGCGCCACCATGCCCGCCCGGCCGCCGAAGTCCAGCGCCAGGCCCCCGTCGGCGAAGTGCAGCCGCTCTACCGTCGTCAAGGTGTCGAGACCATTGCGGCCGTCACGTGCCTCCAGGTACAGCGTGTCGCCGACTCGGCGCAGTTCGTAGTCGGCGCGTCGAAGTTCCAGCAAGGCGGTGTCGAGGCCAGCGCCGCCGTCGATGATGTCGTTGCCGGGCCCACCGGTGAGGCGGTTGTCGAGGTCGTTGCCCAGCAAGACGTCGTCGCCACGCGAACCGATGGCGTTCTCGATCAGGGTACCCGGGGCGATGGACAGGTTCTCGAGTGCCGCCTGCCCCGACGGCGTCGCGCCGGTGCTGCCCGTTTGGCCGTCGTTCAGATCGAGCTTGACGCCCACCAGGATCCGGGACGCGTCCAGCGTGTCGGTACCTCCATCGTCGACCAGGGTGCGCATTGCCGCACCGTCGTCCGGATCCAGTGCATACGTGTCGTTCGACTCCTGCACTGCCCTCGTACCGTAGAGCATGCGCAGCGCCAGCCAGTCGATCGGGCCCCAGTCGGCGCGGAAGAGGCCATCGCCTGGGGGCGTTGTCGACATCACGGTCAGCGCGCTGCGATCGTCACTGACACGGAAGACCTCGGCATAGCGGTCGCCGGCATCGCTGTTGGTCGGATGGCGCAGGCCGAGCGCATGGCCGATTTCGTGCAGCAGCGCCTGGTAGCCCTCGCTGCCGGGCGCCAGGCCGAGCATCGAGTCGACGTCCATCCAGACATCGCCCGCCGCGTCGCCGTTGACGCCGGGCTGCGTCGCCAGGCCCTTGGTGTTGCTTTGTGCGCTGATGCCGAAGCGCAACTGACCCGCTCTGGTGCCCGTTTCGGCGACCTCGGTGAAGTCGAGCCGCGTGGCCCCGGCGGTGTGGGCCAGGATGTCGCGCACCAGCTGGCGCTCTGCCTCGCTGAAGGGCCTGAAGCCGGACTCGCTGCTGGAGGCGACGAAGCTGTAGCTCAGCGATGCCGGGCTGCCCAGCGGTCGATCGCTGTTCCAGCGGTATGCCCCGCCTTCGTTGAGCACGGTGGCCAGACTCCTCGACGTGATGAAATCGGACAGCGGCAGGTGGGTCCAGACACCGCTATCGCGGTCCAGCGTGACCTCGATGTATTCGACGTCGCGGACCTCGATGCGAAATCCGGTACCGACCTTGGGCGTGATGACCGCGTGCCGACCATCCGCCGACACCTCGATGGCCAGATCGTCCAGCACAGCGGGCTGCGGTGGCTTGTTGGCTGCCGGCCGGAACCAGCTGTTCATCGCCACGCCATCGCGTCCGCCGCCGCCGTGAAAGACGTCGTCGCCGCCGCTGGGCCAGTAGAAGTTGTCGAGTTCGTTGCCGATCACCAGCGCGTCGGCCGCATCGCTGCCGGCCACGCGCGTGATGCCCACCAGCGTGTCCCGGCCGCCCAAGCCATCCTCGGCCCAGCCTTCGGCGAGGTTGACCCGCAGGCCTGGCCCGGAGGTGACATACATCGCTCCCATGAAGCCGTTGAAGTCCGGCAGCACGAGGTGTTCGATGTGGTCATTGCCCGGTCCGCCCAAGGCGAAGCCCGAATACAGGCGCAGGGTGTCGTTCCCGGCTTCGCCGAACACGGTGTCGAAACGGTCCCGCTCGGCAGCACTCTGCGTGTAGCGATCGTCGCCGCCGGTCAGTCGGATGTCGGCCATGGCGCATCAGCTCCGCAGCAGGGGCAGCGTGGCCTGCGGGAAGGCGCCCAGACCGGGCAGCACCTCCGTCAGCGCCGAGGCCGGCGCACCGAGCCAGCGCGCCATCGTCGCCGCCACCTGGTCGGTGGCGGTGGTCGGCACATGTCGACCACTCGCCAGCGGATCGCCGTCGTCGGGGCCGCCGAGCACGGGGCTCGGGAAGCTGCCGACCACCGTGCCGCCGCTCACCGGCCCGCCAAGCGCGAACCAGTGATTGCCCCAGGCGTGCTCGCTGCCACCGCCCGAGGCGGGTCGCACGGTGCGGCCGAAGTCGCTCATCATCAGTGTCAGCACGTTGTCGTCGACACCGTTGCCGCGGTTGGTGGCGTCGAAGGCCGCCAGCGCCTGGGCCATCACGGCCAATTGGGCGTCCTGGGTGTCGGGGCCAGAGCCGCGCTGGTTGGCATGCGTGTCGAAGCGTCCCCAGGACACCAGGAAGACCTGGCGCCTATAGCCCTGCGCCTTGAACACCGGCAGCACCGAGGCCAGCACGCGCAACTTCTCGCCGAGTTCGCCGGCACCGAAGTCGGCAGCCGGCGGGCGCGCGGCTTCCAGCGCACGCGTCAGCAGCCGGGCATCGGCGATGGATTGGGTGAAGTTGCGGGCGTAGTCGGCTTCGTAGGCATTGCCGGACTGCCAGCGGGCGATCTGCTCCAGCGACTTTGTCTCCGGGAGGTCGGGTTGCATGATGTCGGCTATGCCGAAGCCGCGCGGTGCACCGAAGGTGTTCAACACCGAGACAGGAGAGCGCAGTCCGGTGACCAGGGTCGTGCGCTGGTCCATGCTCATCGCGGCCAGCGGGTGACGCAGGGCTGGCGGCAGTTGCTCCAGCGCGCGGCCGCCCCAGCCGCTGAGGTCGTCCCGCACCGTCCAGCCCTGCTGCAGCATCACCTGGTCGCTGTGCGAGAACAGGAACGGCGGCAGTTCTGCGGCGTTGGCACGCGCAGCGGCGGCGCTGGTCGGCCCGACGAGCGGACCGACGTTGGCGATGAAGGACAGACGCTGCCGGGCGTACAGATCGGCCAGCGAACCGAGCGCGGGGTGGACGCCGAAGCTGCGGCCGGCAGCTGTACCGGCCAGCGGCAGCAGGCTGCTGCGCGACAGAGCAAGTCCCTGGCGAGCCTGTGCGTAGTCGTTGTAGCCGGCGTCCAAGGGCACCAGCAGGTTGTGGCCATCGTTCCCACCCATCAGGAACAGCACCACCACGGCCTTGTAGCCGTCGTCCGCCTCAGCCTGGTTGGCCAGCCAGCCACTGCCGCCGGCCAGCGCCATCGCGCCGGCGCCCCTGATCAGCGTGCGTCTGTCCATCATCGGCTGACTCCAAAGGCGGCGCTGGCCAAGGCCTGGTCGATCAAGGACAGCGCGGCCCAGGTGGGTGGCCGGCTCTGCGTCTGCAGACGCGTCGCCTGCGTCTCGAGCGTGTTTCGCAGGGCAGGCGACATCGCGCCCCGAAAGTAGCGCTGCGAGATGCGTTCGACGAACTCGCGGGGTGACCGCTGGTAGGCGTCGATGAAGGCCCCTGGGTTGCACCCTCCCGCTTCGAGCAGATCGACCTTGAAGCCCTGGCTCGAGGGGTCGTGCGCCAGGCCGCTGAAGAAGCCCAGCCGCGAGCGCAGTTCCTGCATGCTGACCAGTTGCTGTTCGGGCGCCAGCAAGTTGCTTCCCGGCGCGCGATCGGTCGGCGCGTAGTAGCCGAACACACTCTGGGAACTGCTGAAGGGCTCGCCATGAACGAGCAGGGTCAGCCCATTGCGTTGACGCAGCGTGTCCTTGCAGTCCATGCCGCGCAATGCCGCCATGGTGTGCAGCCACGGAGAACGGTACTTGCCGTCGCGCTCGTGCGCGGCACCCGGCACATCGCCCCGACGTGCTTCCGGATCCAGCAGCACGGCCTTCAGCACGGCCTTCATGTCCCCAGCCACGCCCGCGCCGTTGTCGCGGAAGCGGGCCGCCACGCGCGCCACGTAGGCGGGCGACGGGTTGCTGGTCACGAGGTGCTGGATGTAGCGCAACGCGACGAAGGGGCCGATGTTGGGATGCGCCATCAGCACCTTGATGGCGTCGTCCAGGTCCCTGGCGGCACCCTGCCCTGCGGGAAAGTCCATGCCCAGAACCTGCTTCGCACCGCTGTCCCGGTCGTCGGGGCGCGGGCTGGCCACCATGGGGCGCGTCCAGTTGCCCCAGTTGCGCGGGTGCCTGTCGGCGGGGTCGGGGTCGTGCTGCCAGCCGGTCAGCACGCGGGCGAGCTCCTCGACGTCCTTCTGCGTGTACGTGGGCAGCGGGCGGCCGCGTTCATCGCGCAGCGTCGTGCCGTCTGGCGCCAGCCGCACCACGCCGATCGAGAACAGTTGCATCAGTTCCCGCGCGTAGTTCTCGTTCGGGGCGCACTGCGGACAGGCGCTGCTCCTGGGGCGGTTCTGGTCGTTGTCCAGGAAGTGCGCCATGTAGGCATTCAACGTCACCTCGCGCAGCGTGTCGCCGTAGTTGGCGAAAGCTTGGCGCTGCAGCAGGTTCGTCCACTCGATCCATCCCGGCACTTCGCCCTTGGTCTTGAAGGCCGCGACGATGAAGTTGGACGTCGAGAAGGCCACGCGCCAGCGCAACTGGTCAGGCGCGCCGATCGACCGGCGCGCGACCTCGCGGTCCGTCGTGAAGGTCAGCTCCAGCGGGATCTGCTCGCTGGCCGGTACCTGGTAGATGCCGTCGGCCAGGGCAGCGTCGATGGGCGTCACGGGCAGGGCCATCTGCTCGTCGATCCAGGCCTCGAAACCCTTGGCCTGCAGCTCGGCCACCAACTCGGGCGTGGCACCGAAGCTCGCCTGCTCGGCGAAGCGGCTGGCAGCGTAGTAGGTGACCTTGGGCGTGGGCACCGCCGCGACCTGGCCGGCCGACGGGCGCTGGCCGCCTGCTGGCACCTGAGTGCCATCGCCGCATGCCACCAGCAAAGACGCGCTCAACGCGCAAGCGCCAAGCCAGGGGATGGTCGACCTCATGCGGGGGATTCTTTCATTGGTCCGGACACCAGACAACAGCAGTCCTGAGGAGCGCACCCGCGTTCGGTCGACCGGTTGCCCGGCGGGCTGACAGCGGCTGCGCCACGGGACTGCACAGCGACGAACCGCAAGCCCGGCGCGCCCTGCCGCGCCGCGATCAGCCTTCCCCCAGATGCCCCCGCTTCAGCGCCGCGTCCCTGTCCCGGAAGCAGCCGCAGGAAGCCCAGCTTCTTGTAGAAGCCTTCCTTGCCGGGCACCGAGTACAGGATGACCTTCTGGTGCCCCTTCGAGTCGTCCAGCAGGCGCGAGACCACGGCCTTGCCCAGGCCGGTGCCCTGGTGGCTGGGCAGCACGGCCACGTCGCAGATGTACGAGCAGTCGGCCCCATCGGCCAGCGCCCGGCCCGCGGCGACCAGCTGGCCGTTGTCGCGCACGAACCAGCGGTAGCGGCTGTTGGTGAAGACCGTCTGCAGGTGAGCGGCGCTCTTGTTGCCGAGGGGGGCTAGGCGGTAGAGGGTTTCGACTTCGGGCCAGTCGATGGGGTCTAGGGTGGAGGACCAGGTGAGCATGGGCATGGGCTTTCGCTTTAGGGGCAGACGCTACCGGATGGGCTGAGTGCCCTGCGCTGAACCGTCACAAGACGAAGGCGGCGTTTGGAGGGACATCGGGTACGCAACGTACCCATAGAACGTTGTCCCGCCGGCACGACGAACCGCCTAGTTTGTAGGACCAAAGGGCCGACACACCCCCGCCCTCTCAGCGAGAGACTGAAGGCGAGGCCTGCGGCCGAGGTGTCTCCCGGTAGTAGGGCACGTCAAATCGGCACGTTAGGCACCTCACCTGCCCGTCGCCAAGAATGGAGCAAGTCTTGAATCAACGAAGTGGTTCGGACGCCACCCACCCAACAGTTTTTCAACAATGAAGTTGTCAGCCACGGCCGCAGCCATGCCGACAACTGGGAACTGTGACTCAAGTGCTGTCGTGAAGAGGTAGCGTGCAGTCTTTGCCGGCACTGACTGTATCCAGCCTTCCTTCGACACTGCCGCCATGTAGTTGCGTAGCAGGCCTTCATCAACCGTCGCAGCTTTGAGCCACTCTTTGAAGCGCATGGCGCCTTCGAGCAGAAGCAAGAAATCCTTAAAGGAACGCTGTCCCGAGTCAATGCATTCTCTCAGCGACGGATAGTCAGGCAGAGTGACGTGATGGAACGTATCAAGATCCGACCCGTTGAGATACCGCCGTCTCAGGATCTCCGCATATCGAACTTGCACAATTGCCGACGTCGCGTCTGAGGACACAAAGTCGCCACCGTAGAATGCGGCAAGGGACATGTCGGCACGCGCATCAAGTATGTTGCTGAGAAGATGAGCCTCAGTGAGCGGTTCTTCGGGGGGCAGCATGACGGCTCGACGCCTATTCATAAGGCCGAAATCAATGTTGTTGACCACATAGATCCCAAGGTCTGTGTCAACAACGTCGAACCGCAGCCCGTCTCCAAGTCCACTAGCTCCCGGTGTCCTTCCAAGTGCCGCATTGGTTGCGGCCCGAACGAAGTCCGGTTGCTGCAGATCGGCACGAGCCGCAGCGAGGATGCCGCCCTTCAAAAAGAAATCCCCCGAATACTTTCTGGGCGGCGCGTACCGCAAGAACGCCTTGGCATACCGCTTCGCGTCACTCCTGCTCACTCCATGCGAACGAAACATGTACGCAACACGCTCATCTCTAGACGAAAACGTGCCTTCGCCTTCATGGCCGGAAAGGGTGAAAGCAATGTAGGAATGGGCCGTCAACGGCCCTATCGCCTGCGAATGAGTGCCAAGGCTCTCTTCACAGTACACGGCACTGCAATCTGATCGTTGAAGTACCGACAGCAAAGTCCCAGCCCCAAGCTGGCGCACCAACTGACCGAAACTGCCCATGTCAATGATCAGGTGAACGTTCTGATAGAAAAGAAGGGCCTCGGCGAGTTGGCCAGCAGTGATTGCCCCACCACTTTCCGATCTTCGAAGAACGATCTTTTCAAACAACTCATTTCTCCGCTGGGTCAGCAATAGATGGCGGCGTTCAGGCGCCAAATTTCGAGCAAACGACACATTCACCGGCTAGGGTCAATTTAGACACCGATCGCAGTGTGGTCAAGGCAACAGCGCGTTGGCGTCAAATCAGCAAATACTACCCCTCCCTACCTGCTGATTCGTCATTGCCGAGCTGCACAAGTGATCCGCGGCTATAGTTGCTGACGATCAAGACTGATTCGTACACAAACCGAATGTTCCTTGTGAACCACTCAAGATCAAGTATTTCATTGAAGACGATTCGAACGTTACCTTCGGAGTCAGGCCTGTCAAATTTCACAAGCCTGACCGGAAAGATAGTTCGGTCGGAAACTATTCGACCGTGTGCAATCGCGTCGCGGAGTGCAACTAGGTTCTCGTTGATCTGCGGCTTGCCATCAGTTCGCATCAGTTCATTGAACGCGGTGATCAACTGACCAAGCGATGCGTAGTCAGTCAAACACGAGGCCGGGAAGAGTGTTCCAAGCTGGCTCGTCGCAAGATCACTTGGCGACGGCAAACGCCCTTCGGTGGGCCGCGATCGCGCAAGTGCAAGCCGAAGAGCAACTTCAAGGGAGTGCAGGTTCCCCACAAGCTTGCCGAGGTGAGACACGTAGTCATCAGAGGTCATCGGGGAGCCCAACGCGCTTAAACAGCAAAACAGTCAAATGAATCGAGTGGGCCGTTGTAGTTGATTCGTGCCCCGTTTCAATACCCAACTCATCGTCCTATCTGTGGTGGAGTCCAGGATTGTCCCGGCCCCCCCACGCTGTCAATCGCAACTAGGAGCTGAGCTCACCACTCGTATAAACCCGTGCGCTGCCATCCCGGCCTCTACCGCCGCCAGCGCTACCATCTCCGAGGAACCGGAGCGCGCCAAGAACCCATGCCCACCCGCCACCCCCACCGCGGCGAACCGCACCTCATGCACTCCCTGATGGAGTGGCGCGCCCTCGGCGAAATGGCCTTGCTGCCCT
>LNFM01006161.1_pt1 | contig 19949 bp, 14 predicted proteins | sample 596031 | NCBI WGS metagenome assembly LNFM01 (sample SAMN04254537, study PRJNA301005) | activated carbon metagenome | isolation source: dual media filters at the Ann Arbor, Michigan drinking water treatment plant | place: USA: Ann Arbor | reverse complement strand
GTCGTGGAGTGGCATATTCGTGCCTGGTGATCGCAGTTGTTACTGCCCCAGAGGGACATCCACTTTCTGAGCAGGTACCCCTGCTCGTTGTTGCTCTTGCACGAACCGACGATGAAGATGCTGTCGGGGCCGCTTTCCTTGCGCAGCTCGAGCATCTTGGCGCTGATCTCGGTCAGCGCCACGTCCCAGGTGATGCGCTCGTACTTGCCGTTCACGAGCTTCATCGGGTACTTCAGGCGGTACTCGCCATGCGCGTTGTCGCGCACCGCAGCGCCCTTGGCGCAATGCGAACCCAGGTTGATGGGCGAGTCGAACACCGGCTCCTGCCGCACCCAGACGCCGTTTTCGACGACGGCGTCGATCGCGCAGCCCACCGAGCAGTGGGTGCAGACCGTGCGCTTGACCTCGACCTTGGCGCCGCCAGCGGCACCTGCGGCCTTCGTCTCCGCAGCGTTGGCCTTGCGCACCAAAGTCAGTTGCGAGGCCGTGATACCGGCGCCGAGCCCCAGGCCGGAACGGCGCAGGAACTTGCGCCTGTCCATCGTGGGTATGGCGCGGGACAAGCCTCGCGCCAGGCCGTCGACGAGCGTGCGGGACGACGACGCCGTCCCATCAGTCGCCAACTTGCGTGTCAGAAGCATAGGGCCTCCTGTGGAACAAGCGGATGTGGAAGAAGGTTCATGAGGGCTGTAGTCGGAAAACTCAGATGCGCGCCGTCTGGTAGTACTGCTTCACGTGGTCGGTGAGCTGATATCCGCCGGCGGCGTCCCGCTGCGATTCGGCGGCCTTGACCGGCTCGGGTGCCGCGCCGGGCAGCGCCGAAACAGCCGCGAGCGCGCCCAGGGCGCCTGCGGTGCCGGCGCCGACGAACACGGTACGACGGTTGAGCGTCGGCAGGGAGTTGCTGGGCTTGTTCATCGGGTGATCTCCATCGCATGAGGTCTGTCTCCAGACCCGGGGTAACCCGGCCATTACCCTCCATATTAGGGAGGCGATCAAGCGGGACGACCCTAGCAGCGCGCGACAAATTGTCGCGACAGGCGCGCATCTTGACGCAGTGCCAAGCCCGCCCGCCCGGCGGAGGCGTGCCCCGATAATCGCGCCTCGCCGCCGGTTCGGGCCATCGCACCGAAGCCCCGGGCAGACGCTTCCCTTTTTTCATTCCAGACCCTCCCGTGATAATCGGCACCGCAGGACACATCGATCACGGCAAGACCTCCTTGGTCAAGGCCCTGACAGGCGTCGACACCGACCGCCTGAAGGAAGAGAAGGAACGCGGCATCACCGTGGATCTGGGTTTCGCCTACAAGGCGCTGCCCGACGGCGAGGTCCTCGGTTTAGTCGACGTTCCCGGCCACGAGAAGCTGGTGCGCAACATGCTTGCCGGCGCCACCGGCATCGACCACGTGATGCTCGTGATCGCCGCCGATGACGGCCCGATGCCACAGACGCGCGAGCACCTGGCCATCCTGCACCTGCTGGGTCTGGACCGGGGGGTGGTGGCGCTGAGCAAGTGCGATCTCGTCACGCCAGAGCGGCTGGCCGAGGCCGAGGTGGAGGTGCGCAGCCTGCTCGCCGGCAGCGCACTGGCCGGCGCGCCCATCCTGCCCGTCTCGTCTTTCACCGGTGCCGGCATCGAGGCGCTCAACGAGCACCTGGCGCAGGCGCGCAGCGCCGCGCCAGCGCGACGGACCGCAGGCCAGTTCCGCCTGGCGGTGGACCGCTGCTTCACGCTGGCCGGCATCGGCACCGTCGTCACCGGCACCGCGGTCTCGGGCCAGGTGGCGGTGGGCGACAAGCTGACGCTGTCGCCCAAAGGCCAGGAGGTGCGCGTGCGTGGCATCCACGCACAGAACCACCCGGCCGACAGCGGCCGCTCCGGCCAGCGCCTGGCGCTGAACCTGGCCGGGCTCGAAAAGAGCGACGTTCGCCGCGGCGACTGGGTGCTGGCCGACGCGCTGCACGCCCCCACCCAGCGCCTGGACGTGCGGCTGCAAGTGCTGCCCGGCGAGGCCCGTGCGCTGGCGCACTGGACGCCGGTGCACCTGCACCTCGGCGCCGAGGACGTGGGCGCGCGCGTCGTGCTGCTGGAGGGCGAAGCCGTCGAGCCCGGCCGCAGCGCGCTGGTGCAACTCGACCTCGACCGTCCCATCGGCGCGCTGCACGGCGACCGCTTCATCGTGCGCGACCAGTCGGCGTTGCGCACGCTGGGCGGCGGTGTCGTCATTGATGCCTTTCCACCGCCGACGCGGCGTCGCCGTGCCCAGAGGCTGGCAGCGCTGGCGGCGCTCGAGCAGCCCACGCCCGCGGCCGCGCTGGCCGCGGCACTCGCCGAGGAGCCCGCGGGCGGTATCGACATCAGGCAGTTCCTCACGCTGTGGAACCTGGACGAGGCCGCCGGCCGCGCGCTGCTGGCCGAGGTGCCGCACCGCGCCATCGACGACGGCGGGCGCCAGCTGTTCTTTGCCACGGGCCAGATCGAGCGCTACACCGGGGCCGTCACCGGCCAGCTCGCTGCCTTCCACCGCAAGCAGCCCGACAGCCCTGGCCAGACGCAGGAAGCGCTGCAACGCGCGGTGCGCGACAAGCCGGCCGGCGCGGTGTTCACGCTGCTGCTGCGCCAGCTCGTCAAGCAAGGCACGCTCAAGCGCAGCGGGCCGCACCTGTCTCTGGCCACGCACGACGCTTCGCTGCAGGGCGCCGAGAAGGCCCTGTGGGAGCGTCTCAAGCCCTGGCTCGACGAAGGCGGCGTGCACCCGCCGCGCCTGAGCGACATGCTGCTGCGCGACCGCAACCTGCGCAAGGACCAGGTGATGCGCGTGCTGCAGCGCCTGGAGCGCATGGGCAAGGTGCACGCCGTGGGCGCCGAGTACTTCATCCAGACGGCTGACCTGCTGCAGCTGGCGACGCGGGCCTACGCGCTGGCCGAGGCCGATGCCAACAAGCGCCTGAATGTGAAGGAGCTGCGCGATGCGACGGGCATCAGCCGCCACCTGTCCGTACCGCTGGTAGAGTACTTTGACCAGATCGGCCTGACCAAGCGCGATGCGGTGGGTCGGCACTTCAGGCGTGACCCGCGCAAAGTCTTCGAAGGCTGACAGCGTAGGAGGAGGATCGTTCCCCGGTGGGGCGTCCGGTCTGCAAAATCGGGTGGGGCTGCTCTGTGGTCCCAGGTGGGTTCGACTCCCACCCCCCTCCGCCACCTGTCGCACGCCATGAGCACGCCATGAGCTCCGCCGTTCACCGCCCGCCCTCACTCGACAAGCTGCTCGACGCCCCTGCCCTGCGCACACTGGAGCAGCAACACGGCCGCGCAGCGGTGCGCGGTGCCGCGCGCGGGGCGCTCGAGCGCTGGCGCGCCGAGTCCGCGGCAGCGGGCGAGACCCGGCCCTTCGACGTCGCCGCCTTCGAGGCCGACTGCACGACAGTGCTGGAGCGCCAGGCGACAGCCGCCCTGCGCCCGGTCTTCAACCTCACGGGCACCGTGCTGCACACCAACCTGGGCCGTGCGGTGATGGCGCCCGAAGCGATCGCGGCGGTCGTGGCCGTCATGCGCGGCGCGACCAACCTGGAGTACGACCTGGGCCGCGGTACGCGCGGCGACCGCGACGACCACATCGACGGCCTGCTGAAGGAGCTGACCGGCGCCGAAGCCGCCACCGCGGTCAACAACAATGCCGCTGCGGTGCTGCTGGTGCTGGCCGCGCTGGCCGACCGCAAGGAAGTGCCGGTCTCGCGCGGCGAACTCGTCGAGATCGGCGGCGCCTTCCGCATTCCCGACATCATGCGGCGTGCCGGCGCCAAGCTGGTCGAAGTGGGCACCACCAACCGCACCCACCTGCGCGACTTCGAGGAGGCCTTCAACCCGCGCACGGCGCTGGTGATGAAGGTGCACGCGAGCAATTACGCCATCCAGGGTTTCACAGCCAGCGTGCCGGTGGCCGAGCTGGCGGCCGCATGCAAGGCGCGCGGCATCGCCTTCGTCGAGGACCTGGGCAGCGGCTCGCTGGTCGACCTGACGCGCTGGGGCCTGCCGGCCGAGCCGACCCCGGCGCAGTCCATCGCCGCCGGCGCCAACGTCGTCACCTTCAGCGGCGACAAGCTGCTGGGCGGCCCGCAGGCCGGCCTCATCGTCGGTGACAAGGCCCTGATTCAGAAGATCAAGCGCCACCCGCTGAAGCGCTCGATGCGGCTGGACAAGATGACCATCGCCGCGCTCGAAGCCACGCTGAAGCTCTACCGCGACCCCGACCGCCTGGCCGAACGCCTGCCTGCGCTGAGGCTGCTGACGCGCGGCGAGGACGAACTGCGCCAGCTGGCCGAACGCATCGCGCCGGCAGTGGCGCAAGCCGTCGGTGCCCGCGCACAGGTGCAGGTGCTGCCCTGTCGCAGCCAGATCGGCAGCGGCTCGCTGCCGGTGGACCGCCTGCCCAGCGCCTGCGTGGCCATCGGCCCGCCGGCCGGCACCAAGCGCGCCGGCCGCCTGCCCGAACGCCTCGCCGAGGCGCTGCGCGCGCTGCCGCTGCCTGTGATCGGCCGCATCGAGGACGGGCGGCTGCTCCTGGACGTGCGCTGCCTGGACGGCGTGGAGGCCGAGGCCGCGTTCACGGCGCAGATCGGCGCGCTGGCCCAGGCACGCTTCTGATCAGCCCGGCGGCACCGCGTCGTCGGGCCGGTCCTGCGCGAGAAGTTCGTCGTCCAGCAGGCCCAGAGCGCGCGCCTGCAGGATCTTCAGGCGCCGCGCCTGCGGCGACTGCGCGATCTGGCACTCCTCGTCGAAGGCCACGTCCAGGCCGTCGCCCTGGCCGAAGTGCGGGTCGGAATGGAACAGCTTGCGCAAGGCCTCGTTGCGCACTGTCGCGTCCACGTCGGGCGCGGTGTAGGCCGAATAATCGGACTCCGGCGTCAACCGCGCCACGTCGTCCAGCGTCGGCATGGGCATGGGCGCTTCCGAGCGGGGCGGATCGGGATCAGCCACTGCGGCCTCCGCGGCGGCCTGGGCCCGGCCCGCCAGCACCGCCATCGGCAAGCCGGGCCTGGCGTTCACGCTCCTCGGGGCTCAGGAAGGACATCGCCCGCACCTTGCGGCCGGTGTCGGGCCGGAAGTGCTCGTTGGTGAACAGGCGCAGCCACTCGCACAGTTCGGGGTCCAGCGGCACGTTCTCGACCGACTCCTCGGCCGTCATGCGGCGGTCGGCCTCGATGTAGGACACGCTCACCATGGTCAGGTCGATCATTGAAGGGTCGGCGTCGCTGACCCGCCAGGACACGAACCAGGCCGGGCGGCCCGAGGTCAGGTTGAGGAAGTAGCCCTTGCACTCGTCGGCGAACAGCGCGACCGTGAAGCCCGGGTAGAGCCAGCGCGAGACCTTGCCGTCGTCGTGCAGGCGGCGCGGCTCGCGGCCGAAGCCGCCCTCGTCGGGAACCACCTCGATCAGCCTGAAACTCCAGTCTTCCCAGGCGTTGGGCTGCGCGGTGCGCTCCATCACCACGGCCACCTGCAAGGCGGGATGGGTGCTCATGGCCGTGCGCCTGGCGGTTGTTGCAGTCTCATGCATTCGCAGTCTAGTCCACGCGCCGTGGGCAGCGGCGACAGCCTGTCGCCGCTTGCGACAGGCTGTGGCCCATGCAGCGCGGGCCTTCCCTCGGCATCCGGCCCGGGGTCGGCAATTACAATGACGGGTTGCCCCGCGTCCGAGATCCCTCCCGCTGGGCAACAGCCCGGATCCCCAGCCCCAGCACCACACCGTGACCCCCGATGGCCGCCGACACCGATGACACCGGATTCCTGTCGCGCTGGTCGCGCCGCAAGGCGCTGGTGCGGCAGGGTGCCGTGCCGCTGGAGCCGGCGGCGCCCGTCCCGGCCGCGCCGCGGCAGAACCTGGATGCGCCACCGCCGCCGGCGGTCGCCGTGGCGCAGTCTCCCGTGGCAACCGGCGCCGCGCCGGCCCAGGGCGTGCCTGCCCCCGCGCCCGCAAGCGTCGCCCCGGTGGCCGAGGACCGCGCAGCCCCGCCGCCCGCGCCCACGCTCGCCGACGTGGCCACGCTGACGCGCGAGTCGGACTACAGCCGCTTCGTCGGCCGCAGCGTGCAGCCCGAGGTGCGCAACGCCGCGCTGGGCAAGCTGTTCGCCGACCCGCACTTCAATGTCATGGACGGGCTCGACGTCTATATCGACGACTACGGCCAGCCCGACCCGCTGCCCGAGAGCATGCTGCGCAAGATGTTCCAGGCCCAGGCCATGGGCCTGTTCGCCGACGAAGAGAAGACCCCGCCTGCCGCACCGGCGTCAGCTGCACCGACGCTCCCCGATCCCCCGGCTCTGCCCATCGCGGCGGAGGCCCCGCCACCCGACACGGCCACCGATGAAAACACTGATCTGCAACTGCAACCAGACGATGACGCTGGACGCGCCGGCGCTGAGCCGGGCGCTGGCGAAGACGCCGGGCGCGCACACTGACGGCCTCGACACCGTCCACACGCTGCTGTGCCGCCGCGAGGCGGGCGCCTTCCAGCGCGCTGCGAAGGCCACGGGCGCCAGCGGTGACGAGCTGCTGGTGGCGTGCACGCAGGAAAGCCGGCTCTTCCTCGACCTGAACGACGCCACCGAAGGCGCTGCGCGTGTCGAAGAGCGGCCGATCCGCTTCGTCAACATCCGCGAAACCGGCGGCTGGTCGCGCGACAAGGCCGCGCCCACGGCCAAGATCGCCGCGCTGCTGGCCGTGGCGCAGCTGCCGGTGCCCGAGCCGGTGGCCACGGCCAGCTACAAGTCGGCCGGCCGCTGCCTGGTGCTGGGCCCGGCCGACGCCGCCGAGCGCGCCGCCGCGCTGCTGGAAGACAAGCTCGACGTCAGCGTGCTGGTGGCCCAAGGCGGCGGCGCGCTGGCGCAGCGCCACGGCCGCGCCACCCACACCGGGCAGCTGACGCGGCTGAGCGGCTGGCTGGGCCAGTTCGAGGCCGCCTGGTCGAACACCAACCCCATTGACCTCGACGTCTGCACACGCTGCAACGCCTGCGTCGAAGCGTGCCCGGAAGGCGCCATTGGCCTGGACTACCAGGTCAATCTCGACGCCTGCAAGAGCCACCGCGACTGCGTGCGCGTGTGCGACGCCGCCGGCGCCATCGACTTCCAGCGCGAAGCGCTGACCCACGAAGAACGCTTCGACCTCGTGCTCGACCTGCGCGAGCAGCCGGCCTTCGGCCAGCACCAGCCGCCGCAGGGCTACTTCCACGTGCCGCCGCGCAGCGCCGCCGGCGAGCGCGGGCTGATGGACGCGGTGCTGAAGCTGCGCGAGATGGTGGGCGAGTTCGAGAAGCCCAAGTTCTTCCGCTACCAGCACAAGCTGTGTGCGCACAGCCGCAACGAGCAGACCGGCTGCACGGCCTGCATCGACGTCTGCAGCACGCGCGCCATCCGCAGCGATGCTTCGCGCAAGGGCAAGACCAAGGCCGAGCAGGCCGGCGGCGTGATCGTCGAGCCGCACCTGTGCGTGGGCTGCGGCGCCTGCACCACCGTCTGCCCCAGCGGTGCGCTGACTTTCGGCTATCCAGGCCCGGAAGCTCTGGGCCGACGCCTGCGCACGGCCTTGAACGCCTACGCCCACGCCGGCGGCCCGGCCAGCGCCGGCGCCGCCGCGCTGCTGCTGCACAGCGAAGGCGCCGGTGCCCGCCTGGTGGACGATCTCGGCCGTGGCGCACGCGCCAGCCGCGCGCTGCAGGGCCTGCCGGCGCGCGTGCTGCCGCTGGCGGTGTGGCACACGGCCAGCGTCGGCATCGACCTCTGGCTGGCCGCCATCGCGCAGGGCGCCAGCCAGGTGTGGGTGCTGCTGACCGACGAAGAGGCTCCCGAGTACCGCCAGGCGCTGACGGAGCAGATGGCGGTGGCGCAGGCCGTGCTCAGCGGCCTGGGCTACCGCGGCGAACACTTCCGCCTGCTCGAAGCGCGTGACGCGGCCGACCTGGCCGCGCTGGACGCCGCATTGCGCGCCCCGGCGGCGCAGACCGTGGCCCGCGCCGGCACCTTCGCCGCCCAGGCCGACAAGCGCGCCACGCTGGAGCTGGCCATCGACCACCTGCTGGCGCAGGCGCCGCAGGCGGTGGACGAGCTGCCGCTGCCCGCGGCCGGCGCGCCCTTCGGCACGCTGGTGGTGAATGCCGACAAGTGCACGCTGTGCCTGAGCTGCGTCAGCGCCTGCCCCGAGGCGGCGCTGGCCGACAACCCCGACGCGCCCCAGCTGCGCTTCATCGAGAAGAACTGCGTGCAGTGCGGCCTGTGCGCCACCACCTGCCCCGAAGACGCCATCACGCTGCAGCCGCGCTTGTGGCTGGCCGACGGCGGCAAGGCGCGCAAGAACGCTCGTGTCATCGCGCAGGCCCAGCCCTGGTTGTGCGTGAAGTGCCACAAGCCCTTCGGCACGCTGCGCGCCATCGAGAACATGGTCACCAAGCTGGCCGGTCACAGCGCCTTCCAGGGCGCAGCCGCCGAGCGCCTGAAGATGTGCAGCGACTGCCGCGTCATCGACCTGTACAGCAACCCCGGCGAAGTGCGCATCACCGACCTGTGACCGGCACGACGCCACCCTTCCCCTCACCCATGACCACACCCATCTCTTTCGCCAGCCCCGGGGACGCCGAGGAACTGGCCCGCGCCGAGCTCTACGGCCTGCTGGCGCAGCTGTGGCTGGCGCCGCCCGACGCGGCGCTGCTGCAGCAGTTCCAGGTCGCCGTGACGCAGGCCCCCGAAGGCGGCGCGCTGCTCGAAGGCCCGTGGCAGGCGCTCGTCGCCGCGCTGCGCGGCACCACGCCCGAGGGCGCCGCGGCCGAGTTCGCCGCGCTGTTCCACGGCGTCGGCAAGCCCGAGGTGCTGGCCTACGGCTCCTTCTATCTCAGCGGCGTGCTCAACGAACGGCCGCTGGCGACGCTGCGCGACGACCTGGGCGCCATTGGCCTGACGCGCGACGAAACGACGCTGGAGACCGAAGACCACATCGCCTACGGCCTGGAGGTGATGCGTTACCTGATCGCGGGTGACGACGTGGCGGTGTGCAACCTCGAGCAGCAGCGGCGCTTCTTCCGCACCCACCTGCAACCCTGGGTCGGGCAGCTGTGCGACGCGGTGAACGCGAGCCCGCGCGCCGTGGTGTGGGCCGCGCTGGCCGACTTCACGCGCGCCTTCATGGCCGTCGAGACGCAGGCCTTCGACATGCTGGAGGCCTGATGCGCGCACAAGACGTCACCGGCCTGGTGCTGTGCGGCGGCCGCGGCAGCCGCATGGGCGGCGTCGACAAGGGCCTGCAGAGCTGGCACGGCATGCCGCTGGTGCTGAACGCGCTGCTGCGCCTGGGCCCGCAGGTGGGCCCGACGATGATCAACGCCAACCGCAACCTGGCCGCCTACGAGTCGATGGGCGCCCCGGTGTGGCCCGATCCCATGGGCAGCCTGGGCGAGTACCCCGGCCCGCTGGCCGGCTGGCTGGCCGGGCTGGAACGCTGCGAGACGCCCTACCTGGTGACGGTGCCCTGCGACACGCCGAACTTCCCCACCGACCTGGTGGCGCGGCTGGGCGCGGCGCTGGAGGCCGAGGGCGCCGAGATCGCGATGGCCGCGACCCGGGAAGACGGCGCCGTGCAGCTGCAGCCGGTGTTCTGCCTGATGCAGAGCGCGCTGATGGAGAGCCTGGTGGCCGCGCTGCATGCCGGCGAGCGCAAGATCGACCGCTGGACGGCGCAGCACCGCTGCGCCACGGTGGTGTTCGACGAGGCCGCGGCCTTCGCCAACGCCAACACCGCGCAAGAGCTGGCGCAGATGCAACGCGGCGGCTGAACGCGCCTCAGCCCGCAGCCTTCGCGGCAGCATTCACGGCCGCCCAGGTGCGGCCACCGCCAAAGCTGGCTGGCGCGGCCACGCTGCCCCCGGCCTCGGCACGGACGGCGCAGTACTTGAACTCCGGGATCTTGGCCACCGGGTCGAGCGCCGGGTTGGTGAGGCGGTTGATGGCGGCCTCGAACCAGCAGAAGGCCACGAACACGCTGCCCGGCGGCGTGCCTTCGTCGGCGCGGGCGTAGAGCGTCACCGCGCCGCGGCGCGAGTGCAGCGTCAGCGGCGTGCCCGGTGCCACGCCCAGCCGCGCCAGGTCCAGCGGGTGCAGCATCGCCACCGGGTCGGGCTCCAGCGCGTCCAGCACGCCCGAGCGCCGCGTCATGCTGCCGGTGTGCCAGTGCTCCAGTTGCCGGCCCGTGACGAGCACCAGCGGGTAGTCGGCATCGGGCTGCTCGTCCGGCGGCAGCACGTCGGCCGGCACAAACAGCGCCCGGCCATCGGCGGTGGGAAAGTGATCGCTGAACACCACCACCTCGCCGGGGTCGTCTTCGTGGGTGCAGGGGTAGGTGACGGCGCCCTCGCGCTGCAGCCGCGCCCAGGTGATGCCGGCGATGCTGGGCATCACCTGGCGCATCTCGTCGAACACCTGCGCCGCGGCGTGGTCACAGTCCGTCGGCGTGGCGCCATGGGCCTGCCAGTCCAGCCCCAGCGTTGCGGCCAGCGCGGTCAAGATCCACAGGTCCTGCCGCGCCTGGCCCGGCAGCGGCAGCACACGCTGGCCCAGCTGCACGGTGCGGTCGGTGTTGGTGAAGCTGCCGCACTTCTCGGCAAAGGCGCTGGCCGGCAGCACCACGTCGGCCAGCGCCGCGGTCTCGGTGAGGAAGATGTCCTGCACCACCAGCATCTCCAGCGCGGCCAGCGACTCGCGCGCGTGCGTGGCATCCGGGTCGCTCATCGCCGGGTTTTCGCCCATCACCAGCATGCCGCGCACGGCACCCGCCTTGATGGCGCGCATCACCTCCACCACCGTCAGGCCCTTGTCGGGCGACAGGCGCTCCGGCGCCACGCCCCAGGCCTTGGCCATGCGGGCGCGCACCGCGTCGTCCTCCACATGCTGGTAGTCGGGGAACATCATCGGGATCAGGCCCGCGTCCGAGGCGCCCTGCACGTTGTTCTGCCCGCGCAGCGGGTGCAGCCCGGTGCCGGGGCGTCCGATCTGCCCGGTCATCAGCGCCAGTGCGATGAGACAGCGCGCGTTGTCGGTGCCGTGCACATGCTGGCTGATGCCCATGCCCCACAAGACCATCGCAGCCGGGCTTTGTGCATACAGCCGCGCCACGGCACGCACGGTCTCGGGCGCGATGCCGGTGTGTGCGGCCATGGCCTCGGGGCTGTAGCGGCGCACGTTCTGCGCCAGTGCTTCGTAGCCGCTGGTGCGCGCGGCAATGAAGTCGGCGTTCACCAGGCCTTCGGTGACGATGACGTGCATCAGCGAGTTCAGCAGCGCCACGTCGCTGCCCGGCTTGAAGTGCAGCGCGTGCGTGGCGTGGCGCGCCAGCTCGCTGCGGCGCGGGTCCATCACCACCAGCTGCGTGCCCCGGTGGACGGCGTTCTTGATCCAGCTCGCCGCCACCGGGTGGTTGACCACCGGGTTGGCGCCGATGACGATGACGACATCGGCCCGCGCCACGTCCATCACCGGGTTGCTGACCGCACCCGAACCGATGCCCTCGAGCAGGGCCGCCACGCTGGACGCGTGGCACAAGCGCGTGCAGTGGTCGACGTTGTTGCTGCCGAAGCCCAGCCGCACGAGTTTCTGGAAGAGGTAGGCCTCTTCGTTGCTGCCCTTGGCACTGCCGAAGCCGGCGAGCGCCTTCGCGCCATGGGTGTCGCGGATGCGGCGCAGCGCGCCGCCGGCCAGTGCCAGCGCTTCGTCCCAGCTCGCCTCGCGGAAAAACGCCCGCGCCACGGCGGGGTCGGTGCTGGCCCCGGCCTGCTTGGGGGCGTCGGCGCGGCGCACCAGCGGCACCGTCAGGCGCTGCGGATGGTGTGCGTAGTCGTAGCCATAACGCCCCTTCACGCACAGCCGGCTGCGGTTGGCCGGGCCGTCGCGGCCTTCGACGAAGACGATGTGTTCGTCCTTCACGTGGTAGCGCACCTGGCAGCCCACGCCGCAATAGGGGCACAGGCTGTCCACGCTGCGGTCGGGCACGGGCATGGCCGCCTGGCGGGCCGGCGCCAGCGCGCCGGTCGGGCAGGCCTGCACACATTCGCCACAGGCCACGCAGCTGCTGGCCCCCAGCGTGTCGTCCAGGTCGAAGACGATCCGGGCGCCCTCGCCGCGAAAGGCCAGGCCGATGACGTCGTTGGCCTGCTCGCTGCGGCAGGCGCGCAGGCAGCGCGTGCACTGGATGCAGGCGTCCAGGTTCACGGCGATGGCGGGGTGCGACACGTCGCCCGGCACCGCCTTGCGCGACGTGAAACGCGAAGGCCCGACGCCCAGCTTGGCAGCCCAGTGAGACACCTCGTCCTCGCGCTTCAGCGGCGTGGCCGGCAGGTCGCCCTGCAGCAGTTCCAGCACCAGGCGCTGCGCGGCGCGTGCGCGCGGGCTGGCCGTCATCACCTGCTGGCCCTCGGCCACCTGGCGGCAGCAGCTGGCGGCCAGCACCCGCTCGCCCTGCACTTCCACCATGCAGGCGCGGCAGTTGCCCACGGGGCTGAGCCCCTCGCTGTGGCACAGGTGCGGCACTTCGATGCCCAGGCCCTGCGCCACCTCCAGCAGGGTCTGGCCCTCGCGGGCGGTGACGGTCTGGCCGTCGATCGTCAGGCTCACGCCGCGCGCCGGCAGCGCGGCGCGTTCGGCCCGCGTGAGGGCGTTCATGCCGTCACCTCGTGCGCAAAGTAGCGCAGCACGCAGTCGAAGGTGTTGGGCGCGGCCTGGCCCAGGCCGCAGATGCTGGCGTCACGCATCAGCTGCGACAGCTCGGCCAGCAGCGGCGCGTTCCACACCGGCTGCGCCATCAGGGCCGTGGCCTTGGCGGTGCCGGCGCGGCAGGGCGTGCACTGGCCGCAGCTTTCATGCTGGAAGAAGGCCATCATGTTGCGCGCCGCGTCCACCGCGCGGTCGTGTTGCGAGAGCACGATGACCGCCGCCGAGCCGATGAAACAGCCGTGCGGCTGCAGGGTGTCGAAGTCCAGCGGCACATCGGCCAGCTGCGCCGGCAGGATGCCGCCCGAAGCACCGCCGGGCAGGTAGGCATACAGCTCATGGCCGGGCAACATGCCGCCGCAGTGTTCGTCGACCAGTTCACGCAGCGTGATGCCCGCGGGCGCACGCTTCACGCCCGGTTGCGCGACGCGGCCACTGACGGAAAAACTGCGCAGGCCCGTGCGCCCGCGCCGGCCGTGCGCCGCCCAGGCCGCGGCCCCGTCTTCGACGATGCTGCGCAGCCAGTGCAGGGTTTCCAGGTTGTGCACTAGTGTCGGGCGCCCGAACAGGCCCCGCTCTGCCACGTAAGGCGGGCGCAGGCGCGGCAGGCCACGCTGGCCTTCGATGGATTCGATCATCGCGCTCTCTTCGCCGCAGATGTAGGCGCCGGCGCCGCGGCGCAGCTCGATCAGCGGCAGCGGCGGCAGGCCGGGTTCTTCGCGCAGGGCGGCCAGCTCACCCTGCAGCAGTGCGCGGATGCCGTGGTACTCGTCGCGCAGGTAGATGTAGACAGCCTCCACCCCCACGGCCCAGCAGGCGATGAGCAGGCCTTCGATGAAGCGGTGCGGCTCGCGCTCCAGGAACCAACGGTCCTTGAAGGTGCCGGGCTCGCCCTCATCGATGTTCACGGCCATCAGGCGCGGCGCCGGCTGCGCGCGCACCGCCCGCCACTTGCGCCCGGCCGGAAAACCCGCGCCGCCCAAGCCGCGCAGGCCGGCCTGTTCCAGCGTGGTGATGATGTCGTCGGCGCTGTGGCGTCCCGCCACGCAGGCCTGCCACAGCGCATAACCGCCCTCGGCGCGATACGCCGCCAGGCGCTGCGCGGGCGGCACCACGGCCTCACGCCGGCCCTGCTGCACGGCGGCGGCCACGGCCTGCGGCGTGGCCGGCGCCACCGCGTGCTGGTGCACCACCGCCACCGGTGCGGCCTCGCAGCGCCCCACACAAGGCGCGGGAATGACACGCAGCTCGCGCCCCAGCAGCGCGGGCAGGCGGGCGGCCAGTTCGGTGGCGCCCGCCATCTCGCACGACAGGCCGTTGCAGACACGCACCGTCAGCGGCGCCGGCGCGGGCAGCACGCCGTCCGCGTCTTCCTTCAGCACCTCGAAGTGGTGATAGAAGCTGGCGACCTCGAAAACCTCCACCACGGCCAGCCGCATGTGCTGCGCCAGCGCCACCAGGTGCGGCGCGGGCAAGGCACCCATCGCGTCGTTGATGGCGTGCAGGGCCTCGATGAGCTGGTCGCGGCGCGGCACCGCAGGCCCGCACAGCCGTTGCACCTGGGCCAGCACGTCCGCGTCGACCTGGCGGCCTTTGGGCGCCTGGCGCTGGCGCTGGCGCTGGCGGGCAGCGAGTGCAGCCTCGGCCACGATGGGTATGCGGTTGCCGCTCACACCGCAAGCGTAGCGCAGCTACCATCGCGGCCGCCAGCTCAGCCACCATGCCACCTTCTGCCGACATCGAAACCCAAGCGCCGCGCGAACCGCCCGAACACTGGCCCAACGCCACGGTGCTGGTGGTGGACGACGAGCCCGGCATGCGCAACTTCCTGCTCAAGACCCTGGCGCCGCGGGCCGGCCTGGTGCTGGGCGCGGCCTCCGCCGAAGAAGCCGAAGGCCTGCTGCAGAAGCACCGCTTCGACCTCGTCATCCTCGACATCACGCTGCCCGGCAAGAACGGCATCACGCTGCTGAAGGAGATGCGCGCCCAGGGCGAGCCCTGCGAGGTGGTGCTGATCACCGCGTTTGCGGACCTGGACACCGCCATCGAGGCGCTGCGCGCCGGTGCCGGCGATTTCCTGCTCAAGCCCTTCCGCCTGGCCCAGGTGCTGGGCGCTGTCAGCCAGGGCCTGGAACGCGCGCGCCTGAAGCGCGAGAACTGGGTGCTCAAGCGCACGCTGCACCAGCGCACGCCGCCGGCCGACGGCCTGGTGGGCCGCAGCATCGTCATCAAGGGCCTGCAGGCCGCGCTGCACCGTGTGGCGGCGGTGGACAGCACGGTGCTGCTCACCGGCGCCTCGGGCACCGGCAAGGAACTCGCCGCGCAGGCGCTGCACCGCCTGAGCCCGCATGCCAGCGCGCCTTTCGTGCCGGTGAACTGCGCCGCCATCTCGCCGCTGCAGATCGAGGAAGAACTCTTCGGCGCACCGGGCCGTGACGGGCTCTTTGTCTACGCCCAGGGCGGCACGCTGTTTCTCGACGAGATTGCCGAACTGCCGCTGCCGCTGCAGGCCAAGCTGTTGCGCGCGCTGGAGAACCGGCGCATCCGCCCGGTGGGCAGCGAGCAGGAGATCCCGGTGCAGCTGCGCATCGTCGCCGCCACCAACCGGCCGCTGCGCGGCGAGGTGGACGCGGGCCGTTTCCGTGCCGACCTCTACTACCGCCTGCAGGTGGTGGAGATCACGCTGCCGCCGCTGGCCGCGCACAAGGAAGACATCCCCGACCTGGTGGTGCACTTCAACCAGACCCTGGCGCCGCGCCTGGGCGTGCCGCCCATCGAGGTGAGTGCCGACGAAATGCACTACCTGCAGCAATACGCCTGGCCGGGCAATGTGCGAGAACTGCGCAACCTCATCGAGCGTTCGCTGATCGTCGGCGCGTTGAATGTCTCGGCGCTGTACCAAAGCCTGGCGCGGGTGGAGCCCACGCCCGTGCGGCCGGCGCTGGACGGCATCACCGACCTGCATGAGCTGGAGAAGCGCCACATCCTGGCCGTGCTGGACAGCGTGGACGGCGACAAGACACGCGCGGCCCAGCTGCTGGGCATCTCAAGGCGCACGCTGGAGCGGCGCTGCGCGGAGTGGGCGGTGGCGTGAACACCGCGCGCACCGCGACCGTGGCGCCCCCGGGCTGGTTTGCCCGCCTGCCCGTGCGCAACAAGCTGCTCGCGCTGGCCCTGCTGCCCTTGCTGGGCGTGCTGCCCTTGCTGGGCGCCGGGCTGTTGTGGTGGACGGACACGGCGCTCGACGCGCTGCTGCGCACCAAGGTGCGCGCCGACCTGGCCGTGGCCCACGGCTACTTCGAACGGGTGCTGGCCGAAGTCGGGGGCAGCGTGGGCGGCGTGGCCGAGTCGCACGCGCTGGCACGCCAACTGAACTCGCCTGCGGATGTACAGGCGCTGCTGCTGCGCTACGAGCGCCGCGAACGCCTGGACTTCCTGCGTGTGCTGCCACCCGACCCGGCCCTGGCCGACAGCACCAGCGTGGAGGTGCTGGGCCCCGAGCAGCAGGACCTGCTGCGCCCGGCGCTGCTGGACCGTGTGGCCGTGCCGCTGCTGGCCACCCGCAACGCCGCGCCCACCGAGCGCGCGGTGGAAGACCGCGCGATGGTGCTGCTGGCCACGCGCGCGGTGCGCGGCGACCAGGGCCGGCTGCTGGGCCATGTGCAGGGCGGCGTGCTGCTCAACCGCAACCTGCCCTTCATCGACCACATCAACCAGATCGTCTACCCCGAGGGTTCGCTGCCCTTTGCCGACTGGGGCAGCAAGGGCACGGCCACGCTGTTTCTGGATGACGTGCGCATCAGCACCAACGTGCGGCTCTTCGGCGGCGTGGGGCAGGAACGCGCCATCGGCACCCGTGTCTCGCAGAGTGTGCGCAACGCCGTGCTGGGCAGCGGCCGGACCTGGCTGGACCGCGCCTTCGTCGTGCAGGACTGGTACGTCTCGGCCTACCAGCCGCTGGCCGACAGCCAGGGCCGGCGTGTCGGCATGCTGTACGTGGGCGTGCTGGAGCGGCCCTTTGCGCTGCTGAAGTGGGCGGCGCTGGCCAGCATCGGTGCGCTGTTCTTCGGCGTGATGATCGTGGCGGCGTGGCTCAGCCATCGCTGGGCGCGCAGCATCTTCCACCCGCTGGAGCGCATGGAAGCCACGATGCTGTGCGTGGAAGGCGGCGACCTGGCGGCACGAGTGGGCGCGGTGGCCAGCGCCGACGAGATCGGCCGCCTGGCGCAGCACCTGGACGAGCTGCTGGCGACCATCGACGACAACACGCGCCGCCTGACGCACTGGAACGCCGAGCTCGACGCCAAGGTCGCCGAGCGCACGCAAGAGCTGCAGGACGCGCAGCGCCAGCTGGTGCAGGCCGAGAAGCTGGCCACCGTGGGCCAGCTGACGGCGAGCATCGCGCACGAGGTGAACAACCCCATCGCGGTGATCCAGGGCAACCTGGACCTGCTGCGCGACCTGCTGGGCCGCGAGGCCGCCGAACGTGTGGCGCCCGAGCTGAAGCTGGTGGACGCGCAGATCGAACGCATGCGCCTCATCGTGACGCGGCTGCTGCAGTTTGCGCGTCCGGCGGAGTTTGCCGGCTATGTGCAGGCCGTCGACCCGCAGCGCATGCTGGAAGACTGCCTGGTGCTGGCCGGCCACCAGATCACACGCGCCGGCGTGCAGGTGCAGCGCCGCTTCGCCGCCACGCAGCAGCCGGCGATCAACCCGCAGGAGCTGCAGCAGGTGCTGGTGAACCTGCTCGTGAACGCGCTGCACGCCATGCCGAGCGGCGGCACGCTGACGCTGAGCACTGCCGACGTTCAGGCCGGCTCGAAGGCGGACGCACAGCCCGCCGTCGACATCACCGTCCAGGACAGCGGCCCCGGGCTGGCACCCGACCTGCTGGCACAGCTCTTCCAGCCCTTCGTCACGCGCCGCAAGGAGGGCACGGGCCTGGGGCTGTGGATCAGCCGCCAGATCGTGGAGCGCTACGGCGGCGAACTCAGCGCCGTCAACGCTCCTGAAGGCGGCGCCCGGTTCACCGTGCGCCTGCGGCTGGCGGCCTGATCAGACCGGCGTGCGGATGAGGTGGTCGAAGGCGCTGAGCGCGGCCTTCGCGCCTTCACCGGCCGCGATGACGATCTGCTTGTAGGGCGTGGTGGTGGCGTCACCGGCGGCAAACACGCCAGGCACGTTGGTCGCACCCTTGGCGTCCACGATGATCTCTCCGTAACGTGACAGTTCGATCACGCCCTTCAGGAACTCGGTGTTGGGCACCAGGCCGATCTGCACGAACACGCCGGCCAGCGGCAGGCGGTGTTCGCTGCCGTCGGTGCGGCTCTTGAACACCAGGCCGTCCACCTTCTGGCCGTCGCCGGTGATCTCGGTCGTCTGGGCGTTCGTGTAGATGTCCACGTTGCCCAGGCTCTTGAGCTTCTTCACCAGCACCGCGTCGGCCTTCAGCTGGTCGGCGAACTCGACCACGGTGACATGGTCCACCACGCCGGCCAGGTCGATCGCGGCTTCCACGCCCGAGTTGCCGCCGCCGATGACGGCGACCTTCTTGCCCTTGAACAGCGGGCCGTCGCAGTGCGGGCAGTAGGCCACGCCCTTGTTGCGGTACTCGGCCTCGCCGGGCACGTTGACGTTTTTCCAGCGCGCCCCGGTGCTGAGGATGACGCTGCGGCCCTGCAGCACCGCGCCGTTGTCCAGCGTGACGCTGACGCTGCCGCCGGGCTGGGCCGCAGGCTCAAGCCTGGTCACGCGCTGGCCGTTCATGATGTCCACGTCGTAGGCCTTGGCATGGGCTTCCAGCGCCATGGCGAACTTCGGTCCGTCGGTTTCCAGCACCGAGATGTAGTTCTCGATGCCCAGGGTGTCGAGCGTCTGGCCGCCGAAGCGCTCGGCCACGATGCCGGTCTTGATGCCCTTGCGCGCGGCGTACACGGCCGCGGCCGCGCCGGCGGGGCCGCCACCGACGATCAGCACGTCGAAGGTCTCTTTCCTGGCCAGCTTGGCGGCGTCGCGCGCGGCGCTGCCGGTGTCCACCTTCTTCAGGATCTCGGCGATTTCCATGCGGCCGTTGCCAAGCAGCTGGCCGTTCAGGTAGATGCTGGGCACGGCCATGATCTGGCGCGCTTCCACCTCGGCCTGGAAGAGGCCGCCGTCCACCGCCACATGGCGCACGCGCGGGTTCAGCACCGCCATCAGGTTCAGCGCCTGGACCACGTCGGGGCAGTTGTGGCAGGTCAGGCTCATGTAGGTCTCGAAGACGAAGTCGCCTTCCAGCGCCCGGATCTGCTCGATGACATCGGCCTCCACCTTGGGCGGGTGGCCGCCGGCCTGCAGCAGCGCCAGCACCAGCGAGGTGAACTCGTGGCCCATCGGGATGGCCGCGAAGCGCACGCCCATGTCGGCGCCCTGGCGCGTGATCTGGAACGAGGGCCGGCGGGCATCCGTGCCGTCGAAGCGGGCCGTGACCTTGTCGTTCAGCGCCGCGATCTCGGCCAGCAGCTCGCGCATCTCTTCCGAGGCCGGCCGGTCGTCGAGGCTGGCCACCAGCTCGATGGGGTGTTGCAGGCGTTCGAGGTAGGCGCTGAGCTGGGCTTGAATGTTGCTGTCGAGCATGGCGGCGTCCGTGAGAGTTCGAAGTTCAGAAACAGCTCCGCCGGCCCGGCGGGGCCGGCGGAGCGCGATAGATCATGCGCCGCAGCTTGCGATCAAGCCCCCTGCGCGGAGCCGGCTCTGCCGGTCCGCTGCAAGAGCCCCCTCGGGGGGTGGCGAGCGCTAGCGAGCCTGGGGGGTCAGATTTTTCCGACGAGGTCCAGCGAAGGCGTCAGCGTCTTGGCGCCTTCCTTCCACTTGGCCGGGCACACCTGGCCGGGGTGCTTGGCGGTGTACTGGGCGGCCTTCAGCTTGCGCAGGGTCTCGCTGATGTCACGGGCGATCTCGTTGCTGTGCACTTCAGCCGTCTTGATCACGCCGTCCGGGTTGATCAGGAAGGTGCCGCGCAGCGCCAGGCCTTCTTCGGCGATATGCACGCCGAAAGCGTGCGTCAGCTGGTGCGTGGGGTCGCCCACCAGCGGGAACTTGGCCTTGCCGACGGCCGGGCTGGTTTCATGCCACACCTTGTGCGCGAAATGCGTGTCGGTGGTGATGATGTAGACCTGGGTTTCCAGCTTCTGGAACTCGGCGTAGTTGTCGGCCGCGTCTT
>LNFM01006159.1_pt1 | contig 19952 bp, 18 predicted proteins | sample 596031 | NCBI WGS metagenome assembly LNFM01 (sample SAMN04254537, study PRJNA301005) | activated carbon metagenome | isolation source: dual media filters at the Ann Arbor, Michigan drinking water treatment plant | place: USA: Ann Arbor | reverse complement strand
CATCAATGGCCGGTTCAAGTACATCGCAGCGCTGCGCGGTTTCGCCATGCTGCCTCGTGACGGCTCGAACATCTACTTCCTGAAGGTGGCCTGAGCCAGACGGTGTGTGCAGTGGTGCACGCCCACGTGGGAGTGCGTGACCCATTGCGCGGATACCGCCTTCTCCCGTTTCTCATGAGGGCCCCCGCCACTATCATGGTCAGTGCTTACGGCGTGGGTACCTGCCCACATGGTGCTGGGGCGGCAGGGAGTGTTCATGGCTGACGAGTATTCAAACAAGCGTATCTTGGTGACCGGTGGTGCGGGTTTCCTGGGCTCCCACCTCTGCGAGCGGTTGATCGCACAGGGCCATGACGTTCTTTGCGTCGACAACCTGTTCACAGGCTCGCGCGACAACATCCTGCACCTCATCGGCAGCCCGCGCTTCGAACTTATGAGGCACGACGTCACCTTCCCGCTGTATGTGGAAGTGGACGAGATCTACAACCTGGCGTGCCCGGCCTCACCGGTGCACTACCAGTACGACCCGGTGCAAACCACGAAGACCAGCGTGCATGGCGCCATCAACATGCTGGGCTTGGCCAAGCGCGTGAAGGCCAAGATCTTGCAGGCAAGCACCAGTGAGGTATACGGCGACCCCCAGGTGCACCCGCAGACCGAGGGCTATTGGGGCCACGTGAACCCCATAGGCATACGCTCTTGCTACGACGAAGGCAAGCGCTGCGCCGAGACCCTGTTCTTCGACTACCACCGCCAGCACAAGCTTCGCATCAAGGTGGCGCGCATCTTCAACACCTACGGCCCACGCATGCACCCGAACGATGGGCGCGTAGTGTCCAACTTCATCGTGCAGGCCTTGAAGGGTCAAGACATCACGGTGTACGGCAAGGGCGATCAGACACGCTCGTTCTGCTATGTGGACGACCTGGTTGAAGCGCTGATGCGCTTGATGGGCACTGGTGACGACTTCACGGGCCCGGTGAACGTGGGCAACCCCGGTGAGTTCACCATCCTGCAGTTGGCCGAAAAGGTGATCGAGCTCACGGGCTCAAGCTCGAAGGTGGTGTTTCGCCCTCTGCCAGGCGATGACCCGATGCAGCGCCAGCCCGACCTGACGCTGGCCCGCGCCAAGCTGGGCTGGGAGCCCACCACCGCACTGGCCGACGGCCTGAAGCGCACCATCGCCTACTTCGATTCACGCCTGAGCCGCAGCCAGCCCGCATGAAGCCGGGCCAGCGCTGCCGCCCTGGGCGCACGAAGGTACAGCCATGACGCCCCTGGTTTCGATCATTGTCCCGGTCTACAACTGCCAGGCCTACGTTGCCGAGGCCGTGGAAAGCGCATTGGCGCAGAACTATCCCCACAAGGAAGTCATCGTTGTCAACGACGGCTCCACCGACGGCACCATGGACGTGCTGCGCGGTTTCGGCAACCGCATTCAGGTGGTGGACCAGGTGAACGGCGGCCCGCCTCGGGCCCGCAATGCCGGTTTGGCTGCAGCGCGAGGCGATTACGTGGCCTTCCTGGATGCTGACGATGTGTGGCTGCAGGGCAAGCTGGCGGCTCAGGTGGCCCACATGGAAGCCCACCCCGAGGTGGGCACTTGCTACAGCACGTGGACGGTGTGGCCTGCGGATGCCGATGGCCAGTTCCGCAGGCCGGCGATCACGCAGCAGCCCCTGGGCCCCGCAAGCGTGAACGCCGCCATGTCGGGCTGGATCTACAGCCGGCTGCTGTTCGACTCAGAGCTCCTGACCAGCACCGTGCTCATACGCACCACCGTGCTGCGCAACGTGGGTGAATTCGACCAGGCGCTGTGGAACGGCGATGACTACGACTTCTGGCTGCGCCTGTCGCAGGCCGCGCCCATCAGCCGGCTGGAACCTGCTGGTGTGCTGTACCGCGTGGTGCAGGGTTCGGTGTCGCGGCGGGCACGGCCAGTGAACGACGAACTGTTGGTGATCGAGCGCGCGCTGGCTCGCTTCGGCCTGCGAGACCCTGGTGGCGCCACCATCGACGCCGCGCGGGTGCAGCGCCGGCTTGACAGCTTGATCTTCCAGTTCGGTTACGCCCACCTGCACCGCGGCGACCCCACCATCGCATGGCGCTCATTCGCCCAGAATCTCCGGTTCAGGCCCTTGCGGCCCAAGCTGTGGCTTCATGCCCTGAGCGCACTGGCCAAGCGCGTAGGCCGGCGCAGCCCAGCGCCCCGGGCGTGAGATGCGCGTCGGGCTGGTCGCGCGGTGCCTGAACACCGAGCACGTGCGCGGCATGGGCCGCTACGTGCATGAACTGCTGCGGCAATCGGCCGCCGAGCCTGGGCTGGAGTGGCGGCTTTTTGGCGAAAACCCGCGCTGCCCCATGCATGCCCCTGCGAACCTGCGCGGGGAGGTTGACATGTTCAGCTTTCGCGGCGACCGCTTCCAGCTGTGGGAGCAACTCGGCCTGCCGCTGCGCCTGAGGCGCCACAAGCTCGATCTTCTGCACTGCACCGAAGGCACGCTGCCCTGGTGGCAGCCGGTGCCCACGGTGGTCACGCTGCATGACACCCTGGCCTGGCAAGAGCACGATGGCAGCCCGCAGGCGGTGCGCTACTTCGAGCAATGGCAACCGGCGGCACTGCGTCGCTGCGCGCACATCATCACCATCAGCGAGTCTTCGCGGCGCGACATCGTGCAGAAGTGGCCCGACCTGGAGCCCAAGGTAACGGTCATTCCGCATGGCATTGCGGACGAGTACTTGCAGCCAGCACCGGCTGAGAGCATGCACAGCGCGGTGCAGCAGGATCTGGGTGATGCTCCCTACCTCGTCTATCTGGGGGGGCCGCTCGCGCGCAAGCGCTTCGACTGGGCGGTGCGCGTGCTGGCCACCTTGAACCGGCCCGGCCTCCAGTTGGTGGCCTGCGGATTTTCGGCTGGCGCAAGCGCGCAAGCTTTGCAGAAGGTACCGCTGGAGCTGCAAGCCCGCGTGCGATTCGCCCCGTTCCTGTCCGAAGCGGAACTGCTCACGCTGTACAGGGGTGCCTCGGCCGTGCTCTACCCCACCGAGTACGAAGGCTTCGGCTTCCCTGCGATCGAAGCGCAGGCGGCGGGCGTGCCGGTGGTGTTCAGCCCTGTCAGCAGTCTGCAGGAACTGGTGGGCCCGTTGGCCTTCACGGCACCGTTGAATGACCTGCAGGCGTGGTGCGCTGTGGTCACGCAGTCTCTTGAGCTCGGTGTGGCTCGCCATGGCTTGGCTGCGCAGGCGCGTCAGTGGGCCCAGCGGTTTGCTTGGGGCCGCAGTTTTGAGGCGCATCAGCGGGTCTACGTTGCGGCAACTGGTGGCAGGGCCGGGCCTGTCCGCCACTGACAGAAGTTGGCCTGCCGCATGCGCCGCGTTCTCTTCATCGCCTACCTCTACCCGCCCATCGCGAATTCAGGAACGCGACGCAGCCTGTCCTTCGTCAACCACTTGCCAGACCACGGCTGGGAGCCAACCGTCCTGACCGTCGCCAACCCCGCCGAGCGCTTGCGCGACGACACCCTGCTGGACGAAATTCGCCCGGGCACGGCAGTGGAGCGCGTGCCCACTGCCTCCGCGGCCATCTCAAGGCGCCTGGCGGCATGGCTGACGCCCGCACCAAGGCAGGCGGCAGCAGCAGCGGGCCTGGAGTGGCGTATTGATCGGCTCTTGCAGGCCCCTGACGATGTGGTCAGTTGGTACCCGCCAGCGGTGAGGCATGGCGTGGCACTCCACCGTCACCAACCCTTCGACGTGATTTACGCCTCGGGTTGGCCGTGGACTGCCTTTTTAGTGGCCCGTGCCATCGGGCTGAAGACCGGTTGCCCCTACGTGCTTGACTACCGCGACACCTGGCGCCCAAGCGGCACGCACGAATGGGAAGTGCAGACCCGCCTGCAAGCCCTGGTGAACCCGTGGCTCGAGCGCCGCGCTGCCCGCCACGCGGCGGCCGTGGTGACGGTGACGCCCAGCTTGGTGAAGGTAATCGGGAGTGATGCCGGCAAAACGCTCGTGCACTGCATCACCAACGGTTTCGAGCCTGCTGATTTTTCTGCGCCCGCCGCGGCGCTTGCCGCGGACGACGGCCTCATCCACATCTCGTACACGGGCGTCTGGCGCCCAGGCTACGGTCTTGAAGACCTTTACCGCGCCATTCAGCGCCTGAAGCAGCAAGGCAGTACGCCCGCCTTGCAGCGCCTGCGCGTCAGCGCCGCGGGCTTCAAGCCTGGGCCGGCGAGGGCCATGGGCGTTGATGACGTCGTGCAGGAACTCGGACCTGTCCCGCATGCGCGGGCTCTGCACCTGATGCAACGGGCCGACGCCCTGTACTTGCCCGTGCCGTTGGGCTACTACGCCAAGGCATCTTTGCCGGGCAAGCTGTTCGAGTACCTCGGCAGCGGCCGACCTATCCTTGCTGTAGTGCCGCCCGACAGTGATGTGGCGGGGGTGGTGCAAGCGGTTGGGGGTGCGTTGCGGCTTGACCCGGGCGACATTGCCGGGTTGGCCGATGCGCTGGCCAGTCTGTGCCAGGGGAGCGCCGCGGGGCTGTTCTCTGCGCGTCGCCCAGAGCAGTTGAAGCGCTATACCCGCGCTGAAACTACACGCGAACTTGCCGCCGTTTTCGAGCAGGCCAGGGCCAGGGCGTGAACCGCGCGGAGCCACGCCCTTGATCAGCGTACGGCGTGCGCTGGCCTTCTCACTGCTGGAGCGCTACCTGTTGCTGGTGGTGGGCCTGGCCAGCAACATGGCCATTGCAAGGCTGCTGACGCCTGAGCTCATCGGCATCTTCTCCGTGACCTTGGCTTTCATCGGCATCGCGCAGGTATTGCGTGACTTCGGCGTCGCCAGCTATCTCATCCAGGAGCGCGACCTCACCGACGAACACGTGCGCACGGCCTTCGGCATCCTGCTCGCGCTGGGTGCCGTCGTGTTCGTGGCGCTGTTCGCGGCGTCGCCCTGGATCGCCAGGCTCTACGGCGAAGAACAAATGGCGCTGATCTTGCGCGTCTGCGCCGTGAATTTTCTGGTTCTGCCGTTCTGTACCGTTTCTTTGGCGCTGCTGCGAAGGAGCATGGCCTTCAAGCAACTGGCCGTGGTCAACATCGTGGCCACTTGTGCCAGCTCAGGCCTGAGCGTGGGCATGGCCGCAGCCGGTCATGGCGTCTTGAGCCTGGCGCTAGGCTCTGTGCTGCTTAACGTGGCCACGGGTCTCGGCGCCTGGCTTGCCCGGGCAGACCGTCGCATGCTGCTGCCTGGTTTCAGCCAGTGGCGCACGGTACTGAGCTTTGGTGCGCAGAGCTCGCTGGCTGGCGTGGTGACCAGCGTCTCTATGGACATCAATGATTTGGCCGTTGGCAAGGTGATGGGTTTCGAGCCTGTGGCGATGCTCAGCCGCGCCCAGGGCCTGATGAACCTCTTTCATCGCGACCTGATGAGTGCCATCCGCAACGTGGCGTACCCGGCATATGCCAGAGCGGTGCGCGAAGAGCGGGCGCTAGAGTCGATTTACCTGGACAGCGTTACCAACGTCACGGTCGTGGCCTGGCCGTTCTACGGGTTCGTGTCGCTGTTCGCGTTGGAACTGCTGCGCCTCATGTTCGGACCCCAGTGGGATGCCGCAGCACCGTTGGTGCCAGTGTTTTGCTTGGCCGGCGCAGCAGCGGCGGCCATCAGTCTCATCGCCAGCCTGGTGTTGGCCATGGGGCGCGTGGACCTGGTGACCAAGGTGGAGCTGTTCTTCCAGCCTCTGCGCGCTGCGCTGATCGTGGCTGCAGCCGTGGTATATCAAAGCATGATGGCCTGTGCCGTGGCGCTGGTGGTGGCCTTCGTGTTGCACGTGCCGCTGATGTACTTCGTCAAGGGCCGCTGCCTCCCAAACGACCATGTCGCACTCAGGCGCCAACTGGGTCTAAGCCTAAAAGTGACCCTCCTGGCACTGGCGCTGCCGTTGGCGCTGGCGTGGGCTGGTGCTGCTGCAACGTCCGGCCCGCGATGGTGGGCTTTCGGCCTGGCGGTGCCCTTGTGCATGGGCAGTTGGCTCGCGGCCCTGGTTTGGTTGAAGCATCCACTGTCGCAAGACCCCGCATTTCGGTCCTTGCAGGTCAAGTGCTTGGTGCTGTTGCGCATACGGGTCCCTTGAGAAAGTTCTGCGCTGCAGGTGCAGCGGCCGTGAAAGTGTGAGGCGGGTCACGCCTGGCAGCCGAATGTCCGTGGAGAATAGGCATTGGCTCTGGGCGGCCCCGGCGCCTGGGAGCGCTGCACCCTGGCAAGCCCATACTCGAGAGGCCCATGCAACTCCATCGCAAGCCCGTCGTCGACCGCAAGATTCGCTTCGCCATCGTGGGCTGCGGCCGCATTGCGCAGAATCATTTTGAAGCTATCGCCAAGCATGGCGCGCGTGCCGAGATCGTCGCAGTTTGTGATGTTGATCCCTCAGCGCTGGCGCGTGCCGTTGAGAAGACCGGCGCTGCCGGGTTCAGTTCACTGACCGAACTGCTGGCCAGTTCAAGGCCCGACTGCGTGGTTTTCTGCAGCCCCAGCGGCCTGCACCCGCGCCAGGTGGTCGAGGCTGCCCGCGCGGGTTTCGACGTGATGACCGAAAAACCCATGGCCACCCGCTGGCATGACGGCCTGGCCATGGTTCGCGCGTGCGACGAGGCAGGCGTGCGCCTGTTTGTGGTGAAACAGAACCGCCGCAACCCCACGCTGCAGTTGCTGAAGCAGGCGGTGGAGCAGGGGCGCTTCGGGCGCATCTACATGGTGAACGTGAACGTTTTCTGGAGCCGCCCGCAAAGCTACTACGACAGCGCCGAGTGGCGCGGCACCTGGGAATTCGACGGGGGCGCGTTCATGAACCAGGCCAGCCACTACGTCGACCTGCTCGACTGGGTCTGCGGCCCGGTAGAGAGTGTGATGGCCTACACCGGCACGCTGGCGCGCAACATCGAGGTGGAAGACACCGGTGTGGCGGCATTGAAGTGGCGCAACGGCGCCATGGGCACCATCAACGTGACCATGCTCACCTACCCGAAGAACCTGGAAGGCTCGATCACCATCCTGGGCGAAAAGGGCTCGGTGCGTGTGGGCGGCATGGCCGTAAACGAGATCAAGCACTGGGAGTTCGAGGCGCCCCATGAGATGGACGCACTCACGGCCGACGCGAGCTACCAGACCACTTCGGTCTACGGCTTCGGCCACCCGCTTTACTACGACAACGTTATCAACACCCTCCTCGGGCAGGCCGAACCCGAAACCGACGGGCGGGAAGGCCTGAAGAGCCTGGAACTGCTGATTGCGATGTACATGTCGGCACGCGACGGCAAGCGCGTCAACCTGCCACTGGCGTACTGAGCGTGGCGGCTACCACCATCCACCCCAGTGCCATCGTCGATCAAGGGGCGGTGCTCGGCGAAGGCTGCCGCGTCTGGCACTTCGTTCACATCAGCGCGGGCGCGCGCATAGGCCATGGCTGCTCGTTCGGGCAGAACGTGTACGTGGGCAACGACGTGAGCATCGGGCACAACGTGAAGGTGCAGAACAACGTCTCGGTGTATGACGCCGTGACGCTGGAAGACGACGTGTTCTGCGGCCCGAGCATGGTGTTCACCAACGTCTACAACCCGCGCTCGGCCGTCACGCGCAAGGAAGAGTATCGCCGCACGCTGGTGCGCCAGGGCGCGACGCTGGGCGCAAACTGCACCATCGTCTGCGGCGCCACCGTGGGTCGCTATGCCTTCGTGGGTGCGGGTGCGGTGGTGAACCGCGACGTGCCCGACTTTGCGCTGGTGGTGGGCGTGCCCGGCCACCAGGTGGGCTGGATGAGCCGCTTCGGTGAGCGCCTGCCGCTGCCGCTGCACGGTGATGCCGAAGCCACTTGCGAACACACCGGCGACCGCTACCGCCTGCAAAGCGGGCAGCTCAGCCTGCTCTCGCCCTGAACCGAAAGACCTTGACCATGAACGCCCCTGAGAGCCTGAAGCCGCTGCACTTCATCGACCTGAAGAGCCAGTACGCCGCGCTGCGCGACAACATCAACGCGCGCATTCAGCGTGTGCTCGACCACGGCCAGTACATCATGGGCCCCGAGGTGGCCGAACTGGAGCAGCGACTGGCGGCCTACACCGGTGCGAAACACTGCATCACCGTGGCCAGCGGCACCGAGGCCTTGCTCATCTCTCTGATGGCACTGAACCTGAAGCCTGGCGACGAGGTCATCACCACGCCCTTCACATTCGCCGCCACCGCCGAGACCATCGTACTTCTGGGTGGCAAGCCAGTCTTCGTGGACATCGAGCCCGACACCTGCAACATCGACACGAGCCTCATCGAGGCCAAGATCACGCCGCGCACGCGGGCCATCATGCCTGTCAGCCTGTACGGGCAGTGTGCCGACATGGACGAGATCAACGGCATCGCCGGGCGCCATGGCCTGCCGGTCATCGAGGACGCCGCGCAGAGTTTTGGCGCCAGCTACAAGGGCCGCAAGAGCGGCAATCTCAGCACCCTGGGCTGCACCAGCTTCTTCCCCAGCAAGCCGCTGGGCTGTTACGGCGACGGTGGTGCGATATTCACGAACGATGACGAGCTGGCGCAGGCCTGCCGCGAGATACGCGTGCACGGTCAGAGCAAGCGCTACATGCACACTCGGCTGGGTGTGGGCGGGCGCATGGACACGCTGCAGTGCGCAGTGGTGCTGGGCAAGCTCGACCGTTTCGAGTGGGAAGTGCAGCGCCGGCTGGAACTGGGCCGCAGCTACCTGCAGCGCCTGGCGACCAGCGGTGCACGGGTGCGTACGCTGGCGCAGCGCGCTGACCGAGATTGTGTGTGGGCCCAGTTCACCGTGTTTGTACCCAACCGGGCCGCGGTGCAGCAGCGGCTGCAGACGCTGGGCGTCCCTACAGCCGTGCACTACCCCAAGCCCATGCACCACCAGCCAGCCTACGCCGCGTTCTGCTGTCCAGACTGCTGCCCGAAAAGCGTGCAGGCCGGTGAACTGGTGATGAGCCTGCCGATGAGCCCAGATCTGACGGATGAGCAGATGGACCGGGTGGTTGCCGCGCTGGCCGACGCATTGGCGGCCTGAGGCCGAATCGATGGCACTCTTAAGGCAACGCTGCGAACCGGCCCATCACTTGCTTGCGCTGAGGCTATGACCGCCACCGGCAGCACCGCCATGAAGCAACTGGGCCTGGGCCTGAATCTGTCGACGAAGACGATCCGCGAGGCAAAGTTTTTCGTTGAGATGGAGCGCATGAGGCCGTGGGCCACTCTGGTGGCGATCGTTGAGCCGCACTGCCCGCGTGCCAAGACCGGCCACACGGCGTTCGCGGGGGAGACCATGTTTCGCATCCACTGCCTGCAGCAGCGGTTTCGCCTGTCGGCCCCGGGGATGGAGGAGGCGCTGCACGACACGCCGGTGTTCCGAGAGTTCGCCAAAATTGACCAGGGCGTGACGCGACTGCCCGACGAGACGACGAACCTGCGTTTCCGTCGCCTGCTGAAGCGCCACAGCCTGGCGCCCGACATGCTGCGCTTGGTCAATGACATCCTGGGAGCCAAGGGTCTGATGCTGCGCACGGGCACGGTGGTGGATGCCGCGCTGATCTTAGCCCCGAGTTCGACCAAGAACGCCGATGGGAAGCGCGACCCGGAGATGAAGTCCACCCAGCAAGGCAGGGGGACGCGCGGCTGTCAAGCCCGAGCCCGCAGAAATGCGAGCCTGGCATGGCGCGCGCTGCCTAAACGCGGCTCATGTCCGCAGCATGGTACCCAGCCAGGATATTGATGTGTACCTAATAAGCGAAGAGCGTTATCGACGTTGGCTCGCTCGAGTCTTTGGATGCCTTGGGCGCAAGCTCATCGTCATCAATATCAACTATATGGGCTTGGGCAACCGGTTGAAGCTCCTGGGCATCTACGACGCCAACTACGGCCTTGACAACGCCACCCTTTTTTGGAACCGCCAGGGGTGGGTGAACACCGCGTTGGGCGAGATCATCCGCATCGAGGGGATTACAGGCTTTCGAGAAATACCCATTAACCTGAAGCCTTGGATGGTCCCGATCATTACCCATCCAACCAAAGATCACTGGTGGCCCCGGGGCTTTTGGAGGTTCGATGTGGACACTGAACTGCCCAGCACCTACCTCATAGAACGCCATGGCCGCGTGTTTCCGGCAATCGACTTTCTTTTCGCTGATACCCCTCAACCCTATCTGGACCGCTACCTTCGGTTCTTCGCCAGGGTAAAGCCCAGCCCTGCTGTGGCCACCCGCATGGCCGCAGTGCAGTTGCGGCCGCAGGATGTGGCTGTGCAGATACGAATCAGTCTGGATAAAGGCGATGCCGCGAACGTGCCGCGCGCAGAGGCCTACCTACGGCAAATGCGGGCCTTTCCGCAAGACACGAGGTTCTTCATTTCTGCGATGGACGCGGCAGTCTCGGCCATCTTCCGCGAGGCATTTGGTGACCGCGTCGTGGAACTGCCCGACAAACAGTACCGGTCAATGATCGACGCTACAGCCGATATGTACTTGCTGTCTCAGCCTGGCACCCTCATCGCGTCGCGTGGAAGTACCTTTGGCGAAGTGGCGTGGTGGCTGGGGGGCGGCCGCCAGCACGTACTTCAGATTGATGCCGAACTCGTCTCAAACGGGTTCATAGCTTGAACACTGTTATGCACTGTGGAAACACCCTAATTCCACGGATGCGGTTTGACAAGATTCTCAGTGCGCCGTCGGAAGTTCGATCTGCGATCGCGTTGATGGTGGTGTTGGTCTTGTTTTGCAGTTCCTCTTCGAAGTTGACGGGTGGTTTCTGGCCCAGGCCTTCGTGCCTGCGGCCCGGGCTGTACTAAGAGAACTCGCGAACCGGCCCATGACTTGCTGGCGCTGAGGCCATGGCCGCTACTCCTTCAGACACAGGTCGTCAAGGCCCTTGAACTTCCGCCCTGACATTGAGGGCCTGCGGGCCCTGGCCATCGTGCCAGTGGTGCTGTTTCACGCTTTTCCGTCGCTGCTGCCAGGCGGGTTTGTGGGCGTGGACGTGTTCTTCGTGATCTCTGGCTTCCTGATCACTTCGTTGCTGATGCAGCGCCTGGAAACGGGCCGCTACAGCATCGTGGCGTTCTATGGCGCACGCATTCGGCGCATCTTTCCGGCCTTGTTCGTGATGCTGGCGCTGGTGACGCCGCTGGCTGTTTGGTTGCTGTCGCCTGCGGGCCTGCAGGAGTTCGGGCGCACCCTGGGTGCCACGGCGGTGTTCTTCTCGAACATGGAGCTGTACCGGACCACAGGCTACTTCGACACGGCCACTGAGTTGAAGCCGCTGGTGCACACCTGGTCGCTGGCGGTGGAAGAGCAGTACTACATCGTCTTTCCGCTGCTCCTGGCACTTCTGTTCAAGCGCTGGCGGCAGGGCATTGCGCCGGTGCTGGCGGGGGTGGGCCTGGTTTCATTGGGTCTGAGCATCTGGTGGCTGCGCACTGACCCCGCGCTGTCTTTCTATTCGGCGTTGTCGCGTACGTTCGAACTGATGCTGGGTTCGTTGCTGGCGGTGGGCACGTGGGGGAAACATGCGTCTCAGGCACTGCGCGAGCTGGTGGCCGGGCTGGGCCTGCTGTGCATCGTGCTGGCTTGTGCATTGCTGACGCCGACGACGCCGTTTCCCGGTGTGGCGGCGCTGCTGCCTTGCGTGGGTGCGGCGCTGCTGATCTGGGCGGGCGGCGAGGGGCACCAAACCTGGGCCGGGCGTGTGGTGTCGGTGGCGCCGCTGCGCTGGGTGGGGGCGATGTCTTTCTCGCTCTACTTGTGGCATTGGCCGGTGCTGGTGTTCATTCGGCACTGGCTGCTGGGTGAGCCGGCGGCATGGCAGGCGGCGCTGGGCGTGGCGGTTTCGGTGCTGCTGGCGTGGGCGTCCTTGAAGTGGGTGGAGGCGCCGGTGCGACGCCGTTCGTTCTCAGACCGGCAATTGCTGGCCGGTGGTGCCGCCTGCATCTTGGTAACGCTGGCACTGGCTTGGTTCGCCGTCAGGCACACCAGCCAGTTGCAGCCGGTCAGCGCGGCAGCGCAGCAGTTCTATGCCGGCGTGAGTGACGTGAATCCCAGGGGCCTGGATTGCCATGGCGCCACATCCAGCGTGATTCCGTACGAGAACCGCTGCCGTTACGGGCACGCTGGCAGTGCCCGGCAGGCCGTGGTTTGGGGTGACAGCCACGGCGCCGAACTGGCATACGCGCTGGGTGAGCGTGCATCCTTGACGGCCCAAGCAGTGGCGCAAATCACCTCTGCCGCCTGCCCACCTGCAGTGGGTCTGGAGGTGGCCACTCGGCCACTTTGCCTGGGTCACAACGATGGCACCGTGAAGGGCTTGCTGGCAGACACAGCGGCCCAACGGGTGGTGATGGTTGCCCGTCACGAGGTTTACCTGCAGGCGTATGGCCAAGCGTACGAGGCGGCGCTGGAGCGAAGCGTGGCTGCCCTGGCGGCAGCAGGCAAGCAGGTTGTGCTGGTTGAGCCCTTTCCCGAATTTGCCTTTCCTGTGCCTGCTGCGCTGGGCGCGCTGCAGCGGCGTGGCGAGCCGAATGCGAGCTTAGGGCTTCCGCGCGAGGTTTACCTTCGCCAACAAGCGCGGGCGTTGCAATTGCTGCATCGCCTGGCGAGAGATCATGGTGCTGCGGTGCTGAGAACTTCAGAGGTGCTGTGCAGCACCGGCACGTGCATGACTGCGGACGGCAGCCATTCGCTGTACATCGACCAGCACCATTTGAGTCTCAGTGGGGCACGCTTGGTGGCCAATGACTTGCCAGGAATCATTCCTTGAACTTCCGCCCCGACATTGAGGGCCTGCGGGCGCTGGCCATCGTGCCGGTGGTGGTGTTCCACGCATTCCCGTCGTTGCTGCCGGGCGGCTTCGTGGGCGCGGACGTGTTCTTCTTGATCTCCGGGTTCCTGATCACGTCGCTGCTGATGCAGCGCCTGGAAACGGGTCGCTACAGCATCGTGGCGTTCTATGGTGCTCGCATCCGGCGCATCTTCCCGGCCTTGTTCGTGATGCTGGCGGCGATGGCGGCGATGGCGGCGATGGCGGCGATGGCGGCGATGGCGGTGCATCTGTTGTCGCCTACAGGCCTCCAAGTAGCGGCGCTGATGGATGCCTTCGGGGGCTGATCCGGTCCTGGCCGGACTGGCGCTACACATGCCTGCTCGCCCGTCGCGCTGAGCCGATGAGCGCAGGTTGCAAAGCGCCTGCGATTGTGTTTCGCGCTGCCGCAGCCCGGCTGCAGCGTGAAAGACTGCATAAACCGTACTGGGGCCCTGACGCTACAGTGGGTTGCCGGGGATTGTTTCAATGGTTCGCGCCTATAGTTGAGCCGCGTTTAGGTTGCGTCTAGCACAGGGAGAGGTTTATTGAAGGCAATCAATGATCTGGGCCGCCATTTCGACCCGATGCGAGCCGAGTTGGAAGCGGCCGTTTCACGCGTCCTGGCGAGCGGCTGGTTCGTTTTAGGGCAAGAAGTCAAAGCTTTCGAGTCAGCCTTCGCCGCCTACTGTGGTGTGGCGCACTGCGTGTCGGTGGCCAATGGGACGGACGCGCTTGAGTTGGCCCTTCGTGCTGCGGGCGTTGGCCATGGGTCCACTGTGGCAACGGTGGCGAACGCGGGCATGTACAGCTCCGTCGCGATCCGCGCGATTGGCGCGCGAGCTGAGTTCGTCGATATCTCCGACGAGTCCATGCTGATGGACTTGGACGCCCTAGAGGTCGCTCTCAAGACCTGCGGCATCAAGGCAGTTATCGCAACCCATCTTTTTGGTTTAATGTGCGATGCCTCACGCTTGGTGGAAATCTGTCGCAGGGCTGGGGTGCCGCTGATCGAAGATTGTGCGCAAGCCCATGGTGCTTTGCGTAATGGCAAAAGAGCCGGTTCGTTCGGCGATGTTGCCTGCTTCAGCTTCTATCCGACAAAGAACCTGGGCGCTATCGGTGATGGAGGCGCCATGGTCACCAGTGATTCAAGCCTCGCAGAACGATTGCGGCATCTGCGGCAGTACGGCTGGAGCTCCAAGTACAACAGTACGGTGCCTGGCGGGCGCAACAGTCGCCTGGATGAATTACAAGCGGCGGTACTTTTAACTCAGCTGCCATACCTAGACACTTGGAACGAGCGCCGTCGTGAGATCGCGTCGCTGTACTCACACGCTATTTCACATCCGAAAATCAGGTGTCCGCAGCCCGCGATCACCGGCCACTCAAGTTATGTGGCGCACCTTTTCGTTGTTCGCACGCGCGAACGTGAGGATCTCATGCGACATCTGAGGCAGCATGGTGTCCCGCATGATGTGCATTATCCAATACCTGACCATCAGCAGGCCTCGCTGGTCGATTGGGGCCATGCATCAGCGCACCTGCCAATGACGCAACTGGCTTGTCGGGAGGTACTGACTTTGCCCTGCTTCCCTGAGATGACAGATGCGGAAGCGCTTAAGGTTGCGGCAGTGGTGAACGAGTGGTGAGGCAGGTGTTTTCGCTTGTTGTGCCGGTTTACGGAAATGAGGACTCAGTGCCGGATTTGGTGTCTACCATCCAGGAACTTGGGCGGTCCATTGAGCAACGCTTCGAAATGGCTCTAGAAGCAGTGTTCGTGGTCGACGGCAGCCCAGACGACAGCCACGGAGTCCTGAGTCAACATCTGGCAACTGCTGAGTTCCCATCAGTCCTGCTTTCGCACACGCGCAATTTTGGTTCGTTTGCGGCCATCAGAACAGGCTTGACTGCGGCTTCAGGCGAGTACTTTGGCGTTATGGCTGCCGATCTGCAAGAGCCGCCAGAGTTGATGCTTGATTTCATCGAAGGGTTCAAGGCCAATCGTTATGACGTCATGGTGGGTTTGCGTGAGTCCCGGGCCGACCCATGGCTTAGCAGGCTCGCCTCGGCGTTCTTCTGGCGCCTATACCGAGCATTCGTCATACCGGACATGCCGGCCAGTGGCGTGGATGTCTTCGGTTGTAACCGAGCCTTCCGGGATCGGCTGCTCGCGCTGGAAGAGGCGCACTCGTCCCTGGTCGGCCTCATTTTTTGGTTGGGGTTCAGACGAGGTGAGGTCTTGTATTCAAGACGACCGCGACTTCACGGCAAAAGCGGATGGTCGTTTCGCAAGAAACTCAAGTACCTGTTCGACAGCGTATTTTCCTTTACTGATCTGCCTATCCGACTTTTGACTATGTTTGGTGCCGCCGGCTTGGCTTTGTCCGTGCCAATGGGTCTCTACATCATTGGCGCAAAGCTGAGCGGCGCAATCAACGTTCCCGGATACGCCGCGACCATGGTGGCCGTGATCTTCTTCGGTGCCATTAACGCCGTCGGCCTCGGCATCATCGGCTCGTATGCATGGCGAACTTATGAGAACACCAAGAGGCGGCCACTATCCCTGGTCTTGAGTGAGAGAAGATTTGAGCGAGTCTGATTCTTCCAGTCTGCCTGGGCTGCGCTGGGAGATCGTTCGGTTTCTCCTGTCTGGTGCACTGAACACAGGCATTACTCTCGTCGCTTTTGAATTCTTGAGTCGAGCATTGCCTTACGCGGCAGCGTTCAGTGTTACGTATGTGCTCGGCATTGCGTTATCTTACGGACTCAACGCGCGATTCGTTTTCAAGACGCGAAAGACGGTTCGTTCCGCCCTAGCGTATCCGCTTGTCTACGTTTGTCAGTACCTCATCGGTCTGTTCTTCATGTGGGTCCTGATCGATCGTATGTCGCTTTATCCGACACTAGCATTGGCGGTTGTCGTCGTCCTAACGCTCCCGCTGACCTTCCTTATGAGTCGTTGGCTACTGCGTAGTCTATCGAACTAGGCCGCTAGTTCACCGAATCGTTGAAACTTTCGTGTCGATCCGCGGCGAGGGCATCTGATTTCAACGATTCAATGGATCCATAAAGCATCCGTGTGAAAATCTTGGAGTTCATATCGTGCAAACTGAACAAAGCGACGGCGACGCCGACTCAGCGAACCTGGTGCATCGACTTGCAGATTGCCAATCGCGAAGGATTGGCAGAGGTACACGCATATGGCAGTTTTCGGTCGTCTTGCCAGATGCAGTCATCGGCGACGACTGCAACATCAATTGTCACTGCTTCATCGAGAACGATGTCGTTATCGGAGATCGAGTTACGGTTAAGGCGGGCGTGTATCTGTGGGACGGCATTTCGGTAGAGGATGACGTTTTCATAGGACCGAACGCTACCTTCACCAATGATCGCTTCCCACGATCAAGAGTGTGGCCACAAACATTTCCGCGGACGGTAATCAGGCGCGGTGCATCCATAGGTGCGTCCGCAGTAATCTTGCCTGGACTGGAGATCGGCGTTGGCGCCATGGTCGCAGCGGGCGCGGTGGTGACCCGGACAGTGCCGGCGCATTCGCTGGTTATGGGAAGCCCAGCAAGAGTGATTCGACTATTGAACTCAGGCGACGCACAAGTGCCGCCTTCCCAGTCAGCTTAAACCGAGGGCCTTTCATGAGCCAACTTGCAAATCGCCATATAGATGCAACTGCTTCTGTTGCAGGGGCTGATATCGCAGTAGGAGCCAAAGTGGGCCGCTTCTCGTCTGTGGCAGCCGGTAGCCAAATTGGCGTTAATTGCATACTGGCCGATCACGTCGGAATCGAGACGGACGTGCGGGTCGGTCAGGACGTTAGCATTGGTTTCGGCACCTACATTGCCTCCGGCGCCGTGATCGAGGACGGCGTGCAAGTTGGCACCCATGTCAGCGTTTCGACGGAGCATTTCAACATTGGCGCGGTGCCCGCACCGCACGCGCGCACTACTTTGCGCCAGAACGCTCGGATTGGGGCAGGCGCCATATTGCTTCGAGGCGTTACGGTCGGTAGCAATGCGATCATTGAGCCTGGATCGGTGGTCAGCCGAGACATTCCACCCAATGCCGTCGTGGGTGGCAATCCCGCAACGATTCGAGGCTACGTGACCGCGATGATGTTGCCTTCTCAGCCCGCGGCTGCTGATTCACGAGGGCTGCCAGCGGTTTCCGTAGCTGGGGTCGCACTTTATGCGCTCCCCGTTATCAAGGACATCCGCGGCACCTTGTCGGCGGGAGAGTTCGGGCGGTCCCTCCCCTTTATTCCAAAGCGTTACTTCATCGTCTACGAGGTTACAGATCATGAGGTTCGCGGAGAGCATGCGCACCGCGAATTGCACCAGTTCCTTGTCTGCGTCAAGGGTTCGCTAGCAGTAGTCGTTGACGATGGCGAAAGGCGCGAAGAGATTCTTCTCGATTCGCCGGGGATCGGCGTTCACATCCCGCCCATGGTTTGGGCTACGCAGTACAAGTACAGTAGGGATGCTGTACTCTTGGTTTTAGCGTCGGAGCGTTATGAAGCCGCCGACTACATTCGCGACTACGATGACTTTCAGCGGCTCCGCGCCAGTTCCTGACCGATCATCGACTGAGCAATGACGCCTTCGGAAGGTTTTAGCCAGTTCACATCCGGCTGCTGCGTGGGCGTGTGGTCTCAACCGTTTGGATCGGTTGCAGTCATTCTCGTCATCTCGAGCAAGCCCAATGAGTGACGAGCGACCCGCAGTGCAGTGTCCGTCACCGCCCCCAGTTGGATTGGGCAAGTTTGCTCTGCTGCTGCTCGCGGCATTGATGGTTGCCCAGATCGGTGTCTATGCCTGGATGTCCCGGCGCGGTTTTGAGTACACGGACGAGGCCTTCTATCTCTTGAGCTATTTGTACTGGGATAGCGCCGTAGCAAGCTTCACGTTCTTCGGTGCATTCCTGAAATGGCCATTCAAATTGCTTGGCGAGGACGTTTCTTCTATCCGAATGTTCTCCTTGGTGCTCTTAATGGGCTCTAGCACCTTTTTCATGGCATCAGCGCTTCGATTCTTGTTCGCAAAGCGGCTGCCCGCAAACTTGATCTGGGCCACGACCATCGCGGCAGCGTGCTCGTCGCTGTACTACTTTGGGCATTTCAGCACTTTGCGCGCACCTTCCTACAACCTTATGGCTTTGGCCTGCATGTTGTTGGCTACCGGGTTGCTGCTCTACTTCGTGAGGCAAGGGTTTGATTCAAGTCGCCAGAGCTGGCCGATTTTTTTGTACGGGACCGTGGTTGCCGCTTGTGTACTTAACAAAGTCTCCACGGGGGGGCTGCTCCTAATTTGCCACGCGGTCTTCATGACCGTTTTGAATGAAGACTGGTCTTTGCGTCGTCTCAAGCAGGTTTTGGTATTCGGCTGCCTCGGGGCCGCATTCCCCTTTCTTCTCCTGCACTTGTCTCATCCGGCTTGGTACGCTGCCTTTCAGGAGGGTGTCGCCTGGGCCCAAACTACCGACCCCAGCTATGGCGTATCGGCGCTCATCAAAAACTTCAGATGGGATCTGCAGCGGCAATTGATCACTTTATGGCCTGTTGGCGCGATGCTGGGTTTTCTTACCGTTTTTGTGGCGCGCAATGGGGCGTTCAACGTCGGGGTGTTAGGTTGGTTGTGCGCCGGCGTCGTGTCGGCCTGCGCTGTGGGGCTCATTAGCGAAGACCAGCGGCACCACTGGTGGTTGCTGGTGGTAATGGCGTGGGGGGCGTTGATGTTGACGCATTGGATCAGGCGGTCTACAGCCCGGCCTTACTTGATCACAAAGTCAGCGGCGGCGTTGCACTTGCTCTTAATCATGCTCCCCTTGGTGTTCTCGTTTGGGACCAACGGGCGAGTGCTCGTGCACAGTTTTGCCGCAGCCGTTTTCGCTGTGTCTGCAGTATTGCTGGCCCTCGTGCAACTGTATGCGGCACGACTGATCGGGCAGGGAGTATTGGTATTGGGATTGACGGTCTTAACACTACCCCCCCTGGTGTTTCAGTTAAAAGCGGTTTCTGATGTAGGGCACACCTACCGCCAGTTGGTGCCGCTCGGTCAGCAACTCTCTGAAGTTCAACTCGGATCTGCTGGGCGTCGGTTGATGGTCAGCGAAGACACGAAGACTGAACTGACTCAACTCATCGAAACTGCAAGGTCTTCGGGATTTACGCCTGGTGCATTGATGCACGATTTCACCGGGGACGGCTCAGGTATTGTCTACGCGCTGGGCGCGCGGCCGCTTGCGACGGCCTGGACTGGCGGAGGCTATCCTGGGAGCCATCGCTCGTCATGGCGGTTGCTGTCTAGAACGCCAGAAGCAGATCTCCGCGCCAGCTGGCTGCTCACTTCAGACAATAACCCGCGGTCCATTGTTGGCTGGCAGGAGCTGGTGGCCCGCAAGCTCGGCGAGGCGAATACGCACGATCTTGTCGCAACGATTCGTTTGCGGGCAAATTACCGCTGGATTCCTTCCGCACCCGAATACAACAATGTGAGTTTTTGGAAACCTCGTGCCCGTTTAAGCGTTGCAACTACCTTATATTCAGTCAAGGCGACGGAATCCCCACTTTGGGTAAGTGGCGGCCCAGGCGCGCAGGCCACGAAAGGCGGAACGACGGCGCTGCAAGCCAGGTGAGCTGGGCGCGCTGATCAGTGAGGCCGAGAACCGTTGGTTGGTGTTCATGATTACCCCGGGGCGTCGTGGCGCAGGACTTCGGCACCACACACGGAGCTCTAGCGACGCAACGAAGAGTTGGGTCTGAATCGCCGACACATGTAGCTTGTCGGCCCGTTATCGCTCAGCGATATAGTTCCTTGTCGGCCGCCCGTGAGATGAGAAGCGTGCATGTGGCTTTTGAACTGTGGACTTACTCTATGCGGAAGACGCGACTTGGAAGGCGGGTGTTCCGGAAGAAGTGTCGCACCAAGACTTCGAGTAAGTCTGAGGGCGAAACCACCGGAGTCGCAGGGCGAGGCAGGCCGCTGTTTCAGGCCACCTTCAGGAAGTAGATGTTCGAGCCGTCACGAGGCAGCATGGCGAAACCGCGCAGCGCTGCGATGTACTTGAACCGGCCATTGATG
>LNFM01006158.1_pt1 | contig 19952 bp, 16 predicted proteins | sample 596031 | NCBI WGS metagenome assembly LNFM01 (sample SAMN04254537, study PRJNA301005) | activated carbon metagenome | isolation source: dual media filters at the Ann Arbor, Michigan drinking water treatment plant | place: USA: Ann Arbor | reverse complement strand
GCCGCCGTCAGCGTCGTCTTGCCGTGGTCAACGTGACCGATCGTGCCCACGTTCACGTGCGGCTTGGTGCGCTCGAACTTACCCTTGGCCATGACTTTGGTATCCCGGTGAACTCAAGATTCGGAAAGGTGTGGATGGGTGCCGCTTCAAGAGATGGTGCTCATGACTGGAATCGAACCAGCGACCTCTTCCTTACCAAGGAAGTGCTCTACCGACTGAGCTACATGAGCACGCTATTTGTTTACGGACCAAGCCCTCGGCAGGCGCTTGAATCCTCTGGCCTGGTGCAGCGCGAATACGCTGCCTGCAGCCATTGCCTCACCCTTGCCAGCGTGGAGCGGGAGACGGGAATCGAACCCGCACCATCAGCTTGGAAGGCTGAGGTTCTACCATTGAACTACTCCCGCCTGGTGCCGCAAGCCGAAGCCTTCAAACGGTGGTGGAGGGAGGTGGATTCGAACCACCGAAGGCGTAAGCCAGCAGATTTACAGTCTGCCCCCGTTGGCCGCTTGGGTATCCCTCCAACAGAGAGCCCCGCATTTTCAACGTCGAAAGGGCATCTGTCAATGCCGGATCGAGAAAAAGTTTGCAGGCCGCCCGCGCGAGCTCAGACGTTGAACAGGAAGTTGAGGACGTCGCCGTCCTTGACCACGTAGTCCTTGCCTTCCGCACGCTGCTTGCCGGCCTCCTTGGCGCCCTGCTCGCCCCTGTAGGTGATGAAGTCATCGAAGCCGATGGTCTGAGCGCGGATGAAGCCCCGCTCGAAATCGGTGTGGATGACGCCCGCCGCTTTCGGCGCGGTGTCGCCCTTGTGGATGGTCCAGGCGCGGACTTCCTTCACGCCGGCGGTGAAGTAGGTCTGCAGGCCGAGCAGCTTGTAGCCGGCGCGGATCACCCGGTTGAGCCCGGGCTCGCCGATGCCGAGGTCGGCGAGGAAGATGTCGCGATCGGCATCGTCGAGCTGGGACAGCTCTTCCTCGATGGCGGCACAGACCGGAACGACCTCGGCGCCTTCCCCCGCCGCCCGCTCGCGCACGCGGTCAAGGTGCGGATTGTTCTCGAAACCGTCCTCGCGGACATTGGCGATGTACATTACCGGCTTGGCCGTCAGCAGGTACAGCTCGCGCAGCAGGCCGCGCTCGTCGGCGTCCAGACCCATACCCCGCACGGGCTTGCCCTGGTCAAGTTGGGCGCGCACGCGGGTCAGAAGGTCGCGCCGCATCGCTGCATCCTTGTCGCCCGCTCTGGCTGCGCGCTCGTAGCGGTTCAGGGCCTTGTCGACGCTTTCCAGATCGGCCAGCGCGAGCTCGGTGTCGATGGTCTCGATGTCGGCTATCGGGTCAACCTTGCCAGCGACGTGGATGATGTCGCCGTGCTCGAAGCAGCGCACCACGTGGGCGATCGCATCGGTTTCGCGGATGTTGGCCAGGAACTTGTTGCCCAGACCCTCACCCTTGCTGGCGCCGGCGACGAGGCCGGCGATGTCCACGAACTCGACGGCCGTCGGCACGACCTTCTGCGGCTTCACGATCGCCGCCAGCTGGTCGAGCCGCGGGTCCGGCACGGGCACCACGCCGACGTTCGGATCGATGGTGCAGAACGGGAAGTTGGCCGCGGCGATGCCTGCCTTGGTCAGGGCGTTGAACAGGGTGGACTTGCCCACGTTGGGTAGTCCGACGATGCCGCATCTCATGGCCATGGGTTTGGAGTCCGGGATTCGGGATTGGGGATTGGGGATTCGACGGAGCAGAGCTGGGCAAGGCGCAGGCATGCGCCAATCCCGAATCCCTAATCCCGAATCCCGACATTCGTGTGCAGCCTCTTCATCGCCTCGGCGAAGTCGCCGCGCAGCAGCAGCGGCAGCTGGTCGAGGGCGGCATCCAGGCTGCGGAGGATGGCGATTTCGTCGTCGCGGCCGGGGCGTCCTAGCACCCAGGGCGTGACCTTGTCCTTGTGACCGGGGTGGCCGATGCCGACCCGGAGCCGGTGGAACTTGCCGTGGCCGAGATGCGCGAAGGTATCGCGCAGACCGTTCTGACCACCGTGGCCGCCATCGAACTTGAGCCGCGCCGTGCCGGCAGGCAGGTCGAGTTCGTCGTGGGCCACCAGCATTTCGGCGGGTTCGATCTTGAAGTAGCGCAGCGCCGCGGAAATCGCCTGCCCGCTGCGGTTCATGAAGGTGCTGGGCTTCAACAGCCAGAGGCTGTGCCCATCCAGCGAGATCCGCGCGGTCTCGGCGTGCAGCTTGGCCTCGTGGCTGAAACGCGCGCCCGCCTTTTCGGCGAGCCGGTCGGCGAGCCAGAAGCCCGCGTTGTGGCGGGTGTGGGCGTACTCGCCGCCGGGATTGCCCAGGCCGACGATCAGTTTCAGCGCGCTCATGCGGCAGGGCGGATCCCGCCGGCGCCAAGGCCGGCGGGATCGGCAGGTCTTACTTCTTCTCTTCGGCCGCTTCGTCGGACTCGCCGGCCTTCGACTGGCGCGCGATCACGACGGCGACGTCATGCTCCTTGCCCAGCTTCAGCTCGGGGATCTCGACGCCGTTCGGCAGCGCGATGTCCGACAGGTGGACGGTGTCGCCGGCCTTCAGGCCCGACAGATCGAGCTCGATGTACTCCGGCAGGTTGGCCGGCAGGCAGGAGACTTCGACTTCGTTGACTTCGTGGGTGATGACCACACCACCGGCCTTGCCGGCCGGGGAGGTGTCCTGGTTCAGGAAGTGCAGCGGCACGCGCACGCGGATCGCCTCGTCGGCGGACACGCGCATGAAGTCCATGTGCATGATCAGCGGCTTGACCGGGTGGCGCTGCATGTCGCGCAGGATGACCTTCTGCACCTTGCCATCGACGTTCAGATCAATGATCGAGCTGTAGAACCACTCGTGCGCCGAGGCCAGCCACACGGTGTTGTGGAGGATCTCGATGCTGGTGGGCTCGGCGTGGCCGCCGTAGACCACGGCAGGCACCTGACCCGTACGACGCAGGCGGCGGCTCGCACCCTTCCCTGCGTCCGCACGGACGGTGGCCTTGATTTCATGCTGGGTTGCCATTGTGTGTTGCCTTTCTTGCTTGGGATATGCCGCCTTGCGGCGACCTGGATGCCCAACCCCGCGACCAGGGTGGGCGATGGCGTCAGTCCACGTAGAGCGAACTGACGGATTCTCCGAAGGCGATGCGGCGGATGGTTTCCGCCAGCAGTTCCGCCACGCTGAGCTGGCGGATGCGGCCGCAGGCGCGGGCCTCGTCCGACAGCGGAATGGTGTCGGTGACAACCAGCTCGTCGAGCTGGCTGCCGCTGATGTTGCTGATCGCGGCGCCGGACAGCACCGGGTGCGTGCAGTACGCGACCACCTTGCGGGCGCCATGCTCCTTCAGTGCAGCCGAGGCGGCACAGAGCGTGCCAGCGGTGTCGACGATGTCGTCGACCAGCACGCAGGTCTTGCCGGAAACGTCGCCGATGATATTCATCACCGTGGCGACGTTGGCGCGCGGGCGGCGCTTGTCGATGATCGCGAGGTCGGCGTCATCCAGGCGCTTGGCGATAGCGCGCGCGCGCACCACGCCGCCGACGTCCGGGCTGACCACGATCAGGTCCTTGGTGCCCTGGGTGCGCCAGACGTCGGCCAGCAGCAGGGGCGAGGCATAGACGTTGTCGACCGGGATGTCGAAGAAACCCTGGATCTGGTCGGCGTGCAGGTCAACCGTCAGCACCCGGTCGGTGCCGACCGCGCTGAACATGCGCGCGGCCACCTTGGCGGTGATCGGCACGCGCGCCGAACGCGGGCGGCGGTCCTGGCGGGCGTAGCCGAAATACGGCACCACGGCGGTGACGCTGGCCGCCGAGGCGCGCTTCAGCGCGTCCACCAACACCAGCAGCTCCATGAAGTTCTCGGCGGTCGGCGCACAGGTCGGCTGGATCACGAAGACCTCCTGCCGGCGCACGTTCTCCTCGATCTCGACCTGCACTTCGCCATCGGAGAAGCGGCCGACCAGGGCCTTGCCGGGACGCACGCCGAGTTCGCGGCAGACCGCGTTGGCCAGCGGACGGTTGGCGTTGCCGGTAAAAACGAGAATGCCGTCAGTGTTCACATTGCACCTGTGGATCGCCGCCGGCGACCGTTATCGGACGACGCCACCGCGGCGCGCCCTGCTTGCTGGGCGGGCGCGAGCTCCGTGCCCGACGCGCCGCCGCCGTCGCGCGCCGCTGCCGGCAGCGTTGACGGATCGGAAAGTGAACTCTGGCTGGGGCGGCAGGATTCGAACCTGCGAATGCCGGAATCAAAATCCGGTGCCTTACCACTTGGCGACGCCCCAGCACTCAGAAACGTGTGTCTTCGGCTCTCGAACCCTGCCCCATGGCGAGGTGCAGGGGCGAGCGATCCAGCCCCCCGCAGACCCAGCTGCGCCAGTTCGGCGTCAGCATGGACTGCGCCGCCACGGCATGCTCCCGCTGCGCGAACCTGGCGAAACAGCAGCCGCCGGTTCCACTCAGCGCGACCTGCAGCGCGGAGCCATCGCAGGCCTCGCGCAGAGCCGACAGCGCCTCGCCCACCCTGGGCGAACGTGCCACCAGTACCGGCTCGAAGGCATTGCCGAAGAGCTGTCCGGAGACGAAGCCCGCAATTGTCGCGGGGGGCGCATCCCGTGTCAATTCAGACGCTTGGAACAACTCAGGCGTGGGGACCGAAACGCCGGAGTCAAGCACCAGATAGCTGCTCGCGCCCAGCTCGATCGGCAGCAGCTGCTCGCCCACGCCCTCGGCCCAGGCGGAATGACCGCGCACGAACACCGGCACATCCGCGCCGAGCCGCAGGCCCAGCTGCGCCAGCCGATCGAGTCCGAGATCCAGCCCCCACAGACGGTCCAGGCCCAGCAGCACCGTGGCCGCGTCCGAGCTGCCCCCTCCGAGGCCGCCGCCCATCGGGATGCGCTTGTCCAGACGGATCGAGACCCCGGCGTCGGCAGCTGCATACGGCTGCAGCAGGCGGGCGGCGCGCACGCACAGGTCGGAGTCGGGTGCAAGATCCGCTGGTCCATCCAGGCGTTCGATACGCCCATCCGGGCGCGGGATGAGCTGGATGCGGTCGCATAGGTCGATCAGCTGGAACACCGTCTGCAGCAGGTGATAGCCGTCCTCGCGACGCCCGACGATGCGCAGGAACAGGTTCAGTTTGGCGGGTGCCGGCAGCCAGGGCGCTTCAGCCACCCGGCGTCTCCCACTGATCGACCGCCAACCGCACGCGTCGCTTTCCCGACTCCGCGAACACACGCTGCGGCATCGGCACGCCGGCGGACTCGGTCCAGCTGCGATACTCGATCCGCCAGCCGGCCTGCTGCAGCACAGCCGGCAGCCCTTCCGCGCCAAAGACGAGTTCCGCATCGCCGCCGGCGCGCGCGCCGCGTACCCAGGCCCGCAGCGGCTCCAGCGGCATCGACCAACCCGCGGCGCGCCGCAGCAGCGCCTCGGCGTCACGATCCTCCAGCACACCGTGGCCATGCCCTTCGAGCCGCGCGCCGTTGGCGTCACCGCTGAGGCGCCAGCTCTGCCGGCTGACCGGCGCGCTGAGCTCGATCACATAGACCTCGCCGCGCTGCTGCCACTCGATGCGACCGCTGCCGCCCTCGCCTTCCCCGGAAACGGCGATGCGGCCGATGAACCGCCACTCGTCGGCAGCAGCCAGCGCCGACTCCCGGCCGGCCTGGACAGCCAGCAGGGCGTCATCAGGAGCGCGCAGCGGCGCCCGTGCGCAGGCGCCGAGCAGCAGGACCATCGCTAGCAGCAGCGAAATCCGAAGACGCAACATCAGACAGCGCCCGCTCACGGCCCGAACTGCTCGCGCAGGCGCTGGATGGCGCGATTGTCGGGGTCGAGCCCGGCGCCCTTCTGCCAGATCTCACGGGCTTCGCCTTCACGCCCGAGGGCGGCCAGCACCTCGGCGAGGTGGGCTGCGATCTCGGCATCTTCCTGCGCGGCGAACGCGCGCTGCAGGTAATCGAGGGCTTCTTCCGCTCGGCCGAGCTTGAACAGCACCCAGCCCTTGCTGTCGAGGATGGCCGGCTGCTCGGGCGACAGCGCCAGCGCGCGCTCGATGTAGCCCAGCGCCTCTTCATAGTCACTGGTGCGATCGGCCATGGTGTAGCCCAAGGCGTTGAGCGCATCGGCATCCTCGGGGTCCTCCGCCACCAGCACCTGCAGGTCGATGATCGCCTCGGGCACGCGATCCAGACGCTCGAAGGTCAGGGCGCGGGCGTAGAGAAGAGCGCGGTCGTCCTCGAAGATCTGCAGCCCGCGATTCAGCGCATCCACCGAAGCCACGAGATCGCCGCGACGGTTGAGCAGCTCACCCTCCAGCAGGAAGGCGTTGCGCAGGGTCTCGCCATCCTCGCTGTCGCTGGTCTGGACCTCGCGCAGGGTCGCGATGGCCTGCTCGGGCCGATTGGCGGCCTCGTGCAGCACCGCGATCCGCAGCTGCGCGGGCAGTCGCCGGGCCGGATCGCTGACCGCGCCGTACCAGCGCAGCGCATCCTCGGTGGACTCCAGCACCTCGGCGATCTGGCCGAGCAGGAAACGCCGGTCGTCGCTGATGTCGGCATCGAACACCGTCGTTCCGGCGTCGGCCTCGGGGCCGATCGCCGCCACCGCATCCGCCTTGATCAGTCCATACAGCGCCTGCAGCGCCTCGGACTTGCCGATCCGGGCGAGATAGGCGGCCCGGCCGGCGAAGGTGGCATCGGTCTGCTCGCCCTCGGCCAGCAGCTCGACCGCACGCTCGGTCTGGCCCAGTCCGTCCAGCAGCGAGGCCGCGCGCAGGCGCTCGGGAATATCGGTCAGCCCGAGTGCCAGTACGGCATCCAGCGCCTCGACGGCGGCCTCGTCGCGCTGCTGGCGCAGCAGCACCTCGGCACGCCACAGGCCGACCCTGCGGTCCTGCGGGAAGCGCTCGCCCGCGCGGTCGACCACGCGGGCCGAGAGCTCGGAATCCCCCCACTGCTGGGCCAGGCCGCCGAGCGCGACCCACAGCCCGAACTCGGCAGGCAGATCGGGGGCATCCAGCACGCGCCCCAACACTTCGAGGGCGGGCCGGCCGCTGCCGGCCAGGGCCTGGATCGCCAGACGACGCCCTTCCTCGCCCTCGTTCATCAGCTCGACCAGCCCGACTGCCGCCTCGTCGAAGCGCTGCTCACGGATCAGTGCGACCTGCTGGAACTGGCGTCCCGCCAGTGAAGCCGGATCCAGCTCGCGCCAGCGCGCGAGGGCATCGAGCAGGAGCAGACGCTCGTCCGCCAGCAGGGCGACGCGCGCGGCGCGCTCGGCGACGCTGGGATCGGCAGACTGTCGGGCTGCCTCCACGTAGGCCTGCGCGGCCGCGGCGGAATCCCCCTGCTGCAGGGCGAACTCGCCCTCCAGCAGCGGCAGCAGGGCCTCGCCCAGCGCCTGCACCGCGGGCCGGGCATCGTCCGCCAGCGCGCGGGGCGCCGACGCGAGCAACGCAATAAGCATCAGCAGGTAGAATGCGCGCGCGTTCATCGACCTTCTTATGTGTGTCCGGCGCCCGCCGCAGGCTGCGGCGAACCGGGCCGGAACAACGCCCCGCAGTGTACCCGAACCCCCCTTCCGACCGTCCGCAGCGACGCTTGCTGGCGCTGGGCTTGAGCCACCAGACCGCACCTGTCGCCCTGCGCGAGAAGGTGGCGTTCGCGGCCGAGCGCTTGCCCGAGGCGCTGGCCTCGCTGCTGGCGCGTCCCGGCGTGGAGGAGGCCGCGCTGGTCTCGACCTGCAACCGCACCGAGATCTACTGCAGCGTCGGCGATGGCCACGAAGGCGAACCCGCGCACTGGCTGGCCGAGTGCCACGGCCTGCAGCTCACCGAACTGCATGGCTGCCTGTACCAGCATCACGACGGCGAGGCCGTGCGGCATCTGTTTCGCGTCGCCACCGGGCTCGATTCGCTGGTGCTTGGCGAGCCGCAGATCCTCGGACAGGTCAAGGACGCCTGGCAGCAGGCCCGCGACGCCGGCAGCCTGCGTTCAGGCCTGGACCGCCTGTTCCAGCATGGCTTCGCCGTGGCCAAGCGGGGGCGCACGGACACCGAGATCGGCGCCCATCCCGTATCCGTGGCGTTCGCCGGTGTGCGCCTGGCCCAGCAAGTCTTCAGCGACTTGAAAGAGGCCAGCGTGCTGCTGATCGGCGCCGGCGAGACCATCGAGCTGACCGCCCGCCACCTGCTGGAGCAGAAGGCCAAGCGCCTGCTGATCGCCAACCGCACGCTGGAGAACGCGCAGACGCTGGCGACCCGGATCGGAGGCTACGCGTTGGCGCTGGAGGACCTGCCGCGGCACCTGCATGAAGCCGACATCGTGATCTCGGCCACGGCTGCGCGCGAGCCGATCCTGCACCGCGCCGACCTCGCCCAGGCCCTGCGCCAGCGCCGGCATCGGCCGATGTTCCTGCTCGATCTCGCGGTGCCGCGCGACATCGCCGAGGACGTGGCCACGCTGGAAGACGTCTTCCTGTACACCGTCGATGACCTCGACCAGGTGATCGAGGAGAATCGCCGCTCGCGGCAGGCCGCGGCGCGCGAGGCCGAGGCCATCATCGACCTGCAGGTCGAGCATTTCCTCGGCTGGTGGCGCGCTGCCGACCGCCAGGGCCTGATCCGCGACATCCGCAGCCAGGCCGAGCGCGACCGCGATGCCGTGCTGGCCCGCGCGCAGCAGATGCTCACCCAGGGCAAGCCGGCGGATGAGGCCTTGCGCTATCTCGCCAACACGCTCACCAACAAGCTGCTGCACGCCCCCTCGGCGCGCCTGCGCCAGGCCGCGCAGCGCGGCGAGCTGGAGCTGTTCCGCGCCGCCGAGCAGCTGTTCCAGGGCGCCGAGGCCGGCAACAGCCCAGGCGATGAACCCACACGCGAGCCACAATGAGCCCGAGCATCCGCAGAAAACTCGACGCACTCGCCGAGCGCCATGAGGAGGTCGGCCTGCTGCTGGCCGCCCCGGAAGTCGCCGCCGACAACAAGCGCTTCCGCGAGCTCTCGCGCGAGTACGCCCAGCTGGAGCCACTGACCCGCGCCCTGCGCGAATTCGACGGCGCGACGGCCGAGCTTGAGGCCGCGCGTGCCCTGCTCGCCGACCCCGATATGCGCGACATGGCGCAGGATGAGGTCGAACGACTTGAAGCACGCCTCGTCGAGCTGGACACCGAACTTGGCCTGCTCCTGCTGCCGCGCGATCCGCGCGACGAGGCCAACATCTTCCTTGAGATCCGCGCCGGCACCGGCGGCGACGAGGCGGCCATCTTCGCCGGCGACCTGTTCCGTATGTACACGCGCTACGCCGAGGCGCGGCGCTGGAACGTCGAGCTGCTGTCGGCCAGCGAAGGCGAGCACGGCGGCTTCAAGGAGGTCATCGCCCGCGTCGAGGGCGCCGGCGCATTCTCCGCGCTGAAGTTCGAAAGCGGCACCCACCGCGTGCAGCGCGTGCCCGAAACCGAGAGCCAGGGCCGCATCCACACCTCGGCGGCGACCGTGGCGATCCTGCCCGAGCTCGACGAGATCGAGGACATCGAGATCCGCGACGCCGACCTGAAGGTCGACACCTTCCGCGCCTCCGGCGCGGGCGGCCAGCACGTCAACAAGACCGATTCGGCGATCCGCATCACCCACCTGCCGACCGGCCTGGTGGTCGAATGCCAGGACGAACGCAGCCAGCACAAGAACCGCGCCCGGGCGCTCAGCCTGCTGAAGGCGCGCCTGCTGGACGAGCAGCGCAGCCAGCAGACCCAGGCCCAGGCCGAGTCGCGGCGCCTGCAGGTCGGCTCGGGTGATCGCAGCCAGCGTATCCGCACCTACAACTTTCCGCAGGGCCGGGTCACCGACCACCGCGTCAACCTGACCCTGTATCGCCTGCCCGAGATCATGGGGGGCGACCTGGGCGAGCTGATCCAGACGCTGACCCGAGAGGCCCAGGTCGACGAGCTCAAGCTGCTCGGCCAGTAGCGCGCATGGGGATACCATCGCCCGTCCCCCGGAGGCGCCAATGAAGATCAAGAAGAAGGACTACGAAGAGCTGCTGAAGCCCATGCAGCGCGAACTGGTGCAGGTGCAGCGCTGGCTGCAGAACACCGGCAATCGCGTGGTCGTGCTGCTGGAAGGCCGCGATGCCGCCGGCAAGGGCGGCGTGATCAACGCCATCGCCAACACCCTGAACCCGCGCGCCTGCCGGGTGGTGGCCCTGCCGAAGCCCAGCGACCGTGAGCGTACGCAGTGGTATTTCCAGCGCTATGTGTCCGAGCTGCCGGCCGCCGGCGAGGTCGTGCTGTTCGACCGCAGCTGGTACAACCGCGCCGGCGTCGAGAAGGTCATGGGCTACTGCTCGGACGTCGAGTACGAGCGCTTCCTGGTGCAGGCGCCGGCCTTCGAGAAGATGCTGGTCGACGACGGCGTGCTGCTGTTCAAGTACTGGCTGGCGGTCGACCAGGACAAGCAGGAGCAACGCTTCGCCGAACGCGCCGCCGACCCGTTGAAGCGCTGGAAGCTGAGCCCCGTGGACCTCGCCGCCCGCGCCAAATACGCCGAGTACGGCAATGCGCGCGAAGCCATGTTCCGCGCCACCCACACCGCGCATGCGCCGTGGTGGCTGGTCGACTTCAACGACCAGCGCCGCGGGCGGCTGAACCTGATCCGCCACTTCATCGACCACCTCCCCAGCCACAGCGCGCCCGAGCCCGACATCCAGTTCGAGGCCCTGCCCGAGCCGCTGCTGAAGGAGCGCTTCGAAGGCGCTGTGCAGCCGATCGCCGATCGCTTCAAGGGCGCCAATGGCAACGGGCACTGAACCCAGCCAGACCCCTCGAAGCAGGTAGGTCTGGGCATGTAGGTTGGGACAAGCCGCAGGCGCGTCCAAGGATCGGGGATCGTGCTTGACGCGAGTGTCGCGTTGGGCCGCGCTTCGCTTGGCCCAACCTGCACCCTGCTCCGCTCGGGACTGACGTGCCGCTTGGCGAGCAGCGACCTCAGCCCGCCTGCGCACGCAGCGCCTCAAGCAGGCCGGCATCAGTCAGCGGCGCCTCCCACAGCAGCACGCGCAGCCCGTTGGCCGGCACCTCGATGCGCGCCTCGCTGCCGAGCTTGATGACGTCGCCACTCTCGGCATCTTTCCACTCACCCGGCTGCAGGTGCTGGCCCAGCGCGATCGGGCGCGGCTCGGCTGACTTGTTGAGCAGCACCAGCGCGGTCTGGTGCGTGTCCTCGGTCTGCAGCACGCGGTAGAACGCGGCCTCGTCGCCTTCAAGCTTCAGGTTGAACTGCAGGCCGCGCTGCAGCGCCGGCAGGCGAGCGCGCAGCTGGGCGACGCGGATCAGGCCCTGGCGGATCGGGTGGGTGCGCGCGGCCTCGATGCCCTCGACGCCGAAGTAGTTGCGGTTGCCGTTGTGCTCGACCGCGCCGCGCTCGAAGCCGATCTCCGAGCCGTAGTAAATGACCGGGATGCCGCGCGCGGTGAACAGCCAGTGGTGGGCGTTGATGAAGCCGGTGTCGCTGGCGTTCATCCGCGCCATGTCGTGGTTGTCGTAGAAGGTCATCAGCTCGTAGGGGTTCGCGTACGGGCCGTCCTTCAGGTACAGCGCCGGCACCAGCGTGGCGAAGTCCGAACCCTCGTTCTCGAAGACATCGAGCAGGGCCTTCTTCAGCGCGAAATCGAGCACGCTCATGCCGCCGTTCTCGGGGTGCGTATACAGCGCCGTCTTCGCCGCCTCGTAGTCGAACACCTCGCCGAACATGAAGAAGCCCGGATGCTCGGCGCGGATGCGCTCGGCGAAGACGCGCCAGAACTCCGGCTTCACATGGCGCACCGTATCGACGCGGAAGGCGTAGGCGCCCTGCTCGATCCACTGCAGGTAGGCGCCGACGAGATGGTCCATCACCGCCGGGTTGGCCTCGTTGAAGTCGGACAGCTGGGCCAGATCGGGCTTGACGTTGTAGAAGGCGTGCAGCGGGTTGTTGGCGGGGTCGAGCTGATCCGGCGGCAGGTTGCCGTGGTCGGCGATGAGGTTCCCGCTGGCGTCGTAGAGGCGGCCGAACTCCTTCTGGTCCACCGGCATCGACCAGCCCGGCGAGCCGTGGTTGGCGACGATGTCGAGCACGATCTTGAGCCCGGCGCCCTCCATTGCTGAAGTGAAGGCGCGGAAGTCCAGGCCCTCGCTCGGCAGATGCTCGTCCAGGGCGTAGAAGTTCTTGGCCCAGTAGCCGTGGTAGCCCGACTTGCCGCGGTCGGTCAGGAAGCTGGTCTGGGTGATCGGCTCGCCGCCGGTGAAGGCTTCATCGGGGTTGTCGACGATCGGGGTGATCCACAGGGCCGAGAAGCCCATCGCGCGGATGTAGCCGGCGTGGTCCAGCAGGCCCTTGAAGTCGCCGCCGAGGTAGCCGACGTTGTCGGTGCGGCCGTCCTCCCACTTCAGCGGAATATCGAAGGTGCCGCGCTCGCCGCCCTGCTCGCGATGATCGTTGGACAGATCGCCGTTGACGAAGCGGTCGGTGACCACGAAGTACACGGCTTCGGAGGCGAAGGGTTCGGTGGTGCCGATGAAGCGGTCGACCGGCGCGGCAGCAGGCGCTGCGGGCGCTGCGGCTTCAGGCGCGGGCGCCTCGTTGCTGCAGGCGGCCAGCAGGGTGAGCGAGAGGGCAAGGACGAGCGGACGGATCTGCATGGGCGACTCCAGTGCGGGCGCGCGGCGCCGGTTGGATACTCTGAAAACGTCTGGACGGGGCGGTGGGCGCGAGGGGCTCAGTGCGCCGCCGCCATCACGGCGGCCTGCGCGGTTCGCGGCTCGCGAACAAACACAAGGCAGAGCGCGCCGACAACGAGGCTGCCGCCAGCAATGATCAGGGCGTAGATCGGCTCACCGCCAAAAAAGCTGCGCAGCACCAGCCCCAGCAGGGTGGCTGCAACGATCTGGGGAATGACGATGAACATGTTGAAGATGCCCATGTACACGCCCATCTTCTTTGCCTCGACCACGCTGGACAGCAGCGCGTAGGGCATCGACAGGATGCTGGCCCAGGCCACACCCACCAGGGCGAAGCTGCCGATCAGCCAGACCGGCTGCGACACCACGGCCATCGACAGGAAGCCGGCGCCGCCCAGCAGCAGCGAAACGAAGTGCACCAGCCGACGGTTCAGCACAAAGCGCGAGGCGTAGAAGGCCAGCAGCAGGGCCACCGCCATCGAGGACAGGCCGTAGTAGCCCATGTAGGCACCGACCAGATCAGCAGCATCCTGGAACGCCGCATTGGCTTCAGTGAACGCCTGCGCCTGCGCCGGCACGGACATGTCGAACGCGCTGGGGTCGGGCGCCGGCGCCTTGAACACATGGCCGGTCAGCGCCGGCGTGGCCATGCTCCACATGGTGAAGAAGGACAGCCAGCTGAAGAACTGGACGATGCCGATCTTCAGCATCTGCCCGGGCATCTGCAGGATGTCGCGCGTGATGTTGATGAAGAAATTGCCCTCGCGGCGCTCCTGCAGGAAGCGCTGCATGTCCTCGGGCGGCTCTTCGGTGGTGGTGAAGACCGTCACCAGGATGCTGGCGAGGAAGACGAACGCGCCGATGGCGAAAGCGATCTGCACCGAGGGCGGCACCACGCCGGGGCCGGCCTCGTTGGACACGCCCAGCCAGCTCACGAACCAGGGCAGGTTGCTAGCCACCCAGGTGCCGATGCCGATGATCAGCGTCTGCACCACGAAGCCATAGGAGCGCTGCTCCTCCGGCAGCTTGTCGGCGACCAGCGCGCGGAAGGGCTCCATGCTGATGTTGATCGAGGCATCCAGCACCCACAGCAGGCCCACCGCCATCCACAGCGTGGGCGAATGTGGCATGGCGAGCAGCGCGATCGAGGCCAGCACCGCGCCGATCACGAAGTAGGGCCGGCGCCGGCCGAGGATCGGATGCCAGGTGCGATCCGAGAGGTAGCCGATGATCGGCTGCACGATCAGGCCGGTCAGCGGCGCCGCGATCCACAGCAGGGGCAGCGCGTCCTTCTCGGCGCCCAAGGTCTGGAAGATGCGCGACATGCTGCCGCCCTGCAGGGCGAATCCGAACTGGATGCCCAGAAAGCCGAAGCACATGTTCCAGATCTGCCAGAAGCCCAGCTTCGGCATGTTGCTGTTCGACATCTCGCTCCCTCGCTGCGACGGTCGGTGCCGAGGCGCTAACGCCCAAGCGACACGCAGTCCAGGGGATGCCGCACGTCGACGCGCACCCACGTGCGCTTCGCGTTCACCAGTCCGGGCCACCGCAGCGTTCTTGAACGCGCCGCGTGCGCCCCGCCCTCCCCGGGAACTGCCTTGAAGGCCGCGACAGCAGACCGCCGCGACCGGCCGACAGCTTAGCGGCTGGGCTGGCGCCAACCCGGCGGTGCATACGTATTCACGCCGCTGCGCGGCGTGAACGGGATTGGGGATTGGGGATTGGGGATTCGCAAGAGCAGGCCATCGAGCCCGGCGCGATGGCTGCGGTTCGCAGCGCTGTAGTGACGCAATCGATGCGGCTCGCCCCGCGAATCCCAAATCCCCAATCCCGAATCCCCGCTCTCAAAACACCTCCCTTCGATAGCGCCCCGCCGCCAGCAGCGCGTCCACTGCGTCTTCGCCCAGCAGCTCGATCAGGCAGGCATGTACCCCCTCGCCCATGCCGCGCCGACTGCCGCAGACGCGCAGGTGCGCGCCGCGGGCCAGCCAGTCGTGCAATCGGTTGGCCTGCGCACGCAGCGCGTCCTGCACGTACGCCGGCGCATGTGGGTCGCGGGAGAAGCAGCGGTCGAGATGCTGCAGGTATCCCGCATCCAGATGGGCCTGAAGCTCGGCGGCCAGCACGCAGTCGCGCTGCGGATCGCGCTCGCCGAACAGCAGCCAGTTCGCGCCCGCGCCCTGCTCGATCCGCGCACCCAGCAGGCCGAGCAGGCCGGCGAGACCGCTGCCGGCGCCGATCAGGATCAGCGGCGCCTCATGCGGCGGCGCGCGGAAGCCGGGATTGCTGCGCAGGCGCAGCTTGAGTTCGCTGCCGAGCGCGCTGTCGAGCAGGGTGCCGGAGCCCAACCCTGGACGACCGTCAGCGTGGTTCTGCTGCCGAAGGATCAGGCGCAGGCGGCCCGAGGCGGGCGTGCTGGCGATCGAATACTCGCGGGGCGGCAGGCGAGGCAGCCTTTCGAGCAGGTCGAGGTCGATCCGCGCGACCGCTTCGATCTCGGCTGCGAGCGACTGTGCGCAGTAGCGGGTGTCGGCGTCCGCGTGGGGGTGGGCGCAGGCACTCGGAACGCCGGGCATGGGCAAGCGATCGAGCGCACGCTCGCGCAGGGCCTCAGCCAGTGGCATCCACTGTCCATCGATCTCTACCGACTCGGCGGCGTCGAGTCCGCGCGCCGCGATCCAGGCCTGCACTGCCCCGGGGGCATTCAGCGGCTGCAGCACGGCGACATCACCAGGTTGCCAGGCGGGCAGCCTGTCGATCGGCACCAGATCGATCTCGCACAGGGCCGGCGCCGCGCTGTACGGGTTCAGATGCCTGCGCGACTGCAGACGCCAGCGCCGCCAGGACCGCCAGGACCGCGCCTGCCAAGCGTCAGTGGTAACCCCGCCCCCCGCCACGGCGAGCGGAGCCAACACCGATGGCGTCACACCTGTCCTGCCCTGGCCTGCGCCGACGCTGACGTGTGCCGGCCACGGTGACGCCTGAAGCGTCACTGCATCCGCTGCCGCTTCCAGCACGCCACGCACCACGCCCTCGACCGCTTGCCGCCAGGCATCGATCGCCTGCGGATCGCCGTCGTTGACCTCGATGCGCTCGAACAGAGGTCGCGCCGCGCAGCGCTGCAGCCAGGCATCCAGCGTGCGACCGAATTCGCAGTACTCGCGGTAGCTGCGATCACCCAGTGCCAGCACGGCGAACTCCAGTTCCGGCAATGCCAGCTGCTGCGGCATCAGCCGCCGCACGAAGGCCGCGGCGCTATCCGGAGCATCGCCTTCGCCGGTGGTGCTGGCCACCAGCAGTAGGCGACGCGCAGCCTGCAGGCCGGCCCCATCGAGTTCAGCGATGGAAAGCAGTCTGGCATCGGCACCCAGCGCCCGCAGACGGGTCACGGTCTGTTCGGCGAGCTGCTGGGCCTGTCCGGTCTGGCTGGCGTGCACCACCCACCAGGTCTCGCTCGCCCTGCGGCTTGCAGACAGGCCGGCGATCGGGCGCAGACGGCGGCGCAGCCAGGGCGCGGCGAGAAGAACCCAAGCGCAGCCGCCGAAGACTGCCATGGCCTCGCGCGTGATCCTCGTCGGCGCGGGCAGCGGCTCTGGCGCACCGAGGGCGGCACCGCTGAAAGGATCCAGTCGCTGCAGCAGCGGGCGGCCCTCGCGTTCGAAGCGGATCTCGGCGGCGCGCGCGGCATCGCCGGCATGCGCGGAAAGCAGGCGCAGCGCGGGCTCAGTGGCCTCCGCAGTCGAGGCCTGCGTCGAGGGATCGCGGTCTGGGTCCCCGCTTTCGCGGGGACGACGGCTTGCGGCGATGCGCGAGGTCCTGGACGAGCCGGCGCCGACGGCTGCCGCTTCGCCTGAATTCACCGCATGGCCGGAACGAGGGCCCGGGTCGCTGCCTGCCTCCGCACGCTCGGCGACCGCGAACTCCGCTGGGTCACTCGCCAGCCGCCAGCCCTCGATCAGGCGCTCAACCGGCAGCGGTCGCGCGCCTGGGATGGTCGGCACCGCAGCATCGGCAGGCCAGCGCGCCCACAGCAGGGGCGCCGCGGCGAGCGCGAGCAGGGCCAACCACCAGAGCCGCAGCAGCCTGCTCACTCGACGACCTGCAGCGCCTCGAACGCCGGCGTGCGACGTTCGACCCAGGCATCGCCCTCGCGATAGACGAAGCGCGCGGCGATGCCGCGCTGGCTGGCCCAGCGCACGCCCTCGTCCGGCCCGAGCACCGCCAGCGTGGTGGCCAAACCGTCGGCCTGCATACAGGAGGCATGCACCACGCTGACCGCGATACCGGCCTGGGCCACCGGCTGGCCGCTGCGCGGATCGATCATGTGCGAATAGCGCCGACCGCCCTCTTCGAAGAACTGGCGGTAGTCGCCCGAGGTGGCCACCGCGGACTCGCGCACGACGATTCCGGTCGCTGCACCTTCGATACTCGGACCCTCCAGCCCGACCCGCCACGGCCGGCCATCGGGATGCTGGCCGTGGGCGCGCAGCTCACCGCCGACCTCGACCAGCAGATGCGCATAGCCCGCGGCACGCAGGGCCTCGGCGATGCGATCCACCGCATGGCCCTTGGCAATGGCGGACAGATCGAGGGCCAGGCCGCCGGGCTGGATCAGCTGCTCGCCTTCGAGCTGCACACGCCGCCAGCCGACGCGGCCGCGCAGGCCCTCGATCTCGGCGGACGTCGGAGCACTCTGCCGCGGGCGACCCGGACCGAAGCCCCAGAGCTCGACCAGCGGGCCGACGGTCGGATCGAACGCGCCGCCGCTGTCCTCGGCCAGCGTCAGCGCCGCCGTCAGCACCTCCCGCAGCTCCGGGGCGAGGGCATGCTTCGCGCCCGCTGCAGACGCATTGAAGCGCGAGAGGTCGGAAGCGGGCTCCCAGGTGCTCATCTGCGCCACCACGCGCTGCAGCTCGGCCTCGATCAGCGGCCGCACGCGCACTTCCTCGGCACCGGTATCGGCGACCAGCACCGACCAGCCGGTGCCCATCGACTGGCCTTCGATGCGCAGAGGCTGCGGCGCGTGCGAGCAGGCGTTCAGAAGCAGTGTCAGAAGTACGAGGACGCAGGGAAGCGACACGCGCAAGGAGCGCGGCAGCGATGCCAGGGAGGCTAAGGACGTCTCCCGCTGCTGCGCGCATCCCATATGTGTGCCTGGCGTCCCGTCCATCGCGTCGCTGTCCTCTCCACGCATTCCCTGCATCTTCGCCGCCTCTTTCAGGGCAACACTTCCAGCGTCACCACGTAGCTGGCGCGACGCTGGGTCGCCGGGGCCACCGCCGCCTTGGCGTCACTCATATTGGCGTGCAGCCAGTACATGCCGGCGCTGGGCCAGGTGACCGCGAACGTGCCAGCCTCGCCGGTACGCAGCGTGATCTCCTGCTGGGCGTCGCGGTAGCGGGTGCCGCCGTTGACCACTTCAACATCGACGCCCGCCGCGGGCGCGCCATCCAGCAGCAGTCGGAACTCGGCGGTGTCGCCGACCACCAGGTCGTTCGGATGGCCGACGAACTCCAGGCTCAGGCCCTGCGCTGTCGGCGCGATAGTCTCGCGGCTGGGGCGCCCAAGAGTGACGAAGGTTTCGATGCGGTTCTGCGCATGGGTGACCTGCAGCTTGTCGGCGCCGGGCGGCACCTGTGCAGAGAAGTCCTCGGCGCGACCGCGCCAGCGCTTGGGCTCACCGCCCTCTTCCCAGCTGGCGAAGAGGCCGTTGCTGGCGAGCGCGATGCGGTAGGTGCCGGGAGTCGCCAGCTCCAGATCGAAGACGCTGCGCAGCTGGCCGGTGTGCGGGTTCTGCGGGCTCAGCGCGCTCCCGTCGGGCGCAGTGACGTTGAGTGCGTCCAGGCGCAAGGGCACATGGTTGAAGTAGTAGAGATCGTTGGAGACGGCGGCGTCGACGGTGATCCAGGCCTTCTCGCTGGAGAGCACGGTATCGGACGGCAGCAGCCAGGTCTTGTGCGCCTGCGCGGACAGCGGCAGGGCGGCGATCAGGGCGAGTGCGGCGTAGCGGAGCGCGGTGCGCATGAGAGTTCTCCTCTGGGTGTGGGGATGCCTGCATGCAGATCGGTGCAGGCGGCGGTGTCGATCAGGGCGTGAGCTTCAGGCTGAGCGCGCCGAGCTCGCGCTCGCCGTTCGCACCGAGTTCCACGACCTGCGTCGGTGGCCACTGGAAGTCGATCTGCAGCAGCTCGCGACCGCCCACCTCGCGCGAGGCCTCAACCATCAGGCGGTACTCGCCTGCGGCCAGCTGCGACAGCGGCGGCTTGCTTGAGTCGAAGCTCAAAGGGTGGCGGCCCACCGGACGTGTGGCCGCACTCAGTCCATCGACGGGCATATCGAGATCGCGGCCACCGCGGCGCCACCACTGGCGCAGGTCCTTCAGCCATTTGGTCCCCTCCTTGTCGCGCATGCCGATGTCGTACCAGACCGACAGCTGGGCGGCGACCTGGCCGTCCGGCGATTCGATCCAGGCGGCCACGTAGGGGCGGTGGTACTCGGCGACGTCGAGGCGCGGGATCTCGACCTCGATCGCCAGTTCGGCCGCGGGGACGGCTGCGAGCGGCGACAGCGCTCCGGCGAGACAGGTGGCGAAGAGTTTCGGGGCGTAAGTCATGGGCGATTCCAGACGGTCAATGGATGAACAACAGGGCGATCAGCAGGGGCAGCACCAAGCCCAGCCCGACCACCGGCCAGGTGCCCGGGCGCTGGCGCGCATGCATCTGCAGCAGGACAAGACCGGTGAGGCAGAACACCACGCAGGCCACGGCGAACAGATCGATGAACCAGGACCACACCGGCCCGGTGTGGCGGCCCTTGTGCAGATCGTTGAGCCAGGCAATCCAGCCGCGATCGGTGCGCTCGTGCTTCACCTCGCCCGATTCCAGATCGAGGCTGATCCAGGCATCGCCACCGGGCCGCGGCAGCGAGAGGTAGATCTCCTCCGGCGACCATTCGGCCTCGATCGACTCGACGCGAAGACCGAGTTCGGCGCGCAGCCAGGCGCTGGCATCGGTCGGCAAGGGCGTGCTGTCGGCGTCGTCGGCCAGCGCCTGCAGCTCGGCGCGCAGCGGTGCAGGCAGCTGCGCCAGGCGCAGCTCCACGTTCGGCCGCGCTTCAATGCGACCGGCGTGGTTGAGCGTGATGCCAGTGATGGCAAACAGCAGCATCGCCACCAGGCACAGGGCCGAGCTGACCCAGTGCCAGAGATGCAG
>LNFM01006157.1_pt1 | contig 19955 bp, 20 predicted proteins | sample 596031 | NCBI WGS metagenome assembly LNFM01 (sample SAMN04254537, study PRJNA301005) | activated carbon metagenome | isolation source: dual media filters at the Ann Arbor, Michigan drinking water treatment plant | place: USA: Ann Arbor | reverse complement strand
CCCGACTCCCGACTCCCGACTCCCGACTCCCGATCATCAGACGCGGATGAACGGGTAGGCGGCCGTGTTGCGCCACACCCAGAAGGCGAGCGTCACGACGAGCATCACCCATGAGATGCCGCTCCTGAGGCGCAGGGTGCGTGCCTCGTCGGTCACCGAGGGCAGCAAGGCGAAGGCGAGCACGGCCGGGGCGCCCACGAAGGCCCACGGGTTGTAGGCGAACGCCGTCGCGATATCGCCGTGCAGCAGGAAGTGCACCGCGCGCGTCAGGCCGCAGCCCGGGCAGGCGAGCCCGGTCAGCGTCAGGTAGGGGCAGGGCGGCGTGAGTCGTTGGCGCGTCGGGTCCAGCGCGTAGAGCACGACGATCGCAGCGATGAGGAGGACGGTGGCCGTCGCCACCGTCCGTCCCGTCCAGCGCAGTGGCATCGCGCCGCTACATGCCGGCGCCGCCGGTCAGCGCGCCCAGCACGGCCATGCCGCCGAAGAACAGCACCCACAGCAGGGCGAGTCCGAGCAGGATCGTGCCGATGATGCCGAGGATCTTGGCCACCTGCGCCATGCCGCGGTTGCTCTCGGCAATGCGGCCGGCATCGATGGCCTTGATCTCTTCACTCGCGAGGTACCACGCGCCTGGCGCGAGCAACCCGCAACAGACGATGCCGAGGACGCCCAGGACGACGGCCATCGTGGCCTTGCTGGACTGCTGCGGAGCGGCGCCGGGGATGACCGGAGGATAGGGCGTGGACATGCGGGTGTGACTCCTTGGGAGGTGCGGTCGTGATCTGCAGATCTCAACGAAAACGCGTGCAGTCTCGCACAACTCATCCGTGTGGCGAAACGGCACGAGCCTCGCGCCTTCTGTGAGAGAGTAATTCCCACGCGTGTTCGGCACTGCGCGTGGGAGGAATGATGAAGGGGATTTTCCCGGCCTGGGGACGCATCCTGCAGGGCTACCGCCCGAATCTGTCGATTGAAATCACCAGGGAGTGCCCGCTGCGCTGTCCTGGCTGTTACGCATACGGTGACGACCACCTCGGCGGCGACGTCACGCTCCGCCAGATGGCCGATCTCAAGGGCGACGCCCTCGTCGCCGGCGTGCTCGAGGCCGTCCGCCTCCACAAGCCGCTCCACCTCTCGATCATCGGGGGCGAGCCGCTCGTCCGGTTCCGCGAACTCGATCAGCTGTTGCCGCAACTCTCGGCGCAGGGCCTGTATGTACAGGTCGTGACCAGCGCCGTGCGCCCGATTCCGGAGGCGTGGGCCAGCATTCCCCGTCTGCAGGTCGTGGTCTCCATCGACGGGTTGCCCGCCGAACACAACGTGCGTCGCGCTCCGGCCACCTACGATCGCATCCTCAAGCACATCAAGGGGCAGCAGATCACGGTGCACTGCACCATCACGCGGCAGATCGTGCAGCGCGACGGGTATCTCGAGGAGTTCCTGGACTTCTGGTCCGCCAACGCGGACACGCGCCAGATCTGGTTCAGCCTCTACACCCCGCAGCTGGGCGAGGAGTCGGAAGAGCGCCTGCGTCCGGAGGACCGGGCACGGGTCGTCAGGACGCTGCTGGACCTGCGCAGCCGCTTTCCGAAACTGCGCATGCCGAAGGGGATGATCGAGGTCTATCTGACCCCGCCGTCGTCGCCCGACGAGTGCACGTTCGCAAGGACGACGCTCTGCGTCTCCTCGGACTTGCAGCGCCGCATCACACCCTGTCAGTTCGGCGGCAATCCCGACTGCGCCCAGTGCGGGTGCATCGCGTCGGCAGGACTGGACGCGATCGCGCGCCATCGGCTGCCCGGCGGACTGCGAGTCGGCGCGATTTTCGATGCCTCGCTGGGCATCGGTCGAGCCGTGGCGCGAGTGACCGGACGCCGTGACGAGGCGCCCGACGCCCCGGCGACGACGACCGCTGGCCACTCGGCGCCTGTGCCGGATTAGGCGAGGGACAGACGCGCGGCCGGACGCGGTGCGCCCGGCCGGCGGGCTCATCGCTACGGCACGACGAGTTCGTTCTTGACGGTCGCGGTCTTCGCGGCCGCCTGGGCGGCCTTCTCGGCCGCGGCCTTGGCGGCCGCCGTCTTGACCGTGCCCTTGAGGGTGACGACGCGGCCATCGGCCGAGGTGTCGACGTTGATCGCCGACGCCTCGACGCCGGCCGCGGCGGCCAGCGCGGTCTTGACCGCCGCGGTCGTGGCGGCGCTCGACATGGCGGCGGCTGCGGTCTGCGTCGCGCTGGCGGCAGCCACCGCCGCGTTCGCCCCCGCCTGCATCATCGTCGCCGCGGCGGCCGCACCTTCGGTCTTCGCGGCGGCGGCCATCTCCGCCCCGGCCTTGCTCATCTCGGCCGCGGCGCTCTGCATCTGCGAGCCCATCTCCCTGGTCGCGGCCTCGACCTGCTTGGCCGCCTCGGTCGTTGCGGCTTCCATCTGCTTGGCTGCCGCCTCGGCCGCCTTGCGGGCCTCCTCGGCCTGCCGCTCCGCTTCGGACTGACCGCATCCCACCGTCAGGCTCGCCAGCAACAGGCCAGCCGCCAGCCCCATCATCGTGCGCATCGCTCGTCTCCTCTCGCGGGCAGGGCCAGCTCGGCATCGAGCCGACCCTGCGTGTTCCTCAGGAAGAGCTCACGTTAGTCGCAAGCGCGGCCTCACCGCAATATCGCCAATCGGTCACACCACCGAGCGTCCGCTGGCGAGCCGCACGACGATGAGGATGAGCGCAATGACCAGCAGGATGTGCAGCAGGCCGCCGATGGTGTACGAGCTGACCATGCCGAGCAACCACAACAGCACGAGGATGATGACGAGAGTTTGCAGCATGTGGATCTCCGGATGGCGTGACCGCGGCATGCGGCACACGAAAAGTCCCGGCTGACCCCAGAGCAGCGTTCGTGCCAGTCCGTCACCGGCGGTCCGACGTCGCGGACGAGCGAAATGGCAGGGATTTCGGCTGATTGGCGCCGCGATCGGGCGAGAGGCACGGCAGAGGCTGTCGTGTAAGACCTACCCGAACCGTAGCGCCTGTGGTCCAGTTCCCCGAGTCGGTGTTCGCCGGAGGCAGCGCAGCCGTTGATCAGCCAGAGCCATTACCCTCTGCGAAAGGATTCGAACCGCCCATGCGCGCTCGACTGTGCTTCACCCTCGCGACTGCGATCACCTGTGGCGCCCTGCTCGGCGCGCTGCCGACACTTCACGCGCAGGCCCGTCGTCCGGCGGCGCCCAAGGCGGCGACCAGGGCCGCGCCGCAAGCCAACCCGACCGTCAGCCTCGTCGGCGTCCAGGTCGCGGCCAAGAGCCTCGGCAAGGGGAGGTTCGGCGACACCATCGCGTTCGGCAGCCAGACCGGCGTGACGCTCGCGCTCGCCGTCAAGGTCGCCCCCGGCACCGCGATCCTCGACATCGACGATGACGAATGCGTCATCGAGTCCTGGACCGACGACAAGCAGACGGACCTCGACATCGAGCCGGACTGGGGGTCGTTTCCGAGCTACACGGAGGACCAGTCGGCGGGCATCATCACAGTGCGCTCGCCGGTCGTGCCCGCAAGCGGGGCGCAGCAGATCTCGCTCAGTGGCGCGCTGTCGGTGACGACGGCGGCCGGCACCCGCGCGGTGCAGGCGAAGAAGGTGGCGTTGGTGAAGGGGACGTCGTTCCAGCTCGGCACCTTCGCCGCCTCGGTCTCCGAGTTCGAGGCCACCGACACCGGCGCGTCGCTGGCGGTGAAGCTCACCGGCGCCAACTCGAACAACATCAAGCGTCTCCGCTTTCTCGATGCGGCCGGCACCGAACTCGAAAGCGACCAGAACGGCTCGATGACCTCCTCGGACGAGAGCGAGTACAGCTTCACGCTGAAGGCCAAGGCGACGTCGGCCACCATCGAGGTGGAGCTCTGGCAGAACCAGCAGACGATCAAGGTGCCGTTCACGCTGACGGCGAGTGTGGGGAGCGTGAAGTAGGTCTCGTCTGGAAGGATGGGTGACCGCTCCGGCGGCCACCCACCGTCACCAGAGGCTGACGCTACCGGGCGCGCACGGCCTTGCCTGACGCGACCGCGGCATCGAAGATCGCAGCCGTCTGCGCCTGCGCGACGGCGAGCGCCTCCTGCAACGTTCGGCTCCGCGCCTTCATGTCGGCCCCGTGCGTTTCCATCGTGCGGCTCATGGCGCGCATCTCGTCTCCGAGCGCCCGCTGCTGTGCGGCGAGCGCGCGCATCTCCGCCTCGAGCGTCTCGCGCCGGTGTCGCAGCTCCTGCCGCGCCTGCTCCTGCCGTGCCTGATCACCCTGGGCCAACTCCACATCGCGCGCGGCTCTGCCCGCGGCGAGTGCGGCCATCTTCGCCGCCAGCGCGGCCTGCCGGGCGCCGAGTTCGCCCTGCCGGGCGCCGAGCGCGCCCTGCGCTCCGCCCTGGGCCCCCATCGTCGCGCCGATGCGCCCCATGGCATCGCCCGCGGCGTTGGCTGGCGCGAAGGCGTCGCGCACTGCCTGGATCGTCGCCGGGTCGTGGCTCACGTACTCGACGCCCTGATGCCGGAACCAGAGGACGTGCTCCGAACCCGACGTGCGATGGCGCTCGGCCGCGGCCTTGTCGGCTGGCCCGCCCGACATGATGTTGTGCGTACCTGGCCCGAGCAGCACCCACGGGTGGTCGTTGTGCCGCGCCTGGTGACCCTCGCGAGCCGGCGGGGGCTGGGGCGGCAGCGGCGGCGCGGGGGGCGCGGGTGGTGCCGGCGGTGCTGGCGGCACGTCGTCGATGACGTCGGTCCGTGACACGACGGCGGGCGGCGCCGGTGGTGCGGGCGGCAGCGGCGGTACGACCCCGATGGGCTCGGCATGCGTGGCCACGGGCGCGGGGGGCGGCGGCGGCGCGGGCGGCGCGGGCTGCGCAACCAGGGTCAGTGGCACCAACACGGCGGTGGCGCCTGTCATCGCCCACCACCAGCGGGACGCCGGCGTACTGGAACGGTCGAGCATGATCAGTCTCCTCTTCAGCAGGTCGAACGTGGGAGACGAGCCTGCGGCCGCAAGCACGTCGTCTGTGGTGGCCACACCGAGCTTCACGAGCAGTCGGCCGTAGTCGGCCGGGGCGACGTCGAGGGTCTGCAGCACCTCGGCGTCGCAGGCTTCCTCGCGCGCGGCCAGGTACTCACGACCCGCCAGACGCGCCAGGGGATGGAAGAAGAACAGGCGCGACGCGAGCGCCGGCACCCAGCCCCACACCAGGTCGCCGCGGCGTACGTGCGCGAACTCGTGCCCGAGCACCAGGTCGACCTCCGCCCGCGACAGTGCCGACGCGGACGTGGCCGGCAACAGGATGGCGGGCCGGATGACGCCGGTGAGCAGCGGCACCGCGGTCAGCCGTGATGCCAGGACGCGGGGAAGCACCGGGAGCGCGAACAGGCGCGCCACGCGCGCCGCACGACTGACGATGCCGGGCGGTGCGGGGACCGCCTGTCGACGGAGGTGTCGCGCGGCCTGGAAGGCTCGCAGGAGTCCAGCGGCCTGTCGCACGGCCACCACGAGCCACACCACGAGCAGCGCCATGGGCCACAACGAGGCGTACGGGATGGCGACGGGCACGCGGTCAGGCATGGCCGCCGGGCTGCGGAGGGACGCGTCACGTACGAGGTCGTCCGGCGCAGGCAGCACGATCGGGCTCGCGGACGTCGTCGGCGACCACGTTGCCGTCGGGAGCCAAGCGAGCGGCAGCGCGGGCATGCCCAGGAGGCTGAGCATCAGCTTGAGGGAGACCAGCCACCAGAGCCACGCCCGTACGGCCGGTGGGATGGTCGGCAGGCTGCGGCAGAGGCCCCAGACCACCCCGGCGACGACCGTGGCCTCCAGTGAGGCGCGGCCGATCGTGCCCAGCATGGCGAGACTGCCGGCGCGCAGGGCGTCCAGCACCAGGACGAGCGTCATGACGACCGCCTCGCTCGCGTCTGGAGGCGCGCGACCAGCGCTTCGAGTTCGGTCAACTGCTCGGGTGTGACCTCGGCCTCGTCGCTCAGGTAGGCCACGAAGGGGGAGACCGAACCGCCGAGCGTGCGCGACACGAACGCGCCGACGGCGTCCTTCAGCAGGGCGTCCTGGCCAGCGCCCGTGGTGTAGCGAAATACGCCCTGCACCCGTCTGCGAGACAGATGCCCCTTCTTGCGGAGCCGCTCCATCATCGTCAGCACCGTGGACCGGGCGAGGTCCCTGGGCACGCCGTACTGGTCGGCGACTTCCCCGACGGTGATGGCCGGGTGCTCGGCCAGCCAGGTGAGCAGGGCGAGCTCCTGCTCGCCGGGGCGTTTGGTGATCATCGTCACTCCATCGGTCGCCGTGTGACTACAACTGTAAGCAGTGAAGGCAGTCTGCCACTGACTACAGTTGTCGTCAAGGCTGGATGGGTGGACGAACGCCAGCGCCGCGAAGTTCCCTACTGGTCGTTGCGGGTGAGGTTCTGGCGGGGCGCGTCCTCGTAGCCCTGTTCGACGTACCACTGCGCCCAGTACTTCACATCGCGCGCGCCGTGCCGCGTGAGGATGTCCATCGCGGCCGCCTTGCGCGGGTCATTCCCCTCGGTGTTGGCGGCCACGACGAAGCCGCCGGCGTGGAGCATGGCGGCGGCCAGTTCGTGGAACTTGGAGGTGTCCGACACCAGGTCCTCGAGCTTGCGGAACAGCCGCCCGACGGTGCCGCCCGTATCGCCAGACGGATCGAGCGCCTGCTCGCCGTCGGCGCCCGCGAACAGGTCGATGGCATCCGGCGGGAAGCCGGCCTCCTCGAGATCGCGCACGGCCGAGGTGACGGCGTCGTGGTTGTCGAACAGTCCGGTGACGCGGTGGATGGGGTTGTACTGCACCTGCTCGTCCTGCAGGACGGGATTGACGCGGGCCATGGTCGAGCCTCCATGGGGCCGCGAAGGTGCGGCCCTCTCGGCATTTGCTTGCAACGGCCATTCCGCTCGGCCCGCGGCGTGCCGTGAGGTGCTCAGAGATAGGCGAGCAGGCGGCCGCAGACGAGGGCGGTCGTCCAGCTGGCGAGGGAGATGATCGCTGTCAGGCGGACGGGGACCGGCGATGGCATGCCGATGTTCCACTCGGCCACCGACGGGAAGAGGCCGCGATGGAAGAGGCTCGCGTTGACGACGCCGAGCGTGATGGCGCCCAGCTTGGCGGCGAAGACTCCCGACAGCAACGTCGTGGCATTGGCGCTGAACAGGAGCAGGCCGGTGACGACCAGCAGGCCGAACCCGAGTCGCGCACAGGGCAGCAGCAAGCGCGCGAGCCCAGCCACGGGAAGGCCGCGCGCGGCCCCCAGCAGTCGCAGGTCGAACGCCACCGCCGTCCCGACCAGTACGCCGAGGCCGAGCAGGTGCCCGACCTCGGCTGCCGGATACAGCCACAGCGACGTGCGGATGGCCGTCCCCAGGTCCGAGTGCTCCAGCCAGCGGGCCCAGGGCAGCAGCCACGCGTGCATCAGCGCAACTCGACCGTCTTGCCGTCGATGGTGATGCGCTCGGCGCGCATCTCGTTGGGTTGCTGCTTGTGCTGGTAGCCCAGCACCTTCGCCCTCGTGCCCTTGCGCAGCATGGCTTCGGTGAGGCCTCGTGCGCTCATGCGTGAGGTTGGCGCGAGCACGACGTCCCACGTCTTCTCGGCGGTCTCCAGTCGGGCCGTTCCATGGGGATTGCCGTACGACGACTCGACGATCGTGCCGTCGACGGTCAGCGGCTTGTTCTCGTGATAGTTGCTCCAGCCATGGTGGGCGGCCAGAGTGGCGGGGACGATGGCGAGGGCGAGTGCGGTGGACAGGACACGTGACGCGAGCATGGCACCTCCTTTACCGTGTAACCCTCCATGACGCTCCAGCGGTGGTCACGGTTTCCCTCGCTCGTGCTGCTGTGCGTGGCCACGATGCTCGGTTGGCTGCAGGCGCAAGCGCCGTCGGTGTCTGCCACCGCGGCCCTGGCCCAGGTGTTCGCGGCACCACCAGACGATGCGCGCGTGCTGATGCGCTGGTGGTGGTTCGGTCCGACGGTCACGCCCGCGGGACTGGACCGCGACCTCGAGGCCATGCATGCGGCCGGGCTGGGCGGCGTGGAAGTGCAGCCGGTGTATCCGCTGACGCTCGAGGGAGACGATGCCGCGACACGTGTCCGCCCCTTCCTCTCGGCACCCTTTCTCGACGCCCTGACGCATGCCCGCGGCACGGCGGCTCGACTCGGGCTGCGCTATGACGTCACGCTGGGCAGCGGCTGGCCGTTCGGCGGACCGAGCGTGGCGGCCTCCGACGCCGCGGGGGCCCTGCGCATCGTGTCGCTTCCGGTGCCGCGCGGCGCGCGAGTCCTCGGGCTGCCGGCCATCGGCGCGGGGGAGTCGCTGCTGGCCGTCCACCTCACCCCGGGCGAGGGGACACCAGCCACGCCTGAGGCCTTCATGCGCCTCGACAGCTCGACGGTCGCCGACGGGGTGCTGCCGATCACGCCCAGGCTCGACGGGCCAGCGACGGCGTGGGTCTTCATCGCCAGCCGCACCGGCATGATGGTGAAGCGACCGGCGATTGGCGGCGAGGGCTTCGTGCTCGACCACTACGATCGTGGCGCCCTGGACCGGTATCTCCACGCCGTCGGCACGCCGCTGCTCGATGCCTTGGCATCCGCGCGTCCCTACGCCGTGTTCTGCGACAGCCTCGAGGTCTTCGGGTCCGACTGGACGCCCGGCCTGATCGACGCCTTCCGCCGCCGCTACGGCTACGACTTGATGGACCACCTGCCGGCGCTCGTCACGGGGGAGGACGCCGCGAGTCGCGGGGTGCGCCACGACTGGGGACAGCTGTTGACCGAGCGCCTCGAATCCGAGTTCCTGGGGCCACTCCTGCAGTGGGCGCACGAACGTGACACCCGTCTGCGCGCACAGACCTATGGCATCCCGCCGGCGCGTCCCTCGAGTGCCGGACTCATCGACCTGCCCGAAGGCGAGGGGGCCCAGTGGCGCACCATCACCTCGGTGCGCTGGGCGTCCTCGGCCGCCCACGTCTTCGGTCGCGCCGTGACGTCGTCGGAGACCTGGACGTGGCTCCATTCGCCGTCGTTCGCCGCGACGCCGCTCGACATCAAGGTGGAGGCCGATCGTCACTTCCTCCAGGGCGTGACGCAGTTGATCGGGCATGGCTGGCCGAATACGTCGGCTGGCGTCGATTGGCCGGGCGCACGCTTCTACGCGGCGGCCGTTCTGAGTGATGCCAACCCGTGGTGGATCGTGATGCCCGACGTCGCGCGGTACCTCCAGCGGACCAGCGCGATGCTGCGACAGGGGAGTGCCGTCACCGACGTTGCCCTGTACCTGCCGGTGAGCGACGCGTGGTCTCGCATGCGGCCTGGGAAGGTGCACCTGTTCGAGATGCTGCGCGACCACGTCGGCACATCGCTGGTGGGCAGCCTGCTCGACGCTGGCTTCGCGTTCGATGTCGTCGACGATCAGCGGCTGCAGATCGACGCCAGGGTCGATGGCCGTGACCTCGTCATCGGCAAGGGCCGCTACCGCGCGGTCGTCGTCCCTGACGCGGAGATCGTCCCGTCACAGACGATGGACCTGCTGGTGGCGTTCGCCCGCGCCGGCGGCACCGTCATCGCCACGCGCCGGCTGCCGTCGCAGGCCGCGGGCTTTCGGGCGACCACGGAGCAGCACGCCCACGTCGCGAAGGCGGCAGCCACGCTGTTCGAGGGACGCCTGCCGGGTGGCCTCTTCGTGGCCCGCGATGCCGATGTCGGCGCACGGCTGGCGACGCGCCTCATCCCTGACGTGCGTTGGCACGAGGATGCCGCCGCGATGGGATTCGTGCACCGGCGCGTCGGTGAAGCCGACGTGTACTTCGTGGCCAATACGTCGAATCGACCGGTCACCACGAAGGCGTCGTTCCGCGTCGACGCCGCCGCGGAGTTGTGGGATCCGCGTACGGGCGACGTCAGACCGGCCGGCCGGACACGGGAGGGCGGCACCAGCACGATCGATGTCGACCTGCCACCGTACGCCAGCACGTTCTACGTGTTCAGCGGCGCGGCGCCGACCTCCCCGTGGATCGACGCTGCACGGCAATCGCGTGGCGACGCCGGCGTGGCGCTCGGCCCGGGCGTCGAGGGCAGTGCCCACGCGGCGTGTGAGGCACGCGCCGGCGCGCTCGACCTCGCCCAGGGATGGCAGCTCGACGTCCCCGGTATGGGCCTGCGTCCGCTGACGGCGCTGACGTCGTGGCATGACCAGCCGGACTTGCGATTCTTCTCCGGGGTGGCCACCTATCGGCGCGAGGTCGACCTGTCGCCGGCCGTGCCGTCGTCGCCGTGTGGCGTGTGGCTGGACTTCGGCGAGGGGACGCCGCATCCCGAGGAGCCACTCACCAACGGGATGCGTGCCTGGCTCGACGCGCCCCTTCGGGACGGCGCGCGCGTGCTCGTCAACGGGCAGGACGTCGGCGCCGTCTGGGCGCCGCCGTATCGCGTCGATGTGACGAAGGCGCTGCGGCCTGGCCGCAACGCCTTCGAGGTGCGGGTGGGGAACACCGCACTGAACCGCTGGGCGGCTCGACCTCACCCCGACTACCGCCTGCTGCACCTGCGCTACGGCAAGCGCTTCGACCCGCAGGACACCGACAAGATCGTCCCGCAGCCATCGGGGATCATCGGCACGCCGCGGTTGGTGTACTGAGGGAATTCAGGTCAATTACTTGAGCGGCTTCACCATCAGGTTCTTGAAGTGCACGCGACTCTTCGGGTCGTGGCCCTGCAGCGCGAACGTGCCCTTCCCGATGAGTCGCCCGGCCATGTCGGCGGGACGCTGGACACCCGCCGGTTCGGTGTACTCGACCGTGGTCTTGCCGTTGACCTTGATGGTGACCGTCTTGCCCTGCACGATGATGTGCTGGGTGAACCACTCGTTGTCCTTGGCCGGCGCGACGTTCATCACGTTGACGATGTTGTAGAGGCTGCCGGTGCGGATGGGATCGGTGTGCGAGTTGTTGACCTGGACCTCGTACCCCTTCGACGGCCAGCCGCCTTCCTGGTACTCGGTGTGGAAGTACATCCCCGAGTTGGCGCCCGGGAAGGTCATCACGTCGGCCTTCCACTCGAAGTTCGTGAACACGTGGTTCTCGACCGTCCCCTGGTAGTAGAGGTGCGCACGCGGGCCGAAGACCACGATCGCGCCGTCCTGGACGCTGAAGGTCGACGCGTTCTCGCCAACCTTCCAGCCGTCGAGCGACTTGCCGTCGAAGATCGAGATCCAGCCATCCTGCGCCTGCAGGGACGACACGGCTTGGGGAGCGAGGAGCAGGGTGGCGCCGCAGAGGGCGGCGAGCAGCGGCAATCGAATACGCATGAGGGCCTCCGAAGGAATTCGAGCGCACTCTACCACCGACGGCAGGAGGCTTGCAGGAGGGGAGAGCGGAGGAATGCCATGCAGCCCAAGGAACACATCGGTCCGTCGGCCAATCTCGAGGACATCGAGCAGTACCAGCGGCAGCGCGCGCCCGAGGAGGACGAGGGCGTCACCTACGACGACGAACTCGACCAGAAGCGGATTCTGGACGAGCTGGTCGTGGAGGCCGACGGCGACGCGCTGCCCATCGATCGGCTGATCGAGCGGGACCGGCCCGAGGATCGCGGCTCCCTGCCCGTGGACGACGAGGCGCGGGGCGAGAAACGCCGCCAGCAGTACGAGGGCGGGGCTGAACTGGTGTCGGAAATCGACTGAGCGGGCGTCAGGGCCGGAAGTCGGGTTCGGGAGTCGGGAGTCGGCGATAATCGGGACGGTCGTGATTACCTTCTCGAAGATCTCGAAGCAATACGGTCGGCAGGTCCTGTTCGTCGACGCGTCGTTCCAGCTCAATCCCGGCGAGCGTGTGGGTCTGGTCGGTCCCAATGGGGCCGGCAAGACCACGCTGTTCCGCATGATCACGGGCGAGGAGACGGCCGACGAGGGCGAGATTGCCGTCCCGAAGCGGCTGACGGTCGGGTATTTCCGGCAGGACGTCGAGGAGATGAGCGGCCGGTCGGTGCTCGACGAGGCGATTGCCGGCAGCGGGCGCGTCGGCGCGCTGCACCACGAACTCGAGGCGCTCCAGCACGCCATGGGCGACCCCGACCAGGCCGGGGACATGGACCGCATCCTCGAGCGGTTCGGCGAGGTGCAGGAGGAGTACGACCACCTCGGCGGCTACGCGCTCGAGGCGCAGGCGCGCGACGTGCTCGAGGGCCTGGGGTTCGAGAGCGACCAGATCGACGGTGACGTCGGCGCCCTGTCGGGCGGCTGGAAGATGCGCGTCGCCATGGCCCGCGTGCTGCTCGGCAAGCCCGACGTCCTGCTGCTCGACGAGCCCACCAACCACCTCGACATCGAGTCCATCCTCTGGCTCGAGCGGTTCCTGAAGTCGCTCTCCGGCGCGCTCCTGATGACCTCGCACGATCGCGAGTTCATGAATCGCGTCGTGACGAAGATCGCCGAGATCGACAGCGGCGAAATCACGGTCTACTCGGGCAACTACGAGTTCTACGAGCGGGAGCGGGCCCAGCGCGACGCCAATCGCGAGGCGGCCTACGCCCGCCAGCAGGCCATGCTCGCCAAGGAGCAGCGCTTCATCGAGCGCTTCTCGGCGCATGCGGCCAAGGCGGCGCAGGTCCAGAGCCGCGTCAAGGCCCTCGACAAGATCGAGAAGGTCGAGCTGCCGAAGAAGCGCAAGGTGGTGCAGTTCAAGTTCCGGCAGCCGCCCCGCTCGGGCGACAAGGTCGCCGTCCTGGACGGCGTGACCAAGGCCTACGGGACGCGCGTCGTGCACGACGGCCTGACGATGAACATCCAGCGCGGCGAGCGCTGGTGCGTCATGGGCCGGAATGGGGCCGGCAAGTCGACGCTGCTCAAGATGATCGCGGGTGCGCTGACGCCGGATGCCGGACAGGTGACCCTCGGGGCCAGCCTGCAGATGGGCTACTTCGCGCAGCAGTCGCTGCAACTGCTCGATGCCGACCTGACGGTCGAGGAGCAGTTCCAGAAGGACTTCCCGCAGGAGAACGTCGGCGTGCTGCGCAACCTGCTCGGCGCCTTCCAGTTCTCGGGCGACGACGTCGACAAGCCGATTCGGGCGCTGTCGGGCGGCGAGCGCACGCGGTTGGTCATGGCCAGGATGCTGCTGTATCCCCCCAACTTCCTGGTGCTCGACGAGCCGACCAACCACCTGGACCTGGCGACCAAGGAGATGCTGGTCGAGGCCCTCGCGGACTTCGAGGGCACGATGATCTTCGTCTCGCACGACCGCATGTTCCTGCGCGGCCTGAGCAATCGGGTCCTCGAACTCGGCGGCGAGACGGGGCGCGAGAAGGAGCCGCACCTCTTCCTCGGTTCGTACCCGGAGTACGTCGAGCGGACCGGGCACGAGGCGCCAGGCGTGCACAACTGAATTGAGACAGGCCGGAAGGCACGCATCGACAATTCAGAGTGCAGAATGCAGCGCGGGGCGGGCAGCACCTTGCGCCGCGGCAGTCGGGCCACTGCCTGTGTTCAACGCAGGAGTCGCACGCTGCTCGGAGCGACCCCGATTTCTTGCGAGCGCGTCGAGCGGCACTTCATTGTGAATCGTGAATGTCAGCGAAGTCCGCCTGAATTGCGGCTTGCAATCCGGCACGATTCGACTTACAACGCGCCCTATGCATCGTCGCGACTTCCTGAAGCAGGGGGGCTCCGCGCTCGCCCTGGCCGCGTTGCCCCTGCCGGTCACGCTGGCGGCCCGGGCCCAGCCCAGGCCGCCGCGGGTCGGGCTGATCGGCAGCGGGTGGTACGGCAAGGCCGACCTCCTGCGCCTGATCCAGGTCGCGCCCGTCGACGTGGTCTCGATCTGTGACGTCGATTCGCAGATGCTGTCCAGCGCCGCCGAGCTCATCGCCTCGCGGCAGGTGTCCAGGAAGGCCCCGCGCACGTACCGCGACTACCGCGAGATGCTGAAGGAGCGCGATCTCGACATCGTCCTCATCGGCACGCCCGACCACTGGCATGCGCTGCCAGCCATCGCCGCGATGCAGGCCGGTGCGCACCTGTATCTGCAGAAGCCGGTCGGCGTCGACATCGTCGAAGGGCAGGCGCTGCTGGCCGCGGCACGCAAGTACAGACGCGTCGTGCAGGTCGGCACGCAGCGGCGCAGCACGCCGCACCTGATCAACGCGAGGAACCGCGTGATCAAGGAGGGCCTGCTGGGCAAGGTCGGGTACGTCGAGATCTACTGCTACTACCACATGCGGACGCGAGAGAATCCGCCAGACACCACGCCGCCGGCCACCCTCGACTACGAGATGTGGACGGGGCCGGCACCGATGCGGCCGTACAACAAGCTGGTGCACCCGCGCAGCTGGCGCGCCTTCATGGAGTACGGCAACGGCATCGTCGGCGACATGTGCATCCACATGCTGGACATGGTGCGGTGGCTGCTCGACCTCGGCATGCCGACGCGCGTCAGTTCGTCGGGTGGCATCCTCGTGCAGAAGGACAGCAAGGCCAACACCAGCGACACCCAGACGGCGACCTTCGATTTCGATCACCTGCCGGTGGTGTGGACGCATCGCACCTACGGGGATGCCCCGGACCCGAAGTACCCGTGGGGCGCGACGATCTACGGCGACAAGGGCACGCTGAAGGCCAGCGTCATGAGCTGGGACTTCATCCCGCGCGGCGAGGGCACGCCGCTGCACGAGGACGTGACCTACGAGTTCGAGCAGTATCCGGAGGATCGCACCGAGAAGGACCTCGAGCGGCATGTCGCGCCCGCCATCCGCGGGCACATGAAGGACCTGCTGGCCTGCATCGAGAACGGCCAGCGTCCGGTGGCCGACATCGAGGAGGGCCACATCTCGACGTCGGCCTGTATCCTCGCCAACCAGTCGATGGCCCTCGGCCGCTCCCTGACCTGGGACGCGGCCGCGGGGAAGGTGGCCAACGACGACGAGGCGAACCGGCACCTGGCGCGCCCCTATCGCGCCCCCTGGGTCCACCCGCAGGCGGGGACCGTCTAGGCAAGGGACAAGCGACAAGGGGAGGAGTCACAAGGGGTACAAGGGACCAGGGACAAGGAGTTCAGGGACGAGGGACAAGGATTCAAGGGACACACCTCTTGTCTCTTGCCTCTTGTTCCTGCCTTCTTGTCGCTTGTCTCCCTGGTGACGTGTCCCTTCTCCCTTGTCCCTTGACTAGAGTGCCGCCAGCACGTCCTTCATGAGGCGCGTGGCGCCTTCGACGCCGTCCCAGGGGCCGGCCTCGTACTCGAGGGCGATGGCGCCCTTGTAGCCGGCACTGTTGAGGATGCGGACGCAGCGCGCGATGTCGAGCGTGTCCCAGCGGCTCCAGTACTTGGCGTGCACGGTGGTGTGGGTGTACGGCATCAGGGCGTGCAGGCCGTGATGCAGCATGTACTCGTGCTCCCAGTTGCCGAAGTCGGGCGAGGCCTCGCAGTAGGGGTGATTGACCTCGTCGAAGATGATCCGCATGTTCATCGGGTCGGCACTGATGCCCCAGTGGTTCTCGATCGTCACCTTGACGCCGACCTTGCCGCCGTAGTCGGCCATTTCCTTGAACGACTCGATGGCGTTGCGCAGGTACTTCACCACTTCGTCGTTACGCGGGAACCCGGTGGTGTTGGTCGCGCCCGGGGCGATGTCTGGACCGCCGGTGTTGACGCGCATCGACTTGGCGCCGAGCGTCGCACAGGCGTCGAGCCAGATCTTGGCGATGGCGATGCCCTCGCGGCGCAGAGCGGGATCGAGGTGCGAGATGTTGCGCGGCGCGTTGTTGGACACGTGATGGCACGCCACGCCGGTCGTGACCAGCCGTGACGCGAAGGTGTCGAGCCATCGCTTCGACGCGGTCGTCGACGGATCGAACTCGTACCAGTCCCCCGGCCCGTACTCACGGGTCGTCTTGCGATACATGGCGTCATCGCTGACGTCGCCGAAGAGCGCCGACCACAGGTCCATCTTCCGCACGCCCGGGAAGGTGTCGATGGTGAACTGTGGAAAGTCCAGCATCGTGATCTCGCGATACTTCTTCTTCATCGCGAGGGCCGTCTGCACCTGCTCGGGCGTGGCCGTCGGATCGGGCCGCCGCTTGAACAGGTCGCGAATGGGATAGGTGTTGGACGCGAGTCGCGTCACCTTCTCGGCGTCGGTGAGCGGGCGTGGATCGGCGCTGGCCGGCGCCGAGGGAAGGACGAGGCTGGCGCCGGCGGCAAGCGCGGCGCCCTTCAGGAACGACCGGCGACCGGCGTCAGTGTGGTCGGGCGGCGGGGGAGGCACAGACGGATGAGACATGCCTGACCCTACGACGACCGACGCGGATGTGCTGCCGTCGGCCCCTCCGCGTGTCCCGAGCGCCCGCTCACGTCACCGTGCGGCGGCGAGCGTGAGCAGGAAGCCGGCCTCGTCGTCGCGCCATGAGCCGGCCGGCACGAAGCCCGCGTTCCACAGCGTCTCGACGAACTGCGCGGGTTCGTACTTGTAGGAGCTCTCGGTCCAGATCGTCTCACCAGCCTGGAAGTCGATCGTCAGACCGGCCCCCGGCAGATGCACGCGTTGCAGCGCCAGGCTCACGAGGTGCATCTCCATGCGCTGCGCTGCAGGATTCCAGCGCGCATCGTGGGCGAATCGCTCGAGATCGAAGTCGCCGCCGAGTTCGCGATTGAGACGCACCAGCAGGTTGCTGTTGAAGGCGGCGGTGACGCCGAGCGGGTCGTCGTACGCCAGCTGCAACTGCGCCGTGGGCTTGACCAGATCGGCGCCGATCAGCAGCGTGTCTCCCCGCTGCATGACGCGCCGGATGTCGGCCAGCAGCGCAGCGGCCTCCGGCGGATCGAAGTTGCCGATGTTGGAGCCGAGGAACGCGACCAGCAGGGTCTCGCCGGGCTGTCGGGTCGCCACCACGTCGCGCAGGCCGACCTCATAGCGCGCGACGTGGGTCCGGATGGCCAGACCGGGTAGGCGTCGCAATCGCGCCGACGCCACGTCGAGCGCGGTGGCCGACACGTCCACCAGGTGCACGTCGACGGGGCGCTCCCGGGCCTCGACGTCGTGCAGCAGCGTCGCGAGCTTCTCGCCGTTGCCGGGGCCGAGTTCGACCACGCGCGGATGCCGCCCCGCGGCCTCGAGAATCGAACGCCCATGCTGGCGCAGCAGCGCCGTCTCGGCGCGGGTGATCGGATACCAGGGCAGGTGGCAGATCGCATCGAACAGCGAGGAGCCCAGGGCATCGTACAGGGCGTGCGCCGGCAGGCGGCGCGGTCGCTCGCGCAAGGACGCACCGACCTCCTCGGCAAACGACCGCGGTGCCGTCGGCACACGCAGGCCAGTGGACGTCGGTGCCTGCTGCGCGCCTGTCGAAGGAGCCGCGACCAGACGGATGGGGGCGGGACTCATGCCGTCACCTCCACGGTGCGGAACGTGGCGTACACATACGGATACCGTGGACGGAACCAGTTGCGGAAGCTCGGGCGCAGCAGTTCGCGCGCGGTCGCCGGCGATCCCCCCTTGAGCACGAAGTGCGACCCGTCGAAGAAATCGGCGGAGTACTCGGGATATGACGCAATCGGTGTGAAGCCGGGAAAGCCGTCGAACACCGTGGTGGTCCATTCCCAGCCGTTGCCCACCAGATCGTGGACGCCCCAGGCCGACTGGCCGTCGGGATGCGTGCCCACGGGTGCCGGCTCCCAGCTCGAGAAGTCGAACACGCCATGCGCGGCCGTGGCCGGCGCCGCGCCCCACGGATGCGGTCGCGGTGCGTCGTCGGGACTGCCGAACGCCGCCCGCTGATACTCGGCCTCGGTGGGCAGGCGTCGCCGGGTCCAGCGCGCGTAGGCCGACGCCTCGGCCTGGCTCACGTACACCGGCCATGCGAGCGGCAAGGCAATGTCCTCGAACATGCCGCGCCAGCACCATTCGCCCTCACGCCGCGTCCAGAAGGTCGGATGCGCGAGCTGGTCGGCCTGCACCCAGGCCCAGTCCTGAGGCGACCACCACTGCGGGTCGCGGTAGCCCCCGGCCTCGACGAACGCGAGGAAGTCGCCGTTGGTCACGTTGAGGCGCTGGATGCGGAACGACTCCACCTCGACCACGGGGCCGGGGAACTCGTTGTCCCAGCCGAACGGGATGTCGCCTCGACGCGCGCCGAGGGCCGCCATCCCGGCAGGAATGCGCACATCGCCCTGCGCGACGGCACCCGGCCTGAGATGCAGGGTGTAGTCGGCGGGCGCACGCTTGGCCGCATGCGGCAACCGGTGCCACATGTACAGCAGCGTCTCCTGATGCATGGCCTCGTGCTCGAGGATCGCGTAGACGGCCTCGGCGCGGTCGAGCAGCGGATGACCCGGCTGATCGAGGTCCGCGTCGGCCAGCGCGTCGATGACCCGATCATCGGCCGCTCGCACGAAGGCGCGCACGGCCTCCGGATCCGGCCAGGTGAACGCGGCTGCATCATGGCCGTCCTCATCAGGGTCGATCCCGCGAGCGAACAGCCGCTCGAGCGCCTCGTCGACACCGGGACGACCCAGCCCCCGCTTCACCAGCGTGTTGAGGCTGAAGCCCGGCAGATGACCGACGTAGAACACGATCGGGTGCCGCTGCGCGATGGGCTGCGCATACAGGGTGTCCGGTGTCAGGACATCGAACAACGCCTGCGTGCGAGCGCGATTGCGGCGGTACCAGTCCAGCGCGTGCTCTCGGGCGATGCCGCGGACGGGGGTGTTCTGCAGGGTGGTAGACATGGCTGAAGTCCGAGGCACGTCTCAGTGAGACTCCTGTCGGCGTCGACAGGATGCGTGCCTCCCGACTTCACCTATACAAGGGGCGCGCCAGACCGGTCAGTCGGATCGGCCACGGCGGCGTCCCCGCGTCGGACGCACATCCGGCTCGAGCGCCGTCTCGTCTTCCCCCATGACCTTGAACGAGCGGGTCACGCGCGAGCGGATGCCGGACGACCCTTCCAGTGTCGCAACGATCTGATAGTCGCCGGCGGGCAGCTGATGCACCGCGAAGGTGTGGGCCCGCGCCCCTTCCACGCCGTCGAGCTGTCGCTCGGTACTGGCATAGAAGGTCGGCGCGTCGACCGACAGTTGCAATCGTCGGTTGCCGGCATCCGGCGTGACGCGGACGATGACGCGAAGGTCGGCGCCGGCGAAGGCGACGACGGGGGAGAACGTGACCGACTGGATCAGCTTGCTGTCCGTCGTTTCCGGAACGACGGGGGCGGCCACCGGATCGACCGGTGCCGAGGCCGGCGCCTGGGCGAGCGCCGACAACGGGATGCCGAGGAACAGGACAAGCACGACCAGCGGCCGCATCAACGCCGAAATGCGTGTACCCATCACACACCATCCCGTGAACGCGTGGACGCAGGGGCCTGCGCCGCACGCTCCCCGGGCGCGCGGAACAGACAGCTGAGCGGAAGGACAGAACGTACTGCGATCATCGCGTCGCCGCAAGAGGATTTCCGGGAGCGGCGGTCGCTGCCGCCGGCGCGGCCCAGCGTCGCCCGCTGGTGACAGGACGTTGTCGGCGCGGGGTGACGGGCCGATTACTGAGGCCGATGTGTCAGTGACCGGGGACAGTCCAGCTGGTATCCATCTTGCTCTCTCGAGAGCAGACGTCCTTTCCTTGGAGCACCCAGTGAGACACCTCGTACGAAGCCTGGCAGTAGCAACGGCGGTCCTCACGGCCTCCGCGTTCGTGCCCGACCTTGCCCATGCGCAGCGTGGCGGCCGTGGCGGCGGCGGTGGCGGTCAGCGTGGCGGTGGGGCGACCGTCCGGTCAGCGCCCGTCGGTCGTGCCGTGCCGCGAGGCGGGCAGCCCGTGTACCGAGGCGGCGCCTACCGTGGCGGCTATCGCGGCGTGTACCGCGGCGCCTACGGCGTGCGTCCCGTGTACTGGGGAGGCCTCGGGCTCGGCTACGGCTGGGG
>LNFM01006156.1_pt1 | contig 19956 bp, 18 predicted proteins | sample 596031 | NCBI WGS metagenome assembly LNFM01 (sample SAMN04254537, study PRJNA301005) | activated carbon metagenome | isolation source: dual media filters at the Ann Arbor, Michigan drinking water treatment plant | place: USA: Ann Arbor | reverse complement strand
TTTCGCTTCCAGAGGTGCCGGGCATTTCGCCCGACCGAGCCGCACATTATAGGGCAATTTCCAAGGACGTCAACACCCCAAAACCGTCCTTTTTTCCTCCCCCCGCCTCCGGACCAAACGGCCTGGGCGGTGAAGGGCCGCGAAGAATAGTTGAAGGACCTCGGTTTGGGAAGGACTATTTTGCGGAGGCCGCCACGACGCCCTCTGCGGCTCATTCCTGCGGCGGCGTGGCGGCCTGCCGCTCCACCCAGCCGACCATCCAGCGCGCCGCCAGGGTCAGGAGCGTGGCGCCCACGGCCAGTACGCAGCTGTGCGCGCCGGCAGCGATGGCGATCACGGCCACCGTCAACAGGGACGCGGCGGTGGTGATGCCGGAGATCACGCCATTCCCGGCGCTGCGGAAGATGGCGCAGGCACCCAGGAAACCGACCCCGCCACCATAGCCTCGATCAGGCGGATCGGATCGATGCGCACGAGCTCGCGGTAGTGCTCGGCGGAATAGCGCTCGGCCAGTAGGTCGACCAGTGGGTGAGCACGTGGCTCAGGCAGCCACCAGCTTCACGCGTGCGAAGCTGCGCTTGCCGACCTGGAGCACCGCCTCGAAGCCGGGCATGAACAGGCGCTGCGGATCCTCGAACACCTCGGCGTCGATACGCACCGCGCGCTCCTTTAGCTTGCGCGAGGCATCCGAATTGCTCGCCGCCAGGCCGGCGGCCACCAGCAGGGCGGCGATGCGCAGGCCTTCGGCGGGCACGGCGAGTTCGGCCTGGGGCAGCAGCGAGGTGTCGCCTTCGCCGCGGACGACCGCATGCCAGCCGGCCACCGCCGTCTCCGCCGCCTGCACGCCGTGGAAGCGCGCCGCCAGCTCGCGCGCCAGCCGCAGCTTCGCGTCGCGCGGGTTGAGCTGGCCACTGGCAATTTCCTGCTTCATCGTCGCCAGCTCCGCCAGCGATGTCTCGAAGCTGAGCAGCTCATACCAGCGCCACATCAGGTCGTCGCCGATTTTCATCGCCTTGGTGACGATGTCGATCGCCGGCTCGTTGATGCCGATGTAGTTGCCCAGCGACTTGGACATCTTGTTGACGCCATCCAGCCCCTCGAGCAGCGGCATCGTCAACACAACCTGGGGCGGCTGGCCGAAGTGTTCCTGCAGCGCACGCCCCATCAGCAGGTTGAACTTCTGGTCGGTGCCGCCCAGCTCGACGTCGGACTTCAGGGCCACCGAATCGTAGCCCTGCGCCAGCGGATAGAGGAACTCGTGGATCGAGATCGGCTGCTGCGCCGCATAGCGCTTGGCGAAGTCGTCGCGCTCGAGCATGCGCGCCACCGTGAGCAGGCCGGCCAACCGGGTCATGTCCACGGCGGACATGCCGCCGAACCACTCCATGTTGAAGCGCACCTCGGTCCGCTCGCGGTCGAGCACCTTGAATACCTGGGCTTCATAGGTGCGCGCGTTGGACTCGACGTCCTCGCGCGTCATCGGCTTGCGGGTGGCGTTCTTGCCCGACGGGTCGCCGATCATCCCGGTGAAGTCCCCGATCAGGAAGATGACCTGGTGCCCCAGGTCCTGGAACTGCCGCATCTTGTTGAGCAGGACGGTGTGGCCGAGGTGCAGGTCCGGCGCGGTCGGGTCGAAGCCGGCCTTCACCCGCAGGGGGCGGCCCAGCTTGAGCCGGGCGGCCAGTTCGTCGGGCTTGAGGACTTCTTCGGCGCCGCGGCCGATGGTTTCCAGGGCGTGCTGCAGGTCTGACATGAATGGGGTCGCGTCTGTGTTCAGGGCGAAGCGCCGGAGGGCCCATCGCGTTAATCGGAAGTTAATAGAAAGTTAAATCGCGAAGCTAAAAAAATCCAGATGCGACAAGGGTTTGACGCAGGTATTTCGTGCTGGTTATCGTAGCCCGTCTCTTGAGTCGAGCGGGGAACCCTCCTTTGCAGCACAACCCTTCCCCCCTCGGCCGCTGGTCGCGCGAACACTGGCTGCTGGCCAGCCTCTGCGCCTCGCTCGGCGCGCTCGTGCTCACCATCATCCCCGGTTTCGCCAGTGCGATGCGCGAACCCGCCGCCCAGGACCGCCTCACCACGCTGAGCGTGCCGCTGCCGCCGCTTGCTGGCAAGCTGGATGCCAGGCAGACCCCGCGCGGTCCCGCGTGGCAGACGGTCACCGTCAAGAATGGCCAGACCCTGGGCGAGATCTTCCAGCAGATGGGCGTGCCCGCGTCGGTGATGTACCAGGTGCTCGCCTCGCCGAGCGCCAAGAACCTGACCCGGCTGCGCGCTGGCGCCGAGCTGTCCTTCGACCTCACCGAAGGCGGCGCCCTGCGCGGCCTGGCCTTCGAACGCGATGAAGCGGCGCGGGTCGAACTCGCGGTCGCCGGCGGCGAAGTCACCGAGAACGTGATCGAGCGGCCGCTCGAGCGCCGCACGATGGTCGCCAGCGGCGAGATCACCAGTTCGCTGTTCGCGGCGGGCTCGAAGGCTGGCCTCAGCAATGCGGCGATCTACCAGCTGGCGAACGTCTTCTCCTACGACATCGACTTCACCCAGGACCTGCGCGACGGCGACCGCTTCCAGGTCGTCTACGAAGAGATCTGGCGCGACGGCGAGCGCTTGCGCAGCGGCGGCATCGTCGCGGCCAGCTTCCTCAACCGCGGCAAGGAATTCACCGCCGTGCGCTTCGAGCGCGACGGCAAGCAGGAGTACTTCGACCTGGCGGGCCGCCCGCTGAAGAAGAGCTTCATGCGCATGCCGGTCGACTTCGCGCGCATCAGCTCGCGCTTCAACCCGCGCCGCAAGCACCCGGTGCTGGGCACCGTGCGCGCGCACAAGGGCGTGGACTACGCCGCCGCCACCGGCACGCCGATCATGGCCGCCGGCGATGGCCGCGTCAGCTTCGCCGGCTGGCAGAACGGCTTCGGCCGCACCATCATCATCGACCACGGCAAGGGCCACACCACGCTCTACGCGCACATGTCGCGGCTGGGCAAGCACAAGGTCGGCTCGCGCGTGCAGCAGGGCACCACCATCGGCTACGTCGGCGCCACCGGCCTGGCCAGCGGTCCGCACCTGCACTACGAATTCCGCATCAACGGCGTGCACCGCGACCCGCTGACGGTCACGATGCCGAAGCCCGAGCCGCTGGCGGGCGCCGAAATGGTCGCCTTCCGCGCCGCCACCGCCCCGGCGATGGCCCAGCTCAAGCGCGTGGAGGGCGTGCGCCTCGCCGCACGCTGAGCCGATGGCGGCCACGCCGCGAACCTCCGACGACACCTCGCCCGCCGGCACGCCCGGCGGGCTTTTTCTTGGCCTGATCTCGGGCACCAGCGTGGACGGCATCGATGCCGCGCTGGTCGCGTTCGAGCCGGCGCCGCGGATCGTGTTCGCGCGCACCTATCCCTACCCGGACGACCTGCGCGTCGACGTGCTGCGCTGGTCGCAGGCGCAGGCCCAGGTCGCGCTGGACGACATTGGCCGACTGGACACGCGCCTCGGGCGGATGTTTGCCGGGGTCGCGCGGCAGGCGCTCGCTGACGCCGGCGTCTGCGCGCAGGACGTGCGCGCGATCGGGTCGCACGGCCAGACGCTGCGCCACGATCCGCGCGGCGCGGCACCCTTCTCCCAGCAGCTCGGCGATGCCAGCGTGATCGCGGAGGCCACCGGCATCACCACGGTCGCCGACTTCCGCCGCCGCGACGTCGCCGCGGGCGGCCAGGGTGCGCCGCTGATGCCGGCCTTCCACGCCGCGGTGATGCACTCGCGCGACGAAGCGCGCGCGGTGCTGAACCTGGGTGGCATCGCCAACCTGACCCTGCTGCCGCGCAACGGCGACGTGCGCGGCTTCGACACCGGCCCCGCGAACGGACTGATGGATGCCTGGTGCCTCCACCATCGCGGCGAATCCTTCGACCGCGACGGCGCCTTCGGCCGCGACGGTCGCGTGGATGCCGCGCTGTTGGCGCGGTTGCTGGACGAACCCTGGTTCGCGCTGCCGCCGCCGAAGAGTACCGGCCGCGACCAGTTCCAGCTGGCCTGGGTGGAAGCGCGCCTGGGTGCCGACGCACGGGCGCCCGCCGACGTCCAGGCGACGCTCTGCGAACTGAGCGCCGTCACGGTCGCCGCGGCGCTGCGCGGCCATCAGCCCGACTGCGCGCGCCTGCTGGTCTGCGGCGGCGGCGTCCACAATCCGTTGCTGCTGACGCGCCTCGCGGCCCATCTGCCGGGCGTTGTGGTCGAAAGCACCGCCGTGCTGGGCCTGGATCCGGATTTCATCGAGGCGGCGGGCTTCGCCTGGCTGGCGCGGGAAACGCTGGGCGGCCGCCCGGGCAACTTGCCGGCGGTGACGGGTGCGCGCGGGCCCCGCGTGCTGGGCGCGATCTACCCGGCCTGATCAGCCGCCGGCTTCGCGCTTGCGGCGCTCTTCCTCGACCAGATAGGCGGGGGCATCGTCGGGCAGGCTGGTCATCGCCGACATCGCCTCTTCGAAGGCGCGGGCCTCGTCATCGCTCCAGGCGCCCGTGAGGCGCGCGATATCGCCCGGAACCGGGGCCGGTTCAGGTTCCACGATGCCGAGCGCCTGCTTGATCAGCAAGAGGATGACGTCATTCAGCGGCCAGCCCTTCTGGCGCGCCATCTCCTTGATGCGCTCGGCCACGCGTTCGTCAATGTCGCGCAACAGGAAGTCGGCCATGGCCTCGATCCTCGGGGGGATGACCAGCATACGGCCACGGACGGGGACTGCAAGACCCGCGGATGCCGGAAGGGGCGCGGCCGGGGCCGCGATTCAGGCCGATCCGCCCTTGTCACCGCCGCGGAAGCCGGCGTCACCGAGCGACTGGTCGATCAGGCCCGCCCGCAGCATGAACAGGTAAAGCAGCACGCCCGGCAGCGCCACCAGCGTCGTCAGCAGGTAGAACTGCACGTAGCCCAATGACTCGATCAGCGTTCCCGCGGTGGTGCCGGTGACGATGCGGCCGACCACGCTGGCCGCCGCGGACAGCAGCGCGAACTGGGTCGCGGTGAAGGCGAGGTTGCACAGCGCCGAGAGATAGGCGACGACGACCACGCCGCCGATGCCGCTGGCCAGGTTCTCGAAGCCGATGGTGAAGGCCAGCAGCGCGTTCGAATGGCCGACCGAGGCCAGCCACGCGAAACTCAGGTTTGAAACCGCCATCAGCACCAGGGCCACCAGCACGGCCCGCTTCATGCCGATCGCCGCGTACATCATGCCGCCCAGGAAAATGCCGGCCAGCATCGCGATGAAGCCGAAGCCGACGTCGTAGGTGGCGATCTCGTCGTTGCTGAAGCCGAGGTCATTGAGCAGCAGCCGCAGGGTGAGGTTGGCCAGGGTATCGCCGACCTTGTGCAACAGCACGAACAGCAGCACCAGCATCGCGCCCCGGCGCCGGAAGAACTCCAGCAAGGGTCCGGCGACGGCCTCCCAGGCCTGGCGCAAGCCACGATGCACGGCGATGGTGACGTGCCGCGCCGGCTCGCCGACCACGAGGCCGGTCAGCATCGCCGGCAGCGCGAAGCCCGCGCACAGCAGGTAAGCCAATGACCAGCCATGGCGTGCCGCGACATAGAGCGCCAGCGAACCCGCGGCGACCGAGCCGATGCGCCAGCCGTATTGCGACATGCCCGAGCCGACGCCGAGCTGCTCGGGCTTGAGCGTTTCAATGCGGTAGGCGTCGATGACGATGTCGTAGGTCGCGCCCGCGGCGCCGACCGCGACCGCGGCCATCGCGAACAGCGCCAGGTCCGCCTTCGGATCGAGCATCGCCAGCCACGCGACCGCCGCCATCACGGCGGTGCCCGCGAACACCAGCCAGGACACGCGCTGGCCCAGCCTGCCGAGCAGGGGCAGCCGGAAGCCATCCACCAGCGGCGCCCACAGGAACTTGAGGTTGTAGACCAGGAAGGCGAGCGAGAACGCCGTGACGCTCTTCTTGTCGATGCCGTCCTGCGCCAGCCGCGTGGTCAGCGTGGCGCCGATCATCGCGTAGGGGAAGCCGGAGGAGATGCCCAGCATCAGCGCGGCGAGCGGCTCCTTCTGCACGTAGGGGCGCAGGCCCTGGGCCAGGCGCCCGCCGAGGCCGGTGATCATGCGTACTCCACCAGATAGGGCGCGTGGTCGCTGAACCTGGGCTCGGCGTAGATCCGGCAGTCGCGCAGGCGGTCACGCAGCGAGGGCGACACCACCTGGTAGTCGATGCGCCAGCCGACGTTCTTGGCGCGGGCGGCGCCGCGCTGGCTCCACCAGGTGTAGTCCTCGCCCTCGGGCCGCAGGTGGCGGTAGCTGTCGACCCAGCCGCGCTGCTGGAACAGGGTGTCCAGCCAGCCGCGTTCCTCGGGCAGGCAGCCGGAGTTCTTCTGGTTCGAGGTCCAGTTCCTGATGTCCTTGCGGGTATGGACGATGTTCCAGTCGCCGCAGATCACGTAGTCGCGGCCGCTGGCCAGCCACTGGTCGAGGATCGGCGTGAACCATTCCATGCAGCGGAACTTGAACTGCTGGCGGACGTCGCCCGAGGAGCCTGACGGGAAATACAGCGACACCACGCTCAGGTTGCCGAAGCGGGCCTCGATGTACCGGCCTTCCTCGTCGAACTCGTCCCAGCCCAGGCCGGTGCGCACCTCGTCCGGGGCCTGGCGGGTGTAGATGCCGACGCCGCTGTAGCCCTTCTTCGTGGTCGCATCGCGGAACCAGGCCTCGTAGCCCGGCGGCAGCAGTTCCGGCACCCGCAGCTGGTGCTCCTGGGCCTTGGTCTCCTGGATGCAGACCAGGTCCGCGTCCAGGCCGGGCAGCCAGTCGAGGAAACCCTTGCTGGCGGCCGAGCGCAGGCCATTGGCGTTGAAGCTGACGATTTTCACGGGGGACGGGACGGCGGCGGCGGGGATGGCGAAGGTTAGCTGAAATCCCCGCGGCGGCGCTGCCGCCGGGCGCGCAGCTGTTGCACAATTGCACTTTCCTTCAGCGGATGACCGGCGTGAATCCCCACCAGAGCCGCTTCATCGACCTCGCGCTGGCGCGCAACGTGCTGCGTTTCGGCGAGTTCAGCCTCAAGTCCGGCCGCACCAGTCCGTACTTCTTCAATGCCGGGCTGTTTGATTCCGGCGCCGCGCTGGCCGAGCTGGGCGAATGCTATGCCGACGCGCTGCTGGCCTCGGGGCTGCCGTTCGACATGCTGTTCGGTCCCGCCTACAAGGGCATCCCGCTGGCGACCTCGCTGGCGGTGGCGCTGGCCCGGCGCGGCCGCGACCTGCCGGTCGCCTTCAACCGGAAGGAAGCCAAGGCCCACGGCGAGGGCGGCCGGCTGATCGGTGCGCCGGTGCGCGGGCGGGTGCTGGTCGTGGACGACGTGATCACGGCCGGGACGGCGATCCGCGAATCCATCCAGATCATCCGCGAAGCCGGCGGCGAGCCCTGCGGCGTGCTGATCGCCCTCGACCGCCAGGAGCGGGGCCAGGCCGGCCACCGGTCCGCGGCGCAGGAAGTGACCGCTGAATTCGGCATTCCGGTGCTGGCCATCGCCGGCCTGGACGACCTGCTGTCGCACGCCGACGAACGGCCGGAGATCGCCGCGCACAAGCCCGCCCTGGTGGCGTATCGTGCGCGCTATGGCAGCCAACCTGAATGACCGGAGTCCGCCCATGATCCGCGCACTGCTCAGCCTCGCCGTGGTGTCCGCCCTGCTGGTGTCCGGCAGCGCGGAGGCCCAGACGGCGACGGCACAGAAGAAGCTCTACCGCTGGGTCGACAAGGACGGCAAGGTGCAGTTCTCCGACGCCCTGCCGCCGGAAGCGGTCGACCAGGCCCGCACGGAGTTCAACGCCACCAGCGGCAGCACCACCGCGACCGTCGACCGCGCGTTGACCGACGAGGAGCGCGTCGCCAAGGAAGCGGCCGACCGGCTGAAGGCGATCGCCGACAAGGAAGCCGAACAGGCGCGCAAGACCGAGGCGGCGATGATCGCGTCGTTCCAGACCGAGGACGAGCTCAAGCGCTCCTTCGGCAACCGGATCGACCTGCTCAAGCAGACGCTCGAGGCGATCGAGGCCGGCATCGCCAGCCAGCGCGCCAGCCTGTCGAGCCTGCTGGCCGACGCGGCCGAGAGCGAGCTGGCCGGCAAGCCGGTGCACAAGCGGCAGGCCGACAGCGTCCGCAAGCTGCACGACGAAATGGTGCGGCAGCAGCAGATGCTGGTGCTCAAGCAGGGTGAACTGGTGGAGCTGGACCAGGAACTGGCGCGCATGGTCGAGCGTTTCCGCGAGATCAAGGGCATCGGCCCCAGTGCCGCGCCTGCGCCGCCCGCGGCGACCGGCGACGCCGCCGAAGCGACGCCGCCGACCGGCTGAACCTCAGAACGGCAGTTCGAGTCCCGGCTCGACCGCGAGCAGCTGCTCGCGGAACACCTGCTTGATCCGCTCCAGCGATTCGCTGTCCTTGGCGTCGAAGCGCAGCACCAGCACCGGCGTCGTGTTCGACGCCCGCACCAGGCCCCAGCCATCGGACCAGTCGGCGCGCACGCCGTCGATGGTGGCGATGCGCGCGCCCTCGAACTTGGCGGCGGCGACGAACTTCTCGATGAAGACGTATTGCTCGCCTTCCTCGACCTGGATCTTGAGCTCCGGCGTCGACACGCCCTTGGGCAGCGTGTCGAACACGGCCTGCGGCGTCTCGCCCCGGGTGGACAGGATCTCGAGCAGGCGCGCGGCCGCGTAGATGCCGTCGTCGAAGCCATACCAGCGCTCGCGGAAGAAGAAGTGGCCGCTCATCTCGCCGGCCAGCTCGGCTTCGGTCTCGCGCATCTTGGCCTTGATCAGCGAGTGGCCGGTCTTCCACATCAGCGGGCTGCCGCCGTGGCGCAGGATATGCATCGGCAGGTGGCCGGTGCACTTGACGTCGTAGATGATGCAGGCGCCCGGGTTGCGCTCGAGCACGTCGGCCGCGAACAGCATCAGCAGTCGATCGGGATAGATCATCTCGCCGTCCCGGGTGACCACGCCCAGCCGGTCGCCGTCGCCGTCGAACGCCAGGCCCAGGTCCGCGTCCACGCGCTTGACCACGCTGATCAGGTCCTGCAGGTTCGCCGGATCGCTGGGGTCGGGGTGGTGGTGGGGGAAGGTGCCGTCGACCTCGCAGTAGAGCGGCTCGACATCGGCGCCGATCGCCTCGAGCAGGCGAGGCGCGACCAGGCCGGCGATGCCGCTGCCGCAGTCGACCACGACGCGCAGCTTGCGCTCGATCTGGATGTCGCCGGCGACCCGGTCGATGTAGTCCTGGGTGATGTCGCGGCGGCTGACGAGGCCGGCGGTGTCGGCCATGTGCAGGTTGTTTTCGGCGATCCGCTGGTACAGGGCCTGGATCGCGTCGCCGGCCAGCGTCTCGCCGTCGATGACGATCTTGAAGCCGTTGTAGTCGGGCGGATTGTGGCTGCCGGTGACCGACACGCAGGAGCCGGCGCGCAGATGGTAGGCGCCGAAGTAGACCAGCGGGGTCGGCGCGTCGCCAATGTCGATCACCTCGCGCCCGGCCTGGCGCAGGCCATCGATCAGGGCGGCGGCCATCTCCGGCGATGACAGGCGGCCATCGCGTCCGACGACGATGGCGCGCGCGTCCTGGCGGTGCATTTCGGAGCCGATCGCCTGGCCGATGAGGCGCGCCGTGTCGACGTCGAGGGTCTTGCCGACCACGCCGCGGATGTCGTACGCCCGGAAGATGCTGCGGTCGAGCGTGGCACGCTGCTGCTGCGGCGGCGGCGGTGGCTTGGCCGACTTCGCGGCAATGGCGACGCGGGCGGCTTCCGCCTCGACCTCCAGCTGGCCGCTCTGCTGCAGCTCGGCCAGCGTCGGCGCGGCGGCGTCGGCCGGACCGTCCTCCGGCTTGCGCGCCAGCCGCAGGCCCTTCAGGCGCGGCATCATGAACAGGGTCACCGCCACCAGCGCCGAGAGCAGCGCCAGCAGGAAATAGGCGAAGGCGCCGAGGCCCAGCTCGACCACCGGCGCGGCGGCGACCACGCGCAGGGCGGTCCCGTCGACCGGGATCGCGCCGACTTCGGCGGCGCCGGCCAGCTCGGTGTCGCCCGTTTCGAAAACGGTGTGGCGTCCCTGCCGGATCGCCAGGTAGCCGCCGTTCACGTTGGCGGCCAGGAGCGGCGCGGTGATGGTTTCAAGCGGCAGCCTGACGTAGGCCAGGGTCAGCACGCGGCCATCGTCGAGCACCGGCGCGGCGATCGCCAGGCGCGAACCGCCAGCGTCCTTGACGATGGCAGCGCGCGCGGCGTTCTGCGCCAGCGCCTGCTCGAGCACGCCGAGCTTGCCGAAACCAAACTGGTTCGGGTCGGCATAGGCGGCGTCGAGGCCCGGCGGATGCCACTCGACCGCCTCCACGCCTTCCCATCCCTGCAGGACCACGTCGCGCGCCGCCTGCTCCTCTTCCCGCTTCAGCGCGGTGACCAGCGCGATGCGCGAGCGGCTGCCCTCGAGCCGGTCGATGGCCGCGGTAACGGCCGAGCGGACCTGGACAGCGCTTGCGGCACGCACCTGGTCCATCTCCAGCGTCTTGGACTCGGCCGAAGAAGCCTGCCAGCCCTGCCAGCCAAACCAGCCGGCGACCAGCAGCAGCAGGCCCGCGGCCAGCGGCAGGGCGCCGGCCTTCGGGAGCGATTTCAGATCAGGCAATTTCATTTTTCCCCCTGGTTACGGGTCCGGCGTGCGCCGTCCCGTTCAGCGCACGCCGGTGTGGCCAAAGCCACCCTCGCCGCGCTCGCTGCGTTCGAATTCATCCACCTGCCGGAATACCGCCCGGGCCACGGGCAGGAAAACCAGCTGGGCAACGCGATCCCCCGGCGTGATGGTGATGGGAAACCGCCCGCGATTCCAGAGGCTAACCATCAGTGGCCCCTGGTAGTCGGCGTCGATCAGTCCCACCAGGTTGCCCATCACCAGGCCCTGCTTGTGGCCCAGTCCCGAGCGCGGAAGGATCACGGCGCACAGTCCGGCGTCGCCAATGTGGATCGCGAGGCCGGTGGGCACCAGCTGCGCCTCGCCCGGGGCCAGTTCGATCGCCTGGTCGATCATCGCGCGCAGGTCCAGGCCGGCCGACAGCGCGGTGGCGTAGGCGGGCAATGGGAATTCCGCGCCCAGGCGCGGGTCCAGCCGCTTGAATTCGATCTCGGCGGTCATGCCTTGGCCTCCAGGTGTTCGGCCACAAGGGCCAGCAGGTCGCGCGCCACGCGCGGTTTCGGGCCGTGGCCGATGTCTTTCCTGCCGTCGCGCCAGAACACGCTGAGGGCGTTGTCGTCGGACTCGAAGCCCTGGCCGGCGCGCGCCACGTCGTTGGCGGCGATCAGGTCCAGGCCTTTGCGCAGCAGCTTGTCGCGCGCATAGCCCTCCATGTCCTGCGTTTCGGCGGCGAACCCGACCACCAGCCGCGGCCGCTGCGGGTGCGCGGCCACCTCAGCGAGGATGTCGGCAGTGCGCATCAGGTCGATCCGCAGGGTTTCGCCGGATTTCTTGATCTTCTGCGGCAGTGTCTCGGCCGGGGCGTAGTCGGCGACGGCCGCGGCGCCGAGGTAGATGTCGTGGCCGGGCAGCTCCGACAGGATGGCGTCGCGCATCTGCGCGGCCCGGCGCACGTCGATCCGGCGCACGCCCGCTGGCGTCGGCAGCGACACCGGGCCCGCCACCAGGGTCACGTCGGCCCCGAGGGCGCGGGCGGCGGCGGCCACGGCGAAGCCCATCTTCCCGGAGCTGCGGTTGCCGATGAAGCGCACGGGGTCGATGTCCTCGAAGGTCGGTCCGGCGCTGACCAGCACGCGTCGCCCGGCCAGCCGCGGCGGGGCGCAGGCGGCCACGACCGCGGCAACGATCTGGTCGGGCTCGAGCAATCGGCCTGCACCGGTCTCGCCGCAGGCCTGGTCGCCTTCCCCCGGGCCGACGAACTCGACGCCGCGCGCCTGCAGGGTGGCCACGTTGGCGCGGGTGGCGGGGTGCGCCCACATCACGCGGTTCATCGCCGGGGCCAGCATCACCGGCGCCTCCGAGGCCAGGCACAGGGTGCTGAGGAGGTCGTTGGCGCGACCCTGGGCCAGCTTCGCGACCACGTTCGCGGTGGCCGGGGCGACCAGGATCCGGGTGGCCCAGCGCGCGAGTTCGATGTGGCTCATCGCGGCCTCGGCGGCCTCGTCCCAAAGCGAGCTGCGCACCGGGAACCGGGACAGCGCCTGGAAGGTGGTGGCGCCGACGAAGTGAAGGGCCGAGGCCGTCATCACCACGCGCACTTCGGCGCCGGCGTCCTGCAGCCGGCGCAGCAGCTCCGCCGACTTGTAGGCGGCGATGCCGCCGCTGACGCCCAGCAGGATGCGTTGCCCGTCGAGTCCGGCCACCTTGGATTTCCCTACCCGTGTGAACGGGCCTAGCTTACCCGATGGACCCGCTCCGCCCGACGTCCGCGGCGGGCCGGCCGGACCAGACTGGACGGCATGCACATCCACGACTGGCCCGAAGGCGAACGACCCCGCGAGAAGCTGCTGGCGCTCGGCGCCGCCCACCTGTCGGATGCGGAATTGCTGGCGCTGTTCCTCGGCTCCGGCACGCGCGGGCTCAGCGCGGTCGACCTCGGCCGCCAGCTCCTGGGTGAGGCGGGGAACCTGCGCGCCCTGCTCGATTTGCCGCCGCCGGCGCTGGCGCGACTGCCGGGCCTGGGGCCGGCCCGCGCCAGCGCCCTGGCGGGGGCGCTGGAACTGGCCACCCGGCATCTGGCCCAGGACCTGGCCCGGGGCGAGGCCCTGACCGAGCCCGGCCGGGCCGGGGAGTATCTCTCGCGGCGGCTGCGCGCCCTGCCCTACGAGGTCTTCGCCTGCCTGTTCCTGGACACCCGGCACCGGGTCATCGCCTTCGAGGAGCTGTTCCGGGGCACGCTGGACGGGGCCGAAGTGCACCCGCGCGAGGTGGTTCAGCGCTGCCTGGCCCACCATGCCGCAGCGGTGATCCTCGGCCACAACCACCCCAGCGGCAGCGCCGAGCCCAGCGCCGCGGACCGCGCCGTGACCGCCCGCCTGAAACAGGCCCTGGCCCTGGTCGAGGTGCGGGTGCTGGACCACTTCATCATCGGCGACGGCGCGCCCTGTTCGATGGCGCGGCTTGGCGCGGTCTGAGTTCCTCGCAAACCCCTGGCTGGTCCGACCCCGCCGCTGCGTATACTCGGCAGAGCGGCAACCGCCGCGCACCGGAGCCGTTGCCGGCGTGATCCTCGGTTACTCCAATCTCTACGGCCCGGACGCCATCGAGCAGGCCCTGCCCGATGCCGACGCCGCCCGGCAACTGCTGGCCAGGCACCGGCCCGACATCGCGCCGCGCCTGGGCGCCATGGTGGCGCGGATCACCAAGGGCGCAGGCGATGCGCGCCACCTCGATGCGGCCCTGCTCGGACTGGCCCGGCTCGGCCTGCGCCACGGCGCCTTCGGCGACGATCCGCACGACTATCACAACGAAGACCACGTGCTGGAGCTCGCCGAGCGCCGGCTCGGACGCGCGCTCGACGAACTCGGCGACGATGGCCTGCCGACGGCCGACGGCCTGGCGCTGCTGCTGTTCGCCGCCTGCCACGACCTGCGCCAGCGCGAGACCTTCGACGTACCCGGCCCGATCGGCGGCAACGAGGCCTCCAGCATCGCCGAGACCTTCCGCATCCTTGCCAGCTGTGGCTTCGACCCGACCGCTGACCGGAACCAGTACCTCGCGCTGGAGCTGATGATCGCGGGCAGCACCTTCGACCCGCGCCCGCTGCCGCATCCCGACGGGGAGGAACTGGCGACGGCTGCCGGAGGCTCGCTGGCCCGAAGCCTCGGCATCTGGCTCGACGGCGACCGGCCGGAATGGAGCGCCGAACCGGCCGCGCGCCGCGGCGAGCGCCTGGCCCGGCTGGCCGCCGACCTGGACACCGCCAACGTCGGCGAGGACTTCCCGCACCTGGCCGACAGCGCCATGCGCCTTTGCCGGGAGCGAGAGCGCCGGGCCGGGCGGGCCCTGCACCGCGCCGCCAGCGGACCGACCTGCCTGGGTTTCCTCAGCCGCGGCCAGACCCACTATTTCTTCGAGCTGCACCGCTTCTGCTCGCGTGAAGGCGAGCGCGTGTTCGGCGCCAGGAAGGCCGCCAATGGCCCGGGCGTTCGCCGGGTCAGCCAGCGCCTGCTGGCGCGCTTCGAAGACGTGCCCCCCGCCAGCGGCCAGGCGGTGCTGGACGCATTCGCGGCACTTTGCGCCGAGGAAGGCGGCTGAATCACGGACAAAAAAAAGGCCGACCCGGGGTCGGCCCTTGCCCCGGACCCCGATGCGCGCACCGGGCCGAATAATCAAAGGTGCCACGCTGGAGAGTCGCGACTTCCGGTATTTTCCACGGGCCGGGTGACGAGGACATGACAGCGCACCGGCCGGTCCGGGCTAGAATAGACAGTTACCCCAAGCGGAATTCCAGCCGGTGAAAGACCATATTCGCGAACTGGTGGCGCAGTCCCTGCTGGACCTGCGGCGTCATGGCCGCCTGTCCCCGGACCTGGCGACCCCCGACTTCGTGATCGAGCGGACCAAGTCGCGCGAGCACGGCGACTACGCCAGCAACATCGCCCTCCTCCTGGCCAAGCACGCTGGGATGAAGCCGCGCGAGCTGGCCGAGCTGCTGGTCAACACCCTGCCCAGCTCGCAGCATGTCGAGAAGGTCAGCATCGCCGGGCCAGGCTTCATCAACTTCACGCTGGCCCGGGGCTGCCGCCTCGGCACCATCCGCCGCGTGTTCGAGCTCGGCAAGGACTACGGCCGCCAGCCCACCGGCAGCCGCGAGTCGGTGACCGTCGAATTCGTGTCGGCCAATCCGAACGGCCCGCTGCACGTCGGCCACGGCCGCGGCGCGGCCTACGGCGCCTCGGTCGCCAACCTGCTCGATGCGGTCGGCCACAAGGTCCAGCGCGAGTACTACGTCAACGACGCCGGCCGCCAGATGGACATCCTCGCGGTGTCAGTGTGGCTGCGCTACCACGAGCTCGGCGGCGTGAATGTGCGCTTCCCGGACAACGGCTACAAGGGCGAGTACGTCGTGGACATCGCCCGCGGCCTGCGCGCGAAGGCCGGCGACGCGCTGCGCCGCACCGCGATCGAGATCACCGACGGCCTGCCGCCCGACGAAGGCCAGGGCGGCGACAAGGAAACCCACGTCGACGCCCTGATCACCCGCGCCAAGCAGCTGCTCGGCGACGCCGGCTACCGAAGCGTGTTCGAGTCCGGGCTCACCTGGTGCCTCGGCGACATCCGCGAGGACCTGGCCGGTTTCGGCGTCAACCACGACAACTTCTTCTCCGAGCGCAGCCTGGCCGTGGACGGCTACGTGCAGCGCGCGATCGACACCCTGCGCGAGAACGGCCACCTGTTCGAGGACCAGGGCGCGACCTGGTTCCGCGCCACCGCCTTCGGCGACGACAAGGACCGCGTGGTCGTGCGCGAGAACGGCGTCACCACCTATTTCGCCTCCGACCTCGGCTACCTGCTGAGCAAGTTCGAGCGCGGCTTCGAGCGCTCGCTGTACATCTTCGGCGCCGACCACCACGGCTACATCGCGCGCCTGAAGGCCGCCGCGCAGGGCCTGGGGCTGGACCCGGCCAAGATCGAGATCCAGCTGGTGCAGTTCGCCATCCTGTTCCGCGGCGGCGAGCGCGTGCAGATGTCCACGCGCGCCGGCAGCTTCGTCACGCTGCGCGAGCTGCGCGAGGAAGTGGGCACCGACGCGGCGCGCTTCTTCTACGTGATGCGCGGCAACGACCAGCACTTGGACTTCGACCTCGACCTGGCCAAGAGCCGCTCGAACGAAAATCCGGTCTATTACATCCAGTACGCGCACGCCCGCGTCGCCAGCGTCTTCCGCCAGCTCGGCGAGAAGGGCATGAGCTACAACCGCAGCGCCGCCGAAGCCGCCCGCCAGCGCCTGCTGCAGCCGCAGGAAGACGACCTGCTCGACGAGCTGATGCGCTACCCCGAAGTGCTGGAATCAGCCGCCGAGAACCGCGCGCCGCAGGTGCTCGCGAACTACCTGCGCGAGCTCGCCGCCGCCTTCCACGCCTTCTACAACGCCCAGCCGATCCTGGTGCCCGACGATGAGCTGCGCAGTGCGCGGCTGGGCCTGTGCAAGGCGACCCAGCAGGTGCTCGCCAACGGCCTGGCGCTGCTGGGCGTGTCCGCGCCGGAGAGCATGTAATGGCACGTCGAGCCCCGAAGAAGCAGGCGCGCCGCAACGGCGGCGGCGGCATCCCCGGCTGGATCTGGCTGCTGGTCGGCCTGCTGGTGGGTGCCTTGGTCGTCGCGGTGATGCTGCTGCGCGGCCAGTGGGACCTGCCCAACGGCAGCCTGCCCACGCCCAACCCGGAAGCGCGCGCCCCGGCCGTGGCCGACGAGGAGCCGGTGGCGCAGAAGCCGGCGGTCGAGCCGCGCAAGCCCAAGTACGAGTTCTTCGACGTGCTTCGCGACAAGGAATTCGTGATTCCCGACGCCGAGCTCAATGCCCAGGCGCAGGCCGAAGCCAGCCGCCCGGCGGACGCCGCGGTGCCGGCGACGGCCGACGCGGTGCGCTACCTGATCCAGGCCGGCGCCTACCGCTCCTCGGCCGATGCCGAAGCGGTCAAGGCCCGCATCGCGCTCACCGGTGAGGTGGCGAGGGTCGAGTCTGCCGAGATCGACGGCGGCACCATCTACCGCGTGCGCCTGGGGCCGTATCCGAATGCCGGCACCCTGGCGCGCGCCAAGCAGGCGCTGGACAGCCACGGCATCGAAGCCGTCGCGATCCGGGCGCAGTAAGGACGGGCCCCGCAGGCGCCACCCATGCACTGGACCGTCGACTACCTGTCGCAGGACCACCTGGTGCGCGTCACCGCCGAAGGCGACGCCGACCGGGAGCCGCTGCGCCAGCTGACGCGCGATGCGATGGTCGCGGGCCACCTGCACGGCTGCCCGCGCTTCCTGATCGACCATCGGCTGACCCGGCTGCGGCTGGGCGCCGCTGAGATCTTCGACATGCCGCGGCGGGGCGAGAATGGCGGGTTCGGCCATGCGCTGCGGATCGCAATCCTGATCAGTCCGGATTCACCCAGCCGCCCCGACTTTGAGTTCTACGCGATCCAGTGCGGCAACCTGGGCATCCACGGCCTGCGCCTGTTCCTCGACGAAGCCTCCGCCCTCGACTGGCTAGCCTCCCCCTGACCCCTGCCCTCTGTAGGAGGGCCTTCAGGCCCGAAGCTCTTCGCCAGACCCCTGTGGGAGGGAATTCATTCCCGACAGTTTCTGGCCAGAAGCGTCGGGAATGAATTCCCTCCCACAGAAGCTTCGGGCCTGAAGGCCCTCCTACAGGATCGGCTTCAGCCGCGCTTGAGGAGGATCAGGGCCGAGGTGTCGGCGTCGGCTTCGCCGCGCTGCACCAGCTGCTCGTAGTCCGCCAGCGCGAGGTCGATCACCGACGCGCGGATGCCGGCGTCGCGGGCCATGTCCTGCACGATGCGCAGGTCCTTGAGCAGGTGGCCGCACTTGAAGCCCGGCGCGAACTGGTTGGCCAGCATCGTCGCGCCGCGTTTCTCCAGGAACCAGTTGCCGGCGGCACCCGCCATCAGCGTCGGCAGCAGCTTGTCCGGATCCAGCCCGAGCTTCTCGCCCAGCGCCAGGCCTTCGCAGACCGCTTCGTTGATGCCGGCCACCAGCACCTGGTTCACGGCCTTGGTCGCCTGGCCCGCACCCGTGCCGCCCATGTGGGTGATGCGCGCGGCATATGCCTCGAGCGCCGGGCGCGCGACGGCCAGGTCGGCCTCGCTGCCGCCGGCCATCACCGATAGCTTGCCGTTGCGCGCGCCTTCGACGCCGCCGGACACCGGGGCGTCCACGAAGCCGATGCCGCGCGCCGCGAGCAGCGCCTGCGCGCGCCTGGCGGTGCCCACCGAGACCGTCGAATGGTCCACGACGACCGCGCCGGCTTTCAGCACGGGAGCGAGCGCCTCGACCTGCTGCAGCACGTCGGCGTCCATGGACACGCACAGTGCGACCACGTCGCAGGCGGCGAAGTCGGCATGCGACGCCGCGGCGCGCACGCCCAGCTGGCTGGCCAGGACGTCGGCCTTGCTGCGCGTGCGGTTGTCGACGACGGCCAGCAGCCCGCGCGCGGCGAGGTGGCCCGCCATCGGCGCACCCATCGCGCCGAGGCCGATGAAGCCAACACTCACGCCTGGCCCCCGGTCGCGTGCTCCTCGTGCAGGTAGGTGTAGCCGGTCAGACCGGTCTCCAGATCCACCAGCAGCTTCGCAGCCTCGGCCGGCGGCAGGTTGGCGGCGTCCACCTTCTGCTTGTAGGTGGCGCGCAGCTCGGCCAGGTCGTAGCCGACGTAGTCGAGCATCACGTCGGTGGTGTCGCCCTTGCGCTGGCGGGTGACGGTGTAGCCGCCGTCGGCGCCGAGCACCACGTTGGCGGTGTCGGTGTCGCCGAACAGGTTGTGGATGTCGCCCAGGGTCTCCTGGTAGGCACCGACCATGAAGATGCCCAGGCGATAGCTCTCGCCCGCGAGCGGCGAGTGCAGCGCCAGCGAGGAGTCGAGCGCCTCGGATTCGACATAGGTGTCGATGCGGCCGTCGGAATCGCAGGTGAGGTCGGCGATCACGCCGCGGCGGTCGGGCTGCTCGTCGAGGCGCGCGATCGGCACGATCGGGAACACCTGGTCGATCGCCCAGACGTCCGGGATCGATTCGAACACCGAGAAGTTGACGAAGTACTTGTCCACCAGGCGCGTGTTGAGCTCGTCGAGCGTATCGCGGTGGCTTCGCTCCTGCGGCGTCAGGCGCGAGCGCACGGCGTGGGCGATCGCGTAGAACAGGTCGTCGAGCATGGCGCGCTGCTCGAGCGTCAGCTGGCCCAGCGCGTACAGCGCCTGCCCTTCGGCCAGGTGGTGCTGGGCCTCGTGGTAGAGCTCGAGCGCCGGGCGCTGGTCGAGCGCGGCGTGGGTTTCGCGCAGGTGGCGGACCACCGTCGGCTCGTTGTCGGCCTCGGCCGGCACGGCGCCCTCGGGCGCGCGCTCGACTTCGGAGACGTTCACCACCATCACCGCGTGGTGCGCGGTCATCGCCCGACCGGCCTCGGTGACCATCATCGGCGGGGTGAGGCCGTGCTCGGCGCAGGCTTCGGCCAGCGGCTGCAGCAGGGTGTGCGCGTACTGGTCGAGGCCATAGTTCATCGAGCAGAAGCCGCGCGAGCGGGTGCCCTCGTAGTCCACGCCGAGGCCGCCGCCGGAATCCATGTAGCGGATGTTGAGGCCCATCTTGGTCAGCTCGACGAAGAAGCGCACCGCTTCGCGCATGCCGTTGGCGATGTCGCGCACGTTGGAGATCTGCGAGCCCATGTGGAAGTGCAGCAGCTGCAGCGCGTCGAGCATGTCGGCCGCCCTGAGGCGCTCGACCAGGTCGAGCAGCTGGCGCGGCGACAGGCCGAACTTGGCCTTGTCGCCGCCGCTGTTCTGCCACTTGCCGGCGCCCAGCGAGGCCAGGCGCATGCGCACGCCGAGGCCCGGCTTCACGTCCAGGGCCTTGGCTTCCTCGATCACCATCGCCAGCTCGGACGGCTTCTCGATGACGATGAAGGTCTCGAGGCCGAGCTTGCGGCCGATCAGGGCCAGGCGGATGAACTCGCGGTCCTTGTAGCCGTTGCAGATCACCAGGCTGCCGGGCTTGGCCAGGCCGAGCACCGCCATCAGCTCCGGCTTGGAGCCGGCCTCGAGGCCAAAGCCTTCGCCGCCGGTCGCAGCCAGCTCGCCGGCTACGCCGCGGTGCTGGTTCACCTTGATCGGGTAAACGGCGGTGTAGCCACCCTTGTAATCCAGCTCAGCCATCGCACGGCCGAACGCGGCCTGCAGCTTGCCCAGGCGGTTGCCGAGGATGTCGGAGAAACGCA
>LNFM01006154.1_pt1 | contig 19958 bp, 14 predicted proteins | sample 596031 | NCBI WGS metagenome assembly LNFM01 (sample SAMN04254537, study PRJNA301005) | activated carbon metagenome | isolation source: dual media filters at the Ann Arbor, Michigan drinking water treatment plant | place: USA: Ann Arbor | reverse complement strand
TCCTCCACGCGCTCGAAGCGGGCCCCCTCACGGTGACCGAGCTCGTCGCCAAGACGGGGCTCGGCCAGGGCAACCTCTCCAAGCACCTCCAGCAGTTGCACGCGTCCGGGTTCCTTTCGCGCACGCGCCGCGGTCTCTTCGTGCATTACGCCTTGGCCGACGACGACGTGCTCGCGCTCTGCGAGATCATGTGCGGTCGGCTCGAGACCGACCTCGCCACCGCCCGCGCCACCGTCACCAGCCGCCGAGGCGCGTGACCCGGCCCTGCGTGCCCACGGCCCAGCCGGCACGCCCTGACGCGAATCCGACCGACCAGTAGTTCGCGCTGTCGATCACGGCCCACGTCGCGCCCATGTCGCGCGTCCAGGCGCTGCCGTCGGGCCCGACCGCCACCACCGTGGGCACGCGCGCGCCCGGCACGAAGCTCCCGCCCCAGGTGCCCACCTTGAAGGGCGGCGAGGCGCGCGGCATCCACGTGGCGCCGCCGTCATCGGTGATCGCAACGAGCGTGTCGCCTGGCTGCACCGCAGCGCCGCCGGCGAGCACCATCCCGCGGCGCGCGTCAAGGAAGACCACCGACTGCGGCCCGCTCCCCTCGTGCGTGGTGATCGGCAGCGTCTCGAGCGCCCAGGTGCGGCCGTAGTCGGCCGTGCGGATCAGGCGCGCGCGCGTCGGGGAACTCATCACGATCCACGCCCGCCCGCCGGGCTGCGTGGCGATGCAGGTCCCGCTCGCGGCGAAGCTCCCCTCGCCCTGCTGCGCGCGCGGCAGGCGCCCCGGCGGCACGCGCGTCCAGTTCGCACCGCCGTCCTCGGTGACGAGCACGGCCATCTCGCGTCCGATCGCGTCGCCGATCACGAGGCCGCGACGGGCATCCCACATCGCGAGGCAGTCGTAGAATCCGGCCGAGTCGGGATTGGTGAACTGCAGCGCCCAGCTGGAGCCGCCGTCGCGCGTGTGATAGATGCGCGACTGTGGCCCGTTCCCGATGCTGATCATCCACGCCGTGCGCGCGTCGAGGGCATGGATGTCGCGGAACTGGAGCGAGTCGGCGCCGGGCACGCGGCCGGCCATCCAGGTCGCACCGCCGTCGGTGGTGCGCGCCCAGGTGCCGCGCGCGCCGCTCGCCCAGGCGATCGAGTCGTTCACGGGGCTCACGGCGATGAGCAGCGCGGTGGTGCCGCTGTTCTGCGCCGCGCGCGCGACATGCACCGGTGCGGGCGGTGCGGCGGCGGATGAACAGGCGACGCCGGCCACCGCCGCGATGGCGATGACCAGCGTGGGGATACGGTGCGCACAGCGCGCGGCGACGACGGATGTCATGCGGGGCCTCGGTGGTCGGCCCCGCCAAGTTACTCGCTGCGCATCGCGTCCGAGGGGTCTACGCGCGTGGCGCGACGCGCCGGCAGCAGGCAGGCGAAGGTCCCCGTCAGGAGCAGCGTGAGCGCCACGCCGCCGAACACCGCCGGGTCGAGCGGCTCCACGTCGAAGAGGATCACCGACATCACGCGCGAGATGAGGCCGGCGAGCACGAGCCCGATGCCGAGCCCCATGCCGAGCTGGATCCACCCTTGGGAGAGGAGCAACCGGACCACGTCGCGCGCGGTGGCCCCGAGCGCCATGCGGATCCCGACCTCGCGCGTGCGGCGGCTCACCGAGAACGACATCACCGCGTAGAGGCCGATGCTGGCGAGGAAGAGCGCGACGAAGCCGAACACCATGAACATCGTGCCGAAGACGCGCACGAACCAGAGCGGCTGCGCGACGGCCGCGTCGTACGTCATCGGCCAGTAGATCGGGAGGTCGGGGTCGAGGGCGGCGACCGCCTCGCGCACCGGATCGGCCAGCGTCATCGGCGCGCCGGTCGTGCGCAGCGCGACGTACGCGAAGCTGGTATGCGCCTGCGCGAAGGGACGGAAGATCGCGGCAGGGAACGGGTCCTGCGGCTCGCCGCCGAAGACGTTCGGCACCACGCCGACGATCGTCATCCACTCCTCGGTGCTCTCGGCGCCCCCGAGCCGGACGCGCGCGCCGATCGCCTCACCGCCGCCGAGGTGCTGCTCGACGAAGCGCTCGGTGACGATGGCCACCGGGAGGTTGCCGAGCCGGTCACTCGCTTCGAGGAGCCGTCCCTTCCGCAACGGGATGTCGAGCGTGGTGAAGAAGCCCGGCGTGACCGAGGCGTGGCGCGTGCGCGGACGCTCCCGGTCGTTCGCATAGGTGCGCCCCTCGATGGAGAAGCGATCGCCGTCGAGTCCCTGCTGCGCGCCGGGCAGGCCGGACGCGATCGCCGCGGCGTGCACGCCGGGGAGTCCGTTGATGCGCTCGTCGAGCCGCTCGAAGAAGGTCCGCTGTGCCGCGGTGTCGGTGTACGCGGCGGGGAATCCCACGCGGGCCGTGAAGACGCTCGCCATCTCGAAGCCGGTGTCCATCGTGCGCGTCTTGCTCACGCTCTTGATCATGAGCCCCGCGGCGACCAGCAGTCCGCAGGAGAGCGCGACCTCGAAGACGATCAGCGCCTTGCTGATCCGGCCGATCTTGAGCGACGAGGCGCCGCGAGAGTCGTCCTTGAGCACCTCGGCGATGTCGGGGCGCGAGGCCTGGATGGCCGGGATGAGCCCGGAGAAGAGCGTCGCGAGCACGGCGATGCCGATCGCGAAGGCGAGCACCGGCGGGTGGAGGCCGATCTGGATGAAGAACGGCGGCTGCGTGTCGGCGATGGCGCGGTTGAAGCCGTCGATGCCGAGCTTGGCGACGATCACGCCGAGCACCGTGCCCAGCGCGGCGAGCACGAAGGCCTCGGAGAGGAAGATCCGGACGATCGCGCCGCGCGAGGCACCGAGCGCCGAGCGGACGCCGACCTCCTTGGAGCGGTGCGCAGCGCGGTCGAGCAGGAGGTTGGCGACGTTGGAGCAGGCGATGAGCAGCACGAAGAAGACGGCGCCGAGCATCGTCCAGAGCAGCTGCTTGGGCTCGGGACCGATGAAGAAGTCGACGAAGTCCGCGACGATGGCGGCGTTGCCCGCGTTGGTCTCGGGGTACGTCTCGCCGAGTCGGCGGAAGATGGTGTTGAGCTCGGCGCGCGCCTGCTCATGCGTGACGCCAGGGGCCAGCTTGCCCGCGACGGTGAGGTCCAGGCCCTCGCCGCGCACCCCGAGCAGCGGGTCGGTCTGCATCGGCAGCCAGAGCTGGTCGTTGTTGGGCCAGGCGAAGCCGTCAGGCATCACGCCGACGATCTCGAACGGCATCCCGTTCACGCGCATGCTGGTGCCGAGGACCTTGGGGTCCCCGCCGAAGCGCGTCTGCCACATGTCGTAGCTGAGCACGGCGACGCGCGCGCCCGAGGGGGTGTCCTCGCCCGGGAGGAAGGTGCGGCCGAGGTGTGCCGGCGTGCCGGCCATCTCGAACAGCTGCTGCGTCACCCAGGAGCCACTGTAGCGCTCCGCCTGCTCCACGCCGCTCACGTTCATCGTGCCGCTGGTCCATCCGCCGAACTGCACGAAGCTCCGCTGCTGGGCGGCGATGTCGACGAAGTCCTGGATCGCGATGGGTGCGCGATCGATCTCCCGCTCCGGGTTGGTGCGCGAGATGGCGACGATGCGATCGCCGTCCTCGAAGGGGAGGCCCTTGAGCATCGCGCCGTAGATGATGGAGAACATCATCGTGGTGAGCCCGATGCCGAACGTGAGCGCGATCGTGGCGACGAGCGTCAGCCCCGGGGACTTGCGAAGGGTGCGGAGGCCGAGCTGAAGGTCGCGGGTGATGGGCGGCATGGCGGGACCGGAGGAGGGATGCCTCCGTGTACGGGCCGCAGACAGGTGATGGTTTCAGGAGGGCTGTGCGGAATGGACACTGCGCCCGCGTGCACGACGGGCTGACGTCGCCTCAGCGCCGCGCCAACGACCGCCGCAGGTTCTCCCGCGCCCGCTCCTCGTCCTCGTCGAACACCCCGCTCACGTAGATGCGCGCGCGCGCGAGGAACCCGCGCAGGATCTCGCGCCGCTTGTGCCGGAAGATGATGCCCGGCACGAAGGCGTACTCCTCGCGGACCTCGCGCTCATACTCGTCGAACCGTTCGGCGGGCGCCGCGAGGATGCCGAGGTCCACATCCACGAGCAGCGCCGCGTCGGGCGTGGAGGGGACCAGGTCGTGTCGCGTCGCCATGATCAGGGCACGGATGCGCGCGATGGCGTCCGGTGCGATGCCCTGGGCGACCAGCACGTGCTCGGCGAGCTCGGCGCTGCGCGACTCGTTGTCCGACTCGTGCGGGTCGTAGACCGCGTCGTGGTAGAAGAGCGCCAGGGTCACCTCACCCGGATGCTCGACGCGGCCGTGCGCCTGCTCGAGGCGCGCGAAGCACTCGTCGAGGTGGCGCATCGTGTGGTAGCGGCGGTGCGGCTCGCCGTAGCGCGCGAGCAGTGCGTCGAGGACCGAGGCCTCGGGCGGCGCCGCCCCGAGCGCGCGCCACGCCGACTCCCATCGGATCGGCCAGCGCCGCTCGACGCCACGCATGGTCACCCGCGCTCGTGACTCTTCCGGATGAACACGCGCGAGACCCAGGTGGTGATCACCACGCCGAGGATCGCGACGCCGAACAGCAAGCCACCCATGCCGCCGGGCAGCACCACGGCGCCGACACCGCAGGCGATGAACACCGCCGACGCGCCGAGCAGGCGGTCGCGGTACTTCCCCGGTGCGCAGTGGTAGGCCGCCGCGAGCGTGAGACTCGTGAAGCCGATCGCCATGCCGCCGAGCAGCGCGTCCTTCCACGGCGTGAGTCCACCGATCGCGGCGAGGAGCAGACCGGCCGCGAGCGCCGTTCCCACCGCGGTCGCGCCCTTGCGATCATCCTCGCTGAGCAGGCGCCGCCCCTCCTCCTTGGCCATGAGCGCGAGGTTCAGCAGCGGGTCCGCGAGCCAGGTGAGCAGCACGAACCCGAAGTACGCGATGATCACCGGCCAGATGACGATCGCGAGCGACGGGTATGCCTCGGCCACCCGGCGCAGCACGCGCGAGCCGATCACGCCGCCGACGAGCACGAACACCTGCGTGCGCGGCTCGAGCGACTGCAGCCAGAAGAAGAAGCGCAGCAGCAGCGTGTAGCCCGGGTAGCGCGCCTTGAGGGCGACCACGAGCCCTTCCCTGGCCCACGGATCGCTCGGATCGAGCGCGAGTGCGTCGCGGAACTCGGTCTCCGCCTGTCGTGCGCGCCCGCGATGCAGCAACGTCCAGGCGCGGCCCGTGCGCGCGATCGCGATGTGCGGGAAGCGCTCCGCGAGCTGGTCCCACTCGGCCGCGTCGAGCTTCCGGCCGCCGCGTGTGCGCGATTCGATCGCGGCGATGCGCAGGAAGGCCGCCTCGGCGTTGTCCGGTTCCTCGCGGAGCACGTACTCGGCGCGCGCGGCCACCTCGTCCCACTGGCCGAGCATCGCCCGTGCACGCGCCTCGAGGAGGATCGCGCCATGGTCCGCGGGATCGAGCGCATACGCCTGCCGTGCCGCGGCGATGGCCCGATCGGGCTCGCCCACCGCGAGCGCCACGCGACCCACCGCATGGAGGACGTACGGATCCTCCTCGTCGAGCGCGACGGCGAGGTCCACCGACCGCTGTGCCTCGGCGAGTCGGCCGACGTCGACGAGCAGGAAGGCGCGCAGCGCATGCAGTCGCGGCGCGTCGTTCCACTCGGCGAGCACCCGGTCGAGCGCGGTGATCGCCTCGGCGACCTGCCCGTCCTCCGCAAGCGCGATGATCCCGTCGATCTCCTGGTCTTCCATGCTCAGAGGCGTCGGAGGTACGTGAGCTTCAATCTCATGCCCCGCCCCTGCAGGCGCGAGAGTGAGGTGGGATCGCCGCGCTCCTCGTTGAGGACGAGGAAGAGGTCGCTTCCCGGCCGGAAGATGTACTGGAACCGGACGTTCGCGGACACGCGCTCGTCGAGCCCGCTGTACTGGACGAGCGCGTTGAGGAACATCTGCGTGGTGAACGCGTAGCTGACGCGCGCCGAGAGGAGGTCCGCGACGAGCCGGCCGCTCGGCACCTTCACCCAGCTCCGGGTGCCGTCGACGGCGAACGCCAGGTGGCGTCCGGCGCGCGCATTGAGTCCCATCGTGATGTTCGAGAGCGCGCCCCCGAAGGTCTCGTTCTTCTCGCCGTTGAGGTTCAGCACCACCGGCAGGCCGGGGTCGCTGGAGGCGAAGAAGCCGGACGTGTTGTTGTCGAAGTCGCCGGTGGGCACCGCGAGCGAGTCGGCGAGGTCGAACGCCTCGTCGATCCGGGTGAAGCCCTGGCGGCGGTAGAAGGTGACGTTGTGGCCGCGGTTCCAGTTGAAGTCGATCGCGTTGGCGACGCGCCAATCCTGGAGGCCACCGTCGAGCCGCGCGATGTAGTCGCTGAAGGTGAGCCAGTTGAGCGTGCGCAGTCCGACGACGCGCGGCCTCCAGGTCCAGCGCGTGGTGCCGCCGGTCTGCTGGATGTCGGTGCGCGTGACGAACCCGAGTTGCGCGTCGGCCTCGGGGGCGATGCGCAGGTGCTGCACGGTGAACCCGTACTTGCCGGTGTTGGTGCTCGCCGCCACGCGCTGCGCGCCGCCGTCGCCGCCGGGACCGGCCGTGGTGGTCTGCGCGGCGAACCCCTGCAGGTTGAGCGCCTGCGTGGGCCAGAGGCTGAAGTCCACGCCACCGACGCTGTTGTAGTCCTCGCCCATCCGGCGGTCGGTCGCCATCGCGCCGATGTAGTTGTTGCCGCCGATGTCGCGCTTGGCCCGCAGCACGTTGTACGTCGTGCGGCCCTGGTCGAAGGCGGAATCGGTCACCATGGAGAGGAGTCCGACCGTCTGGTCGCCGATGCGGCCGGTGAGGCGCGCGCCGCCGAGCACCGGCACCGGACCATCCTCGGCGATGCCGACCTGCCGCGAGAAGAACATGAGGAACGGCGGCGGGCCGAACAGCTCGCGCGCGCCGAACTCGAAGACGCCGGCGTTCTCGAGGAAGAACTCGCGCTTCTCGGGGAAGAAGAGCGAGAAGCGCGTGAGGTTCACCTGGACGTTGTCCGCCTCCACCTGGGCGAAGTCGGTGTTGACCGTCGCGTCCAGCACGAGCCCGGAGCTCACCTGGGCCTTGAGCTCGCCACCGATCCCGCGTCGCGGGGTCTCGTCGAACGCCCCGGAGAGGTCGTCGCGCTCGCGGTCGTTGCCGACCAGGGCATACGGCCGCACCTCGATGTTGCGGCGCGGACGCGGCAGCTGCGCGAGCCCTTGCAGGTGCCCGGCGAGGCTCACGCGCGCGAAGCCGCCGCCGGCGCGCGTCCACCCCTGCCAGAGCACCTCCTCGTTCTTGCGGCGGATCATGCGGTAGACGTTGAACCCCCACTCGGCGTCGCCGGGCCGATAGCGCAGCGACCGGAACGGCACGGCGAACTCCGCCGACCATCCGTCCTCCGTGCGCGTGGCCGCCACGCGCCAGACACCGCGCCAGTCCACATTGAACTCGCGCCCCTCGTCGGTGATGAGCGCGTCGAACTCGGCGCCGTTGGCGTTGGTCGCGAGGACCATCGCGTTGCGGTGGTCATGCAGGCCGTCGATGAGCAGCGCGATGCCGTCGTCGCCGCCGAACTGCGGCGTGCCATCGAAGTCGGCCGACATGATGCGGTCGCGCTCGAGGATGCGCGCGACGATCGCCGTCGGCTCGGCATCGAACGCATGCACGCCGATGTAGAGCGTGGTCGCGTCGAACACCACGCGCACCTCGGTGCGCTCGGACGCCGCGACGCCCTCGAGCGGCTCGCGCTGGCGCAGGTCGTCGATCGGGCGCGCGGCGCGCCAGGCCGCGTCGTCGAGCCGGCCGTCGAGCGACGGCGGCCGCGTACCGCTCGGCACGGCCCCCGCCGTGAGCTCGCCCCTGGTCGGTTCCTGCGCCCCGCCGATCCCCGCGGCCATCAACAGCGACCACAGGATCGTGATCGCCCGCGTCGTCCTGCTCACACCGTGAGCACCAGCGAGCAGCAGGTCACCGCCCCCTCGGCCTTGGCGAGTTCGGAGGCGTCCACCGTCCGCACGGCATGGCCGCGTCCCTTGATGCGCGAGAGCGTCTTCGGATAGGCGTCCGAATAGAGCAGCGCCTCGCCCACGCGCAGCACGTTCGCTCCCATGGGCTCGGCGGGGTCCACCTGCACCACCGAGGCGGGCGCGAAGGCCTTCGGATCCACCCAGGCGGGATTCAGCAGCACCGTCGTGTCGTCGATCGCCGTGACGGCGGTCTTGAGATGCAGGCAGCCGGTGACCTCCACGGGGACCACGGTGTAGCCGTGTGGCGCGACGAGCGTACGCAGCTGCGCGATGCCCGCGTCGTTGGTACGGCTCGTGCGCCCGACGAAGACGCGCTTGCCGACGACGAGCACATCGCCCCCGTCGAGCGTGCCCGGCGCATCGATCCGCGCGATGGTCCGGAGCGGCTTGAGCGCGCGCTCCACCGCCTCGGTCTCCGCCCGTCGCGACTTGGCCCCGGGCCGCGTGATCACCGCGATCTCGTCGAACACCACGGCGGTATCCTCGACGAAGACGGAATCCGCGAGATTCGGCGCCGGATCCACGCGGCGCACCACGCAGCCGAGGGCGCGCAGCGCCATCTCGTAGGCGCGGTGCTGGTCCTCGGCGCGCTCGGCGTCGATCGGCGCGCGGTCAAGGTGCGTGAGCTCGCACTCGGCGAGGCGCGGGGAGATGGCGCGGGTGAGGGCGAGGCGGGAGGTCATCGAGGCCGAGAGAAGGGTTCGTCCGAAAGATAGCGACCGTTCCCGGCGGAGAGACCGCTGCGGCTCGTGCGCCGCCGAGGGGCTGGTATATTCCCGCCTGTGCCCACCCCCCGCCTCGAACGCGACACCGTCCTCCACAGCTGGACCGTGCAGGACCGCTGGGACGCGCCGACGGTCGTCGGCGGCGAGGGCGCGCACTTCATCACCGCCGACGGTCGGCGGATCCTCGACTTCAGCAGCCAGTCCGAGTGCTGCAACCTGGGGCACCAGCATCCGCGCGTGGTCGCGGCGATCAAGGCGCAGGCCGACCGGCTCTGCTACATCGCCAACGCCTGGGGGGCCGAGCCGCGCGCGCGACTCGCCGAGCTGCTCCTCGAGCGGAGCGGCTTCACCGGGGGGCGCGTCTTCTTCACCCTCGGCGGCGCCGACGCCAACGAACATGCCGTGAAGTTCGCGCGGCAGGCGATGGGTCGGCCGCATGGGCTCGTCATCGCGCGCGACCGGTCCTACCACGGCGCGAGCTACGCGACCATGGCGCTCTCGGGCGACACGCGCACGCGCGCGCTCGCCGACCCCGTGGCGCATCGCGTGATCCACGCCCTGCCGCCGTATGCGTACCGCTGCCCGTTCGGGACCACCGATGCCGAGGAATGCGGTCGCCGGGCGGCGGCGCATGTCGGTGAGCTCATCGCGCGCGAAGGGGCGCACGAGGTGGTCGCCGTGGTGATGGAGCCCGACTCGGGCACCAACGGCATCGTGCCCCCGGACTCGTACTGGCCGGCGCTCCGCGCCGTCACGCGCGAGCACGGTGCGGTGCTCATCGCCGACGAGGTGATGAGCGGGTTCGGGCGCGTGGGCGAGTGGTTCGCCTGGCAGCGGCATGGCGAGGCGGGGCGCCCGGACCTGATGACGCTCGCCAAGGGACTCACCGGCGCGCACCTCCCCCTCGGCGCCGTCGTGCTCTCGGCGGAGGTCGCCGCCAGACTCGAGCACGAGATGCTGTACACGGGGCTCACGTACTGCGGGCATCCGCTCTCGTGCGCCGCGGGCGTGGCCGCCGTGGAGGCATACGCGAGCGAAGCGCTCATCGAACGCTCGGCGCGGCTCGGTGCGGCCATGTTCGAGGCGCTGGAGGACATGCGCACGCGGCACCCGGTGATCGGTGACGTCCGCGGCGGGCGTGGACTCTTCGCCGTGGTGGAGCTGGTGAAGGATCGCGCCACGCGCGAACCGCTCGCGCCCTGGCCCGCCGCGCCGCCGCAACTGCCGGCGCTCGTGCGCGACGCGCTCGCCGAGGGGGTGTCGTTCGCGACGCGCGGCAACCTGATCCTGCTCGCGCCGCCGCTCGTGATCGCCGAGCGCGACCTCGCCGACGCGCTCGGCCTGCTCGACCGGCTGCTCGCGAGGCACTTCCCTGCGGGTGCCGTCGCATGAACGCGGAGTTCCTCCCGCTGCGCGACCTCGTCGCGCGCCATGTGCGGGACGGGATGACCGTCGCGCTCGAGGGCTTCACGCATCTCATTCCCTTCGCGGCCGGACATGAGATCATCCGGCAGCGGCGTCGCGACCTCACGCTCGTGCGGATGACCCCCGACCTCATCTACGACCAGTTGATCGGGATGGGATGCGCGAAGGCGCTGGTCTTCTCGTGGGGCGGCAACCCCGGCGTGGGCTCGCTGCACCGATTGCGCGATGCGGTGGAGCAGCAGTGGCCGCACGCGCTCACGCTCGACGAGCACAGCCACGCCGGCATGGCCGTGCGCTACAGCGCGGGCGCGGCAGGCCTGCCCTTCGGCGTCCTGCACGGGTACAGCGGCACGGATCTGCCCGCGGCGAACGCCGCGCACATCAAGCGGGTGGTCTGCCCCTTCACCGGCGAGGCGCTCACGGCGTTGCCGGCGCTCACGCCCGACCTCACCGTGCTGCATGCGCAGCAGGCCGATCGCGAGGGGAACGTCTGGCTGCGCGGCATCGTCGGCGCGAGCCGCGAGGCCGCGATGGCCGCGCGCACGCTCGTCGTGACCGTGGAGCAGGTGGTCGAGCATCTCGACGCGCCGATGAACGCCTTCGTGATCCCCGGCTGGCAGGTCGCGGCGATCGCCGAGGTGCCGGGCGGGGCGTATCCGTCGTACGCGCTCGGGCATTACGCGCGGGACAATGCGTTCTACCAGGCGTGGGATGCGATCGCGCGGTCCCGGGAGTCCTTCACGGCGTGGATGGAGCGGCATGTGCTCGGGACGGCGACGCATGCGGAGTTCCTGCGGAGCGTCGGGGCGGCCGCATGAGCGCCTGCACCCCTGACGAGATGATGACCATCGCCGCCGCGCGGCGGCTGCGGAACGGCGCCGTCTGCTTCGTGGGCATCGGCCTGCCGAGTGCGGCGTGCAATCTCGCGCGGCTCACGCATGCGCCCGATCTCGTGCTCATCTATGAGAGCGGCACCGTGGGGACGCGCCCGAACGTGCTGCCGCTCTCGATCGGCGACGGCGAGCTGGCCGAGACGGCGCAGAGCGTGATCCCGCTGCCGGAGATCTTCACGCACTATCTGCAGCGCGGGCGTGTGGACGTCGGCTTCCTCGGCGCGGCGCAGGTCGACCGCTTCGGTGACTTGAACAGCACGGTGATCGGACCGTACGGGTCGCCGTCGGTGCGGCTGCCGGGGTCCGGTGGTGCGCCGGAGATCGCGGCGCATGCCAAGGAGGTGTTCGTCGTGATGAAGCAGTCGGCGAAGACCTTCGTGCCGCAGCTGGATTTCACGACCAGCAAGGGACGGACGCGGGCGGTGATCACCGACCTGTGCGTGATGGAGCCGGAGGAGTCGACCGGCGAGCTCGTCATCGTCTCGGTCTACCCCGGCACCACGGTCGACCAGGCGCGCGCCGCGTGCGCCTGGCCGCTTCGAACCGCCACGCGCGTGGGCATCGTCGCTCCGCCGACCGATCAGGAACTGTTCATCCTCCGCGACCTGCACGCCCGCACCAAGGCCGCCCACTCCCAGCGCATCGTGGTCCATCTCCCATGAAGAACCCGCACATCAGGACCGAGCTCCCCGGCCCGAAGGCCAAGGCCCTCATCGCCCGCGACGCGCAGGTCGTCTCGCCCTCCTATCCGCGCGACTACCCGTTCGCGATCTCGCACGGCCGCGGCGCCGAGGTCTGGGACGTCGACGGCAATCGCTTCCTCGACTTCGCCGCCGGCATCGCCGTCTGCAGCACCGGGCACTCGCACCCCAAGGTCGTCGCCGCCATCACCGAGGCGGCGCAGGGGTTCCTGCACATCTCGAGCGACTACTGGCATGAGCGCCAGGTGCGGCTCGGCGAGCGCATCGCCGAGCTGAGGCCGATGGGCGACGAGCCGGTGCTGTCGTTCATGTGCAACTCGGGCACCGAGAGCGTGGAGGGAGCGCTCAAGCTCGCGCGCTACGTCACCGGCCGCTCGCGCTTCATCGGATTCCTCGGCGGCTTCCACGGCCGCACCATGGGCTCGCTCGCGTTCACGAGCAGCAAGTACACGCAGCAGGCGGGGTTCTTCCCCACCATGCCCGGCGTGACGCATGTGCCGTATCCCAACGACTACCGGCCCATCTTCGCGGGCGATGACCAGGGGAAGGCGGTGCTCGACTACATCGAGCACGTCCTCTTCCAGCACAACGTGCCGGCCAAGGAGGTCGCGGGGATCCTCATCGAACCGATGCAGGGCGAGGGCGGCTACGTCGTCCCGCCCGCGGGTTTCCTCGAAGGACTGCGCGCGCTCTGCGACCGGCACGGCATCATGCTCATCTTCGACGAAGTGCAATCCGGCGTGGGGCGCACGGGGAAGATGTTCGCCGCGCACCACACGGGCGTGGTCCCCGACATCATGTGCCTCGCCAAGGGACTCGGCAGCGGCATGCCGATCGGGCTCGTGGTGGCCAAGAAGAAGCACATGGAACAGTGGAAGCGCGGGGCGCATGGCAACACCTTCGGCGGCAATCCGGTCTGCTGCGCCGCCGCGCTCGCGACGCTCGACCTCGTGGAGCAGGAGTACATGGCCAACGCCGCGAGCGTGGGCGAGTACTTCCTCGGCCGCCTGCGCGAGTGGCAGCAGCGCGAGCCGCGCATCGGCGAGGTGCGCGGACGCGGACTCTTCATCGGCATGGAACTCGTCGCGGGCGCGGGGGACAAGACGCCGGCCAGGACGCTCTGCGACGACCTCATCACGCGTGCGTACCACAACGGACTGATCCTGCTCTCGTGCGGCGCGAGCACGGTCCGCTTCATGCCGCCGCTGCTCATCACCCGCGCCGACGTCGACGAGGCGATGGTGATGCTCGAGGCGAGTCTCGCCGAGGCGACTAGCGGGACGGCGTAGCCTTCCGCGGGACGCGTTGGGTCGCCATCGCCGCATGGTAGACGTACGACGCCATGATCGTCGCGTTCTTCATGAGGTCCTCGGGCTGGATCCCCTCGAGGAAGTCGAGGTTGGTGTGCCCCGCGGTCCCCGGCGTGCGGTCCTGCAGGAACTGGAAGCCGGGGAGGCCCACTTCATCGAACGGGATGTGGTCGGTGCTGCCGACGCTCTGGTTGGAGACGGCGGTCATCCCGAGGTCGCGGAAGGGCTCCATCCAGGCCGTGAGCATCGCCCGCGCGGCCTCGTTCCCCTGCAGGTAGATCCCGCGGTACTGCCCGGCGCCGTAATCCTGGTTGAAGTACGCCGAGAGCAACTCGTGATCGGGCTTCACGCCGACGCGGGGATCACGGGGGTCGCCGAAGTGCCTCTGCACGTACGCGCGCGACCCGAAGAGCCCCTGCTCCTCGCCTGACCAGAGCGCGACGCGGATCGTGCGCCGCGGTCGCACGCCGAGCGCCTTGAGGATCCGCATGGCCTCGAGCGCGACGGCGGTGCCCGAGCTGTTGTCGCTCGCGTTCGGGCTCCCGTGCCAGGTGTCGAAGTGCGCGCCGAGCATGACCACGCCGGCCGCGGGATCGGTGCCGGGGATCTCGCCCACGAGGTTCAGCGCCTGTTCCACGCGGTCCCCGATGCGATTGCGGATCTCCACCTCGACCTTCACCGCGATCCCGCGCGCGAGGACGCGGTACATCCGGTTGTAGTGCTCGGGCGTCACGGCGAGGACCGCCGGCGAGTTGCGCATCCCCTCGGCGCTCCAGCCGTCCTCCTTCGACCCCGGGCGCGAGTAGCCCGGCACGATCGCGAGCCGGTTGCCGTCGGTCTGCAGGACGACCGCGACCCCCTCGGCCTTGAGGAAGGCCATCCGCTCGATCGGCGTGAGCAGCGCGGGGTTGCGGATCGCGCGGGCCGGCGCAGGCCGCGCCGGGACGATCGTCACGCGCTCGAGCGCCGCCAGCTGCTCGTCGGTGTAGCGCGGCACGCCGTTGGTGAGCGTCGCGAGGTCGATCACCGCGGGTGGGGAGATGAGCACCGCCTTCCCGCGCAACGTGCCGCGGCGCGCGTCGAGGTCGTCGCGCGTATGCAGGTCCACGAGCATCGCCTCGGCCGTCACCTTGCCGACGGTGCCGGCCGTGTGCGCCACGGGGTACGCGGTGAGCGGAGCGTAGTCGGGCTCGACCATGTGCGCCGAGACATACTCGTTGTCCCAGGTGACGCCGTAGTCCATGAAGGGCTCGCTCGCGACGTTGGCGAGGCCCATGCGCCGCATCTCGTCGAGCGCCCAGGACTGCGCGCGCTGCATGTCACGCGACATCGTGAGGCGCGCGCCGAGCACGTCGACGATGTAGGACTCGTACTCCATCACGCGCGAGCGCTGCAGGCCCTCCTCGCGGATACGGGCGACCATCGGCCAGTCGACAGGGACGGCCTGCGTGAAGGCGGCGACGAGCGCGACGGGCGCGGCGAGGCTGAGGATCCTGGCGAGGCGTGTCATGCCGGGAAGGTGCGGGCATCAGGCCGCGCGCGGAAGGCGGCCGATGTGCGCTTCCCGGCCGCGGCAGGGTAGTCATGGGCGATGCCTCCTTCGCGCCCCACCGGCCGCTTCCCCGTGGCGCTGCTCGCCGGCACCGCACTCGCCGGCGCCGCACTCGCGTGCGTCGAGTCCGGCCCGCTGCCGCCTCCGGGCGACACGCTCTCCATCGGCACCTGGGGCAGCACCAACGCGGGCGTCATCGTCACCGACAGCGCCGTGCACGTCCACGTCGGCTGCACGTTCGGCGACATGCCCGGCGACGTGCCGCTCGACGCGGAAGGCCGCTTCACCGTCGATGGCACGTACGTGCTGCGCGCCTATCCGGTGATGGTCGGGCCGGAGTTGCCCGCGCAGTTCAGCGGACGCGTCGTCGGGCGCACGCTCACGCTGGCCGTCGCCGTGAACGACACGGTCGAGAAGAAGGTCGTCGCCCTCGGACCGATCACCGTCACGTTCGGGCGCACGCCGCAGATGGGTCCTTGCCCGATCTGTCGCGCCCCCGCACGCTGGCGCTGATCTCCCGGGGCGCCGGGCGACCGCGCTACCCGTGCGCTACTTTCCCCTCGTGCCGCGCGATCCCCGCTACGACATCCTCTTCGAGCCGGTCCGCATCGGGCCGGTGACGGCGCGCAACCGGTTCTTCCAGGTGCCGCACTGCAACGGCATGGGCCACCAGATGCCCGCCGCGCACGCCGCGATGCGCGAGGCGAAGGCCGAAGGCGGGTGGGCCGTGGTCTCCACCGAGGAGTGCGAGATCCACCCGAGCAGCGACCTCACGCCCTACGTGGAGGCGCGACTCTGGGACGACGCGGACATCCCCGCGCTCGCGCTCATGTGCGAGAAGGTGCACCGCCACGGCGCGCTCGCCGCGCTCGAGCTCACCCACAACGGGCCCACGGCGAGCAACCTCTACTCGCGCGAGGTCGCGCTCGCGCCGTCGCACCAGCCGCTCAAGTACCATCACCCGCACCAGGCGCGGGCGATGACGCGGCACGACATCCGCGAGTACCGGCGCTGGCACCGCGAGGCCGCGATCCGCGGCCGCACGGCGGGGTTCGACATCATCTACGTGTACGCGGCGCACGACCTCCCGCTCCCGATGCACTTCCTCCAGCGCCGGCGCAACCATCGCAGCGACGAGTACGGCGGCGCGCTCGAGAATCGCGCGCGGCTGCTGCGCGAGGTGATCGAGGACACGCGCGACGCGGTCGGCGACCGCTGCGCGATCGCGGTGCGCTTCGCGGTGGAGGAGCTAATGGGCCCCGAGGGCATGTCGGTCGCGGAAGCCCAGGAGGTGTTCCACCTGCTCGGCGAACTCCCCGACCTGTGGGACGTGAACGTCGCGGCGTGGTACAACGACTCCGTCCCCTCGCGGTACGCGAAGGAGGGGCATCAGGAGCCGCACATCAGCTGGGTCAAGCGTTTCACCACCAAGCCCGTGGTGGGCGTGGGACGCTTCACCTCACCCGACACGATGGTGGACCAGGTGCGCCGCGGCGTGCTCGACCTCATCGGCGCGGCGCGGCCGAGCATCGCCGACCCGTTCCTCCCGCGCAAGATCGAGGAGGGGCGCCTCGACGACATCCGCGAGTGCATCGGCTGCAACATCTGCGTGAGCGGCGACATGACCATCACGCCCATCCGGTGCACGCAGAACCCGACGATGGGCGAGGAGTGGCGGAAGGGGTGGCATCCCGAGGTCATCGCGCCGGCGCGCGGCGACGCGCGCGTGCTCGTGGTCGGTGCCGGGCCGGCCGGCCTGGAAGCGGCCCGCGCGCTCGGGCAGCGCGGCCTCGAGGTGCATCTCTCCGAGGCTGACCGCGAACTGGGCGGCCGCGTGCTGCGTGAGGCACGGCTGCCCGGGCTCGCCGAATGGATGCGCGTCCGCGACTGGCGCGTCACGCAGATCGAGAAGCTCCGCGCGGTGTCGGTGTATCGCGAGTCGCCGATCACCGCGGACGAAGTGCTCGAGTTCGGCGCATCGCATGTGGTGCTCGCGACCGGCGCCGTCTGGCGTCGTGACGGCTCGGGGCGGTCGCACGGCGGCACCATCCGCGGGTTCGCCGAGCGGGCGCTCACGCCCGACGACCTCATGGCCGGCCGCGTGCCGGGCGGCCACGTGGCGATCTACGATGACGACGCCTTCTACATGGGTAGCCTCATGGCGGAGCTCGTCGTGCGCGCCGGCGGGACCGCCACGATCGTCACGCCCGACGACACGGTCGCGAGCTGGTCGGCGAACACGCTCGAGTACCGCCACCTGCAGAAGCGACTCCACTCGCTCGGCGTGCGGCAGGTGGTCTCCAGCAGCGCGGTGGAGGCATCGGATCGCGGGCTGCTGCTCGAGCACGCCTGGTCCGGCGCGCGGCACGAGCTCGCGTGCGACGCGATCGTGAGCGTGACGTCGCGCCTGCCGCTCGATGCCCTGCAGGGTGAGCTGCTCGCGCGCGGGAGCGAGTGGGCGACCGCCGGTGTCCGCTCGGTGGAGTGCATCGGCGACGCGCTGGCGCCCGGACTCATCGTGCACGCCGTCTACGCCGGCCATCGCTATGCCCGCGAGTTCGGCGAGCCGCGGCCCGACGTGCCCTTCCGGCGTCACCTGCCCGTGGCGCAGCCGTCAGCGGGACTCACGCCTTGATGCGCGCATTCTCCGGGTCGTACATCGGCCTGAGCGACGCCACCATCGGATAGCGCGCCCCGGCGATCTCGACATCCCACGTCCCGGTGCGGAGCCACTCCTCCGTGATCGGCTCCGACGCGCGTTCGATCATCGCCAGCCCGACCGCGCCCCCGAGCGTGTGCCCGTACGAGGCGGCGCGCACGTAACCCATCTCCACGCCATCGCGCCGCACCACCTCGGCGTGGAAGAGCAACGGTCCGGGGTCCCGCACGAGGATCTGCACGAGCTTCTTCTTCACGCCCGCCGCCTTCTTGGCGAGCACCGCCTCCTTGCCGATGAACGCCGGCTTCTTGAGATCGACCGCGAAGCCAAGCCCCACCTCGAGCACGCTGTCGGTGTTGTCGATGTCGTGCCCGTAGTCGCGGTACGCCTTCTCCATGCGGAGACTCGCGAGCGCCTTGAGGCCCGCGTGCCGCAGGCCGAACGCCGCGCCCGCCTCGACGAGCAGGTCGTGCACATGCACCGCCTGCTCCGACGGGATGTAGAGCTCGTAGCCGAGCTCGCCGAGGTAGGTGATGCGCACCAGCAGGACGCGTGCGAAGCCGAGATCGACCTCGCGCGCGGTGCGGAAGGGGAAGGCGGCATCGGAGAGGTCCGCCGTGGTGAGCGTCTGCAGCAGCGCGCGCGAGCGGGGGCCCTGCACGTTGATCTGCGCGAAGGCGCTCGTGACGTCGGTGGTGAAGCAGTGCGCGTCGACCGGGGTGTGCCGGCGCAGCCAGGTCTCCACGTGGCGGTGCGCATTGTCCGCGGCGACGACGAGGAACTGATGGCCCACGTTCCCCGCGCCGAAGGTCGCGTCGAGCTTGGTGACCGTGAGGTCCGCCTCGAGCTTGCCATCGTCGTTGAGCCACTGCGTGTAGGTCGTGCGGCCGCTCGCGCCATCCACCGAGTTGGCGGAGACGTGGTCGAGCACGCGCCCCGCGTCGCGCCCCTGCACGAGGAACTTCGACATGAACGACATGTCCATCAGGATCACGCCGTTGCGGCAGGCGTCGTGCTCGGCCTTCCAGTGGGCCCATGATGCCGGCCGACCGAAGGTGAAGGGCTCCTGTTCGGGTACGCTGCCGTCGGGCGTGTACCAGTCGGCGCCTTCCCATCCACTCACGTCCTTGAACCAGGCGCCGCGCGCCGCGAGCCGCTCGTGGATCGCCGACCGCTTGGCGCCGCGCGCCGTGAGCATCGACCGGTTGGGGTAGTGCGTCTGGTACACCATCCCGAGCGACTCGACGGTGCGCGTGCGTCGGTACTCGGGGTTGGACTGGTACTTGTGCAGGCGATCGAGATTGAAGCCGGTCATGTCGCAGTCGGGGCGACCATGGAGCATCCAGTGCGCCATCGCGCGGCCCACGCCGCCGCCGGTGAGGATGCCGATGGAGTTCAGTCCCGCGGCGACGAAGTAGTTCTTGAGCTCCGGCGCCTCGCCAAGGCAGGGGCGCAGGTCGGGCGTGAACGACTCGGGGCCGCAGAAGAGCTTGCGCACGCCGGTCTGCATGGAGATCGGCACGCGCTTCATCGCGGTCTCGATGTACTGCCCCACGCGATCCCAGTCGGGCGGGATCTCGCCGAAGGCGAAGTCCTCGGGCACCCCCTCGAGCTTCCACGGGGCGCAGATCGGCTCGAAGAGGCCGATCATCAGGCCGCCTCCCTCCTCGCGGAAATAGCCGTAGCTCGCGGGGTCCTCGAGCACGGGCCAGCTCTTCGACACCCCGGCGATCTCCTCCGTGAGCAGGTAGTAGTGCTCGGCCGCCTGCAGCGGGATGTTCACGCCCGCCTGCGCGCCGATCTGCCGCCCCCATGCGCCGCCGCAGTTGATCACCATCTCGCAGGTGATGTCGCCCTGCGCCGTGCGCACGCCGGTCACCGCGCCGTTCGCGGTGAGCAGTCCCGTCGCGGCCACACCCTCGAGGATGGTCGCGCCTTGGAGCTTCGCCCCCTTCGCGAGCGCCATGGTGACGTCCACCGGATTGACGCGGCCATCCTCCTTCACATAGAAGCCGGCGAGGATGTCGTCGGTGCGCGCGATGGGGAAGAGCTCCTGCACCTCGCGCGCCGAGATCTCGTGCACGTCCACGCCGCAGTAGCGATTGAACGTCGAGACGCGGCGATACTCCTCGAGGCGGTCGGCGTCGATCGCACACTCGATGAAGCCGACGGGCATGAAGCCGGTCGACTGCCCCGTCTCGGCCTCGAGTCGCGCGTAGAGATCGCGCGTGTACTTCCGGAACTCGGTCGACGTCTCGGACGTGGAACCGAACGTCACCATGAGGCCCGCCGAGTGCCAGGTGGTGCCGGCGGTGAGTTGGTGCTGCTCGAGCAGCACGACCTCCTTGCAGCCCATGTGCGCGAGATGGTACGCGACGGAGCAGCCGATCACGCCGCCGCCGATGACGACGACGCGCGCGTGCGCGGGGACTCGCGAGGGTGGAGCGGACGGCGGCATGCGCAGGGCCTCGGGGCGTGCGGGGGTGGCGTGCCTGATGCTACGCGCAACGAGCAGCGGCGACCAGTCTGGCGCAGGGAGCGCCGAAGGGTGTAGGGCAATTCGCGACGGGCTGTCGGCACTCTTCCCGACTTCCCTAAGGCGTATCTTATATGCATCTTTTTATCGTCACC
>LNFM01006153.1_pt1 | contig 19960 bp, 20 predicted proteins | sample 596031 | NCBI WGS metagenome assembly LNFM01 (sample SAMN04254537, study PRJNA301005) | activated carbon metagenome | isolation source: dual media filters at the Ann Arbor, Michigan drinking water treatment plant | place: USA: Ann Arbor | reverse complement strand
AAGCCCGCGGTCGGGACGGAAAGGTGGCCGCAGTCGAACAAAAAGGTGACTGCTCATCCTTGACACACACATTCCCCATGTGAGCAATCCATCGGGTCGCGAAAAGAAGGAATGGATTGCTTCGCTTCGCTCGCAAGGACAATTGTTCGCGGGCGTAACCCCCGACGGTCAGCACCGCGCTGGCTCGCCCACCATATCCGGCTGCCGCGCCAGCGCGACGGCGGGCGAAACCCAGATCACCAGCGCCTGGACGCCGAAGATTGCCGCCGCCAGGTAGAGGCAGGCCTCGGCGCTGTAGAGTCCGCCGACGATGGCGCCGAGCGCCGAACCGAGCGGCCGGGCGCCATAGCTCATGATGTTGATGGCGGAGACGCGCCCCAGCAGCGACGGCGGCGTCACTGACTGTCGCAACGTCGTGGTCGAGATCACCCACAGGATCGGACCTGCGCCGAGCAGGAAGAAGCTCAGGCCGGCAAGCCACGGCGTCGGGGCGATCGTCGTCAGCGCCATCACAGCCGCGGCGACGAAGCCGGTGACGGGCCCAAGCCCGATCACGGTGCCGAAGGCGAGCCGCTGCATCACCCGCGTCGCCGAGAGTGCGCCGACCACCATGCCGACGCCGTACATCCCGAGCGTCATTCCGACGCCAGCGGCGGACAGGCCGAGATGGCGTACGGCGTACGGCACGAACACGGCGAGCAGCAGGAACGAGGCGGTGTTGAAGATGAATTGGGTGATGAAGACCGGTCGCAGCAACGGATGATGCAGCACGAACACGGCGCCCTCCTTGATGTCCTGCAACGGCTGCCGCCGTGGCGCAGGTGTGCGCGAAGGCTCGTAGATGCCCGACAGCAGCACGACCGCGATCACGGAGAGGGCGGCCGCGAATCCGAATGCCGGCGCCGCGCCGACCCATCCGACCAGCACGCCACCGAGCGCGGGGCCACTCGCGAAGGCAACGGTACGTGCCAGCTCGATCCGTGCGTTAGCGGCGGGCAATTGTTGCGGAGTCACCAGCGAGGGCACCAGCGCCGGCGCCGCAACGCTATAGGCGACCGTACCGCAGACGGCGACGAAGCCGAGTAGCGAAAGCAGCGGCAGCGTCATCTGGCCCAGCCAGATCAGCAGCAGAATTCCGGCCAGCGCCACCGCGCGCAGCGCCTCGGAAGCCGCCATCACCCAGCGCCGCGAGATGCGATCGGCGAGCAGGCCTGCAGGGATCGCAAACAGGATGAACGGCAGCGTCAGCGCGGTCTGCAACAGGCCGGTCTGGCCTTCGCCAACCCCGAGCAGCAGCACGGCGACGATCGGAGCCGCGGCCAGCGCAATCTGCTCGGCCGATTGCGCGGCCAGGTTCGACCACGCCAGGCGGTTGAAGGTTGCGGGCAGGCGAGGGGCGTGGGCGGCGGACATGGTAGAGGTCCTTCGGAGGATTCGATCTTTCCGTACTGTCTCAGCGGAGGAAGATCGAACCCACCCGTTTCCCGACTTGATGCTAAGCCGGGAGCCAGCGACCACCGAGCCTGCACGTGGGTCCCGGCTCTGCGGCGCACCGCCAGGAGGCGCTGCACCGCGTCCGGGACACTAGTCTAGACCGAAGACGTGGATGCCCGGCACAAGGCTGCACAAGGCCGGGCATGACGGCGAGTTGATACAGGAACCTAATATTGGCAGCGGTGCTTAGTCGGCCGATCAGGTTTTTGGACCGAGCGTCGCCTTGGCCATGCCGGAGATGGTGGCGGGCGGCGTCTCTACCTCATCCGCGTCATCCATCTCAGGCAGTTCGGCGGGAGCTGGCAGTTGCTGTGCCGCCAGCGCATTGGTCAGGGTGGTCAGCGCGTCGGGACCGGCGCCGAAGCCGCCCTCGGCGAGGATCTTGTCGATGATCGGCTTGAATGCCGAGACCGACAGCAACTGCGCGGCGAGGCCGTCGCCTAGGCCGATACCGTTGCCATGGCCGTTCATGGCGCCGTTGCCGCCGCCGCGGCCGAGCATGCCGCCGGTGTCGAAGATCCTTATGTCCGAGATCTTCTCGATCGGCTTGACCGCCTCGGCCAGCGCGTGCGGAATGACGTTGATGCGCGCCAGCGTGAGATCGTAGTCGACCATCTCCTGGGAGAGCTTGTTGCGGGCCTCTGCCTTCAATGCCGCCACCTCGGCCTCGGCCTGACCGAGCGATTTGACGCCGGCCGCGCGGGTGATCGCCGCATCGGCGTCCGCCTTGGCCAGCATGGTGATGGCTTCGGCCTTGTTGTTCGCGGCCTGGTTTTCGGCTTCCGCCATCACGGTGATCGGCATCGCCTCGGTTTCGGCCGCCTTGCGCGCCGCGATCACGTTGATGATCTTGTCGCGCTCGGCGATCTCGACGGCCTTGGCGGTGGTGACCTTTTCCTCGGCCGCGATCGCCAGCGCACGCGCGGTCTCGGCGACGGTCTGCGCCTCGGATTGCTCTTTGCTTTTGGTCGCGACCGCGATCGCGCTTTCCTGGGCTACGATCTGCAGATCGCGCTCCATCTCGGTGTTGCGGCGCTTCACCGCGAGATCGGCTTCAATCTTTCGGGTATCGCGCGCCTGATTGGCTTCGGTCTGCTTGTTGGCGACCGCCAGTTCCTGCTGGATGCGGTATTCAGCCTCATTCTGCACCGCGGTCTGCTCGACCTGCGCGGTCTGTGCGCGCATCGCGGCGGTCTTGTTGGCGATGTCGCGCTGCTGCGCCAGTTCCGCCTCGCGCTTGGTGGCTTCGATGGTCAGCGTGGTCTGGCGGGCGACGAGGTCCTGCTGAGCGATGTTCACCTCGGTGGTGCGGACGATCTGGTTGCGCTCCTGCTCGCGTTCCCGGGTGATCTTGGTCAGCGTCGTCAGGCCGTGGGCGTCGAAGAAATTGCTCGGGTTGAAATGCTTGATGTCGCTCTGGTCGAGCCGCGTCAGCGACACCGACTCGAGTTCGAGGCCGTTGTTCTGGATGTCGGCGCCGACGGCTTCCTGCACCGATTTGACGAAGGTCGCGCGCTGCTCCTGCAGCTCTTCGAGGTTCATGGTGGCGGCGACCGAACGGAGACCGTCGACGAATTTGGCTTCGATCAGCTCGCGTAGCTCGCCTGCATTGTTGGTGCGGCTGCCCAGCGTCTGCGCGGCAAGCGCGATCGACGAGGCATCGGGTTTGACGCGCACGTAGAATTCGGCGCCGATGTCGACGCGCATGCGATCCTTGGTGATCAGCGAATCCGGGCCGCCGCGCGTGACTTCGAGCCGCAGTGTCTTCAGGTTGACCGCGGCCGTCGAATGAAAGACCGGAAGCACGATCGAACCGCCATCGAGAACGACTTTCTGGCCGCCGAGGCCGGTGCGGACATAGGCTTCGTCACGGGTAGAGCGGCGGTAGAGTTTGGCAAGCAATAAACCGATAACGAGAACGACTACGACGGCAATAGCGACGGGTACTGCAAGTTCCCACATGTTGTTTAGGCCCTGTCTGAACGTTGTTGCGCAATGAGGTCGTCGGGTGCGGAAATCGCGATGAAACTTTTGGCGTCACGGTCGACCAGCAACACGCTGGCACCGACCGGAAGCGGCGTGGATTCGGGGCCGGCGCGTGCGACGAGAGAGTGCCAGTTGCCGAAGACATCCTTGAGACGGACGCGGCCGGGCGGTCCCTGGTCGAGCGGCCCGACCGAAACTTCTGCGACACGGCCGATGAAGTCGGCGTTATCAACGGCATAAGTCTCGTCACGCGGGATGATGCGCGCGATGCCGCGGCTGGTTACCCGGATCACGGGAAGACTGAAGCCTGCCGCCGCAATCGAGGCGATCAGGACGGGAATCGAAATTCCCACGCCGTGCGCGAGGCCCTGCAGGAAGAAGCCAATGATCGAAAACACGCCGAGCGCCAGCACGATCAGGATCAGGAGCGGCAGCCGTCCTGCATTGATCCACAGGAACAGTCCGCCCAATCCGTCGCCGCTGTCGACATCGACGGCGACTTCCTTGCCGAACAGTTCGCCGAGCGAGAAGCCGATCAGCATCGCCAGCAGTTCGATGCCGCCGAGCACCACCATGATCCCTGCGGCCACGGCAAAGGGCCGCACGTCCGGCGCCAGCAGGATGTCGGTCAGGGCACTCATTGCTGCGATTTGATCCTTTCAAGGCGGGCCGCGATTTCCTTTTCGCGGTGCAGCCGATCGAGTTCGTCGAGCTCCTTGTCGCCGGGCGTGCCGGAGGCCGGAACGCCGGTGACCCGTGCGATCGCCGCCATCGCCCGGTCGGGGCTTACAGTCTTGGTCGCGCCAACCGCGCGTCCGGTTTCCTGCGGCGCGTGTTTTGCGAGGCTCGCTTCGAGATCGGCGAGGCGGGTTTCGGCTTCACGTCGCGCGCCAAGCATCGCCTGCAAGGCCTTGGTCTGCTCGTCGATTTCCAGTTCGATGAAATCCATCGCGCGCTCGAGCGCGGTGCCTTGAGACTCCAGATCAATTTGCCGTGCGACGCCGGCGCGCGCGAGATCCTCGCGGCTTTCTGCAACCGCCAGTCGTATCTTGTCGGTCAGCCCTGCAACTTCCGCGTCGAGCTCTTCCCGCCGCCGCTTGAGGCGGAATTCCTCGGCGCGCGATTTGCCGAGCGCCTGGCGCGCTTCGTCGGCGCCGGCGTCGATTTCGCGAATCGCCTGCTTGACCATCGCCACCTTGTTGCTGCTCTCGGCGCTGTCGATGGTGTCGCTGGCGATGGCTGCAAGTAGCCTGCCCATGCGCGCAAGGATGCCCTCGTGAACCATGGTCTTCTCCTCCGGTTGTGATGCTTTCGATTTGACTGCGATGTGGATTTCGTAAGCGCGGCCGTCCGAGACCAGGTGAGCGGGGAAGGGACTTTCCCAGCCGGCAAGATAGCCGGGGACTTCGAACGGCACCAAGACGCGTCCCTGGACAGTGCTAATAGTCAGTGAAGTTGGGCCCTTGATCGCAAACAACTTCTCGTCGAGTGGAATTTTGCGCACCGTGGCTCCCGCCACGTAGCTAGCGCGGTCGCGCAACCCGAGCGTGACAAGGCGGGCCGGCAGGCCGGTTTCGGTACGGATCCTGTCGTAGGCCTGGCCATGAAGCGCGACGAGGTTGGCACCGACCGGCGCGACCTCGGCGAGGATCTCCATCATCCGGTCGTAGGCCGCGAAGGTGGCCTCGAACGCTGCAATGCCGATCTCGTCTGGAGCGAGGGCGTATCGAAGTGTTGCCGCGGCCGATTCGACTGGGGGCTTCATCATTGGTTGATCATAAAGCACTTCCTCAGTGCTTTACAAGCGTTCGACGATATCATGGCAGATGCAGTTGCAAATGAGTTGCAGTAAAATCTCGTCTCGCATATCTGGTTGAAATGGATGCAAGAACGCCTGACCTGGGCTCCGGCACGCCGGCCAAGGGCTTGACCATCACCGAAACGACCGCCGTCGGATGGCGCGCTGATGCCGCCGCGGATGCCCGCAAGAGCCTGCCCGAGGTCAATTCGACCATCGCGGTGCCCTTTGGCGGGCATTGGTTCCGGCGGCTTCTGGCTTTCCTGGGGCCGGGCTACCTGGTCTCGGTTGGTTATATGGACCCGGGCAACTGGGCGACCGACCTCGCGGGCGGCTCGAAGTTCGGCTACACGCTGCTTTCGGTCATCCTGCTGTCGAACCTGATGGCGATCCTGCTGCAGGCGCTTGCCGCGCGGCTTGGCATCGCCACCGACCGCGACCTCGCGCAGGCCTGCCGCGCCAGCTTTTCGCGGCCGGTGAACTTCCTGCTCTGGATCGCCTGCGAAGCCGCCATCATCGCCTGCGATCTCGCCGAGGTCATCGGCACGGCGATCGCGCTCAATCTGCTGTTCGGCATTCCCCTGATCTGGGGCGCGCTGATCACCGCGCTCGATGCCTTCCTGCTGCTACTCCTGATGAACAAGGGTTTCCGCTTCCTGGAAGCCTTCGTAGTCTCGCTGCTGATCGTGATCGCGATCTGCTTTGGAATTCAGATCGTGGCTGCGGCGCCGCCGGTGGCCGCCATCCTCAAGGGGTTTGTGCCGTCGCCCGAGATTGTCACCAATCCGGAGATGCTCTACCTCGCCATCGGAATCATCGGCGCGACCGTGATGCCGCACAATCTCTACCTGCACTCTTCAATCGTGCAGACCCGCGCTTATGAACGCACCAGCGAAGGCCGCCGCGACGCGATCAAGTGGGCGACCACGGACTCGACCATCGCGCTGATGATGGCGCTGTTCATCAACGCCGCGATCCTGATCGTCGCCGCCGCCACCTTCTATTCGAGCGGCCGCACTGAAGTTGCCGAGATCAGCCAGGCCTACGAATTGCTTTCGCCGCTGCTCGGCCTCGGCATCGCCTCGACGCTGTTCGCGGTGGCGCTCTTGGCCTCCGGCCTCAACTCGACGGTGACGGCGACGCTCGCCGGCCAGATCGTGATGGAAGGTTTTCTGAATTTGCGGCTGCCGAACTGGGCGCGGCGGCTCTTGACCCGCGGCATCGCCATCATTCCGGTGGTGATCGTGACCGCTATCTATGGCGAGCGCGGCACCAGCCAGTTGCTGGTGCTCAGCCAGGTCATCCTGTCGATGCAGTTGCCGTTCGCGGTCATCCCGCTGGTGCGGTTCGTTTCCGACCGCCGCAAGATGGGCGAATTCGTCATCCCCCGCGGCGTAGCCGCGCTGGCGTGGATCGTCGCTGGAATCATCGTCGCGTTGAACGTGAAACTGCTGTTCGAGACATTCTTCGGGTGATCCGAGCGACGTCAGGCCAGAAACTTCGCGATGCCCTTGCGGATACAAGCGAGAATTTCGTCGTGCCGTTCCTCAAGACGAGATACCGGTCCGCCGACGCCTAGCACCAGGTGGCGTCCGAAATCGCGTTTTGGCAGCAGCACGGCAATCACACCGGCGTCCTGGACGATGACGTGCTTGGAGAACATGTAGCCATCGCGCCTAATACCATTGACGATCTTCATCAGCGCATTCAGCTCCATCCGTTCCTCGACAGGGCAGACGGCATTGATCCGGCGCAACAGCCGCTCTATCTCCACGTCGGTGTGACCGCTGAGCAAGGTGCGGCCAACCCCGCTGATCGCCAGCGGCCGAACCTCGCCAGGCTTTACGTCAAATCGCAGACGCTTGCTGGTTTGCAGGCAGTGAATGTATTGCGCATGCAGGTCGGACTGCGTGCTGATATTGACGAGTTCATCCAGCTCCTGATGGACATAGTCGACGAGCGCAAGGATGGCGCTGTCGCCAAACAGGCCGGTGTTCAGCCATTCGCCCATTTGGGCGATCCGCATCGTCGGCAAGTAAGTGCGATTGTAGCTGTCGTAGAACAGGTACCCCAGCGTCACCATGCTCTTCAGCAGCGCTGCGGCGCTGGAAGTGGGATAATTGCACTTGGTCGAAACTTCCTTCAGCGAGATCGGACGCTTCACGTCCTCGAAGTACTCGAGCACTTCGAAAATTCGCTTGGCGGTCTTAATGGTGGAGCTGGTTATTTCCATCTACGTGTAAATCGATCCTGCGAAGCTAACGGAATACCCCTGATCGAAGCAGACGCCTGCATCGACGTAAACTTTTGATAAATGTCATTGATCGCCTGCACGCCGTTCGATATTACATATATATGGAAATAAAGACACATACCAGTAAAAGGATGGACTATATCCGGCGGCCCTCCTAATCTCCGTTCGAAGCGCAACGGCAAGCGCGCGATGACCCCGTCATTGGGACCACAATGCGTGCTCGCCGGTGAAAACAACAAAAGCCGCGACTGGCCGTTTCTCACGGCCGTCATGCGCGTTCGATGACAGGGAGGTGTTATGAGCTCGGGAATACATTCGACTGCCGCGATCGCCTGAAGCCGCCTTGCCGGACGCGTCGCCGCGCGGGCTTTGCGCCCGCTCAGTCAAACTCCTCTCCAAGATCGCGAGTTCGCAGGCGGACCGTTGGCCCGTCCGGCTGACACCTGCGCGCCTGCCTCGGTCTCCTGCCTTCCACAAACAAAGGGAGTTGTCCTGAATGGAATATCGTTTGCCTGAAGGCAGCTGCGATTGCCATTTCCACATCTACGGACCCTTCGATCGTTTTCCAGCCGGAACTGAAGGCCGTTTCTCGGCGGCGAAGCCGTTCACCATTGAAGATGCATTCGCCGTTTGGGACAAGCTTGGCGTCACGCGCGGGGTCATCGTCCATGCGGTGGGCTCGGGAGAAGACAACGCCGTTACCTATGATGCGCTGCGCCGTTATCCCGACAGGCTTCGTGCCGTCGCGATTCTGCGACCCGATGTCAGCGACCGCCGGCTTGACGAACTGACCGACGCTGGTTTCAAGGCCGTGCGCGTCACCATGATCCGGCAGGATGGCAAGCCGGTCTCGACGCTCGGCACGAGCTACGACGATCTGGTCAAGCTCGCTCCTCGTATCGCCGAGCGCGGCTGGCATGCCCAACTGTGGATCGAGAGTTCGGATCTGGCCGCTGCCGCAGCCGAGCTTGAGAAGCTCCCGCTGAACTTCGTGATTGACCACATGTCGCGGACGATGGCCGACAAGGGGCACGAGCATCCCGACTTTCGCGCCTTCACGGAACGGCTGAAGACCGGTCGTTACTGGACCAAGATTTCGGGGGCAGACCGCAACACGCGTCTGGGCCGTCCTTATGCGGACACCGCGCCCTTCATGCGCGCGATCGTCCAGGCTGCGCCCGATCAGGTGGTGTGGGGCAGTGATTGGCCTCACGTGGGCCACAGTGCGGAGACGACACCCGATCTTCAGGATCTGCTTCGCCTTCTGCACGACTGCGTCCCCGACGAAGCCGTCCGTCGAAAGATCCTGATCGCCAATCCGGCGCGGCTCTACAATTTCTGACAATGCCGAGGAAGTCTTGAACAGTACAAACAAGCTGCCGCTCGAAGGCGTGGTCGTGATTGACCTCGGCCAGGTCTATCAGGGTCCGTACGCAGGTTTCCTGATGGCGCAGGCCGGTGCGACCGTCATCAAGGTTGAGCCGCCGAACGGCGAACCGGTGCGTCATCGCGCCCGCATCAGCAAGGGCAATGCGGTCCCGTTCGCGATGCTCAACGCCAACAAGCGCAACATCAGTCTTAACCTGAAATCCCCGGAAGGGGTGAAGGTTCTGAAAGAACTCGCGGCAAAGGCCGATGTGCTGATCGAGAACTATGCGCCGGGCGTGCTTGATCGACTGGGTATCGGCTATTCCGTTCTCAGCGCCATCAATCCGCGGCTTGTTTATGGCTCGGCTACGGGTTACGGATTGTCTGGGCCTGACCGCGACAATCTGGCGATGGATCTGACCGTCCAGGCGGTGTCGGGCATCATGAGCGTGACCGGCTTTGCCGATGGTCCTCCAGTCAAGGCGGGGCCCGCCATCACCGACTTCATCAGCGGCGTGCACCTTTACGCCGGCATTCTCACCGCGCTTTACGACCGGGAGAAAAGCGGCCGCGGGCGGTTGGTCGAGATCGCGATGGTCGAGACCGTCTATCCGGCGATGGCCTCCAATCTCGCAGATGTGTTCAACCGCAAGGCGGCTGCGCCCCGCACGGGCAATCGTCACGGCGGGCTGGCGGAAGCGCCGTACAATGTCTACCCGGCGTCCGACGGCTATGTCGCCATCATCAGTGTCAACGAATCCCACTGGATCGGATTGGCGCGTGCGATGGGGCGGCCCGAGTTGGCCGAAGATCCGCGTTTGAAGACGGTGCTCGACCGGCTGAAGCACATCGATCTCACCGATCAAATCGTATCGGAGTGGTCGTCACAGTTGACGCGGAACGAGATCGCCGAGATATGCCGCGCGCATCGCGTGCCATGCGCTGCGGTTCGCGACCTGCTCGAAGTGACCGAGGACCATCATCTCCACGCCCGAGGGATGCTGCGCGAGATCGAGCATCCGGAGTACGGCGACATCCTGGTTCACCGCAGCCCGCTGGTGCTCCACGATACTGCGGTGCCGGAATACATCCCGTCCGCGCGTCTCGGTCAGCACAACGGCGAGATCCTTTCGGAATACCTCGGCCTGTCCACCGGCGAGATCGACGCCTTGCGCAGGTCTGGCGCCATTTCGCAAGCATGACGGCGAGCAAGCCGGCCAATCCCTGGAAAGAGCAACATGGTCAAGCTGTTTGAAAGCATTGTTTTCCGTGGCGTCGAGCTCAGCAACCGGATCGTCGTGTCACCGATGGGCATGTATTCGGCCGAGAATGGCTATGTCACACCCTTCCATCTGGTTCATTACGGCAAGTTCGCCATGGGCGGCGCCGGGCTCGTGTTCGTCGAGCAGACTTCGGTCAGCCGGAAGGGACGGATCACCAACGGCGATCCCGGCCTCTGGGAAGACGGTCAGATCGAAGGCATGCGCCAGATCGTTCATGTGATCAAATCGCACGGTGCAAAGGCGGCGATTCAGATCAATCACGGCGGACGAAAATCCAGCCAGCAGCGCGCATTCAGAGGCAATAGCCATCTGACGGACCGCGATATTGAAATGGGCGAAGAGACCTGGGTGCCGACCGGGCCGTCGGATGTCCCGTTCTCCGATGGTTTCCAAACCCCCATTCCACTGAGCAAGGAGGGACTGTCCGGGGTCCGCGATGCATTCGTGGCTACGGCTCGCCGGGCCGTACTGGCGGGCTTTGACGTCATCGAACTTCACATGGCGCACGGCTATCTGCTGCAGTCATTCCTGTCGCCGCTGGCGAATTTTCGTACCGACGAATACGGCGGCAGCCTCGAAAACCGGATGCGGTTTCCGCTCGAAGTGACGCGCGCCGTTAGAGCTGCGCTGCCGTCGGCTACACCGCTATTCGTTCGCATTTCAGCCACGGACTGGATCGATGGCGGCTGGGAGATCGAGGACAGCATTGTCTTCTCCCGTAAACTGAAAGAGTTGGGTGTCGATCTCGTCGACTGTTCGACGGGTGGGAATCTGCGTGCCGGATCGACCAATGCCAACCTTTCTCGCGGACCAGGCTACCAGGTACCGTTTGCCGAGCAGATCCGTCATGAAGCCGATATCGCGACCGGCGCGGTCGGGATGATCCGCACCCCGGACTTTGCTGAGAAGATCCTGCAGGACGAGCGTGCCGACCTCATCTTCCTCGCGCGCCAAATGCTGTTCAATCCGTTCTGGGCTCTCCACGCCGCAGAACATTTTGGCCTGACCGGCGATTTCGAGAACTGGCCCGAACAGTATGGATGGTGGCTCGCCAAGTGGGGCGGAGCCCTCAGAGCCAAGGGAGAAAGCCTGGGAGGGTGGGAAGAATACAGGGAGGCAGCCGAGTGAGATGACGTCAAGAGCGGTTGCCACCACCAAAGCCCAGGCACTGGTTATTTCAACTTTTAAAAAATCCAAAGGGAGAAGTAAAATGAAAAAAATGCTGACATCACTGATTGTGTTTCTAAGTCTGACTTCGGCGCACGCGCAGACCGCGGCCTCGAAGCCGGTCAAGCTCGGCGTTCTCAACGATCAGTCGGGCCAATATGCGGATGCCGCAGGGCCTGCGGCCGTTGAAGTCGCCAAAATGGCGATCGCGGACTTCGGCGGAAAATTGCTCGGACAACCGATCGAACTGATTTTCGCGGACCATCAGAACAAGGCCGATATCGCGACGGGAATCGCCAGAAGGTGGATCGATACGGAAAACGTCGACGTCATTCTCGATATCGGCAACTCTGCAGTTGCGCTGGCGCTGTCAGATATCGTCCGCGACAAGAACAAGATGATGATCGTGTCGTCGGCAGGGGCTTCGACGATCACGAACGAAAAGTGCTCTCCCAACACCTTCCAGTGGACGTACAATACTGCCACGCTGGCGCGCAGCACAGCGAAGGCATTGCTGGGGCAGGGCGGCAAAGAGTGGTTCTTCCTGACCGCCGATTATGCCTTCGGTCATGCACTCGAAGCGGACGCCTCCGCCGTGGTCAAGGCGTCGGGCGGCAAGGTTGTCGGTTCGGTGCGCCACCCCTTCAACACCAGCGACTTCTCGTCGTTCCTGCTGCAGGCCCAGAGCTCCGGGGCTAATGTGCTGGCGCTTGCCAATGCCAGCGGCGACACCTCCAACTCGCTCATGCAGGCTCACGAGTTTGGCTTGCTCGGCCAGAAGAGCCAGATGAAGGTTGCCGCGCTACTGTTCCAGATCACCGATGCCAAATCGGTGGGCCTCAAGAACCTCCAGGGCCTATTCACGTCGGAGGCGTTTTACTGGGATCGAAATGACGCCTCACGCGCGTTCGGCAAGCGCTTCTTCGACAAGGTCGGACGCATGCCGACCATGGTGCAAGCCGGAATGTACTCGGCGACGCTGCATTATCTGAAGGCGGTCGAAGCGGCCGGAACGCTCGATACGGCGGCGGTGCTGGCAAAATTCCGTTCGTTGCCGGTGAATGATTTCTTCTCGGAGAAGGGCTACGTCCGCGAAGACGGCATGCACATCCATGATTACTACCTCCTGCGGGCAAAGACCGTGGAGCAATCCAAGGGACCGTGGGATTTTTATGATGTCGTCGCAACCGTTCCGGCCGACGACGCCAACATTCCGCGCGACCAGAGCAAATGTGCGCTGATGAAGAAGTCCTGATCCGCTGATCTGGGTGAAGGGATGGGTCGATGACCGATCCCTTCGCCGACCGGATCACCCGACCTCGCGCGTGACGGCAAAACGGCTAATCCTAATCCTGCGGCTCGGACAGCGCTTCGCCGGTCGCGTCGATCCGCAGCCAGCCCGACGGCGCCAGCCGCTGCTGCGGCAGGAAGCGGCCCTTGTAGTCCATCTTCTTGGAGCCTTCGATCCAGTAGCCGAGATAGACGTAAGGCAGTCCCAGCCGCCGCGCGCGGGTGATGTGATCGAGGATCATGAAGGTGCCGAGCGAGCGGCTCTGCTGCGACGGCTCGAAGAACGAGTATACCATCGACAGCCCGTCGCTGAGCACGTCGGTCAGCGCCACCGCGATCAGGTCCTCGCCGCGGCCGGTGATGCCGGTATCGACGCCGCGCTTGCGGTATTCGATGATGCGGGTCTCGACATGGCTGTCTTCCACCATCATGGCGTAGTCGAGCACGGTCATGTCGGCCATGCCGCCGTGGCGATGCCGCTTGTCGAGATAGGCGCGGAACACCGAATACTGCTCGGAAGTCGGCACCGCGCTGCGCTGCTCGCCGACGATGTCGGCGTTGCGCGCGAGAACCTTCTTGAAATTGCGCGAGGGGCGGAACTCGTTGGCGACGACGCGGACCGAGACGCAGGCGCGGCACTGGTCGCAGGCCGGGCGGTAGGCGATCGACTGGCTGCGCCGGAAGCCGCCATGGGTCAGCAGGTCGTTGAGGTCGCCGGCCTTGTCGCCGACCAGATGCGTGAACACCTTGCGCTCGTGCCGGCCCGGCAGATACGGGCATGGCGAGGGCGCCGTCAGGTAGAATTGGGGGGTGTCACGCGAGTGCTGGGTCACGTCAGGTCGTCACGCCTCTGAAACACAATCACACTACATTCGCGCTCCGGAGCTTAACGGTCAATTGGTTTACTGCGGGTCAATAAGTTCGCGCCGCAGGCGTAACCTGGGTACGGACCGAGCTGTTGATGACCACGGTTCCCAGGATGATGTCGTGCAGCAGCCGGCGACGGCCGTCGAGCAGGCCGACCAGCAGCACCAGCGGCGTCAGGAACGAGATCGAGACCCAGAACAATACAGCGTGCGTCGCCCCGAGCACGAAATAGCCGGGCGCGCCGTACCAGGTGCGCAGCTCCAGGTCCATCGCCCGCATGCCCATGGTAGCCGAGTGGGGGCCGCCGATCGAGGCGCCGTAATAGACGATGGCCCACACCACCGTCGCCGGCCACGCCAGCCAGAACAGCGCCCAGCCGAGGCCGAGCGTCACGACGCCGAACACGAAAATGAAGATGTAGCCGAGGACCACGGGGACCGACAGCACGACGAGGTCGATCAGGAACGCAAAGACCCGCCGCGTCAGCACGCTGCGAAACAGTTCCGGCTGCGTATTCGGATCGAACGCATGCGGACGCACCCCGCCATCATTCCGCCATCCGCCGTCACCGGTGTTGCCAGAGCCGCTATAAGACATGGTCCGTCCTCCTGATATCCCGAGGCAAACATGGGAACCGGCTGCGCGGTCGCAAGAGCCGGCGACTGTTCACAGCGCGCAATATTGGGGCAAGCGTAGGGTGGGTTAGCGCAGCGTAACCCACCAATATCTCGTGGCGCGGCTGGTCCTGTGGTGGGTTACGCCTTCGGCTAACCCACCCTACGAACCCGCCTTGATCTTCTCTGCCGCTTTCGGCGCGAAATACGTCAGAATCCCGTCGGCGCCGGCGCGCTTGAAGGCGAGCAGGCTTTCCATCATCGCGCGGTCGCCGTCGATCCAGCCGTTGTTGGCGGCAGCCTGGATCATCGCGTATTCGCCGGACACCTGGTAGGCGAAGGTCGGCATCGAGAAATTGTCCTTCACGCGACGTATGACGTCGAGATAGGGCATGCCGGGCTTCACCATCACCATGTCTGCGCCTTCCGCGATGTCGAGTTCGACCTCGCGCAGGGCCTCGTCGGAATTGGCGCTGTCCATCTGGTAGGTGCGCTTGTCGCCGGTCAGCGTCTTCGCCGAGCCGATGGCGTCGCGGAACGGGCCGTAGAAGGCGGACGCGTATTTCGCCGCATAGGACATGATCTGCACGTCGAGGTGACCTGCCTCGTCCAGTGCCTCGCGGATCGCGCCGACCCGGCCGTCCATCATGTCCGACGGCGCGATGACGTCGCAGCCGGCCTCGGCCTGCACCAGCGCCTGCCGCACCAGCACCGCGACCGTCTCGTCGTTGAGGATCCTGCCGTCCTCGATCAGCCCGTCATGGCCGTGGCTGGTGAAGGGATCCAGCGCGACGTCGCACAGCACGCCGATCTCGGGGAATTCCTTCTTGATCGCGCGCACCGACTGGCAGACCAGATTGTCCGGGTTCAGCGCCTCGGAGCCGGTCTCATCGCGCAGGGACGGTTCGGTGTAGGGGAACAGCGCGATGCAGGGGATATTCAGCTTCATCGCGCGTTCGGCATCGCGCACCGCCTGGTCGACGGTGAGACGGTCGACGCCGGGCATCGAGGCGACCGGCGAGCGCGTATTGTTGCCGTCGACCACGAACATCGGCCAGATCAGGTCGTCGGTGGTCAGCACGTTTTCCCGCACCAGCCGCCGCGCCCATTCCGCCTTGCGGTTGCGCCGCGGCCGGATGGCGAGGTCGAGCTGATGGGAGGCGAGGGCCGCCTGCCGCCGCGGCGCGTCGCGCATTTCGATCGGGCGCCCGAATTTGATCGCCATGTGATGGTACTCCTGAGGCGGCGGGGTGGATTTGGATTTGTTCTAGTTCTAGCACCTTGAAGGTGCCCCGTCACCGCGCCTTGATCCATCTCATCAGCAATTGATTTTACCGCCCCGGCGGGCCAAGAGTGCGGCCATGACGACATTCCAGCACACGTCGCGCCCTGATTCCGAGGCCGGTGACCGGGGCGGCGGCCGGATCGGCTCGCATGTCTGAAACTTCGGCGCGCGACCAGGGCCGCGACAGAACCCGGGACGGTGCGATGTCGGTGGCGGCGATGTCGTCCGAACGCATCGAGCCCGACGACAATATGTGGACCCGGCGGCTGGTGCTGTTTCTGCGCGTCATGGCCGTCATCTCGATCATGAAGGGCCTCTACCACTGGGCGCAGGTGACCGGCTTCATTGGCGGCGAGGAAGAGGCGTTCGAGAACCAGTCGATGGCCTGGCAGACCGCGACCATCTACTTCGCCGTGATCGAACTCGTCGCCGCGGTCGGGCTGTGGCTCGCTACTCCCTGGGGTGCGGTGGTGTGGCTCACGACCGTGGTGTCGATGGCGGTCATCGAACTGATGTTTCCGGGCATCTACGGCGGCAGTCTCGTGGTCGTGGCGCTCGAGGCCGTGATGCTGGCGGCCTATCTCGTTCTGGCGTGGATGGCCGCGCGCGAACGACCGCCGTAGCGGGCGGCCACTGCTCGCGTCACGCAATACGATGGTCGGCGTTGGCTGTGGCGTCGCAGCGACAGCTCCACGGAATGCGGCCAGCAAGCTCCATTTGCCTGTTCGTATGCGCGCAGTGAGAAGACGCGCTTGGCCTGGCTCTGCTAGGTCGCGATCACAGACCGCGTTTCCCGAACTCTTCCCGGCGACCGCTTCTGTGGGACCGCCGTCGGGGCCGATTTCTGGTTCTTGGCATATTTGTCAGTCGGCTTTGCGCTGGCCGGCGGCGGGCCGGCTTTTTCCAATGTGAACGTGGAGGGCGTCGGTTTGCGCCGCTACTCGCTCTCCAAGGACGGGTTCGCGACGCGATCCCGTAAAACTTGAAATAATTTCTACGGTAACCTTTCGGTCACCGTACGTATTTCGCCACACCCGTTACGCGAGCCTTTCGATTTCGACCGGACCTGTTTTGGAATGCGACAGGGTGGGTAGACGAAGCGTGAACATCGGCGTTCCAGCGTCAATGAAAAGTTGCGAAAAGTCCTTTATCCATGGGCTTAATCGACGATTCACCGTCTTAAATTCATGATCTCTTTATTCTCTTATTTAAGCGGATCTTCAAACCGCCCCCTTAAGTTGAAGCTATCAGGCGGGACTAAAGTTTCGTCGAAATAAGTCGAAAATCGACTACAGGGGAAGTGTCATGATCAAAGCCGTTGCAACGGCGGTGGAAACCGCTGAGCACTCTGCCGGTCAAGCTCCAGTGCAGCCGCTCTATCTGGAAGCGCTGACGTTGGTGGAACGTCTGCACCGCCGGCTGCTCGACGTTATAAAGGACGAATTCGATCGCCGCGGCCGCGCCGACATCAACTCGGTGCAGGCGCTGTTGCTCTATAACATCGGCGACAAGGAACTGACCGCGGGCGAACTGCGCACGCGCGGTTACTATCTCGGCTCCAACGTCTCCTATAACCTCAAGAAGCTGGTCGAACTCGGCTTCCTCGATCACCAGCGCTCGCGCGTCGATCGCCGCTCGGTCCGCATCCGCCTGACCCCGCAGGGCCAGGAAATCCGCAAGATCGTCGACGCGCTCTATCAGAAGCACGTCAAGACCGTCGAACAGGTCGGCGGCATCTCGAACGAGGAGTTCGCGACCCTGAACAAGTCGCTTCACCGGCTCGAGCGGTTCTGGACCGACCAGATTCTGTATCGGCTCTGAGAATTTCGAAGAATTCTGCAGTCCGCCCAACGGTCAAGCCGGCCGCTTAAAAGACCGGCAGCCAGAAGCGGACAGATCAACTGGCAAGGCAGCAAGCCCTGCTCGAGACGCATCGGCTCCGGTTTTCCGGATCCGGTGCGTTTTGTTTTTTGGTCCACCCGAACCGCCGGTTTCCGCGCGAGGGAGGTCGGCTCGGCTCCATTCTTCCTGCCCGAAAATAGCCGTTTTCCGGACATGGAACCATTTCCGTATTTGCGCATTCTCGTCTCTGTCACGGCAGAGGTGAGGCATGCTGGTCGAACGCGGTTTGCAGGTCATGAATGTCGAGGTGGTGGGCGACGCCTATGCCATCGCTTCGAACTATCTGCACAGGACCGGCGCCATTGCCGAGACCTCCTCGACCGATGAGCGGCTGCTCGAAATCATCGTCAGGATGTTCCAGCACGGCGAATACAACAGGATCAGGCTCGCCAACAAGGCGATCGCCAAATTCGAAGCGAACCTATCGGCCTGACCGCATCACATTAATCAGGAGAATTCCATGCAAGCGGCCATCGATCGCATTATGCATACCTATGACCTGCTCGTGAACCGTACCGCCGCGGCAAGCGACGAGGCGCGTGCCAAGGTGACGGAATACGTCGGCACCCTGGTGGAAGCCGGCGAGAAGGATACGCACCGCCTGACGGTGTGCGGGCTGACCTATCTGCGCCAGCTCGACGGCAGCAACGATCCGGTCAAGGCCGGGTACACCGGGCTGTAGGCATCAATCCTCTGCAATAGCGCGAGCACGGCGTCGGGATTCGCGCTATGGATGGCGCGGATCGATGTTGGTCTTCGGGATCGGATGGAGGCTCCGCCATGGCTTCAATCAACCGTCGCATGTTCCTGTCGCTGGCTGCGCTCTTCGCGCCGGGCTCGGCCTTTGCCCATCACGGCTGGGGCGGATACGACACGTCGAAATCGTTCACCGTCACCGGCAAGATCCTGAAATCGGCCTTCGAGAATCCGCACTGCGAAATCGAGATGGAGGTCGACGGCAAGCATTGGCACTTCATCCTGGCGCCGCCCTCGCGCATGCTGCAGCGTGGCGCCACGGCCGAGCTGATCGCGCCCGGCAAGACCTGCACCGTCTTCGGCTATCCTCACACGACCAGGCCGGACGAGGCGCGCATCGAATACATCGTGCTCGACGGCAAGCGCATCGAACTGCGGTAGAACCTCGTGGAGCATCAGGCGGGCCCATCCATATTCCTGGCCTTGCAGGAAAGCGCGCTGGGCCACGCCATGCGTTCGTCGCCCGCGCTCTATCCCGCGGTCGAGATCCTGCACATCATCGGCTTCGTGGTGCTGGTGGGCTCGATCCTGGCCCTCGATTTGAGACTGCTGGGATTGGGACGCGCGATTGCGATCAAGCCGATGGCGCAATTGCTGTTGCCGGTGTCGCGCTTTGGTTTCGTGCTCGCGATCGGCATGGGATTCCTGCTGTTCAGCGCCGATGCGTCGCATGTCGTGAAAAATCCGGCATTCCAGGCCAAGTTGCTGCTGCTTGCAGCGGCGCTGACCAACGTTGTGATCGCACATGCCGGTTCATGGCGCCATGTCGAGCGCTGGGGTTATGAAGCGCCCGCCGCAGCAAAGGCCACGGCGCTCGCGTCGCTCGTGCTGTGGCTCGGCGTCATCTGCGCAGGCCGCCTGATCGCATACTTCTGAACGGAGGCCCGCCATGTTCCGCATGCGCTTCGCCGTCTTCGCGATTCTTCTCGGTCTCGCCGGCGCGTCAGAAGTCGCCCGCGCTGACGATGCCGCCAATGCCTGGAAAGCACTGCGGGCAGGTGGTCACGTCGCCTTGATGCGTCACGCCGATGCTCCGGGCGGTTTCGGCGATCCGCCGGGATTTCGTGTCGATGACTGCGCCACGCAGCGCAACCTCAGCGCCAGGGGGCGGACGGACGCGGAAAAGATCGGTGCGCGCCTGAAGTCGGAAGGCATCGCGTTCGAGAAAATCCTGAGCTCGCCATGGTGCCGCTGCATCGACACGGCCACACTGCTAAACCTCGGACCCGTCGCGAAGGAAGCAACCTTCGGCAATGTGGTCGTGCTGCGCGATCAACGCGAACAGTTCACCGCGGGCGCCCGCGCGCTGATTGGCAAATGGACCGGGCAGGGCAACCTGCTGGTCTCGACCCACGGCGCGAACATCCAGGCTCTGACGGGCATCTCGCCGGCCAGCGGCGAGATCATCGTGGTCCGCGGTGGTAGCGCCAGCGCCGAACCGGTTGGTCGCCTGAGATTGGATCAGCCGTAGCCGGTTGTTCAGGCGCGCGTGGCATTCGGTGTCGTGAATGCCGAAAGTGCATGCGCGTTGCATGTCGGGCAAATCACTTCCACATCGGACACCATCGCGCCGTCCAGCCCATCGCGCGAGAATATTCCGCTCGTGTCGTCGGGCAAATCAGTGATCTAATTCGCGCGTCTCACCCGTTACGAGGGGCGCTCGCGATCGTCACGAACGCGCGGTGAGATGCGGTGGACGCGGATTGCGCGAGACGTGCGCGCATGAGGCGTACGGCGAAGTCGTGTGGTCCTGACGTCGCGGTGCTGGCGTCAAGTTCCTGGGAAGCAAGCTTCTTGGGGATGACAGTGGCAAAAGAGCCGTTCACTGGGGAGAGCACGAAGTAAGCCGTAAAGCCACTGCGCAGGGAAGGCCGGAGTGTTTCCGCTGAACCTGTA